>Ga0213869_10000060_pt1 | contig 85049 bp, 90 predicted proteins | sample PICome_10_FD_160083 | JGI IMG/M metagenome (GOLD analysis project Ga0213869, IMG submission 160083) | Coastal seawater microbial communities near Pivers Island, North Carolina, United States - PICO132 | ecosystem: Environmental > Aquatic > Marine > Coastal | place: USA: North Carolina... | reverse complement strand
AGCAGGCCGATTTCGGCGGGACCGGGAGGCCTTCGGCCTCGATCCGAGCGATGCAATCGTCGCGCGTCCAGCCCCATTCCCGCAAGGGGTAACGGCATTCGAAGCGGTCGCTTGGGATGGTAAGCGCATGCGCGTGACGCCGCGTGTCCGCCGGCGACGCGTCGTAGCCGATCAGGCGGATGACCTTCTGGCCGCGCGCCCATGCGTCGATGGCCGGCTGCCATGTCTCGACGAACTTGTCCTGGGGCGCGATCTTCCATTTGAGGCTGCAGCTGTGTCGGCCGAGGCTGATCGACGGCAGCGTGGCGTTGGTCAGCACGTTCTCGAGCAGGCTCATGTAGGGCGGCCAGTGTTTGAAGCGCTGCGGGACGTAGCGGCAGACCCGAAAGTCGATGCCGTGCGCGGCCATCCATGGCCGGATGACGTCGAGGTAGGCGTAAGTGGCTGGCTTTTCGCTCCCGGTATCCGCGGTGAGAACCAGATCGGGCTTTCGGCCCTGCGCGACGAGCTCGATGAGCATCGCGGTCGAGTCGACTCCGATACCGTAGGCGAGCACGATGGGCGGGTTGCGCAGGTCGAGCACGTCCACCGCGCGCCGCGGCCTCGTCGTGAGGAACGCCGGCGCGTTCATGCCGCGATCGGCAGCGACGCCGCCCAATCGTATTCGGGGAGCTCCGCGACAAGAGGTCCGTCGCAGTCCCACATGATCCACTGGCAGCCTTCGCGCTTGGCGACGTGGATCGCGGAGCGGATTTCCAGGGGCACGTCATGCGCTTCGGTAATGCCGACGTCGTCGCAGACGTGCATGAACCACCCGTAGTCGCCCTTTTCGAAGCACGACCAGGGGCACCGGGGCATCCAGTCGCGCGCGGTCGCGGGGTGCATGTGGGCCGTGCTGAGGACGAGCGAGCGCGCGATCTCGAAGTCGTTGCCGATGCCGCCGGTCACAGCGCGACTTCCTTGGTCGCAGGGGCATCGCCATCGATGCGCACAGCGCCGATCGCGTCGAACCCGTTGATCGCCGAACTGTTGTAGGCGTCCTTGTCGACGAGGCCCTGGATCGTCTCTCCGTTGGCGTAGCGGGCGAAACCGAGCGCATCGACGCCGGTCACGCGGCGAGCGACAACCCCAACCTTGCCCTTCGGAACCCAGTCGGCCCAATCGCCGCTGGCGCTTGTGACGACGAATTCACCGATCAGCGCGGTGTAGGCGGCGCGTCGTTGCAGGACCGGGCTCGCATCTTCCGGTACCGCTTCGCCGGTATAGGCGGTGAACCGGTCGGGATGCCACGCGCGGAGGCTCGATCGCGCATTGTCAGCGAGAAGCGCTGCGCATCGACGTCCCGACGCGCGGTATTCAGCTTCGAAAGCAACGATGGCGAGGCACCAGTCCACGTCCTCTTCGTAGAACGGGTCCGCCAGTCGCAGCGCAGCAGGCATCGCGGCCTGGCGCTCTTCCGACAGGATGATGCCGCCATGGCTGGCGGTGTGAACCTCCCACACTCCCGGAAGGATCTGCTCGGACTGTTGGGGGGAGCCCCACAGGGTCGCGACAGGCGCTGGAACGGATTGAAACTTGTGCATTGCTCGTCTCCTCAACCGGATCGGGCACCCCCCTCCCCCTTCCCTTTCATCCCAGGGCGTCGAGCCGAAAGGCGGACTGGTCGTTGTCGATCGCCAGAGCCATCGCGCCGGGTTTGACCCAGATCTCCCGGGTGCTGAGGAAGAAGGTCTCCCCCTGCTCGGCCAGGAGGATCGTCTCACCGATCGTCTCGGCCATTCCGGTGGCGGCTGCGCCGGGGACCATGTTTCCGATCCATTCGCGCTTGGTGACGTCGCTTCCGTCGATGAGGTCGAACGCTTCCCGGCAGTGCCATTCGATGCCCTGCTCGCCCTGGACTGCGGTGAAGATCTCCTCGGGGTCGAACAGCGCCTGCAGCGCGGCAAGATCGAGTGTCGTGAACGGCCGATGCCATGTGCCGTCGGTCGCGATGATCCGGCAGACGAGGCGGTCGTTGGCGGCGGGCAACTCGAAGCGCTCGGCCTCGATATCCGTCGGGCGCGGGTCCGGCACCGAATTGAAGCCGTTGTCGTGGCAGGCCGATCCGCTCACGGAGTACGAGGACTGTTTCCAGTCGACGACACCGTAATGCCCGCCGGTCTGGTAGTGCTCGCGGCGTTCGTCGGCGACGCACGGTTGCCCTCCGGTGACGCTGTGGCCGCCCGCGATGGTTCCCGACGGGTCGCTGTAGGGTGTGACTCGCAGGATGTTGCGATGCCGCTGGTTTCCCCAGCTGGGGCGGGGATCGGCGACGGCGAAGGCACCCTCGCCCGTCGAGCTCGCGCCGATCACGGCGCGGCTGCTCTCCGAGAACGGCGTAACCTTGTATTTCCGGCTGCTGTAGGTCTCGCTGGTAGCGCCGCGCGGATCCGCGACAGCAATCCCGCCCGCTGCCCCGCCCGGTCCGGCTACCGCTGGTGACGGGGTGTCGAACGGCACGATGCGGAATACGTTGTTATACCGGGGGCGGTCGCCGATCAGACGCGGGTCGCTGACTGCATAGGGGCCGGTTCCGACGCTGACGTCGCCTTTGACGCAGGCCGCGGGCTTGTCCCAAGGGCGCACGCCGAGCTGGACGCTGCGGGCATGGCCATTCACGCGAGGGTCCGCGACCGAGAAGGCGCCGGTGCTGGGTTTCGGATCGCCGGTTACCGTGCCGGTCGGCTCGCCCGACCAGGTGTTGACGCCGAGGACGTGGCGATGCGTCGCGGGTCCGTAATTCGGCCGCGGGTCGGCAACCGAGAGCGCTCCCCCTGCTGGGTGACGAGCACCCGTGACGGCCTTGGCCGGTCGGACGAAGTCGGCGACAGCCAGAATGTTCTGGTGGGTGCCCGCGCCGTAACCCGGTCGGGGGTCGGCAACGCTGTGCGCTCCGTTGTGCGGGCGGCTCGCGCCGGCGACGACACGGCTGCTGTCCGCCCACGTCCGAACCCCTAGGGCCTCGTTGTGCCAGGCCTCCCCGGGGCGGGGATCCGCGACGGCAAATCGGCCCTGCCCCCGAGCACGCTGCCCGGTGATGACGGGCGCGCTGTCGGTCCAAGCGTTTACGCCAAGGGCGTTGTCCCGCAGGTGGGCTTCGGGCACGATCCCGTAATCGCGCAGCTGGCCGTCGACGACGGCGAGATCGTTGAGCGCGCGCCAGTCTTTTCCTGCTGGCACAAGCGCGAGGCGTAGCCAGGTCTTCCACTGCAGCGCCGGGATGCGGTGCATAGGCCCCGCGATCGGGTCACCCGGCAGCGGGAGCTTGCCGATCACTTCGCCGACGCCGCGAAGGCGATGGTGGCGGGGCTGATAGACGAACGGCGGGATCTTCTTCGTGTGGCGGGCGATCAACAGCGCACGTTTGCGGCTCTGCGCCAGATTTCCGATGATGCCGCAGTCGTGAACATCGATGTTGACGCTGTAACCGTAGCAGCGGAACAGCGCGGTTATCTGGTCAAGGAGCCAGCGGCCGCGATTGAGGATGCGCGGCACGTTCTCGAACAGGATGATCGGAATGGGGTCATCCTGATATGCCTCGAGCGTCAGCCAGACACCGCGCAGCGCGAGGCGGTTCAGCGCTTGGTACTTGTCCGTTTTCGACTGCTTGGCGGACAGGAGGCCAGAGAAGCCCTTGCATGGGCTGGACTGGAAGAGGACGTCGACGTTTTCGCCGAAGATTCGCCGAATGTCTGCCGGCGCGGCCTCGCGCCAGTCCGACGGGGGTTCGGCGCCGTGGAAGGCGCGATACTGCTCGCGATCGAACAGATCGAGGACGGTGCCCGGAGTGCCGGTGATCCGCTCGAAATTGCGGATGGCACCGGGGTCGACGTCGATTCCGCCGGCGCAGACGAATCGACCCTGCATCGGGCCGACGCGCACCCTCGCCTTCTGGAAGCCGATGGCCCCGCCACCGATCCCGCAGAATAGGTGGGCGTGGCGGATGTCGCGGACGATCGTCGGCGAGGAAGTGAAGGGAACCATGGCTCGTCTCCTGTTGGATTCGAGCCGCTCTTCCCCCTCCCCTTTCAGCCGATGCCCAGGTTCGCCTTCAGGATGGCCTCGATGCCGTGGTCGCGAAGCGTCGCGGCGCGCGCGAAGACGGTTGGGCCCAGCTCGGCCAGCGCGGCGATCTTGCGCTGCTTGGCGTCGATGTAGTCGGGTTCGTCGTTGGCGATGACTTCGAGCGCCGCCTCGATCAGTTCGCCGGTACTGTTGTCACGGATGTCGAGGACGAGATCCGGCCTTAGCGGACCTGCCCTGGTGGTGAGATCGAAGAGAGGGCGCTTGAAGCCTATGTCGATCTGCCGCCGACGCCAGCGGTACTGAAGGTCGAGAAGGCCGATGACGGCGTCACGCTCGGCCTGGCTGTGCACCGCGATGAAGCTGGATGGGCGGGCGATCGGCTGCGCATAGCCGCGGAGCGCGGCAAAGCCGTCACGCGGGTTGTGTTCGCCTACGACGACGAGGACGAGGTAAGGCGGTCCGACCCGCGCTCCGGCATATTGGATCCGCGTTTTGACCTCGAGCTCGCGGCCTTCGGCGAGTGTGATGGTCGTTCCTGAAATGTCGAGAGCGTAGAGCGCAAGGAAGGCTTGCGGCGCCAGGCCCGAAGGCCATTTCGCCGCGGCTTTGCGCAGGCGGGCGAACACCACATTCCGATCGTAGGGGTCGACATGGGTGTAGAAGTGCTTCGCGAGGGGAATACCTGGCGCGATGTCCAGTCGCTCTGCAGCGCGGCGTAGGCGAGCGAATTCCTTCGCCATCGAAGTGTCCCGTCCTTGATCCGGAGGGAGGGGTTCGACGACGTTGACGTGCGCCATTTCCATGAGGAGCCACAGCAGGCGCGCGAGACGCGGTATCGCAACGCCCCGGGTTCGGTCGTCGGGTTCACTGTCGTCCGGCATGGCCGCCAGCTTCTCCGGCGCCAAGCGGTGCGCATTGAACAGGCCGTGCGGCTCATCGATCGTCGAAGGGATTGCGCTGCGCTTTTCGCGGAATCGCTGTGGGGCCTGCTCGCGGTAGAACGGACAGTCTGTCAGATGCTCGGGGCGCTTCTGCCGGGTGCTGGTCAGCCGCCGAAGGTAGTAGGTTTCTGCCTCGGACAGGTAGGACGGCGACATCAATGGCGGCGGCGTTTCACCGCCCAGACAGTCGCAGGCGATCCACTGGCCGTGTGTCCGCGCTTTGACCACCATCGTGACGCTGGCCCGATGATCGGCGTCAGTGCCCTCCCCTTCGTACCAGCGCACGAGCGCGTCGCGGACGACAACAGGCACGTCCGTGCGGAGAGACAGGCCTCTCGAATGGCGAGGCACCAACCACATGCGCGACACCTACCGCATTGGTCGTTGACGGTCTAGTCTGTTCACTGTATGTTCATGGACAAGGAGACCCTCGTCATGAAGCGTTCGGTATTCACCAATCGGTTCGATCTCGACATCACGCTGCGCGATGCCAGCGTCGACCTGGGCAATCGCCCGACCCGGCGCATGCTTGCGGCGGCGGCGATCGGTATGGATGTCGAGGACAGCTATTTCTCGACGGTCGAACTGCGCGAAGCGGTCGAGTGGGTTCACGAGGGTGTGGCGGGCGCCAAGCTGAAGTTGTCGATGATCCTCGGTAACGAGTGCGACGATTTCCAGCGCTGTCTCTACTACATTCTGGCGGGCCGGGGTGTCGTGCAGATGCTCGACGACCTCATGTGGCTTGAAGAGTTGCTCAAGGCGCGCGGGAAGGTCGCTGGCAAGCTGGCCAAGCGCCGCGTCGCCACGATGCCGCTGGTCAAGCCTTACGTCGCGAGTGAGCCGGACGGGCCGGTGGTAAAACCTGATCGGGATTTCCGGCAGGGTGCCTCGTGGTATCTCGATCCGACTCTGGCCGAGTAAGCGGTCAATCGATTGAGGATGGTCGGGGCGCGTTACGAGCGCACCTCGACCACCACCCTTCCCGAGGTCTCTGATGGATCGCCGACCCGAAAGGGCTGCAACGGGTTGTCGGTGTGAATGACGGCCATCGGCTTGCCGAGGACATCCAGCAATCGGCCCGCGATCCTCTGGGCATGGGTCCGGCTGCAGAGATCCTGGCGCTTTCTGCTGAACTGGCCGTTGGTTGATGCGGCGGGCATGATCGAACTCGCTTCCTGATGTGAGGGTGATCGTGGCGGGTGACGGTCAGAATACCGTCCGGTGGACCTTCGTTTGCGGCACGACCGAAAAGGCCATGCGCGCCATGTTTGTGACCCGGTAGCGGGCCGAGCCATGTTCGCTGATCGCCAGCGCCGTCTTGCGCCCGCGCTTCCGGACAAAGAACTCCTGTCCTTCGTAGCCGTCGGTAAACTTGATCGGCGAAGCGAAGCGTATTCGCATGCCGTCCTCGAGTTTCGCCGTCGGCCGTGCGAGATTGCGGATGCAGCGCCGGCGCCATTGCAGGGCGGAATGGTTCTGGGTGGGCGAGAGGAGCGCCAGGATACGCTCCGGGCATTCAGCCTCGTTCGGCCCGGCGGTCTCGTCCATGTCCTTGTACGCGAAAACATAGCCGTCCTTGGCGCGCGGATTCCAGCGCACGAGGCACACGACCGCGAACACCGGCCCATCGACGCCGTCGGTCGTCGGTGCCACCGCGGCGTAATAGACCTTGTTGCGCAAGCACGACGACGCGATGACGCGCAGGCCCTTCCGGCTTGGAAGCGGACCGCCCTCCCCTTCGGCCTCGGCCGGTTCGTCGATCACGCGCTCGTAAGTTAGCTGCGCATCGAGATAGGCCTTGGGGGTCGAATGCGGGTGCATGCTCGACAGGGGCATGGATAGCCATCCCATGGTATTATCCTTTCGTTAGAGAATGACCGGCTGCACGGCAACCGGCAGGTGGAGCGTCCGGCGAAGCGTCCGCGCGAATTGACCGATGTCGGCGAGAAGGCCGATCTCGCCGGTGGTCGCTGAACCCTCCCACCCTCCCCTGCGGGTCGCGGTCCTGAGCCAGCGGACTTCGCGGCCCGGCATCAACCGTTCGGGCGCAATCGTGACGCGAAAGTGATCCGCCTGAAGATCCAGGATCGGTACGGGCCCTTGATTGGAGCGTGTTCTCAGGTCGTAATCGGCTGCTTCCAGATCCAGCGCGTGCGCCACTGCGCGCAGACGATCGCGCGCGGCGCTTCGATAGACCTTCGTCAGATGAGCATCATGAGCAAAGCCGCGACGCACCAGGGGAATCAGGACATCGGCCGATCGCAACGCCGCGATCCGGCTCCGGCATAGGGTTCGCAGATCCCGGTCCTCATCGTGCATCGCTTCGGGCTCTTGACCAGCGGCAACCCTACCCAAATGGCGCGCAAGGAGAAGGACGGCGGGATCGCGCTCCGGATCGAGACCCGCGTTCGTCGCGTCGGCTATGGCGTCGTTGACGGCTATCGTGCAGGTGGCGACCACGCGCAGAGCGTCAGGCTGCAGAGCGCGCTCGAAGCGGAACGGCAAGTCGTATCTGGTGAAGGGTGGCATCGGCGATCTCCCAAAGCTGATCGCCTTTTCCGCCCCCCTTCCCTCTCCTGGCGTTCCGGTGTTCTGCAAGCAAACGCGCAAGCAAGTGCGCAAGCATTGCGATTGCGTATGCGCAAGCAATTGCGCAGGCCATTGCGCAAGCCAAAGCGCAAGCCAAAGCGCAAGCACTAGCGCAAGGGCTTGCAAAAGCGAAAGCGCTAGGTAATGCGCATGCGCAAGGTAAAGCGCAGGCGCGAGCGAAAGCACTTGCGCCTGCATGGTTGCAAGCTGAAATGCTTGCGGGATAAGGAGCGTGTATGTCGGTGATCTCGGTCAGCAACTCGAAGGGCGGTGCGGGGAAAACAACCCTGGCAATGATCCTTGCCGATCAATTGGTCGAAAATGGGCTCAGCGTTGCGGTGATCGACGCCGATCCCAACGGAATCATCACAAAGTGGGCGGCTAAGCGTGCCGAAGCGGGGCGTGAATTGCCGTATTCTGTTACGTCTCAACCAAAGGAAGCCGCGATGATCGAGACGATCGCGCAGCTCGCCAACGAGAATGACATGGTCATCATCGATCTCGAGGGCACGGCGTCCCGGATGATGTCGCGCGCGTTGATCCGATCGCACCTGGTGCTGGTTCCGTTCAATCAATCGCCAGTCGATGCCGAACTGGCCGCTGCCGCTGTGTCCCTCATTCAGGAGGAGGAAGAGGCGGTGGAGCGCAAGATCCCGTTCCGGTTGGTACGAAGCCGCGACAGCGCCGCCTTCGCCACGAAGACGTCGAAGCGCATCACCAGCGCGATCGAGCAAGCCGGTCTGCCGATGCTTCCGATCGGCGTGGTCGAGCGTGCGGCGTACCGCGACATTTATGAATTCGGTCTTCGGTTGAGCGAGCTCGATCCATCGCAAACCTCGGGTGTGCCCAAGGCCATCGAGAACGCACAGGGCTTAGCGCAGGCCGTTGTCGATAGCCTGAAGGAGGATCACCGCCGATGAGCAGCTTCGGTTTCGGAAAGCCCGCAGAGAAACGTGAAAAGACCATCGACAAGGCGGGACTGCCTCGGGGGCCGATCGTGGTAGATCCGGCCAGCGAGCGTGATGCCGTGGCGCGCGGCGAGCAGCTTGGTTATGTCGATCGTGGCCAGACCGATACGCAGCCGAGCGGTGCGGCGGGAAGGGGAGGGCGCAAGCGTCCGCCTGCGCCTCCGTCTCAGACCCTGTATATCAGGGCTCCCCAGGAATTGGCCGAGTGGTTCGAGCGGTATACCGAGCAGCGCGGCCACCGCGCGTTGTGGAATTCGATCGAGGATTTCAGGAAGCTCGTGGAACAGGCAGAGACTGCCGATGCGGACCGACCGGCGTCCTGACGAGTTGGGGTTAAGCCGGCTCTTCGACCGCCGTTGCGCGTTGGTTCTCCGCGTCGCATGACTCCTCCGGCGAGCGGAAGGCCTTGAGGTAGTTGAAGGCCTGTTCCGCCTTCGAGGCGGCGTGTATGATAGCGCTCGCGTCGCCTTTAAGGATGCGGAGCCAGTGCTCGATATAGCTCGCATGGTTGTCGTGAAGTTCGCCCGGTAGGCCAAGGTCGGCGCAGACCAGACACTGGCCGATCGATGCGACGAGTTCTTCGAACGCATAAGCGTTGTCGCCGAACCGCTTACCGAACTTGCGTTCGAGACGGCCAGTCCCGCCGGACCAATGGATGGATTCGTGGGCGCGGGTGCTCGCGTAGAGATCGTCCGAATGGAAGGCGCCCCGGGGCGGCATCTGGATGTAGTCGCCGACGGGGGAGAAGAACGCCGCGTTTCCGCCGTGTCGGACTTCGACGGGGATTGCGTCGAAGAACGCATCGATAGCGCCGCGGTGAGCGCTTTCCTCACGAGGCTCGGGCGGCGCCGGGGTGGGGTAGTAATGCGCGGGAAGCCCATCGATCTGGTCCGCGTTGAAGACGTTGTACGCCTTGAGAAAACGGATCGCGCGGTTCTGCTCCTCGCCAGTGATCCTGTTCGTGTCGGTCTTGCTGATCTGCGAATAATACACGCTCAGCGACGAGGCTTCGCCCTTGCGTACCTGACCGCCGAGTTCTTGGGCCTGGCGATAGGTCATCCAGTACCGGCTGTTATACCCGTTTGCGTCGGCCATGGCCCACAAAAATAGCGTGTTGATGCCGGTGTAGGCGGTGCCGCAATGCCGGAGCGGGCGGCCGCCGCCGCCGGTGCGGTCCCACGGCCTCGCCCACGGCAAGACGCCGGCTTCGAGCTTTGACAGAATAAGGGCCGTGATTTCGCTGGCGATGTCGCGGCGCGGGCGGGAAATGCGTGAAGGCTTGCGCATGTGAGAACCTTTCAGCGGGGAAGGGCTCGCGCGGGTGCGCGAGCGGATTGGAAAGCGGTGAAAAAAATGGCGGCAGCCGGGGTGTCGCGGCTGCCGCCAGGTCGCCCAGGAGAGAGGCGAGGGGGCTATTCGGCGGGCTCGAGCGCCTCGTCGGGATGCTCGACGTCGAAGTCGTTGATGTCATCGCCGAAGTCGTCGGCGGGATCGTCATCCGGATCTTCGTTGCTATCGGCATCGGGATCGAGATCCGTGTCGTCGGCCGAAGTCTCGCCAGTGTCGTCGGCCTCGTCGTCGTCGTCCGAGAGGCCGTCGATGGTCGGACGCTCGATGTCGAAGCGCATGGCGTCGGGCACCCAGGCAAGGGCCGCTTCCTTGGTCTCGGTCTCGGTGATCGCTTCGCCGGCGAAGATCTTCTCGCAGGCGGATGAGACCTCGCCCTTCTTGGACGCGCTGTAACGTGCGGCCAGGACCGTCCCGCCGACCTCGGTCAGAAGCGCGAGCAGCGTGCCCTTCGCGACGCGGTCGAAGAAGTTGGCCGACGTCGGCCGCCACCACTGCGCGACGTCGATCTCGAGGATCGTGGCGAGGCGGGCGTGGAGCGGATTGGTCGTCGCCGAATACTCGGGCTTCGCCTCGAGCGACCCTGCGACCATGACCGCGAGCCAGGCAGCCTTCGCGTCGTCTTCGAGTTCTCGGAAGGCTTCGAAGCGCGCAACGACGTCACCAGCCTCGATCCAGCTGCTGTCCAGCGCCTCGCGGGCCTGTTCGATGGCGATGCGGGCCTGCGTCGGCTCCATCTCGCCGCCGATGACCGGATCCTGCGGCCGCGGCGCCTTCATGGTCGTGCCATAGCGATCGTACCCGCGATTGCCGTCGATCATGGCGAACAGTGCGTAATCGAGGGCGAGGGCAGGGTTGGCCAGAATCGACGCGGCGAGAATGTCGCGCCGCTGCATGGCCAGTTCGTCCGACAGGCGGGCGCTGAGCGGCTTTCCGCCGGGTGCCACGGTTTCCGGAGCGGGCGCTGCCGCGGTACCGCGCTGCCGGCTCGATCCGGCGTCCTCGTCGTCGCCGGTGCGGATCGGCGTCTCGCTGAAGTAGCTGGTTTCCAGCTTCATCGTGCCGTCGGGCGCGAGGGTGAGGAAGGTGCCGACCTGTGCCTTGAGTTCATCGGTCAGGACCGAGGGACGGTCGTGCAGCTCGTCGTATTCACGGTCGAGCTTCTGATACTCTTCCTCGAGGGCGGCGGCCGCATTGTCTTCGAGCCCGCCCGCCTCGATCTGCTCGGCGATGGCGTCCATGCGCGACGCGATTTCCTCGACGCGCGCCTCTTCGGCTTCGGTCAGCGGCGTGGTCGGCAGCGTGACGCGGTGAAGGTCCGCGGTCGCGTTGTAGATGTGCGAGCTGGCGATCGGGCGGATCCAGGCCAGGCCGGATTCCGCCCCGAGCCGTTCGGCCTCGGCCTCCATGATCTTGCCCGCCAGTTCGCGGGCGATATCCGGGTCCGACCAGCGGTCACCGTCTTCGCTGAACAGCTCGCGTTCGACGGTGCCGCCCGCGGAGACGTAGGCGTCTTCGCCGACGAGGATCGCAATCGGATCGCTGGCCTTCAGGGCATCGCCGGCGATGGCGCGACGGATCTGGTCGGGCGTGGTGTAGCCGTAGCGGGCGTACTGCTCGTAGATCCGGACCTGCTTGGCCTGGTCGTCGGTGGACGCGTAGGCCTTCGCCATGTCGAGCGTCATCTCACCCTTGGCGAGCGCCTCGAACACCGGGTCAGCAAGGCCAGCGAGCCGCAGGCGGCCTTCGACGAAGCGGCGGGTTACGCCGAAGCGCTTCGCGACGCCATCGACGTCGCCGTCCATGCCGAGGAAGTGCTGGAACGCGCGGCATTCGTCCGCGGGCGTCATCGCCATGCGCTGGAAATTCTCGGCCAGCGAAGTTTCGCTGAGCATGGCCTCGTCGCCTTCGAGCACCTTGCAGGCGATCTCGGTGTTGGGATCGATGCGGGCGCCCTCGACGAGCAGCTGCAGGGCGGCAAGCCGACGGCCGCCGGCAAAGACGGCGTAGTGGCCGCGCGGCTTCTTCAGCGGGGTGACGAGCAGGTTCTGCAGCACGCCGCGCGCTTCGATGTCGGCCGCAAGCTGCTCGATGGAGTTGGCGCCCGACTTGCGGACATTGCTGTCCGAAAGCCGCAGCTTCGAAAGGGGGATCAGTTGGGTCATCGGTTTTCTCCTGGTGGATGGCCCGGCGAAACCTTCACCGGACACCTTTCCCGATCCCCCTCGTCTTTCCTCTTCAGGCCGCCTCCGGATTGGTGGAGGCGACCAACCGCTCGATGATCTCCGAAGCGCGTTCGGCGGGGACGAAGACCCGCGTGCGGTACGAGATGATCTCGCTGAAACAGCCGAGCGACTTGAGCCAAGGCAGCTGGCTCGCCGGCGCGCCAACGATCTCGATACGGGGCGAACCGTTCACGCGCGAGCGTTTCAGCTCGCAGGGGAAGGGCCGCTGGATGGGCATCGCGCTGCCGCCGACTACCGCTGCCGTGATCTGCGCAGGCGTGAGCGACGAGGTCTGCTCGACGCCCAGCGTCGTTAGCAGCTTCGCGACGTCCTTCGGGAACACGATGCGGCCGAGCCACGAACGACCTTCGGCGTCGACGATCCGGTTCACCTCGAGGTGGTCAGAGGGCAGGGCGGACCAGATGGGCAGGAGGAGGCCGGTCGCCAGCTGGACGGTTTCATGGTCGAGCCGTGTGGCTGCCTCCTCAGCTTCGGTGGTCCACCCCTCTTCGAAGGTCTTTCGCGAGCATGGTTCCCACGCGGATTCGAACATATCGAACTCGCGGAGATATTCGCGCCGGGTCGGCCGCATGAGCTCGATGCGCGGGACCGATGTGCCGTCGTCGGTCATCCCCGACCGAGCCTTGGTGCTTAAGGCGACCTTGCCCGAACGTCCATTCCTGAGGAACCGCGCGGTGCTGTCGCTTTCGGCGATGCGGATCGCGCGTTCGAGGCTGACCGGATGCCGGCGCCGCGCGACTTCGATCGTCAGGAGGTGCGAGGTGGCTCCGCTCACTGGATCGGTGCGAAGCACTGTGTCCTCGAGGACGGTCGCGGTTTCCACGGGCATGGTCTCGACACCCACGTCGAGAGTCCCCGCCTCGCGGGCGGCCGCCACGCGTGTTTCGACCAGCGCCAGGAACTCGTCGAAGATCAGGTTCTGCAGGCCGATGGGGAGCGCCAGCAGACGGTTGAGCCAGCGCTGGATGGGCGGCAGATCCTCCTTCAGGATTCCGTCGCTGTCGGTGAGCTCCAGACCAGTCCGCTCGGTGAATTCGGCGAAGCTGATGCTGGTCAGCTTGCCTCCGACAAGGAGATGGAACCAGGTGATGAGCGCCGACTTCGCATAATCGCTTTCGAGATTGTCTGCGGGATCGAACAGGTTCTGGCCTCCGGTCTGCCGCTGGCCGCGCGTCAGGGCACCGAGGCTGTCGAGGCGCCGCGCGATCGTCGATGTGAAGCGCAGCTCGCCCTTGCAGGACGTCGTAACAGGCCGGAACAGGGGTGAGCAGGCCTGATGTGTCCGGTGGGTCCGCCCGAGGCCCTGAATGGCCCTGTCGGCCCTCCAGCCCGGTTCCAAGAGCAGATGAACGCGCTGCTGCTGGTTCGGCACATCGAGACTGGCGTGATAGGACCGGCCAGTGCCGCCGGCATCCGAGAAGATCAGGATGCGCTTCGTGCCTTCCATGAACGCCGCGGCGTCGGCCTGGGTCGACCGGGTGGTGCGTGTTTCCAGCTTCTGGCCGCCGTGGCCGGTGGGCACGAGGCGCTTGGTCCTGCCGGTGACCTCGGCGACGTTGTCGTGACCGAACCGCTCGAGGATCGCGTCGAGCGCCGCCTTGATCGGGGGGAGGGCGCACAGATGCTCGATCAGTTCGGCGCGCTTCGCCTCCGCCTCGGGATTGACGACGGGATTGCCGGCGGCGTCGAACATTGGTCGCGAGCGGACCTCGCCCGTGTCATCCGTATAGGTCTCCATCTGGCGGGTCGGGAAGGCGCGCGTGAGGTAGTCGATGACGTATTCGAGCGGGCTGAGCTCAAGCTCGGGGTCGGCGCGTTCTTCCGGAGACAGCTCGTTCAAGCGCCGTGTCAGGATCGACTCGGCTGTGGTGACAAGCTGCAGCACGACCGAGGTGCCGTCGGCGATATGCTGTTCGACAGCGGCGATCACGGTCGGCAGCTTCATGGCCAAAAGTACCTGCCCGAAGAAGCGCTGCTTCGTGCTTTCAAAGCGGGAACGCGCCGCCGCTTTCGCGCCGGAGTTGAGCGTCGACTTGTCGAGTTCGTCGACCACGCCAGTCAGTTCGAGCGCCGCTTCCATGTTGCGGTGGATGATGCTCCATGCGTCGGCGTAAGTGTCGTAGATTGCGATCTGCTCCTCGGTGAGCTCGTGGCGCAGAATCTCGTACTCGACGCCGGCGAAGGACAGGGCGCGCGCCATGTAGAGGCCGGTCGCCTTCAGGTCGCGGGCAACCAGTTCCATGGCCGCGATCCCGCCCTGACGGATCGACGAGATGAACGCCTCGCGATTCGCGAAGGCCGTTTCCGGACCCCACAGTCCGAGCCGGACGGCGTAGGCGAGGTTGTTGACTTCGGATGCGCCGGTGGCCGAGGCGTAAAGCACGCGCGCGGCAGGGAGCCTGTTCTGCAGGAGAACGCCAGCGATGCCCTGCTGCGAACCCTTCTTGGTTCCCATGGCACCTTCGCCGCCGGCAACACCGCCCATCTCGTGGGCTTCGTCGAAGGCGATGACGCCCTCGAAATCGTCTCCCGCCCACTGGATGATCTGCTCCAGGCGGCTCGCGTCACCGCGCATCGAGCGCAGCGTCGGATAGCTGACGAACAGCACGCCCTCGTCGAGCGTGATCGGCTGATCGATCTTCCAGCGCGAGAGTGATTGCACGTCGGCCGCGATCCCGCCCAGCGCGGTCCAGTCACGACGGGCGTCGTCTAGGAGAGGTTCGTTCTTCGAGATCCAGATCGCGCGGCGGCGGCCTTGCAGCCAGTTGTCGAGAACGACCGCGGCGACCTGGCGGCCCTTGCCGGCGCCGGTGCCATCGCCGAGGAAGAAGCCCTTGCGATACCGTGCGCCGTTCTCGTCGAGCAGCAGCCCGACGCCTTCCTTGTCGGGTCGGAAGCTCCCGGGGATCCACTGTGTCCACGCGCTTCCGGCGTACACGACAGTCTCCAGCTGGGAAGCTGACAGCAAGCGTTCGCTGACCGTACGCTCGGGCAGGTGCGGAACGTGGTTGGGGATGGGGGCGGGGATTGAGCCCATCGCCACCGATTCGACAAGCGCCGTCGGGTGTTCACCAGCGGCGGTGAACACGATCCGGCTCGGCCGATAGGGCAGATAGACGCCGGTCTGTTCCAACAACGCGGCGGGAGTCTCGAGCGCCTCGTAGGCGACCGGCAGGACGTTGTTGCGCACGGGTGCGCGGAAGGTTCGCGGCTCGGCGGGCTTTGCCCGACGGGCGCTGCCGAACAAGGACACCGCCTTGGGCGCAGCGGGGGAGGGGGCTCGTTCGGGGATGAGGGCACAGCGCGGGGTCGGCTCGACAGTGTCGAGCAGCTCGGCCGTGGTCTGGCGTTGGATGGTCGACGGAAGACGATCGCCGGCGATCTTGTCCATCACGTAGAGACGAACGGCGATGCCCGTGCCGTGCTTCGTGTAGGCACGGTCCAGTCGGAGCGACGTGCGCACCGTCATCGGTGCCAACGTCGTCTTGAGAATGTCGCCCATCTTCGCGGAGGTGGTGAACCAGTCGGGCATGATCGCGACCAAGCGGCCTCCGCCCCGCAGATGCCGGATCGCTGCGGCGAGGTGACGGACCGCTGCAAGATGGTCGGCACCGCGCCCGAGCGAACGCGAGAAGGGCGGGTTCATCAGGATGAGGGAGGGGCGCGCCGATTTTGCCAGCAGCGTCGGAATAGCAGCCCCGTCGTGCCCGGTGATGACGGTGCCCGGATAGCTGTCGGCAAGTCGCGATCGGCGTGCGGGATCGAGCTCGTTGAGCTGCAGTTCCTTCACGCGCGGAAGATGAGCGACCAGAAGGCCGTTGCCGGCGCTCGGCTCGAGGACAATGTCGTCAGGCAGCGGCTGCGCGAGATAGACAGCCATCGCGGCGAGATCGGCGGGCGTCGAGAATTGCTGCCAGTCCAGCTGATCCTCGCTGCGAACCGTCTGGGTCGGCATGCGGGAGCTGAGGGCGATCGCCGTTTCGATCGTGGTGCGGTCGGGCGCTCCGCAAGTCCGTTCGCGGAGTGCGAGCACCTGAGCGTGTTCGAGGATTTCGAAGCTGTCTCGCTGGCTCCACTTGCCGTCGGCATCGGATCCGCCGTGGGTGGTCTTCATCGCATCGTTCAGCACGGCGCGGGTGATGGCCTGGTCGGTAAGGATCAGCTCGGCCAAGGCGCGGGCGGCGGCAAGTGGCGGCGAGCGGCGCTGTTCGGCCGCGTCGAAGAGATCGGACATGGGACGGGACTCCTGGGCTGGCCCGATGCAGATCACACCAGGCTCAAGTCTCCCGTTCCCTCTCCCCTTTCACTGATCCGCCAGGACTTCGGCCCAATCGCCGTATCGTCTTGGCGGCGGCATTCGCCGGACTGTCAGGCCCTGATCGCGATATGCGCGAAATGCGATTCCGCCAGCCTTGCGGCCTTCGCGCCCGTTGTCTTCGGCGAGGATCACGCACGACACAGTCGCGGGAACGCTGAGGAGACCGAGGCGCTTGGCTCCAAGGGCGGCCCAGCAGGGAACGCCGTGCAGCTGCATGAAGGCCGACGCGTCCTCGTAGCCCTCCGCGATCGCGAGCGTGTCGGTGACCGGCATGCCGCGCCAGCTTCCCGTCCCGGTCTCGCCGATGAGCATTTTGTCGCGATAGCCGCCGCGCTCGAGGTCCAGGAAAATGCGCTGGATCGCTGTGATCCCGACGTCGTTGCGAACGCCGACAAGCAGGGCGGGCAGGAAGACCGTGAGCGGCTTGGCGCCTTTCGGACACCGGGGATGATAGCGCAGGTCGGCAAAGCGTGGGTCGAGGCGCCGCCCCAGCAGATAGCGTTCGGCCGCGGTACCGGCGATCGGGCGACCTTCGCTCCACATTCGCGTGATGAGCAGTCCTGGATCGCGCGGCTCGGTGATCTCAGGGCGGGAATAGGTCTGCCCTGGTCGAACCCTGCGCAATTCGCGGAGAACATCGTCCGAGGCACAGCCGGCGAAACAGTGGACGAGGATCCCGCGGTCACCCTGTCGAAGCGATAGGCTGGCTTCCCCGTCGGCATGGCTCGGGCAGCGGCACATGGCCGTCGCGCCGTGCCACTTCCCGCCGAGCGCGCCGACAAGGTTGACCAGTTCCTGGGTGGGCGGTCGAGCAGTAATCGGCATCGTCGCCTCCTTTCGCCCGCTCAGCCCCCTCTCTGTCTTTGGCCCCGGTGCGATCCCCGGACTGGGGGGGGGGGCGGAATTTTTTTCCGGATTGACCAGGAAGCCAAGAACCGGCCTTTTCTATCACGGAGGGCGGGATGATGAAGATCTCATTCGCAACTGTTCTGTTGGCGTCAGCGGTTATCGCAGGTCCGGTCAGTGCTCAGCAAGCTCAGCTCATGAACTTCGACGGGGCCGAGCCCGGCGTAGTCCTCAATGTGGGGCCGTCGCCGCGTACCGAAGTGCCGCCTGCTGCAGTCCAATCGCTGGAGAATGCGCTAGCGACCGATTTCGGTGCGATTGGTGCGCCGGTTCTTCAGGATGCCAACTACGTCGTCGAACCCTCGCGGATCGACGTTCCGCTGTGGATGCGGAGCGGCGTCCCGACAGGGCGCATGGCGGTCCCATCGGTGGGTTCGCTTGGAATCGTCGCGGGCAACTGCGCGCAACCGGCCTATCGGCCGCGAGGCGATCTCGCCGCCAGCACCGAGCAACGACGGGCCGCCCTGTTCCCGTTGATCGCCGCGATCGCGTGCGAACAGAACATTCCCGTCGGTCTGTTCGACGCGCTGGTAGCTCAGGAAAGCCGGTACAATCGCACTGCGCTTTCGCCGGTCGGCGCGATGGGACTGGCACAGCTCATGCCAGGCACGGCCCGCTATCTCGGGGTGACAAACCCCTGGGACGTCGTCGAGAACCTCCGTGGCGGTGCAAAGTACCTGCGGGAGCATCTCGACGAGTTCGGCCGCGTCGACCTCGCGCTCGCTGCCTACAACGCAGGACCGGGACGCGTCCGCCAGCGCCGCGCGGTGCCGCGGATTCTCGAGACACTGAACTACGTCGCGACCATCACGAGCGCTTGGAGCGGGGCAACCCGGCAGGTCGAGCTTGTTCGCGCCGATCAACCGTCAGTCGTGCGAAACCCATTCAGGCAAGCCGCTGTCCTGGCCTACACATCGCCGAGCACCGCGAACCCGATGTGATGAGCGTATAGGCCGGCGATTAGGAGAATGACCGGAGCCCCGGTCAGGTAATTGACCTGCCATCGCCACCACAGTTTGGGTGCCGCCAAGACCCGATCGCGCCACGTCGAGAAGGGCAGTTGCAACGTGCCGGTTCGGAGATCGTAATCGGTCTTCGCGACAGCACAAACGGCGCACATCGCTACGACCAAACCGACGCCCGCGTAGAGCGAAAGCCATGCCTGATAGGTAGCAATGGGCATTGTCGTCGATGAGCCTCGCGGTTGTTGTACCGTTAACCGTCATATCGCCCAATGGTTTCTCGCTGGTTGACAGGCGGCTCACAGGCCTGGGCCCGTTTTACTCTTCACGCGATGCAAACCCAACGATTCGCGGCGGCCAAAGAGCGTGTGCCCGATGTTGAGGTCATCTTCGCGCGCGCGTTTCAGCATGCCGCGGAAGTAGATCTCGGTGGTCCGACGGATGTCGCCTTGGACGAAATGCTGCCCCGCGATGAGGAGGCACAGGGCGGTCGCATCAGCCCCTATCGCCTTCACGGCTCGATCGACCGTGTTGGCCTCGACCTTGATCATCGCGCCGATGGCAAAGGCGGTGCGGCGCATGTCGCGCTCTTTGATCTGCACCAGACCGTCGATGAAGGGGAAGAGGTGAGGGACTTCGGTCCATTCGAACCCGCTTCTCTTGATCCCGAACCGGTCGTCCTGTTCCAACGCTTGAGACGACGGACCACGATCGCCGCTACGTCCTTCTGCCAAGCCATCTACAGTGACTGACGTTGAGTGATCGTTTGTATGGGCGGGAACAGACTCGTCTCGTTGGACCGGACCATTTTCGTCCCGTTGCAGTTCGCGATCGCCAGGGATCGCCTGTGAGAGAAGGCGGTGGAAAAGCGCTTCGGCGTGTTCGGCGGCGGCCTGAAGACGCTCCAGACGCCCTTTGCGCGCGTTGTCGCGCTCCTTCGCGAGGTCGACCGCCTTGCCTTCGGCTAGTACGGCATCCTCGGCGCCAATGGCGCCCGACAGGAGTATGCGCCTTATCGCCTCGAGGGCCACTGTGATCCGCTGGGGCAACTCGCAACGCAGTCGCAGCCGTTCGTGTTCTTCGTCGACGAGCAGCTCGATCGCATCGACCAGGAAGATGAGAGGGGCGAGGGACCAGCCCGAGGCATCGACCGTGCCGTCGAATCTGCGGCGCCAATGCCGTCGGCCGTTGCGTTTGCTGTTCCAGCGCATGACCAAGCCGTGCTTCTCCAGCTGACGGAACATCCGGCCCGGATTTTGAAGGCCGGTGCGTTCCTGCAGCTGCGCGTCGTCAATCCCCACGACAGGCCCGGTCGGAGACCAGAAATCCGCATCGCAAGCTGTGAGCTTCAGGAGCGAGACGATATTGCGCCATTGGCTGCGCGTAGACGGGTGCGAGACCGTGCCATGCCGTTCGAGAAACAGCGCGGCGCGAAGGACGCGGTCGCGGACGGCCTTCCCGCGCGCGGCGTCTGGGATTGCCGGGAGCATGGCAAGTCGCGCGGCTACGGAGTCCTCCCATTCGGCTCTGTCGCCGCCTGTTTTCATTGGTATCGGAAGCTCCAGTCCGAGAGGTTCACACTCGAACATCGGCAGGATCGGCAACAGGCTCCCGATTCCCCCTGATACGCCCCTGCGGACATCGTTTTCGGCAATACTCATCCCTTCGCTCCCTCGCGCTCGAGGAGCGGCCGCAGACACAGGCCATCGCCGCGAAAATCACGGTTCAGACTTGCCATTTGTCGGGCGGGAGCCTAGGTAGGCGATGCGTAATTCAGCTGGGGACGACCCAACCGGTCGCTCTCCCAAGCGTCACCCTCACAAAGCCCGGCCACTGGCCGGGTTTTTTTTGGTCTGTGGCCGTTCCCTCCTTCTTCCTTCGACATGCCGACCAGGTTCCGGTCGGCGGCTCATTCGGCGGTTCGCGAGCAGGCACAGCTCAGCTGTGCGCAAAATCGCTTGCGCCAAATCCGGTCTGTCTCTAGGAGGGGCGTCGACAGGACGATCCTCCAGACAGGATTTCAAAAAAGGCCCGGCGGCAACCGGGCCTTTTTTATTGCATCCCAAGCTCCATCTTGGCGCTGTCCGCCGGCAAGCGGGCATCGTCTAAGGTGCCGTGGATTAGGTGAAGCAACACCTCGTTGCGGGACTCCGCTCCGAGGGCTGTCTTAAGCCGATCGATCCGCTCGACAGTCTGGCTGGGCAAGCAGACTTCCAGGAATTTGAATCCCTGATCGCGCAGCTGGCTGCGTTGCTGGCGTTTTTGCTGAGCTGATGCCACAGGTACCTCCGCCTGACGTCCCGTTCGAATCCAACGGAACTAGTTCAGACTCGGGACTAGTCCCTGCGCAACCAGCTGGCAAGTAAGGATCTGTTAACCTGCGGCCTGCTGACGGGCGGGCGAGTGCAGATGCACCGAAAACTGCTCGACGACGCTGTGCCCAGCCTCGCGCGCGACGCGCTCGATGGTCGGCTTCGAGAAGGCGGCAAATATCGCGCGCTTGTCTGCGTCCTCATCGGCGTCGAGCGTGGTCACCAGATCCTGCAGGAACACCACCGCGGCATGGGAAGCGTTCTTGAAAGAGGGATCGAAATAGAGATCGCCGTTGCCGGCAATCTCGATCGCCAGGAACAACCGCGCGCGGTCGAGGGCGAAGAGTTCGATCAGAAGATTCGCGATCTTGGAGCAGATCGGCGCACGTCCGTTGCGGATCTTGCTGACGAGACTGGTCCCGCGCCCAATAAAGGCAGCGACCTCGGCGTTGGTGATATTCTGGCGGTGCCAAGCCTCAAGAATCACATGCTTATAGGCCTCGAGCAGCGCGACGTTGTGTGGCGAGACTAGGAAAGCGTGACCGGGCATAAAGCGACCCCCTAACGCTCTTAAGATGACGAACGGGGGGCGTGGCTGTCAACCAAAAAGGCGACGCGAATCACGATTCGTCGTGCCCTTCTACGCAATATAATTGCAATAGAAAGCACGTTCTGGCGTGTCGAGGAATTTTCTTCCTAGGGGGTCGGAAACGGACTGCTTGGCCTAAGAACAAAGCTCCTCAAAGTGCGAACCCAACTGCTCGCCTTGAGAGCCAATTTCCCATGGTGGGGAAGGGGGCTGCTAAGGTGCGACGAGTCGAGTCGCTCGACCCCTCAATACGATTGAACCGCGAAAAGGTTTCCCGTTCCCTAACGACGGCTTCGCAATCCTGCGCGAGCTCAAACCTGGGGAACTGCAAATGACTGCACTCTCGATGAAGAAGGAGCTGCCGATCAACGGCATCCTCCTTGGCCTCGCCGTACTGGTGCTGGCCATGATCCTCGGCGCCGGCGCCGCTTATGCCGGTGCCGACACCACCTTCAATACCGCCCTGACGAAGTTCACCGACTTCCTCGAGGGCTCCGGCGGCAAGATCATCACCGTGATGAGCCTGGCCGGCGGCATCGTCGCGCTCGCTTCGGGCCGCTTCAGCTTGGGCCAGGTCGCCGTTCCGGTGGCCGTCGGCGTCGGCGCCGGCACCGGCGTTCCGATCGTCACCTCGACCGTCACCGCGACGATCTGAGACGCAGGCGCAATCTGGAAGGCGGCTTAGCCAATGGACCGGTACACCATCCACTCGCATCTCGATGATCCGGAGCTGATCGGCTTCTGGACGCTGGATGAATTCCTCGCGATGGCGATCCCATTCGTCTGGGGCATCCTCAGCCAGCACATCATGATCGGGTTGATGGTGTCCGTTCTTGGCTGGTGGGGGTTTCGCAAGCTCAAAGCCGGCAAGGCCACGTCGTGGGTTCTCCACATGGCCTACTGGTACCTGCCAGCAAGCTTCACCGGGCTAAAGGCAACGCCGCCTTCCCACCTTCGACTGATGGTGGGCTGACATGGACTATTCGATCGGACTTGCGCAGAACCAGCGCGTCCTCAAACAGCGCAACGCGCTCGGCATCACGGCCATCGTCCTCGCGGGCCTCGTCGTGATCCTCTTCATGGTCGGCGCGACCCGCGATCGCGAGGTGGTCCTCCAGCCCATCCTGCGCAGCCCGCTGACGATCTCGTCGACAGGCGTGAGCCCCGAATATCTGGAAATGGTGACCCGCGACACGGCGCTTATCGCGCTGAACCGGTCACCCGAGAATCTCAATTACTGGATGGAATCGCTGCTCAAGATCGCGGCGCCCGAATCCCACGGGGCGCTGAAGCGCGACCTCATGAAGGTCGTGCAGGAACAGGGCGGTTCGAGCATCAGCCAGTATTACACGATCAGTAGCATGAAGGTGGACCCCGAGCGCCTGACCTCGGAGGTTTCCGGCACGCTGCACACCGTCGTCGGCTCGAAGGCCGTCACCGCCGAAATCAAGCGCTTCCGCTTCATCTGGAAATATTCCGGCCTGTCTCTGCAGCTGCAGGGCTTTGGGATGGTGAAGCCTGCCGAGCGCAACGCGCTGGGGAGTGAGGAATGATGACCGCGATCGCCTTCGGGTGCCTTGGCACGGGCACCGTCTTCGCCTCGAGGCACCTGTGCGTCGCCTCGCGCGGGATCGGCGCAACGCTGATCGCTGTCGGCCTGTTCGCCCTGGCCACTCCGGCTTATGCCGACGAGACGCTGCTCGCCAAGGACAACAGCGAGGTCGCTTGCACGATCTCCAAGAGCGGTCTGACGCGGGTCAGCCTCAAGGATGACCGGTTCGCCTCGGTATCGAAACTGACGACGGGGGTGGAAACCGAAGACTTCTCGGTCGTCAACGAGCCGACCCGTGGCGATATCTACATCTCGGTCCCTGAAGGCTACAGCAACGCCGGGGTTTCGTTCTTCGGTACGACGGCCAAGGGCTACGTTTACAAGTTCGCGTGCCGCCTGAGCGGCGAGGGTGCCCAACAGGTCTTCGTCGAGAACCGCGAAATCCTTGGCGAGCAGCCGACGGAGCTGGCGCGCGCCGCGAGTCCCCGCGACACCTCGGCCGCGCTCGTTCAGGCGATGTATCAAAGCCAGTCGCTCGACGGGTTCGAGATCCGTCAGCCGTCGATGAACGCGGTGATGGTCGGCGACCTCAAGGTCCAGATGATCACCGAATATCGCGGTCTCAATCTGGCCGGACGCGCGCTCAGGATCGAGAACACCGGCAAGAAGCCGGTCAAGCTCGACGAACAGGTGCTGGCACCGACCAATGCCATCGCCGTCAGCGTCGCCGAGTCCGACCTCGCCGCAGGCGCGGTCACGACCGCGTACATCGTCACCCCAACAGGACAGATCGCCGCCAGCACGACGGAAGGACGGCCATGAACCTCTCCAATCCCTTCAAGCGCAAGCCCAAGCAGCTCGATGGCGACGATACCGTCGATGTCGAGGATTTCGGAACGAACGACGAGGTCCGCAAGAAGCAGATGATGCTCATGGGCGGCGTCGGTGCGGTCGCCCTGGTTCTCGGGTCGATGTATATCTTCGACGACGGCGAGGATGACCCGGCGAAGGTCGACGAGAACGGTCAGGAGATCCAGATCGCGACCGACGACATGGTCAATCGGAACATGTCGCAGCGCGAATGGCAGGCCGCGTCGGAAGCCCAGATGCAGGGCATGCAGAACCAGCTGAAGTCGGTCGACGGGCAGGCCCGTCAGATGGATGCGTTGCAATCGCAGATCGCCGCGCTGCAAGCCGAGAACCAAGGCATGGCGTCCGACGGCCAGCGGGTCATGGGGGCCTACGAGCAGGAGAACGCCCAGCTTCGCCAACAGCTCGCGCAGCGCCAATCCGCGCCTCCGCCCGCCGCGATGCCCTACTACGGCGTTCCGCCTCAGGCGCGTGGCGCGGCGGCTCCGCCGCAGGCGCAAAACGCAGCCGGGGCGGCCGCCGCCGCCGCAGTGTCCGCCTACAGCCCGCGCAACATCAAGATGGTGTCCTTCGAGACGGGGTCCGGCGGGAATGCGACGCGGATCTCGGGCGGGAGCACCAGCTACACCGACAGCCCGAACTATCTTCCTCCGAACTCGATCGCCAAGGCGCGCGTCATCGTCGGGGTCGACGCCTCGGCGGGCGTCAATTCCCAGACGGACCCGCTGCCGGTCGTCCTGCGTATCACCGGTCCCGCGCGGTCGGTCTATCGGGACGGCAAGCTCCTGACGACGCGCATCGAAGGATGCCTGGTCAACGGCGCTGCGCGCGGCGATCTTTCCAGCGAGAAGGTCTATGTGAAGCTGCAGCGGATGACCTGTCCGCAGGCGAACGGTCGGTTCGCGGTGTCGGACGTCAAGGGCTTCATCAGCTTCGCCGGCAAGACGGGTGTGCGGGGCAGGGTGGTGAGCCGGGAAGGTTCGCTCACTACCCAGGCCTTCTTCGCCGGACTTATCGGCGGCATCGGCAATGCGTTCCAGAATGCGCAACGCGTGCCCGTGTTCGGTGGTGGAGAACCAGAGCTGCCTTCCGCGAAGAGCGTCGGTGTCAACGCGATTGCGGGTGGTGCGCAGGAGGCCGGTAAGAACGTCTCGCAATATCTGATCGAGCGCGCCGAGCAGTATCAGCCTGTCATCGAGATGCCGACCGGCATCGATGTCGAGATCGTCTTCCTCGACGGCGTCTTCATCCAGAACTGAAAGGGTCGAAACTCATGCTCAATTCAACTCAGGCCGGTCTCGCTGCCCTCTCCATGATGGTCGGCGTTACGGCTACCACATCGGCCCCCGACGTCGCCGAGCTGCTGAAGGCCCGGCTTCCCAAGACGCAGGTAACCGCGGTCGATTGCAAGAAGATCGGCTCGCTCTGCGAGGTCGTCGCCGGCGACAACCTGTTCTATGTCGATTCCTCCGCGCGGTATCTGGTCATCGGCCGCGTGTACGACATGCAGACGCGCCAGGATCTGACTGCGGCCCGCCTGCTCGACCTGAACCCCGACATGCTCGTTGGTGGCGCCGCCAAGGCGGCAGCGGGCGGTGCCGGCGGCGACGCGGCCAGTCTGGCTGCGGGCGGGGCGCGCCGTGAAGTCGAGGCGGCGCCGGCGCAGAAGGTCGATTTGTCGAAGCTGTCGGACAAGGGCGCGATCGTGTGGAAGCGCGGCGGTCCGACGCTGACGGTCTTCTCGGACTTTCATTGCGGCTATTGCCGCGCCCTTTCGCAGCAGCTCGAGAGCATGAACGTCACCGTCGTCGAGCGTCCGATATCGGTCCTCGGCACGCGCGACGTGGCCGATCGCGTCCTGTGCGCCAAGGATCAGCCGCGCGCGGTTCGGGCAGCATACGCGCAGGAGCCGGTGCAGGGCAGCGGCCAGTGCGACACGACGGGCCTCGATGAGAACGAGGCCTTCGCGAAGAAGCACGGGTTCACGGGCACGCCCGTCCTCGTCCGCGCCGACGGCGCTGTCCTCGTGGGCTACCGACCCCGCGCGGCCCTGATTGCCTGGCTCAAGGGAGACGCACCATGAAGCGCAGCGTTCGTCCGTCCGTAATCCGCCTTCCCGCCTGCCCGGTCAGCGAGTGGCGTCGTCGTCCAAGCGCGCAGGCTGTCGTCGGCCTTTGCGGCGCGATCGCCGCGCTGGCGGGCTGCACGACGCTGGGGACCAACATCAACGGCAGCTTCGCCTGCGGAGCGGTCGGACAGGGGACATGCGCTCCGGCCACGGTGATCGACGATCGGGCCCTCGCCGAGATCACCGGCGATGCCAGCTACATACCCGCTGGCCCTTTTCGCCCGGCCCCCGAGGGCCGTCCCGCGGTCGTCGCCGCGAACGCCTCTCAGCAAGTCGCGACCGCCGGCTCGCCGGTGCCCGTGGGCCAGAAGGTGCTGCGGATCGTGTTTCCCGGCCACGTCGATGGCAGTGGGCGCTACCACGAAACCAGCGTGGTGCGCGCAGTCGTCGACAATGGATCGTGGATGCAGGCGAGCGCGACGCACGGCGTTCCTCTCGCCAGCACGGTTAACCTGACGGTCAGCCCCGACGTCCTCGCGCAGCTCGACCAGGCGGCGTTGGACGACGCACCCAAGCAGGTGAGCGCGCTTGATCCGAACATGCCAAGCCCTGCTGCTGTTGCAGCGGCGCGGGCGCGCGGCGCGGCCAAGGGCGGACGCCCGTCCGTTGGCGCCGGCCTTGCCCCCGTTGCGGCAACCGAACCGAATGTCGCTCAGGTCGGAGTGGTCAATCGGCCCGCGGCCTTCAATCCCAAAGTGGAGGACTGACGCATGGCCGCCAAACGAGGGTTCATCGCCCGCCTGCTTGGCGACGATCGTGCGCCCGACGAAGGAACGCCCGGCCACGGCGCACCGATGCTGGCGCAGTGGCTGCCGTACCGCAGTTTCGACCGCAAGACCGAGATATTCTACCAGACCAACTCGATCGGCTTCACGCTCGAGGTCGCACCGCTGGTCGGAGCCGATGAGCGCACCGGCGAGATCCTCGCGCAGTTCTTGTCCGAGGGATTGCCGCCCGCATCGCGCGTCCAGATCCTCGCGTTTCAGAGCCCGCGCGTCGGGCAGACAATCGCCCGCTACGCGCTTCCGCGCTTCGCCGCCGGCGGCGTTCACCGCAAGATCGCCGAGCATCGCTCCAAGTTTCTCGCAGAAGCGGCGTGGACTTCGCTCTCTGCTGACGGACCCTTTCACGTCCGGCAACACCGCGTGATCCTCTCGGTGTCGTTCAAGCTCGGCAAGGGCACGCTCGATGAGCTGATCACGGTCCGCGAAAGCATCACCTCGCTCCTGCAGTCGATCGACATCTCGGTCGCGCGGTTCTCGCCAATCGAACTCATGGCACTGATCGACGATCTCACCGCTCCCGCATTCGACGTGTCCGATCATCAGGTGGAGTATTCCGAGCTCGATCCGATAGCTGATCAGTGTGTTCGTCGGGACGTCCAAACGGTCGTTGGCCCTGACCGCATTCTCGTGTCGGTCGAACCCTTGCGCGCAGTCACAACGCTTGCCGGCGATACCGAGTATGAGGAGATCCGCCCCGATACGTTCGACTACCGCTTTTTCTCGGTCCGCAACTTCCCGAAGCGGTGGGCGCCTTGGGATTCGCAGAAGCTGATCGGCGACATGTTCTCGGACAAGCTCCGTCCGGGCTGCCCGACCGTGACGAGCCTGTGCCTCCGGTATCAGGACGAGGATGCCGCGTCGTCGAAGGCGGGCTACAAATTCATGCGGACCTCAAGCCTTGCCGACAGCAAGTCGGCCCGGTTGCTTCCCCAGCTCAAGGACCAGAGCCGGGAATGGGAGGAAGTGACTCAGCAGCTGCGTCTCGGTCGCAAGGTGGTCCAGGCCTATTACACGGTCGGCATCATGAGCCCGAAAGGGCGCGGCGACGCAAACGAGCGCACGATCAAGTCGATGTATAAGGCGGCGGGTTGGGATCTCCTCGACGAGCGCTTTCTCCAGATGATGTCATTCATGAGCATTCTGCCCATGACCCTTGCCAACGATCTGGATGATGACCTGAAGCGGATGAAGCGCTTTCGCACGATGCTTACCACGACGGCGGCGAACATCGCTCCGCTGCAGGGCGAGTTCCTGGGCGGCAACATGCCGCATCTGATGTTCATCGGCCGCCGCGGTCAGCCGTTCTTCTGGTCGCCGTTCGAGAACAAGGCGGGCAACCACAACGTCGCGGTGTTCGGCAAGTCGGGCTCGGGCAAGTCGGTCGCGCTGCAGGAGCTGTGCGCGGCCCTCGCCGGCATCGGCGCTCGCGTCATCGTCATCGACGACGGACGTTCGTTCGAACACATGGGCAAGATGCTCGGCGGCAATTTCGTCGAGTTTCGCCTGCGCGACGGCTTCAGCCTCAATCCCTTCTCGATGATCGACGTCGCGATGATCGCCGAGGACGAGGATTATCTCGTCGATGCCCTGGCGATGCTCAAGTCGATCATCGGCCAGATGGGTCGCCACATCGATCGCCTGAACGACACCGAGCGGGGCCTGATCGACAATGCCGTGAACAGGGAATGGGAACAGCACGGTCGCAACGGATCGATCGACGGCGTGATCGCCATTCTAAACGAGATCGGGACGCCCCAGGCCGAGGATCTCGCCACGGCCATGTTCCCGTTCTCGTCGCGCGGGACATACGGCCGCTTCTTCATCGGCGAGGCAACGGTCGACATGTCGGCCGCCATGACGGTCTTCGAGCTATCGGACCTGTCGAGCCGCGAGGAGCTGCGATCGGTGGTGCTGACCGCGATCATGTTCCTCTCGTCGCAGACGATGCGGCGGATCGATCGCCAGATCCCGAAGGCTTTGCTGATCGACGAAGCGTGGCAAATGCTCCGCGGCGGCTCGATGGCCGATTTCGTCGAGACCTACAGTCGTACCTGCCGGAAGTACGGCGCATCGCTCATCACCGCCACACAGTCGCTGAACGACTATTACAAGTCGGAAGGGTCGCTCGCCGCGCTCGAAAACTCCGACTGGTCGGTCATTCTGCAGCAGAAGGCTGAGACGATCTCGGACTTCCAGAAGCACGACCGGTTCGACATGGATCCCTATACCGAATCGTTGCTTCGCTCGCTGAAGCGGAACGGGGTCGAGTATTCCGACATCATGATCAAGGGGCCGGACACGCTCGCTGTCGGCCGCCTCGTCCTCGATCCCTTCTCGGCCACGCTGTATTCGTCGTCGCCGGTAACCTTCGGCCAGATCGAGCAGCTGATCGAAGACGGCTTCACCATGGACGAGGCGATCGAGAGGGTTGCCTTCCCCGAAGCGCAGCATGACTACGCGCTGGAGGCGGCGGAATGAACGCCCCGGCCTTCGTCCTGTCCCGCACCGACAGAGCTGCGCCGGCGCCGAGGATCCTCCCAATGGATAAACCCATGCCGTCGTCGCGATCGGCCTCTCTACGCTCGCCCGCGGCGCGCCGCCTGGTCGCGGACGCCTGCTACATCGCGCTGCGCGTCGCTGGGTGGCTCGCGGTGACGTCGCTGGCGGCGATGGGTATCTACGTCCTGTTCTTCCTCGCTCTGGGCAACATGAGCGCGGAAGGGTTCTTCGCGCAGCTCGCCAATCTCGGGAACCGTTTCACGGCCGCCGACACGCTTCGCCGCGACTCCTTCCTGTCGATCGTCGGGACGGTCTCGACCGTCCTGTTCGTGATCGTTGCCGCCGCGCGCTTCCGCTCGCTGCTGGCCATTTTCGTCACCCCAGCCCCGGCCCGAAAGGACAGGCCATGACCGACACGATGACCCTTTCCCGCGACACGGCGACACCGATCGCGCCGCGTCAGCCCGAACTCGACCTGCCCTCGACGCTCACCGCGCCTGTCCTTCCTTCCGCGCCTAAGCCTCGCCGCGACAAGGGTGCCAAGGGACTGCCGCCGTCGGCGTTCGCGATCGCGGCGGCGGTCATCGTTGCCCTGCTCTGGGGTGCGTGGGTGACGAAGTCGATCATGGCACCGCCCGAAGCGGTGCCGATGGCGAGCGTGCGCTTGCAGCAGCTCGTCGGAGAGTATGTGCAGGCCCAGGCGCGCAGCGCAGCGCCGCCGGAAGCCGTCACGCAGCAGACGCAGGCGTTCATGGCGGCGCTCGGCGGCGAGCTCAAGCGCCGCGGTGAGGATGGCACGACGGTCCTGGTGGGAGAGGCGGTACTGTCGTCGAACGTGCCGGACATCACCGATCAGGTGCGCAAGGCCATCTACGCGAAGGTGCCGATGCCTGCGTCGGCCGCGATGCCGGCGCCCAGCCCGGCATCTCCAGCCCCGATGGGCCTCGGTCAGTAAGCGAGCGAGGGGAGGGGCAAGATGGCCACCGCCGCCGTTTCCGTCGCACCTGAGGGACGCCGGGAGAAGCGCATCCGTCAGTGGGGCGCGGTCGCCTTGGCGGCTGTCCTTATGGCCAGCTACAACAGCCTGACCGCGTGGCAGGAGAGCCATGCGTTCATGGTCAACGCGAGCGAGAGCCTACCCAATTGGGCATTCTTCGTGAGCGAGAACAAAGTCCCGGCGAAGGGCGAATATGTGTTCTTCACGCCGCCGCAGGGTGAGCTGGTCCGCCGGCATTTTGGACCTGATCAAGGCCCCTTCGGGAAGCAGGTGATCGGGATGCCTGGCGCGGTGGTCGAGCATCGGGGCGAATGGGTCTATGTGGACGGCAAGCGCGTGGCGCACATGAAGCCACGCTCGCGGTTCGGCGAGATCCTGCACCGCGGCCCGACCGGGGTAGTCCCCGAAGGGTGCTATTACGTCGGCACGCCACACCCCGACGGGTTCGACAGCCGCTATGCCGAAATCGGCTTCGCCTGCCGCAAGGCGATCCTCGGCACTGGGACACCCATCCTGTGAGAACGGCAGCGATCCTCGCGACGGGCGTGACCTTGCTCAGCCTCTCCACCGTGCCGCCATTCGTCATGAGCGCTATGGCGCGCGACCATGGCGTGATGGGGCAGACCTGGCCGGTGATCGAACCCGACCTTCTGACCACGATCGACGCCAAGCTGAAGTCGCTCGAGGCGAGCGGCGGTATTGCGCGGATGCAAAAGGAGCTCGCGGCCAAGACGGAATATCGCGTGCGCAACCCGCAGCCGGTGGCGGGACTCGGCGCAACGCAGGAGCCCCGCGCGTGGCTGTTCGATCCGTCGATCGTCGTCGCCGACGATATCCGGGATGCGAAGGGCAACCTGATCGCGGCGCGGGGTACGAAGGTCAATCCGCTCGGGCTCGTCCAGCTGAAGACCGATCTCGTCTTCGTCGACGGTCGGGATCCGGCACAGATTGCCTGGGCGACCTCCAAATGGGAGTCGACCAAGGCGAAGATCATCTTCGTGGCCGGATCGCCGTTCGACCGCATGGGCGAATACAAGCGCCGCTTCTTCTTCGACCAGCAGGGCAAGCTGACCCAGCACTTCGGCATCGCGCATGTTCCCGCTGTCGTCAGCCAGGAGGGCGAAGCGCTCCGCATCCAGGAACTGCTCGCCCCGAAACCGAAGGGCGGTGCCTGATGCCGCTCTGGCTTGACCTGCTCCGCACACCGATGGCCGCGCCGGAAACCCGCGCGCTGAAGTCGATGCGCATGACCATTCTGGTGGCCTGCGGGCTGCTCGTCGGCTCGATCGCGGCGCTTGCCCCCCTACGTGCCGCGATCGGGAACGTGGCTGGGGGGATGATCGCGGCCGAGCTGCTCGTCATCGCGGTGCTGGTACCGATCTATGTCGTCACCAAGAACCGGGCCGATAATCGCTATCTCGATGAACTCGGGGAGGCGTCCGACCGCCCCGCGGAGACGGCGTCATGATTCGGCGGCTCCTGGCATCCATGCTTTCCGCGCTCGCGCTTGCGCTGTTGCCGGCACCGGCGCAGGCCGCAGGCCAGTGCGGAGGCAAGTTCGTCAACCCGGTCACCGATATCTGCTGGAGCTGCCTGTTCCCGATTTCGCTGGGCGGCGCGAAGCTGTGGCCAGGCCGTCCCGATACGAAAAACCCCGACCTGCCAGTCTGCGCTTGCGGTTCGCCGGTGCCCCGCATCGGACTGGCAATCGGATTCTGGGAGCCGGCCCGGCTCGTCGACGTCACGACCAAGCCGTGGTGCTTCCCCAATCTCGGTGGAATGAAGCTCGATCCCGGGCTCGACATCGGACACGGCCAATACACCGGCCCGGAGCTCGGGGGCGGGCGAACAGCGAACACCGCCAACTGGCAGGCGCACTACTACGTCTATCCGCTGCTCTACTGGATGGAGATCCTGACGGACTTCCTGTGCTTCGAGAGCGCCAGTTTCGACATCGCCTACATGACCGAGATCGATCCCCTGTGGAACGATGACACTCTCACCACTCTCATCAACCCGGAAGTCGCGCTGTTCGCCAATCCGCTCGCGGTCGCGGCCTGCGCCGGCGATTGCGCCGCGGCCACCGCCAAGCTGCCCGTCGACGAGATGTTCTGGTGCTCGGGGTGCAACGGACCGATGTTCCCGATGAACGGCAACATCGCGGCGCACAATTCGCCCGTTCAGTCGTCGCGTCTCGCGGCCGAACGCCTGCTGTTCAAGATGCACCGGCAAGGGCTTGCCTGGGGCACTGCAGGTTCGAAGGCACTCTGCGGAAAATACATCCAGCCCATTCTCAAGAAGTCGCAATACCGCATCCAGATGACGAACCCGATTTCGACGGTCAGCGGGAAATATGCCTGCTCGTCGATCGGCGCCTCGACGCTGCCGCCTGACGCGGGCCGCAGCTACCCCGTCAAGGGCGAGGACTTCGGCTATCTGCTGTGGCGCAAGCGCAACTGCTGCATGCTGTGAGGGGACGGACGATGCGAAAGGCTCTCCTGACACTGGGCATCATCGCCGCCGGCACCGGGGTCGGGGCCGCGCTCGCGCAAACCGTGGACGGTCTGGATCTGGGTGCGATCCAACGCCGCGCCGACGCGCAAGCCGCCGACGCCGCCATCCTCTCGGACGAAGTCGCCCGTCGGGCGAAGGACTACCGGGAAGACGCGGAAACGATCCAGTCGGCCGCGATGGAAAAGGTGAAGAGCCTCGAGCCTGCAACCCTCGCCAAGGGCCCGAAGGGTCCGGTGGACTTCGACGAGCTGGTCGCTTCGGCCGCAAGCAACCTGAAGGACAATCGCGGAACAGCTCCGCAGTTCATGGTTTTCGTCAGCCTCTCCATGCCGGAGCAGGCGCTCCGCCAGATCATCAACGAGACGTCGGCCGCCGGGGGCTTCGTCGTGTTCCGGGGCTTTCCGAACAACTCGGGCAAGCAGTTCATCGCGGCGATGTCGAAAGTCGTCGAGAAGGACGATCAGTTCGCGTCGATCGGCATCGACCCACGTCTGTTCCGCGCCTTCAATATCACCGCGGTCCCGACTTACGTCGCCGTCTCGAGCGATTTCAGCCCTTGCGACGGGCTCGCCTGCAAGACCACGCCGCCGCCCTTCGATTCCATCTCCGGCAACGTGACGACGAGTTACGCCCTGCAGACCTTTTCCGACGACAATGGACCTGGCGCTCTCGTTGCGCGCGCGGCGCTCAAGAACCTGCGGGGGGCCAGGTGACGACGTGGCGCCGCCTTCTCGCAGCGGGGATCTCGGCCGCGGCGCTGGTTCCGATCGCGACCGCTGGCGCGCAACAGAGCCAGCAGACCCAAGCCAGTGGCGGCTACTATGATCTGAAGAACTACTCGTACTTCGAGCCGCAGCAGCCGCTGGAGCCTCGGCTCCCCGTCGATCCTGTGCCCGTCGATCCCGTTCCGACCGACCCGACGCCTGCGCCGACCCCGACACCGCCGCAGACGCCGACGCCCGCCCCGTCACCCGCTCCTTCCGCGCCTTCCGCGACGCCGGCACCGTCGCCGTCGGGACCGAGCGGCGGCGGGCCCGTCCCGACCGCCCCCTACACCCCGAGCGGTCCGATGACCTTCCCGCAAGGCGACGTCGCCGCAGCGCGCGCCGATGCGAATGCGTTCGGCAAAACGAAGCGCGGTGAGAACGGCGGGCTTGCGACGTCGACCGATCTCGCCGCGACCGTACCCGGCTATACGGGCGACAAGCTCCCGCAGGAAAGCCTGGCGGACGATCCCGATGGGCTGACAGCGCAGGGGACGACAGCGGCTGTGTCGAGTGACACCTGGCAGACGGTCACCAACCCGGCACGAACGAAGGTGATCGTCGATCCCGACGAGCTGGTGCGCAGCAAGGCGATTGCCGCCGACCCTGACGCCTATCTGCAGGGACAGTCGCTCGGGGGCAGCACCGGAAGCTGCACCCCGCTGCCGTCGTCGGCACCTACCGAATATTACGAGGCGATGTGCAACGTCGGCTCGACGGTGACCGAGACGCCGCGCACCTGCACGAACCGGATGGAAGCCGTCACCACGTCGGTGAGCGCGTACAAGTATTTCTCGGTGCCCGACAGCGCCTACGGGACGCCGCTGGCGCGCTACGGCGCGATCGCGCCTTACGTCTCCTCGGGCGTCTGCAAGCCGACCGGTGTGTCGATGCTCGCCTGCGCGGCGCACACGATATGGGGTACGTCCACGAACAAGTTCTGCAACCGCTACAGTGCGACCGAATATGTCTGCACCGCGGACATCGCGATCGCGGCCGATCCGAGCCAGAACAGGAAGTACCCGGGCAAGAGTTATCACGAGCAAACCACGACCACGACGGTGACGACCAAGAAGGTCGATGGCTGCGCGAGCCTGGAGGCTGATACCACCTGCACGCCCAAGTCGGCCGAGGTCTGCACCGAGCCCGGCGAGACCCGCATCATCGGCGGCGTCGCGGTGACCGAGGCCTGCTGGGCTTGGCAGCGCGACTTCACCTGTCAGGCGATCACACCGGCATCCGATTGCAGCGATCTCGAGACGAACCCGAAGTGCTCCTATGTGCGGGATGAATGCCTTGACGATCCCCAGTCCGGTCCGTGCCAGGTGTCGACCAAGGTCTATCGTTGCCCGCTGCCCCCGTCGGGCGGTGCCGGCGACACGCAATATATCTGCGGCGACGACGTCTATTGCATCAACGGCGACTGCGAGCCGATCGAGCGCGAGGCGTCGACCGAATTCAAGGACGCGCTGGTCGGCTTGCACACGCTCGGACAGGCCAACCAGGAATTCAACGAAACGACGATGACCCTGTTTTCGGGCACGCGCGAGACTTGCACCCACAAGCTTTTCGGCATCTCCAACTGCTGCTCGGGCAAGGGGGTGCCGCTGCTCACGCCGTTCGTTTGCTCCGCGGCCGAACGCGAGCTCGACAAAAAAGACGACAAGGGCCTGTGCCACCGGGTCGGGTCGTACTGTTCCGACAAGGTTCTCGGCATCTGCGTGACGAGCAAGGACGCCTACTGCTGCTTCGAAAGCAAGCTGAGCCGGATCCTGCAGGAACAGGGACGAGTCCAGATCGGCAAAGCCTGGGCAAAGCCGAAAGACGAAACCTGCAAAGGCTTCACGCTCGCCGAATTCCAGATGCTCGACCTATCGGTCATGGACTTCAGCGAGGTCTATGCGGAGTTCATCGACGCGGCGAAACTTCCCAACGAGCTTGAAACGACAACCCAAATACAGGAGCGCATCGAGGCGTATCTCCAAGCAAATGGGAAAAAGTGATGGCCTCGATAACCCCGCTCGCGAGCGGACGCGGATTGCCCGACCTTTCGGTCGTGGAATTCGCCATAATGATCGCGCTGCTGCGCCTCGGGCCGAGGCCTGCTCCGCTGCTGCTCGGCACCCTGTCCGAATGGTTCGGCCAGGATGTCACGCTCAGCGATATCCAGCCTGGGGTGCGGCGCCTCGTGCATCAGCATTTTCTGCGGTTGGAAGCGGGCGGAACACTGCGTCCGCAGGCTCGGTCGGTCTCTCCCGTCGCGACGTCGTTTTCGGCGATGATCCGCATAGTCGGGACCGAGTTCCGTCGCGCTCTGGAGAGGAGCGAAGCCCCGATCCTCGATCTCATATTGAAGCAGGTCGCGGAGGATCGACGCCGCGAGGAAGAAGCCGGCAAGCACGGCACGTCACACAAGGAACCGGACAAGGATTAGGACAATGAAACAGGCTATCGGAACTCTTCTGGCGGCAACCATGGTCGCCACCTCGTTCGTCCCCGCGATCGCCACTGCACAGGAGCGGGCGACGGGCAGCGACGATGGCCTGGTGCGCGTCCAGCAGGGCGACGACTTTTACTGCCGCGAGCGCAAGCTCGGCACATGGTTCTATTGCGAAAAGCCGAAGGATGCGCCGGCCTCGTCGAAGCCCGATGCAGTGCCGGTCGTTCCCGCCGCAGCGCAGCTGAAGGCGATCGGAGAGCACCTCGAGGAACTGAAGGCGCGGGCCATCCTGCAGCCGACCACGGAGAACGTCTCCGAATACATCTCCTTCCAGCGGGCGCAGCTCGATCGCGCGTCCAACTTCGCAGACGTGTGGCGTCGAGCCATCTGGCAGAACCCGGAGCTCGATTATACGCTGCAGCGCCCGATCAATTCGCTCGGAAAGCGGACGTGGGAAGCGTCCCGAACCGCATCGCGTGATGCTGCGCTCGCGGCCGTCAACCAGCGGTACGGGGTGTTCTATTTCTTCTCGTCCAGCTGCGCCGCATGCAAGGTCTTCTCGCCCATCATGAAAGGGGTCGCCGACCGCTACGGCATGACCGTGATGGCGGTTTCGGTGGACGGCGGGCCCAGCGAGGTGTTCCCGCGATATCTCGTCGATACCGGGCAGTTCCAGGCCATGGGCATGGGCGGCAAGCAGGTGCCGGCGCTGGTCCTCTACGACACCGTCACCAAGCAGCCGATGCCCATCGGGTACGGGGTCATGGCGGCCGATGAGGTCATGGACCGCATCTTCACCCTCACCAACGTCGAGCCGGGGAAGGACTTCTGATGGCTGATCCTGCATCCTTGCCCGCTACCGGGCGCGCTTCCCGTCTCGCTCGGCGTCTCGGACGCCGGTGCGCGACATCGATCACCGTGCTTGCGGCGATGAGCTGGGCGGCGACGCCCGCTCTCGCCGACGTCAACAGCGAGATGAACTCGTTCTTCAACTCCGCCGGCGCCGCCGCGAACGTCACGGGTCCGACCGCGTTCGACGGGCAGGCAGCGGGCTACTATTCAGGCGGTAGCCTGTGGACGCGCTTCCCGACCAAGACGATCAATCCGATCAACATTCAGCTGCCCAAGGCAAGCGGCGGGTGCGGCGGCATCGACCTTTTCGGAGGCTCGTTCAGCTTCATCAACACCGATGAAATCGTCGCCACCCTGAAGGCGACCGCCAACAACGCGATCGGTTTTGCCTTCCAGCTCGCGATCGATTCCATCTCCGCGCAGATCGGTGGCGTCATGAAAGACATGAGCCACAAGATCCAGCAGATGAACGAGTTCAACATGTCTAGTTGCCAGGCGGCGCAGGCCGCCGTCGGTGCGCTCTGGCCGAAGATGGACGGTGCGAGCCAGACCATCTGCCAGAACCTCGGCCGCAGTTCGGGCCTGTTTTCCGACGAAGCGAAGGCACGACACGAGTGTCAGGGTCAGAACACGCGATCGAGTGTCACGGCGTCGTCGACGGACGCGCAGGCCGAACTGCTCAAATCGAAGAACCTGACCTGGAATGCGCTCATGAGCCGCTCCGCCACCGCACCTAGCGTCGAATATGCTGAGTGGCTGATGACGATGGTCGGAACGATCATACAGATCGCTCCGGTGTCTGAGGCAGAGCCGGGCAAGTTCCGTTTCATCGGTCCGGCCAGCTGGGACACCTACACAGCGCTTCTGGATGGTACAGCGTCCCACCCTGCGCAGGTCTATACCTGCGGTGGCGAAACCGGGCCCGACCAGTGCCTCAATCCGCAACCCCGCAGCCTCACCGTCACGAGCGCGATGGCCTACAAGAACCGGGTCAAGGCGATGATGGAGAGCATGACGACGAAGATCCGGACGAACGGCGTGTTGTCGGGTGACGAGGTCAACCTGCTCGGTATGAGCAGCATTCCGCTCTACAAGATTCTCGTCGTCAACGAGGCGTCGCATTTCGGGCTTGGCCGCGGCGACGTCGACAGTCTCGCCGAGATCGTCGCCGTCGATGTGCTCATGGCGCAAATCGACCGGATGCTCGACGATGTTAACCGAGCCCAGGTCGGTTACGATGCGCCGGATCAGGCCAACTTCAATGCCTGGCGGGCTCAGGTCGAGGACGTCCGAAAGAACCTGTCCGACAAGAGCCAGCAGCTCGCGTCGAAACTGTCGAACACATACCGGATCGTCGAACGCACGCAGATGCTCGAGGCGACCTTGAAGAACACCATGAGCCCGCAGCTGTCGTCATCTCTCCGGTTCGGCCGTGGATTGTCGGCGCAGGGTCTGAGGTAGGCGCCGGCGTAACCGGCAGAGGGGAAGGGTAGGCCATGCTCGAGATCTTCACGGTCGGCGGCGGCGAATATCTGGTCAACACGTTCAACGCCGTTGCGGCGTGGAGCGGGGGCGGGGGCTTCCGATCCATGCTGCAGGTCATCTTCGTGATGGGCCTTGCCTACTCGCTTTTCGTGGTCGCCTTCTCGATGGACTGGCGCGCGTGGCTGAACTGGTTCGTCCAGGCCACCGCGATCTACATGATGCTGCTGGTCCCGACCGTCACCGTGAAGGTGACCGATCGGATCGATCCCAGCCTTGCGCCCTCGGTGGTAGCCAACGTGCCACTAGGGCTCGGCGTGATGGCTTCATTCACAAGCCAGCTCGGCGACTGGATGACCGAGACGGCCGAAACGGTCTTCGTCATGCCCGCCGCGCTCAAGATGAACGCCGGCGGCATGATCTACGGCGCGCGCCTCCTCGAAAAGGCGCAGAACTCCTTCCAGATCACCGATCCTGTCTTCCGCGCGAACATGGATGAGCATTTCAAACAGTGCGTTTTTTACGACGTCCTGCTCGGCTTCACGCCAATGGAGAAGCTGACGAATTCGTCGGACCTGTGGAGCGACATCGGGCCTGGAAGCACGGCCCGCGCACAGAAGTGGCTGGAGAAGACTGCCGGCGGTACGGTCGATTCGTACATCATCCCCTGCAACGACGCCTACGGTCGCATGTCCGCGCAGTGGAACGCGTTGCTCGACATCGACGCGACGAAGCTGGCGAAGGTGTCCTATCCCAAGATGGTCGACTCTGCGGCTCTCGCGCGCCTCAAAGCCGATATTCCGCAGGTCGCGGCGGCGATGCACGGGACGAGCGGCGACGCATATCAGTATCTGCAGCAGGTCTCGACGATCGACGCTTTCCTTGCCGCGCGGGAGAGCTTTTCGGACGCTGGATGGGACGCCTACGCTTCGCAGCGCGCTGACGCCCAGGCCCGCAATACCTACACGTCGATCGCTCAGCAGGCGATGACGTGGGTGCCGCTGCTTGGCATCGTCCTGCAGGTCGTGTTCTACGCGATGTTCCCGGTGATTTTCCCGCTGTTCCTTTTCCCGCGGACTGGCATCTCGACGCTGAAGGGCTACGCGACAGGCTTCTTCTATCTTGCCAGCTGGGGCCCGCTCTACGTCATCCTGCACATGTTCGTGATGAACAGGGCGGCCAGCTCCTACGCGGCAATTTCACCTACCGGACCGACGCTATTGGTGGTCGACGGCATCACGGCCGTGAACAACGATATCGCGACGGTCGCCGGGTTCCTGATGATGAGCGTCCCGTTCCTGGCCGCTGGCATGGCGCGCGGCGCGATGGCGATCGCCGGGCATGCGACGTCGATGCTGGCGCCGGCGCAGAGCGCCGCCGAGGCGGCCGCGTCGGAGCGGACCACCGGCAATTACAGCTATGGCAACATGTCCTATCAGAACCTGACGTCGAACATGCGTCAGGCGAACAAGTGGGATGAGCGGCCATACATCACTGGCGGGTTCGCGAGCAGCAGCTTCACCAATGCCGACGGGGGGGTTGAACATGGCTTCGCGAACGGGGATTACGCGTATGACACCCGGCAAGGTATCTCCAACCTTGCGTTCACCCCGACCCGGACCAGTGGCTTCGATGCGGCGGTCTCGCGGACGCTTTCGGAAGGGCAGTCGCTCGTTGACTCCAGGCGGCAATCGGCATCCGAATCCTGGCAGGCGACGGTGCAAACCGGCACGGATCTGTTGCGGACGGCCGAGCAGCGCGCATCGAGCGGAACGGAAACGGGATCTGGCTTCAACAACAGCTTGAGCCGGATGCACGACGTGTCCCGTGGGATCTCGAGTGGGCTGCAATCTCGGTTTGGTCTCAGTGAAGCGGATTCGGAGCGGATTGCGCGCGCCTCGCAGATGATTGGGGAGGGCACCGTTGGTCTCTCAGGCGGTACTGGAACAGGCAACAGTATCCCCGGCCTGAGTGCCAACGCCTCCGCAGCTCTTGGAGCAAAGTTAGCCACCACTGCCTCAAGAGATTCAGGGCGAACTGTCACATCCGAGGAGGCTTTGTCGGAGCTGAAAGATTATCTCTACCGTGAGACCAATACGAGTCAGGCGCGCACTGCGCGGGACGACTTCCAACGGGAGACCAGCAGCAGCTCGGACAGCCGCGTGCGGTCCCTATCGGAACGGCTGTCGGCGGGCGTCACCGAGTCGCGCGGTCTCACGCGAGAGGCGGCCATGAGCGAGGAGACGTTCAAGCGAGTGTCGGACGATCTGCGCGAGTCTTCCTCGAACGGGTACAGCCTCAATCAGAACGACACGCAGGAATTCGTCACGTATGCGCAAGAACGCCTTCGCGCCGATCCCCTCCTGTCCTCGCAGGGATGGACGCCGGGCATGGTCATGCCGCGCACCGAGGAACAGCGCCAAGTCCGCGACATTTTGCTCAACGACTTCGTCAACAGGCAGATTAACGAGGCGCGCGAGGAGATGGGGCTGCGAATCCCCGATCGGTTGGACACCGGCTTGACCGGACCGTCCATCACGTCAGCCGAGGGTGTCCGTGGCTGGGGCGATCGGCAACAGGCCGCTGTGCGCGGCCAAGGGCCCGATGTGGATGTGCGCGCCAGCTCTCGTGACCAGGGACTTGCCGATGATGTGCAGGACCAGATTCTCGGTGGCTCGGCTCGTGTGATGCGCGAAGGGTTCGACTTGGACGGACGGCTGAGCGACGCACGCGGCCGCGGCGCAGATCTCGGGACGCAGGTCGATCGTCGCAATCAACAATCGTTGATCGAAACGATGCCTGTCGTTTCGCCGCTGATCGAAGGCGCTCGCGAGCGGATTGGTGAAGCCTCTGACTGGGTGCAGGACAAGCTCGGCATGGGCGGGGGCAATGTCAGCCCCGGGCCGGTGCAGACGGCCCTGCCGCGATCGGGTGCGGGGTTCAGGAGCTATTCGCCACAGAGCCAGCAGTACGGCACGGCGTCGCTCGTGGGCGAGCTGGCACAATCGTCGGCCGCATGGTCGGCGCGTGGCGGCTCGCCAGTTAACATTGGCGACATCAGCCGGCGGGGTGGGGGAGACCTTCCAGGCCATGACACGCATGAGGTCGGACGTCAGGTCGACGTTCGACCGTTCCGACACGACGGTTCGAACCAGCCCACCAACTGGCAGAGCCGGTCCTATGATCGCGAACAGACGCGCAACTACATCGAGTTCATGAAGGAGCGTAACCCCGGAATGACGGTGCTCTTCAATGACCCGGTCCTCATCCGCGAAGGTCTGGCCAAGCCGTACAGGGGACACGACAACCACCTGCATCTGACTTTCGGTAATCGCAGATAAGCAAACGGCGCGGCATAGCTGCCGCGCCGTTCGTTACGGCTGACAAATCAGCTTCAGAAGATCAGGGCGAGGATCATCGCACCGACAATGCCAAGAGCTACCATCGACCCGAACTGCTTCCATGACAGCCCTTGAGCTGTAGAGGGCAGCGGGAGACCAGAACCTATTGGGTGGGACATCAGATGCTGTCCCATATAGGTGGACAGATCGTAGGGGTTGGACTGGTTAAATACGGTCGACCTGAACTCCGGCGCGGCCGATTCAAACCGACGGCTCGGAGCGTCGTCGAACGACGAGGTCGCACTTGGCCCGTTATCGAACGACGACATGGTGATTTCCTTCCGGCAAAAGGATATCACATTCGGAAGCTCGAGGACAAGCGTTCTCTGTCCGTTCTTCGGATTCGCGCCGGATCGAGGCTGTGTCTATCGCCAAGGAACAACGGTGCCGGTGGCCAGCATGGCCGCACCAAGATCGCGGCCGTTGGGCAGGCGACAGGTCGCAACGACCCGCTCGTAGCTGCTGCCGGTAGCCTGACACTGCATGGCGGGCGCGCGCACGCGGACATGGCCGGTGCTTAAAGTTCCTCGAGGTCCACCGAGGAGAGCGACCATTGCGTCGCGCGCGGCCGCGCCGCTTGCCGCAGGGCAGGGGTGCCCTGGTCGGCAGGTCTCGTCCCTCTCCCGCGCTGCTATATTGCCGACGCGAATTTTCGGGCCCTCGGCACACCAAATTGGCCCGTCTCCGTCCCAGACCGCGATCGGGGTGCAAACAAAGGCAGCAGCGGCGGCAAGAATGGTGGCGGGCATGATCTCTTCTTCTATCATACTGCGATGACAGTTGAAGATTCCTGAAGGCTGGGAGGCGTGTATTTGTAACCTGTATCGCATGACCAAGAGCTCGGCCGAGGTCGCTGGGTTGTTCAACGCCGCGCCCGCTGCAGCGAGCAACGCGCCGGGAGAGATCTATCCAGGGTATCCCGGGTTGGTCGTGGCCAACGGATCGATCCGATCGATGGTGTGGGGCTTTCCGCTGTCGCTGAAGAGCAAGAAGTCGGGCCAGCCTCTAAAGCCGAAACCGGTCAACAACGCCCGCACCGACAAGCTGAGCCAGTTCTTCTGGCGGGACAGCTTCGAGAAGCGACGTTGCCTCATCCCCCTTACCGCGTGGGCGGAGGCCGAGGGTCCCCGAGGATCCATGACGCGCACCTGGCTGTCGCTGCCGGACGCGGAGTTGTTCGCCGTCGCCGGCGTATGGCGGTCTTCGGATGAATGGGGTGATTGCTATTCGATGGTGATGAAGGATGGCACTGGTGCCGCGGCCGAAGTCCATTCCCGGATGCCGGTTATTTTGCGAGGCGACCAATATCCGACATGGGAACACGGCTCAGCCGCTGAAGCGTTGACCCTATGCGAGCTGCCATACCAGAGAGATATCAAAGTCGATCGAACGACGGTGCCCTGGGTGCGGACGGGCCGCTAGAATGCACTACTGTCCGGAAGCGAGCTTGGATGCCATGCGCTGGATGGTTCGATAGACTGTTGGGCGCGAAACCGAGAATAACTCGCTCAGCTCACTGATCGAGTGCTCGCCTCCTTCATGCAGCTGGTGCAGATGGCGCTGCTGGCGGTCGGTCAGCTTGGGGGGCTTGCCCTTCAACTTTCCCTTCGCCTTGGCGACCTTCATACCTTCCCGCGTCCTCATCCGGATCAGGTCAGCTTCGAATTCAGCGAAGGTGGCGAGGATGTTGAAGAACATCTTGCCCATAGGATCGCTCGGGTCGTGGATCTGTCGGCCGAGGGCGAGGGCAACACCGCGCTTCTCGAGCTCCTCGGCGATCGCCCGCGCATCGGGGACCGATCGGGCTAGGCGGTCGAGCTTCGGTGCGACCAGGGTATCGCCGGCACGGACGGCGGCGAGTGCCTGCGCAAGCCCTGGCCGATCGCGCGAAGTGCCGGTGAGGCCGTGATCGGTATAGATCCGGTCGGCCGACACACCGAGTTCGGCAAGAGCATGGCGTTGGGCCGTCAAATCCTGCTTGTCGGTTGAACACCGTGCGTATCCGATCAAAGTCCCGGTCATCTGTAACGCTTAGCGCCCCATCAATGAGAATCTAGTCGTACTACCTTAATGAGACGGACTGGTCGACCCCGATTTTGGAGGACGAAAGCCAAATTCTATTGATTGGCGATCGGGCCAAATTTTGTGTCCGTTGAGCGATCCTCTATCGGACGGGGTAGATCACCATGGCGGATGATCGAGGGCTGGAAATTGGAAGCGCCGAGGTCGCAAAGCGCATGGCCGTGTTGCGACCGCATCTCGTTGATGGCGTGCCACTGACGAGGGTGGCAGCCGATGCCGGCATCCCGATCCGCACCGCCCGGCGCTGGATCGCCCGTTACCGCGCCGATGGACCTGCCGGGCTCGTGCGTCCGCCGCGACCGGAAGCCGGTAAGCGCACCTTCCCAAAAGAGCTGGTCGAGCTGATCGAAGGCATGGCACTCCTGAAGCCGCCGCCATCGATCGCGACCATCCACCGACGCATCGCCGGCCTGGCCAGCGAGCGGGGATGGCGGGCACCATCCTACGGCAGCGTGCGTAGCATCGTGGGTGGGATCGATCCGGCTATGGCGACTCTGGCGCACGAGGGCGCAGCCGCGTTCCGCGACAAGTACGAGCTGGTCCATCGGCACCGGGCCGTCCGGCCCAACGCGACATGGCAGGCCGACCACACGCAGCTCGATATCCTGATCCTCGACGCCGACGGCAAAGAGGCCCGACCGTGGCTGACGACAGTTTTGGACGATCATTCGCGAGCGATCGCCATGGGGCTTGTCGAACCGGTGACCAGGGAGGACCTGCGCGCTGCTGCAGAAGACGGCTCCATTGTCTCCCTGCTAGACTGGAAGAGGGTCAAGGCTGGCGACTTCTGGTACGCGCCTGCCGGCACGATCCACGCTATCGGCGCCGGTCTCAGCCTGCTCGAGATCCAGCAAAATGTCGACGTAACCTATCGCCTCTATGACTATGGTAGCGGACGGCAGCTGCATCTGGACGAGGCAATCGAGGCAGCGAGCCCGGTTCCCTATGTCGCGCCGTTTCTCCCGTTCGATGTCGCACCAGGCAGGCGCGTTCTCGCCGCCGACGGGCCTTTCGTTGTGGAGCGCTGGTCCTTTGCATGTTCGGGCGTTCTGTCGCCGCGGCAAGGTGAGCCAGTCTGGCTGATCCCGCTGCGAGGCGAGGCCTTGGTGGGATCGCAGCCGATCGGGCACGGCGGCGTCTGGATCGTCACCGAGCAGGTAGACGTCAGCTTGCCCGGCTCGTGCGAGCTGCTCGTCGCTTATTCCGGCGGCAACGTGCACGAGCAGCTGATCGCCTGATCGCTGAGGTCGGCTCGACCGGCGGTGCAGCATCCGCTTGTCGGATAGGTTGTGTGCGCGGCGTACACTCTGCCCGTGGAGAGACCGTCGTCGCTCGCCAACCCGTCAGCCGGTCCCGCAGGATTACCTCGCAAGGTGAGCTAGATCAGTGTTGGGGAGCAAGTGCGAGCCTAGCGGAGCGAGTGATCTCGGTCGCGTCGGCCCATCGAACGGAAGAGCTCTCATATGCGTGCACGCCCGCTCCGCAGTGCCATTGTCGCCACGTTGCTTCTTGCGGGCGCGGATGCCGCGATAGCGCAGACCTCGACCGCCTCGCCCTCCGGCGACAGCGATCGCACACGCCCGCATGACCAGTACAACGTGCCGCCGCCCCCAGGCTACAAACCGCCCACGGGTCGCTTCGTGCAAACCGACCGGGAGCGTGAGGAGGATGATCGCTACAGCCGCGCGGCCGAGCGCTGGGCAGCGGCAAACTGTGTTGCTGACCGTCGCAGCAACGTCGCCGCTGGCGCGGTCACTCGAGCATCGCCCGACTGGTCATCTCCGTGCCGTAGCACATTGGGAAGCGGCTCCTTGGAAGGCGGCCATGACCGGCCAGCAGGTCTCTAAAGTGAAGTTGTCGACTCAACCCTTTGGAGACGGACCGACCATGACCAAGCGCAGTTCTACCCCCGCCGACGCCGTGCTGGTAGCCATCGATATGTCGAAGCACCGGCAAGAGGTATTGATTGAACGCCCCGAAGGCGGCCGCCGCCGGCGCATGACGATCATGGCCACCAAGGCTGACTACGATCGCCTCGCCGACGAGCTCAGCAGCATAGGGCGCTCGCGACGTTCACGAAGGGTGCCGACGAGGACAGCCAGGCCGATCAGGCCGGAGTGCCTGACGGCGCTGCCGAGAAGTCTGCACCCTCCAGCATGGCCGGCGCGGATGCACCGCAGGGCGCAGCGGACGAAAAGACGGCGGACTGAGCCAGCCACCCAGTCCGGGCGCGACGCAATCTCGCGGCCGGTCTTCCACGAAAGGCACGCGACCCATGAAAATCCTGAAGGCATTCCGTAACCTAGACCGTCATGGCCGGCACCGCGCCCCTGAAGTGATCGAGGAGGAGGCCCGCCAGCTCGCCTCGCACCTGAAGCGCTTTCGCGACGATCTCGTGCGACTCGAGGCGACCGTCTCGCAGACGAAGGGCAAGAAGCGCATCCATGTCAGCCTGCGCCTTCAACTGCCCTCAGGGGTGATCGCGGCGCAGGAAGAGGGATTCGAGGTCGAGCCTGTGCTGCGCAAAGCCTTTGCCGACCTGCGCCACAGGCTCGACCGGCATGTGGCGCGCATCAGGCATGAACCGGACTGGAAGCGCCCGGCCCGCCGCCGCCGCATCGGCGCGCTTCTGCCCCCGGCACGCGATGCGGCCGAGTCGAACCGGCGGGCGATGTATTTCGACCTGATCGAGGATCATCTGGACCGGGTCCATGACGCCGTCCGGCGCGAACTGACCTATCTCGAAGCCGGCGGATCGGTGCCGCCGGGCAGGCTCGGGGTCGACGATCTGGTCGATGCGATGGTTCTGAAGGGGCTCGAACGGTTCGAGACGCGGCCGACGGAATTCTCGGTCGGCGATTGGCTCTTGCGGCTGGCCCACGAGACCATCGAGGAGGAGGGACGTGCGGCCCGCCGGGCCCTGCCCGAGGACGCCGCCTCGCTCGACGCCGAGCCAGAGAAGCCCGCAGAGGATCCGACCGAAACCGATCAGGAATTGTCCGAATTCCACCAGCCCGACGACGTGTTGCGGCTCGAGGATCTCGTCGCGGACGACAGCGTGACCGATCCCGAGAGAGAAGCTGAGCGGCATGAACTGGCGCAGTCGCTGCATCGCGCGATGGCCCAGCTTCCGGCGCTCTGGCGCCGCGTGCTGGAGCGGATCCACCTTGCCGACAGCACGCCGGCCGAGGCCGCCGCGGCGCTCGGCCTGGATCCGGCCGAGGTCGACCGGATCGCCCTGTCCGCGGCCGCCTTTCTTCGCGCGAAACTGATCGAGGCCGGGTTCGCGGGCGAAACCGCGAACCTGGAACAGGAAATCGCCCGCACGGCGCGCCTGCCCCAACCGATCCTCGAACGGCAGCGGATCGTCATTGCGATGCACGGCGAGGCGGCCATCCTGTCGCATGCCGAAAGCTCACCCGATCATCCAGGAGGACGCATCGAATGAACATCAACTCGCTCAACCCGGCCCGGGACATCGAAGAGATGCTCTGCACGCTGACGCGCAACTGGTGGCTGTTCATCCTGCGCGGCGTGCTGGCGCTGATCATCGCCGCGCTTGCGTTCCTGATGCCGGCTGAATCGCTCCTGGCTCTGACGCTGGTATTCGGCACCTTTTCCTTCGCCGATGGCGTGTTAGGCCTGATCTCCGCCATTCACAACATCCGGAAGGGCCGGCGGTGGGGTTGGCTCATGGTCAGCGGCCTGCTCGGCATCGCCACGGGAATCGTCGTCGTGATCTCGCCCTTCGTTGCCACGCTCGTCCTAGCGACGTTCCTTTGGGCCAGTATTGCCTTCTGGTCCGTGTTCTCGGGTGCCCTCGAGATCGCGGCAGCGATCCGCCTGCGAAAGGAAATCAACGGCGAAATCTGGCTGATCCTGAGCGGCCTTCTCTCGGTCGTTCTCGGTGTCGTCGTGACCTGGATGCTGCTGACGCGCCCGGTCGAAAGCTTCCTCGCGCTCGGCTGGCTGATCGGCATCTACGCCGCGGTCTTCGGGGTGATGATGATCCTCCTCGGGCTACGGCTTCGCAGGCGGATCGTTCGGACGGTGCGGCCTTCGATGACGCTCCCCCATCGGCAAAGGCTTGAGGTGCCCTGTGGTGGATGACGGGCGACTTGCCGGCGAGGAGCACGATTTCACCCGATGGGACGAAACGATCTTCGACCGTTGCCTGAGCACCGGCTTCAATCCGTTCGGCAGCGGTCCGACGCCAATCTTCCTGCGGCACCGGGACGCAGAGGCGCCGGACGCCGATGCAAAGCCGTGCATGCCACCTGACACCGAAAATGCGAGGTGCTGATGTCGAACCGCCTGCCTGACTTGGCATTTGCTGCTGCGGCCGCTGCCTTAGGCATCGGCATCGTTTTCGTTTTTCGTTCGATGTATTTTGCCGAAGACATACTGCCTTTCGCGCAGGAGATGACGCTCATCTTCCTCGGCGCTGTCGTGACGATCATTCTGACCGCGGCGCTTCTCAATCGCCAGACCGATCTCGAGCTTCGCAAGGAAGGAAGGGTCATCATCCTCCAGCAGCAATGCGACATTTACATGGCCTGCATCGAGAAGGTCGCAGAGATCGTGGAAACCGCAAGGCACGATGCGAAGCTGATCGATGAACTGCGTGTTCTCAGCCACAAGCTGGCTGTGGTCGCGGGTGCAGGGGTCGTGTCCAGCTTCGAGCAGGTACTGGAGAGCTTGCAGTCCGGTTTTGGTGACGGCACGCTCTCGGACGGGGACGGAGAGGGCGTGATGAATGCCGTCGCCGATCTCACGATAGCGATGCGGTCGGACGTCCTGCACGCTGCTGCCTTTCCTTCGCAGAACACCGAACGCGCCGTTCGCCTGAATTCGAGGCGAATGGAAAAACTCGACGATCTCGAACGTCACCTTCTCGTATCCACCGACACCCGGGAGAACTGATATACGCGGCCATAATCGCCCACCATTCCCGCCGAAAATTCCCGGAACCGATCTGCCATCCTGGGACGTGCCGACGGCAATCATCTACCGTCCTGCCCGTTCCGCGATGACATCGCGCCTCGGCCCAACTACTGGGTCCTCGAGTTCGAGCCGTCCCGGCCGCCGCAGATCGAGCCGCTGATGGGATACACGTCCAGCGGCGATCCCTATCGTCCGATCCGGCTGAAGTTTCCAGATCGCGACAGCGCCGTGGACTTCGCAGAGCGGCGGGACTGGCATTATGTCGTGCGCGAGGACGCTGGGGGAGCCCGGATGGCGAACCCTTGGGCGGGTGAGACGCGCCACCGGCTGCACAGGGGCGTCGATGCCCCGGGAGCCTTCCGGGTCCCGTTCCGCCCCGATCGCCGCCTCTCAAGAGGCGTCCAGCATGAGAGCACGGCCGACCCGTCTACCAGCGACAGGGAGAGTTTCGATCCGGTCCTCGAAGCCTCGCTCGAATCCTTCCCCGCCTCTGATCCTCCGGCGTGGACGGGTGTGACAATTGCAAGAAAGACGACGTGATGACGGCCAGCTGCATGCGCTCGGGGAAATGAGATGCTTCCATGGGCCGATACCGTTGCTCGCAGATACCCCCCCGTGGCCGTCTGGTCAGTCGCGGGATCAGCCTTCTCGCTTTCCTCTACCAGAGCGGCCTGCCGCCGCGTGCGCTCAACCGGTTCCTGTTCGACTTCGCGCTGGTGCCGTCGCGCGTCTTCGGTCAGCTCCGTCTCATCGCCCCGTCCGATTGGACGCCGTTCCTGACAAACATCTTCCTGCACGCGGGATGGCTTCATCTCATCCTCAACATGTGGACGCTCTGGATCTTGGGCCCAGCGGTCGAAGACCGGCTAGGGCCGGTGCGGTTCGCACTGTTCTATCTGTTCTGCGGCCTGGCCGCTGGGCTGGCGCATGCCCTCGCCAACCCCGACTCGGTCGTGCCTGCCCTCGGAGCATCAGGCGCGATCGCGGGAGTGATCGGGTGCTATGCGCGGATGTTTCCGGCGGCGCGGCTGGTCGTGATCGTACCGATCCTGGTCATCCCGTTGTTCTTTGAGATCAGCGCGCTGGCGTTCGCGATGATCTGGTTCGTCATGCAGCTCATCCTCGGTCTGATGTCGCTCGGAGATACGGCCACCGGCGGGGTTGCCTGGTGGGCGCATATCGGCGGCTTCGTCTCAGGATGGCTCGCTAGCTGTCTGGTTGCGACACATCATTGGGACATGGTAAGTAGTGCCATCGCGGATCACGCGTGGCGTTTTGCCGCTTTTGCTGATGAGGTTTCGTGATGGTGCAGATACATCCCCAGGCCCGAACCACGCCTGTTGTGCGGGCGGAAATCGCTCGTTCTAGCGAGCCCGCCAGTGTTCTCGCAAAGCGCTATGGCATCAGCGACGAAACCGTCCGCAAGTGGCGCAGACGCGGCGAGCGGGCGGTCCAGGATTGCTCAAGCCGGCCTAAGCGCCTGGCTTGGTGCATGACCGAGGAAGAGCGCGCCATCATCTGCGCTGTGCGCAGGTTGACTGGCTTCGCCCTGGATGATCTCACCTTCGTGCTCCGGCACTTCCTGCCACACCTCAATCGCGACAGCATCTATCGGGTGCTTAAGGCCGAGGGTCTCAACCGCCGCCCACCCAAACCCACGACGCAGCCGCGCAAAGGGCAAGGCCGCTTCAAGGACTATGATCTGGGCTTCATCCACATCGACGTAAAACATCTGCCCAAGCTGCGCACCGCGGACGGTGAAATCCGCAAGCGCTTCCTCTATGTGGCCATCGATCGTTGCTCACGGTTCGTCCATCTCAACGTCTACGACACCGAGAATGCCGCCAACGCTATCACCTTTCTCAATGCCGCCAGGAAGGCATTCCCTTTCCGCATCACCCATGTCCTGACCGACCGGGGATCCTGCTTCACCGCCGACGATTTTGAACGCACTTGCGCCGAGATCAAGGTCAGTCATCGCAAGACAAAACCCTATACACCCCAGACCAATGGCATGGTCGAGCGCTTCAACGGCCGCATCGCCAGCGAGGTGCTGGGCATCAACGTCGCCGGCCACGCGGATCTCGAAATCCTGCTGGCCGGCTTCAACCGAGCCTACAATCGACGACGACAGCGCGCGCTCCAAGGCAACTCACCACGCCAGAAGGTGAAGGAACGGATCGCCCAAGCACCCGCGCTCGCCAATCCTCTTTACAAGCCCACGGCGCCAGACGATCTTATGGCCAAAGTCGACGACGTCCTATATTATGCCAATGATGTGTCGCAACCAGACAGCTAGGAACGCCAGCCCGGATTGCCCGCCCGGATACGTGATCAAGGCAGCGCCCGAACCCTTCTATCTGCCGCCGCTCCACCCGCACGTCGTTTATGTTGCGCCACCCTGGTATGATCCCTGGGTCTGGTACGGCGGGCACTGGATCTACAGGCCCTATCCGTATCATCGCTTCTGGTACGAACACCATCGGCGACGCCCTTAGTCGTGACGCTCGATTCGGACGTCTTCGGCCCGCCGGATCCGCTTTGGCACGGCTTTGCTACTCCGGATCATATGGCTGAAAGCCTGGTCCGGGAAGCGGCCGGCATCATCGCGGATGCGGTGCACGCGAGAGGAGCCGCGCTCGTCGCGTTCCCCGGCGGGCGATCGCCCGTCCGCGCGTTTGAGTTCCTCGGGCCACGCAGCAGCGGATGGTCCGGGGTCACCATCATTCCCACCGACGATCGCTTGGTGCCGCCGGGCGACCCACTCTCCAATTTTGGTTTGCTGGAGAGGTTCTTCGCGGGTGGGAGGCGCAGTTGCTTCCTATCGCGAGGCTGTGTTCAGGCGATCCTGAAACGGCCCGATCCGCGGCAGCGGCTGAACCTTGCGCTGATAGTCGAATGCGCCTTCCGGCGCCCGGATCGCCTTGCGGATCACCTTCCGCGACACATGCAAATCCCGCGCGATCGCCTTGATCGCCTTACCACCGGCATACTCGCGCCGAATCCGAACCACTGTCTCCAAAACCAACATCCCGATCTCGCCGCCTGAAAATCCAGCCGGCTGCTTAAACCATCGAAATGAGGGGTCCCTTTTAGACGCCGATCACCCCGCTAACGGGGTCCTTTTTGCACGCCGATCCACAGCGACCACCTCGACCTGGATGTCGGGGTAGAGGACGAGGAACTCAGGAAGGAGAGACGGGAGCACCAGGCGCGCAACCCCAACCGGCACGTTGAGACGAAGAGTGCCCGTCGGCGTGTCGCGCAGGACGTTCAGGCTGGCGAGCGCGGCGTCCACTTGCGTGAGAAGGGGAGCGAGTTGCTCGGCGAGGCGCCCGCCCGCTTCGGTCGGGGAAACGCTGCGCGTCGTGCGGTGGAGCAGGCGCACGCCCAAGCGATCCTCCAAGCGGCGCACGGTCTCGCTAAGAGTGGTCGGGCTGACGCCCAGCGCGCGCCCTGCCTCTCGAAAGCCGCGTGCCCTCGCGACAGCGACGAAAGCGGTGAGATCGTCGACGTTAGCAGCCAATGTCCAATTATCCGCACAGCCTATGTGGATTATGCCGGATTATCATCACGATCGGCAAGGGCTACCTCAAAGGTCATCAGTCACCCTCCACACAGGCTGAGCTCTGAAAGGACAGTAATATGACCCAGGTAACGGAAGCTGCAGCAGCACAACCGACCCGCGCCGAGCTCGTCGCCGGGCTGGTCTCCGCCATGCAGAACCCGGCGCGCTCGCCGATTCTGCGCTCGCCGGCAGACGACGGCATCGCCTTCGAGGACATTTTCTTCCCCGCGATGGACGGCGTGACGATCGAGGGCTGGTTCATCCCGGGCGACAGTGATCGCCTGATCATCGCCAACCACCCGATCTGGGCCAACCGCTACGGCTTCCCCGGCCATCTGAAGCCCTACAGCGATGCCTGGGAGGCGAGCGGCAACAACATCGAAGTCAACTTCATGCCGGACTACAAGCACCTGCACGAGGCAGGCTACAACATCCTCGCCTATGACCTTCGCAACTTCGGCCAAAGCGCGGCCGGGAGCGGAGGCGTGATCGGCAACGGCATCCGCGAGTATCGCGATGTGATCGGCTCGCTTCGCTATGTCCGCTCGCGGTCCGACCTCAAGAACCTGAAGCTCGGCCTGCTCAGCCGCTGCTGCGGCATGAACGCGACCATGGTCGCCATGTCGAAGCACCGCGAGGAGTTCGACGACGTCCGCGCGATCGTCGCGCCGCAGCCCATCTCGCTCAGCTCCTTCTATCGCACGATCCTCGCCCACATGGGCATGTCGGACGCGCTGCCCGAGGTCGCCGACGCCCTGCGCCGTGCGACCAGCATGGAGCTGAAGGACATGGACATGCCCCAATACGCCACCGCGGTTGATGTCCCGACGCTGCTCCTGCAGGTCCGCGACGACACGCTGACGACGCCCGCCGACGTGCAGGCGATGTTCGACGCCATGACGACCGACCAGAAGGACCTCATCTGGATCGAGGGCACGAACCGGCGGTTCGACGGCTACAACTACCTGCCTGAGAACCCCAAGCCGATGCTCGACTGGTTCGACCGGTTCATCGGCTGACGAGCAGGGCGGGTCCCTTGGGGCCCGCTCGCCACATCTTCATTCAGGAGGACAGCATGTCCCGAGTCGAGAACACGCTCACGGTCGTGCTCTGGGAAGCCAAGGCAAAGCCGGGGCGCGAGGCCGAGATGAAAGCCTTTCTGACCGCGGCGGCGACGCCGTCGCGGCACGATGCCGGCTGCATCGACTATGAACCGCACGAAGTGGACGGGCAGCCCGGTACCTTCGTTATCTACGAGCGCTGGATCAGCCGGGACGCGCTCGACGCGCATCTCCACGCGCCGCGCATGCAGGAACTGGTGCCGCAGCTGCTCGAACTGATGGAAGGCTCGATTGAGGACGGGATCCGCCTCCTTCGACCATTTCGTCCAGCATGAAGCCGCTCGCAGTCCACTGAAACTGCCGGCCCCGCAGAGCGGGGCCCTCCATCAGAAGGGTCACGTCGGTGTCGAAATTAGCGCTTCATGACCTCGAGCGTGGGGGCGAGCGGGAGTGACATCGCTGATCCGCTGTCTCAGATCGTTTCCCTCTTCTCGGCCAGAAGGCGGCTTGATCCCGACCGGGGGGGGCGGGGATTGGGCACTGAGCTTTCCGGCTGCTGCGCTGCTCAATTTCATCAGCATTATGCGGGAGCGCTGGTACATTCGCGCTGATGACGGACCTTTGCCCAACCTTGAAACAGGCGACAGTGCTCATGTTGCTCTATGCTGCGAGCTATGTCGTCGCGAGCGCCCACATCTGGCCGTAACGGACGGTCATGCGCAACCATGCAGCGGCGCGACCATGCCTCCAGTGTGCTCGATCGCGGAAGCTTGGAGACCGGAGCAGAACCTCATCTGCCGCGTTTCGGCGTGGTAACAAGGGGATGAATGTGCGCGTAAACCTGATGGTTCCATTGTTACTGGCGTGCTCGCTTGGCTTGTCAGCATGCGAGGTTCGGACCGATCCATCGCGGCAGAAGGAGGCGGGGGGAGCGGTTTCCCAACCAGCCTGGACCGACGTGTTGGCCGGCCAGCTCAGGAAGGCGATCGAGGCGCGTGCGGCCCACGGTCTCGACCGCATGTCGTTCGCTCTCGAGCAGCAAGCAGGCGATGCAGATCGTGATGCGGCGTTGACCCGGTCCGCGCTTGCATATGCTGGCGCGTTGGCTCGCGGTGCGGCCGATCCGACAAGGCTCTTCGACATTTACACCGTCCCACGTCCGCGCGCTGATCTTCGGGCGGGTCTGGCGCGCGCGATGCAGGAAGGTAAGCTGGACGAGTGGCTGGAGGGCCTGGCGCCAAACGACGACAATTACCGCAGGCTGTCGCAGGCTTACCTCCGGCTCCGGAAGTCGAGCAATGGGCCTCCCGCGCCGATCCCTGACGCGGGCAAGCCCATCGAACCGGGCAAGAGCGACCCGCGGATCCCGACGATCGCCGCGCAGCTCGTGGCCTTCGACTACCTCGACAAGGCCGCTGGAGGGACCGTGTATACGCCGCCGATGGTCGCTGCGGTCAAGCGGATGCAGGCCGATTATGGCATCGAACCCGACGGGGTGATCGGGACGGAGGCGCTGGAGATCCTGAACCTTTCGGACGCCGACCGGGCACGTGCCATCGCTGTTAACCTGGAGCGGCTGCGCTGGCTTGAGAGAAACCCGCCCGGGACGCGCGTCGATGTCAACCTTGCCGCTGCCCGGCTGGCGTACTGGCGGGATGGCAAGCTCGTCGGCACGCGCAGGGTGGTTGTCGGGGAGCCGGAAACCGCGACGCCGCAGCTCGGATCGCCGATCCTTCGCTTGGTCGCGAACCCGACCTGGACCGTCCCGCGTTCCATCCAGCGCAAGGAGATCGCCGGCAAGGGCGCCAGCTATCTTCGCCGTAACAACATGGTGTGGAAGGATGGCTGGATCGTCCAGCAGCCGGGTCCGAAGAACGCGCTCGGGCTGGTCAAGTTCGACATGCAGAACGAACACTCGATCTACCTGCATGACACGCCCGCCAAGGCGCTGTTTGCGGAGGTGCAGCGCCAGCGCAGCCATGGATGTGTGCGCGTCGAGGACGCCCTTGGCTTTGCCGAAATGCTTGCGCGCGACCAGGGGGTCTATGCGGAATGGCACCGGGCTCTCGCTACGGGCAAGGAGAGTTATGTCACGCTGCCGCGGCCCGTGCCGGTCCGTATGCTCTACCAGACCGTGCTATTCGACGAATCGGGCGAGCCGGTGGTGCGTTCCGACCCCTATGGCTGGAATGATCGCGTGGCGAGCGCGCTGGGTTTTCCGGCGAGTACGGGCTTTCGGGTGAAGACACGCGCGGCTGACGTCGGTCCGTGACGGCGAGACCGGTTGTGCGCTCACGAAGAATTGCGGTTCGGGTCGAACAATTGGCGAGCCGCACTCATGAGTGCCGCTCTCAGCAGGCCGCCCGATCATGTCTGGTCACGCCCATTATCTCGGATGAAGGGCGCGCCGCACCTCTTCGGTGATCGTGTAGACGGCCTGACGCTGGGCACCGCGATTATGATGGTCGACGCGGTAGCCCTGGTAGTGGCGCTGCACGAAGCCGGCCCTGACGAGCTCCGAGACCGCTCGGCTCACGTTGGTGCGGCCGGAGAGACGGATGCGCTTCTGGACCTCCGCCGCGATCAGCCGTTCGGCCTCCGACGTGTCGGATGGAAGCTCATTGCGCTGCGCGAGCTCCGCTCGCACCTTGTCGGCGATTGCAAGGCGGCGGGGGTCGCGCCGGGCGACGGGCACCAGCGCATCGCAGAGCCAGTCGCGCACCGGCACCTGGCGGTCGCCCTCACGGACATACGGGCCGGCCGAACCACTTTGGGCGCTCGCCTGTGCAATCAGATTGAGTACCATGAAGCTATAGCGGGGCCGCTCGCAGACTGACGTCAAGCGATCCAGAAGGCCCGGCAGGTCCAACGCAGGTGCGGCCTGCGGCGCTGCTCGTTCCGCAATGCCTTCGGCAGCGAAGAAGTCCGGTTGGAACATGAGAACGAATCAAGCACATCTCGATTCTCATGTGAATCCCTCTTGTTGCGGCGCGTCCATTTTATGCGGTGTCGCGTGTCTGGCTCGCAAGCCGGCACAGCCGCCAGAACGCTTGGACGACCGGACCTCAGCGCGATGTGGGCTCATGGCCGTCGGGGTCGTCGAGCCACGTCGGAATGTCGCGTCGCGCGTCGAGCACGCGCCATATGTCGATGTGATCGTCGCGTTCGACGTAGAAGACGAGCCACGGAAAGCGGGCGAGACGGCGATGTCGCAGACCCGGCAACATCAGTTCGTGCGCGTAGCGCGGAGAGCCGATGCCCGGTTGCTCCGCGATCGCTCGGTAGACTGCTTCTAGCGAGGTCACGAAGCCGAGCGCGACATCCGGCCCAGCCTCGTGAGCATAGTGGTCGATAGCGCTCTCGACGTCGCGATGGGCCTCGTCGCGGGGGACGACCCGCTTCATGGTCATGCCGTGCGGCGAGCCCGCACGCGCAGTCCTTCGAAATAGTCGTCGTCTGCTGGGGCGCCCGGGGTGGATTCAGCGCCGTCGAGCAGCAGCCGGCGCAATCGCTGGCGGTCCTGGTCCTTGCGGATGAGTTCGCGGACATACTCGCTGCTCGTGCCGTAGCCGCGGCCGGCAACCTGCTCGTCCACGAAAGCCTTCAGGGTATCGGGCAGCGAGATGTTCATCGTGCTCATGGCCGCAATAGATAAGCGGTTTGGCAAAATTTGGCAAGGTGAGCCGCCCGTCCTGCGTCTTCTGACGACTAGGTCAGACACTTTCCCGATGCGAGAAGCCCGGGAATGAACAGCCGTGGCACTTTACCGGCGGGGTAAAGTGCCACGAGCGGTTGTCTTCGCGGCGAGAAGCTGTGGGGGAGGTGATCGGCTCAGTGGGGAACAGGCGGGCGGGTAAAGCTCGCCAGGCTCCTCGAGCAGGGTAGCGGCTGACCGGCACCTGCATGACAGACTGATATAGCTCAGGGACGATTACATCTCTGATCCGGCACCCTTTCTGGCGGGGCGCCGTGGGGCAGCAATCCAGGCTTCGCTGGGTGCTTTGTCGGCATGTTCAACGAGGCTCGCTCCTGCCCGGCGATCCATCGCTAGGCGGTGCGGGTCGCGCAGAACGGTCGGGGAAACCCATGTTCGAAGGGGCAAGTTGTACGGTGAATAGCGAAGAACCTGCTGGAACGGGAGTGCCGGGCCTCGATGACATCCTCGGTGGAGGGTTGAGCCGCGGCAGAGTCTTTCTCCTCGAGGGCCTGCCGGGAACGGGCAAGACCGCGGTCGCGATGCAGTTCCTGCTCGAAGGGGCCCGGAACGGAGAGAAGGTGCTGTACCTGACGCTCTCCGAAAGCGAGGAAGAGCTGCGCACCGCCGCCGCGGCGCACGGGTGGGCGCTCGCCGGCGTCGAGATCGTGGAGTTGATCTCCCCCGATAGCCTCGTCGACGAGAAGCAGCAGCAGAGCTTGCTCTACTCGTCGGACCTCGAGCTCGTGGAGACGACCCGGAGAATATTTGAGGCCTTCACGCGATCGAAGCCCGACCGGCTGGTCCTCGACAGCCTCGCGGAAATCAGACTGCTTTCGCAGAGCTCGCTCCGCTACAGGCGACAGGTCCTCTCGTTGAAGCACTATTTCGCGGGCCAGGGCACGATCGTGCTGATGCTCGACGACATGACGACGGAGACCGAAGACAAGACCGTTCACAGCGTCGCGCATGGTGTGGTCTGCCTGGAGGAGCTCGCAAGAGAATTCGGTCCGGAGCGCCGGCGGATCAGGGTCGCCAAATATCGCGGGCGAGGCTTTCGCGGCGGCTATCACGACTTCGTCATCGAACGAGGCGGCGCCCGCGTATTTCCGCGCCTGATCTCGGCCGAGCACCGGTCCAGCTTCGAGCGCGACAAGGTCACGACCGAGATCGCCGAACTGGACGCGCTGACGGGGGGTGGTCTGGAGCGTGGATCGAGCGTGCTGATCCTGGGCCCTGCAGGAACGGGAAGGGGGCACGCTCCGCATCTCGGCATCCGAGCGGCATTTCAGCGCGGAAAATGACGAGGGCCTGAGCCCAGGCAGCTATATCAGCCTCGCGGTCTCGGATACCGGGATCGGCATGGATGAGGAGACAGCCACGCGAGCCGTCGAGCCGTTCTTTTCGACAAAGGGGCCGGGCAAGGGAACAGGTCTTGGCCTTTCGATGGCGCACGGTCTTGCGCGGCAACTCGGCGGAACCCTCAGGATCAAGACCGCCCCGGACGCCGGGACTCGGGTGGAGATTCTCCTTCCCGTGCCGATGGAGACCCCGCAGCGCGCGGCGCCACAGGTCGAGGGAACGCTGCCCCAGGAGGGAACCGCCCTTCTTGTCGACGATGACGATCTCGTCCGTTCGAGCGTCAGCCAGATGCTCTCCGCGATCGGCTATGAGGTGACCGAGGCGAAATCTGCGGAGGACGCGCTGGCGCTGGTGAACAGCGGCATGAACCCGAGCGTCGTGGTCACCGATCATCTGATGACAGGGATGTCGGGCGCGGCCCTCGGCAGCGCGCTGCGGGCCCGCACGCCCGTCCTGATCGTCTCGGGCTATGCCGAGAGCAGCGAGATCACTCCGGAGTTTCCGCGCCTCATGAAGCCCTTTCGGCAAGACGAACTGGCCGCGAAACTGGCCGAGATCCGGTCGGCGAAAAGCGCGACCGGTGACTCCGCCTAGACGAAAGGTACTCGGTGTTCGGATGGGGGCCTTGCGGCCCCCAATCCTTAATAGTCCATAGCGGGAACCGGTGCCGGCTTTTCGTCCTTCGGCAGCTCCGCGATGAGCGCCTCGGTCGTGATCAGCAATCCCGAGACCGACGCCGCATCCTGGAGCGCAGTGCGCACGACCTTGGCCGGGTCGATCACGCCGGCCCGGACGAGATCTTCATACTCGCCTGTGGCAGCGTTGAAGCCCCAGTTGTAGTCCGATCCCTCGCCGAGCTTCCCGACCACGTAGGCGCCGTCCTCGCCGGCATTGTCGACGATCTGGCGTGCCGGCGCCTTCAGGGCGCGGCGGACGATCTCGATGCCGGCTTTCTGGTCGTCGTTGGCCGCGGAGAGGCTTTCCAGCGCCTTGACCGCGCGCAGCAACGGGATGCCGCCCCCGGGCAGGATGCCCTCCTCGACCGCGGCGCGCGTGGCGTGAAGCGCATCGTCCACCCGGTCCTTCTTCTCCTTCACCTCGACCTCGGTGGCGCCGCCGACACGGATCACCGCGACGCCACCGGCGAGCTTGGCGAGCCGCTCCTGCAGCTTCTCGCGATCATAATCGGAGGTGGTCGTCTCGATCTGCTGGCGGATCTGGGCGGCGCGGCCGTCGATGTCCGACTTCTGGCCGGCGCCATCGATGATCGTCGTGTCGTCCTTGTCGATCACCACCTTCTTGGCGCGACCGAGCATGTTGACGGTGACGTTCTCGAGCTTGATGCCGAGGTCCTCGCTGACGACATTGCCGCCGGTGAGGACGGCGATGTCCTCGAGCATCGCCTTGCGCCGATCGCCGAAGCCCGGCGCCTTGACGGCCGCGACCTGGAGGCCGCCGCGCAGCTTGTTGACGACCAGGGTGGCCAGGGCGTCGCCCTCGACGTCCTCCGCGATGATCAGCAGCGGGCGGCCCGACTGGATTACCTTTTCGAGCAGGGGCACCAGCGCCTGCAGGTTCGAGAGCTTCTTCTCGTGGATCAGGATGTACGGATCTTCCAGCTCGACCCGCAGCTTCTCGGGATTGGTGATGAAATAGGGCGAGAGATAGCCGCGGTCGAACTGCATGCCCTCCACGACTTCGAGCTCGGTCGCGAGGCTCTTTGCCTCCTCGACGGTGATGACGCCTTCGTTGCCGACCTTTTCCATTGCCTCGGCAAGGATCTGGCCGACCTCGGTGTCTCCGTTTGCGGAGATCGTGGCGACCTGGGCGATTTCGCTGTTCGCGCTGATCCGGCGCGCATGCGCCTTGAGATCGTCGACGACGGCTCCGACGGCGAGATCGATGCCGCGCTTCAGGTCCATCGGGTTCATGCCGGCGGCGACCGCCTTGGCGCCCTCGCGGACGATCGCCTGGGCGAGCACGGTCGCGGTCGTGGTCCCGTCGCCGGCGAGATCATTGGTCTTGGACGCGACCTCTCGGATCAGTTGCGCGCCCATGTTCTCGAACTTGTCCTTGAGCTCGATCTCCTTGGCGACCGTGACACCGTCCTTGGTGATCCGCGGCGCGCCGAAGCTCTTGTCGATCACGACGTTGCGGCCCTTCGGCCCGAGCGTCACCTTGACCGCGTCTGCAAGCGTGTCCACGCCCCGCAGCATGCGGTCACGCGCGTCGGTCGAGAAACGGACTTCCTTTGCAGCCATTGTATCGTTTCCTCCTATGTTCGCGTGGATTTCTGTGGGTGCGCCGCCCTATTTGGACGACGCTTCGGTTTCGACGATCCCGAGGATGTCGCTCTCCTTCATGATGAGCAGTTCCTCGCCGTCGATCTTGACCTCGCTGCCGGACCATTTGCCGAAGAGGACGCGGTCGCCGGCCTTGACGGACAGCTCGACCAGCTTGCCGGTCTCGTCGCGGGCGCCCGGCCCGACGGCGACGACCTCGCCCTCCTGGGGCTTCTCCTTGGCAGTATCCGGGATGATGATGCCGCCGGCCGTCTTTTCCTCGGCTTCGATGCGACGCACGGCGACACGGTCGTGCAGGGGACGGAAATGCATGCATTACCTCCAAAGCAGATCATGATGTGACGACCCTCCCGTTCGCGGGGAACGGTCGTTTTCGGCATAGCTAGGAAGGCGATTTTCGACCATCAAGACATTTCCCGCACTTCCTGGCGCTTCAGCCATGTGAATGCCGATGCGCGCACAATCGCATGGCGCGCGGTCAGACATTGCCTCAGGAAATGCGGCGACGAGGTGATATAGATCAGCAGGCGATTGCGACCGATTCGCTACGGGACCGTCCAAGAGAAGAGGAAAACGTCGGCAGGGACGGACAGCCCATGATCTCGCTTGGTTCAGTGCTCCAGAGGCAGGGTGGCGCGATCGGGTTGCCGATCGTGAGCGCGGTCGCCGTGCAGCGCCTGATGAGCTTTACAGATGAGCTTTACAAAAGACCGGTACGTTTCAACCGGCTGCCGCACCGTGTCAGGAAGGCGCAGGACCGGACCCGCACATGCTTCCTCGATCGCTGCACCATCCGTTGGAGATTTGCAGATGAACACGCCAATTGAAAGCTCCGGCGCGGATTTGCACGACGCCTCGGGGCGTGCGGTCTCTTACGACGCCGGTCTTCGCCGTTACATGCTTGGCATCTATCGCACGATGGCCCTGGGACTGGTCCTTACCGGGCTCGTCGCCTTCCTCGTCGCCAGCACGCCAGCTCTCTATCAACCGATCTTCAACACGCCCCTCAGATGGGTCGTGATTCTGGCGCCGCTCGCCTTTGTCCTGTTCTTCTCCTTCCGCGTCGAGCAGATGAGCGCCAACACTGCGCGGATCGCTTTCTATTCATTCGCGGCCATCATGGGACTGTCGCTGGCCAGCGTCTTCCTGGTGTTCACCGGCACCAGCATCGCGCTGGCGTTCTTCTCGGCCGCCGCCCTGTTCGCGACGATGTGCCTGTGGGGCTATACGACCAATGTCGACCTTTCGCGCTGGTCGACCTTCCTCATGGTCGGGCTTTTTGGGGTCGTCATCGCGAGTCTTATCAACCTGTTCCTTGCCTCCGACAGACTGCAGTTCGCCGTCTCGATCATCGCCGTGCTGGTCTTCACCGGCCTTACCGCCTGGGATAGCCAGCGCTTGAAGAGTCAATATTTCGCCTATGCGGGGACAGAATCAGCTGAGAAGCTCGCGGTGATGGGGGCGCTATCCCTTTATCTGGATCTCATAAACCTGTTCCAGCTCCTGCTCAACCTCATGGGGGAGCGTGAACGAGCATAGCGACGTCACATCATGCGCCCTTTAGGGTGCCAAAAAAGGAGGCCTTATGGTTGGAGTCAAAGTCGATGCCGTTTCCGGCGTGTCCGACGCGGTCGGTCAGCAGATGTTGGGGACACTGCGCCGCAACTGGGGATGGATCGTCTTTCGCGGTGTCCTCGCGCTCGCGCTTGGCGTGGTATCCTTCCTGTTCCCGCTCAGCGCCTTGTTCGCCTTCGCGATGCTGTTCGCCGCCTATGCGGGCGCCGATGGAATCCTGTCCTTGGTCGCGGCGGTGCGCGGCGCGCGTCACAAGGAAGAGCGCTGGTGGGCCTATGTGATCCGCGGGATCATTGGCATCGCGACCGCGATCCTGTTCGTGCTGATGCCCGAGGTCATGACCGTCGGCTACGCTCTCGTCACTCTTGTCATGCTGGCGATCTGGGCGATCGTGACGGGCGCCCTTGAGATGGTTGCCGCAACGAGCCTTCGCAAGGAAATCAGGGGAGAGTGGTTGATGGGCCTCTCAGGCGCCCTCTCGGTATTTCTTGGGATCGCGATCTTCATCCTGCTGGTCCTTGATCCCCTGACGACCTTGCCTTCGGCCGCGTGGGTGATCGGGGCCTATGCAATGTTTGCCGGATTCGTCCTCATCGGCCTCGGTCTGAAGCTTCGGCGAGCTTGACCGTGCCACGGGAAAATGAAGCCAATAAAAAGCAACGAACTGAACTCCAACCAGGGACCAATATGATGTCTGCTTCCGAGAAACCCACACAGCCTGTGAAGGCTGCCGAGAATGACAGGACACAGGCCGAATTAGCCTCGATGCGAGACGAGCAGTCCGCTGATGAACTGGACCCGGTGGAGGAAGCTATCATTGAGTCGTTTCCGGCCAGCGATCCTCCTAGTTGGACGCTATCGGGACCAAAGCAGGTTCTTCGCCCGAAAGCGTAGGAGTACCATGATCCGGACTCTGCCCGGTGGTCGGGTTACCCAGCGCTATTGGCGCTTCACCAGAAAGCTGGCGATTAGCGACTTCCGGCGAGCAATCCTGTATCGTCGCGATTCGATGGAAGGGCGACGTAGGTGCCCCGGGTCTTGATCTGGTCGCATGATGCCAGCGTCGAGATACGGAGCCTCCGGAAGATGAATGATTCCCAAAATTCTCGTATCCGCCTCGATCAGCAAGTAGACCAGGCCTTCGACCGGGCAGCCGGCCATACCCTGCACGACCCCCTGCTGCTCTCGCAAATACGGACTTGCAACACGGTTTGCCAGTTCGCGTTTCCGATCAGGAGAGACGACGGAACCGTCAGGGTCATCAATGCCTGGCGCGCAGAGCACAGTCACCACCGGCTGCCGACCAAGGGTGGCATTCGCTTCAGCCCAAATGTCGAGCTTGAGGAAGTCGTTGGCCTAGCCTCGCTCATGACATACAAATGCGCACTGATGGACGTGCCCTTCGGAGGGGCAAAGGGGGCGATCCAGATCGACCGCAACGAATTCTCCGCAGCCGAACTCGAACGGATCACGCGCCGGTACGCATTCGAGCTGCTCCGCCGCAACATGATCGGCCCTGCCAGCGATGTTCCGGCACCCGACTACGGGACGGGGCCGCAGGAAATGGCCTGGATCGCCGACACCTATCAGCAAATTAACCACTCGGATCTGAATGCGCTGGCGTGCGTGACGGGCAAGCCTATAACCTTGAGTGGGTTGCGTGGTAGGACCGAGGCGACCGGGCTTGGCGTGTTCTATGGTCTGAGGGAAGCCTGCGCTCGAGAGGCCGAAATGGCGCGGCTGGGTTTGACCAGAGGCCTCGAAGGTAAAAGAATCGTCGTGCAAGGATTGGGCAACGTCGGCGGGCATGCAGCGACATTTCTTGAAAATGGTGGCGCGAAGATCATCTGTGTCATCGAGCATGATGGAGCAATATTCAGGGAGGCTGGCCTGCATATACCGGATGTGATGGAACATCGAACCCAAACTGGTTCCATCATGGGGTTTTCTGGCGCTCAAGACCTGCCTTCGTCGATGCTGGGACTTGAGCTCGACTGTGACATACTTGTGCCGGCAGCACTCGAAAATACAATCCACGCTGGCAATCAGCAGCGCTTGCGAGCACGCATCATTGCGGAAGGGGCCAATGGTCCAGTGACCGCAGACGCCGATCGCGCGCTGTCCGAGCGCGGTGTGATGATCATACCTGACATCTACTTGAACGCAGGAGGGGTTACGGCCTCCTACCTTGAGTGGCTGAAGAACCTCGCTCATGTACGCTTCGGGCGCATTGAGCAGAGATTTGATCAGGGGGCCTATCACAGAATTGCCGGCGCGAGTGGTCGCAAAATCGAACCACCCGTCCTCGCCACACTTAAGGGGGCAGACGAGATTGATCTAGGTCACCGACTCGTTATGCCGCAACCAGATACGGATTGAGGCGAGTTGGACGGAGGCGAGGAAGTTGTCGTCGCGTTTGTCGTATCGGGTGGCGACGGCACGGAAGTGTTTGAGCTTGCTGAAGAAGCGTTCGACGAGATTGCGATAGCGGTAGAGGAACGGGCTGAAAGCCGGGATACGCACCCGGCCCGGCATCGGTTTGACGCAGGCCCAGGCGCCGCGCTCGGCCAGCGCGGCGCGCATGGCGTCGCTGTCGTAGGCGCGGTCGCCGAGCAGGATGCAGCCCTCACCAAGGCCGTCGAGCATGTCGGCGGCGCTGCGCCCGTCGTGCGCCTGGCCTTCGGTCAGCTTGAGCCCGATCGGCAGGCCCAGGGCATCGACCAGGGCATGTATCTTGGTCGTCAGGCCGCCGCGCGAGCGACCCATGCAACGGGATCGGCCATCTTTTTTTTGGCGTTGGCGGCGTGCTGGTGAACGCGGATCGAGGAGCTGTCGATCATCTGGATGTCGCCCTCGTAAGCCGCTGACACTGCTTGCAATATCCGCGCCCAATGACCCGCCTTGCGCCACCGGTTGAAGCGGTTCACGCAGGTCGTGTGCGGCCCATAGCGCGACGGAATGTCGGCCCAAGGGGCCCCCGTCCGCAGCCGCCAGAAAATCCCGTTCAACACCCGCCGGTCATCGACCCGAGGCACCCCGCGAACCTTCGTCGGCAACAACGGCTCGATCACCGACCACTCGAAATCCGACAAATCGAAACGCGCCATCATCAGTCTCCCTTCGCAGCAAGACTGAATCACAAATCACGCCCAATGGGAATCCTGTTTATGGGTATGTGACCTAGTGCATTCGGCACTTGAGGACGCAATGTCCAGCGCCTTAGCCCAATTGCTCGAAGCAAGAGGGCGGCATGGCACAGACCTGCGGACCGCCGCAATGATCGTTGCGATCGACAAGATTGCCGCATGCTATGGCCAGACGGGTATCTTCCCGTGAATCACTTCGAGCGTGACGATCGGTCAGCGTCTGCAAAACTCATCTCGCGGTCCAAGAAAGATCTAGGCGGATTGGGCTTGGCAAAATGCTTCGTGCCGATGAAGCGACCAAGCCTCTCAGTGTCCAGCCACTCCTTTAAATCATACGCGGCAAGACATAAAACGCCAACGCTGTTCCGCGAGGTGGCCAGTCTGCTGGAACTCTCATCCATGTGCGCGCTAGGCGATGCCAACTCCCTGTCCCGGCGAGTCTCGTTTTCCAGCCGCCACCCTTCGACGCGCGCAAGAGCTTTGGCCGACTGCCTGCCGGGTTGGCCCCGCGCCGTGGGCCCGCCGAAGCCAGTACACGGCGCACTATCTCCAACGGTCTGGCACGGCCGATGCAAGATCTGCTGATCACTTCCTTCAGCCTGCTTGCGGCATGCACTTTTGCGGCTGTTGTGGCAGCGATTCTGAGAATGCCTACTCTTACCGGCTATCTGGCGGTTGGCGCTTTACTTGGTCCGTCCGCCGCGGGAATCTTAATTCCAGGAGGCGCGCTTGACTTTCTTTCAGAGCTTGGCGTCGCATTGTTGTTGTTTCTCGTCGGACTTGAATTCTCTCTCGGTCATTTTTGGCTGATCCGTAAAACCGTACTGACAGCCGGCGCCCTTCAGATGGTCGTCGTGGCGGCCCCCTTGGCACTTGGCCTGACTTGGCTCGGGCTGCCCGCCCGAGATGCCAGCTTATTGGGTGTCGCGGCGGCAATGTCCTCGACGGCCCTGGTCAGTCGGCAGCTGGCGGATCAAGGCGAATTGACAACTCGCCACGGTCGCAGCGCCATCGCGGTGCTCGTTTTCCAGGATCTCGCCGCAGTGCCCCTTCTGGCGATCATGGCAATATGGGCACGGGGCGGGGATCCGAAATTCGAGAATGTCCTTATCGAAGTGTTAGCGGTTCTCGCGCTGTTTGTGGTGTGCGCCCTCGGGTCGCGCCGCCTTTTGCATGGTCTGCTCCGTTGGGTGGCCAGCCGCGACCACGAAGAATCTTTCGTTCTCTGCTCTTTGTGCGTGGTAGTGGCGTCTGCGGCCGGAGCGCATGCCATCGGCGTGTCGGCCGCGCTCGGCGCCTTTCTTGCGGGCATCGTGCTGGGCGAGAGCGACTTCCGGCACCGAATGGAAAAGCATCTTCGCCCCTTTCGTGATGTGCTTTCGGGCGTGTTCTTCGTCGGCATCGGCTCGCGCCTGGATTTCGCGCAGGTAGTGACAACGCCTGGCGCGACAATGGCCTGGCTACTGGCACTGGTTCCGATTAAGATCATCCTCAACACCCTAGCCCTGCGCGCCACACGCATGTCCGCGCTCGATGCCTGGCGCACCGGCATTCTCCTTGGGCATGGTGGCGAATTCGCCCTGTTGCTGCTCGGAATCGTCTTACAGCAAGGCCTGATCGCCGCTTCGGTGGTACAACCAATGCTGCTCGCGCTGGTGTTGAGCATGGCACTGGCCCCGCTGTTGATCCGAATGCATGACATGCTGGCTCTTCTCCTGAGCCGTTCGCGTGGCCTCAAGCCGCCGCCGCAGGCAGAGGAGGGAGCCATTGCAACGACTGCCAAGTCATTGCGGAACCACGTCATCATATGCGGCGCGGGGGAACTCGGCCGTGACTTGAGCCGCATACTAACGCAGGCAGGTATCAGTCACCTGCTTCTGGAGTCCGATGACGAGGAGGTGGCAGCGGCGCGAGCGACTGGCGCCCCGGTGCATCATGGCGATGCCAGCCGACCGGAAACGCTGCAAGCTGCAGGATTGGAAGACGCTTGCTTGGTCGTTCTAACCTTTGCCCGGATTTCGCCGGCACGCCGCATAATAAAAACCGTTCACCGGTTCCGGCCGACGCTCGATCTGGTGGTTACGTGCTCACGCGAGAATGAGATTAGCGCCTTGAACGCTTTCCCGAATGTATATCTGTATCGCGAATCCTTTGCCGCCGCTATCGGCATAGCGAGACAGATAATGTTGCATCTTGGGAAGGCGGACGACCTCGCTGTGAGAAGCTCATTAGATCAACCACCCTTCCCGACAGCGGTATAAGGATAGCGCTTTCATGAACGTGAATCGCAAAACGTCTTTCCAGATCCTGCTGGATGAATGGCGATTGCTCAACTTCTATGGACGCTTCGAGCAGGTCGTCGCGCTCATCCTGTCTGCGGTAATCGCAGTTATCATCGTGGTCTCGTTGATCCAGCTAATCGGCGCTGTCTTTACGCTCCTCATCATGGGCGGCTTCAATCCGATCGACCATAGGATCTTCCAGAGCGTGTTTGGCATGGTCATGAACTTGCTAATCGCGATGGAGTTCAAGCATTCAATCGTTCGTGTCGCGCTGCGCCAGGATAATATCATCCAGGTCAAGACCGTCCTCCTGATCGCTCTAATCGCACTTGCGCGCAAATTCGTCATACTGGACCCGGAGGTTGGCGCGGAAAAGATTGCCGCGCTGGCGGCCACTACGGTGGCGCTTGGCTTGACCTACTGGCTTCTGCGCGAACGAGATGATCGAACGTCGCCTGAGAGCTTACCCCCCAAGTCTTACATGCAATAACCCGTTTTCTTCGAGCCCGTGATCGAGTCGCGACGCCAAGCTTGACGCAGCTTAATAAAATAGTCAGTAGGTTGTGCTGCCTTGCCGTGTTATCTATTTGGGATGAATAAGTCCCGAACCGGCGCTCGTCTAAAGGCTCGCTTGTATTCGCGGCTGAACTGAGAGGCGCTGGTATAGCCGATCGCGAAGGCTGTCTCGGTCACGCCGTGACCATCGGCCAGCCTGCGCCGCGCTTCGACTAGGTCGTAGATCTGTAATTTGCAGTCGCTCGGCGGTTGTCCCTTGAGGGTCTCAAGGATCTGTCCGCACTCGCCGATCCGAGGATCGGTCGTGCTGTATCGGGTCTCACAAGGCCGGACGTTGCATTGACTCGAAGCGGGCTCGGGAGCCCATCTGATAACCTTCGCAGATCGTCCGTCCCTGCGTTCCCTCGCGGGACACCGCCATCGGGTCAGCTGGAGAGCATCACCGCTGGCGAACGGGAACTTATCGCATTTCAGGCCTCGAACAAGGTGCCGTCGCGGAGCATGGCGTGCATGATGACGGCGAGGCGGCGGGCGAGCGCGACCCGGGCTTTCTTGAGGCCGCGCCGCTTCGCGATCTTCAGCGCCCAGGTCTTCAGCGCGAAGGTCTGCCGCGTGCGCGTCAGGATCGAGTTCGCCGCCTCGTAGAGGAGCTTGCGGACGGTGCCGTCGCCCTGCTTGGTGATCCGGCCGGTCCAGTCGAGCTCGCCGGACTGGTGCCGACGTGGGACGAGGCCAAAGTAGGCGCCGGCTGTCCGCGACCGCTTGAACCGACCCGCTTCATCGACGGCGGCGGCGAACGCAGCCGAGGTCTGCACACCGACGCCCGGGATGCTCATCAGCGCCTGACAGGCTGGAATGGCCGAACTTCACGAGTGGCTGAACGCGCAGCTCGCCAAGATTTCCCGCAACCACGACGTTGCCAAGGCCATCAACTACATGCTGCGCCGCTGGAGCGCGTTCACCCGCTTCCTCGACGATGGCAGAGTCTGCCTCTCGAGCAAAGCCGCGGAACGGTCGCTGCGTTGTGTACCTCTCGGGTGTAAATCGTGGCTCTTCTGCGGCTCGGATCGCGGTGGCCAGCGCGCCGCGATCGCCTACTCGCTGATCCAGACGGCACGGCTCAACGACGTCGACCCGCAGGCTTGGCTCGCCGATGTCCTCGCCCGCGTCGCCGATCACTCGGTTAGCCGGCTCGATGAGCTTCTGCCGTGGAACTGGCAAACCGCCCGGCTCGGGCTCGCTGCCTGATGGCCCACGTCAACAAGGTCCATTCTGTGCGAACCATCGGATTGGTCGCCCAGGAACTCGATAAGACCGAAGATGAGATTACTGTTCTCGCTCTCGGCATGGATATGGAAGATGGGCTGATCTGAGTCTACAGCCCCGAGCACGAAGGCGGCATCATGGCGTTCACCAACTGCGGCATCGAGAACCTCGAGACGCTGATCGCCGACCAGGAAATCGCCAAGAGATAACTTCCCCGCGGCCTTCGCCGTATGGCGACGATGAATCTTGCGATGTTTGGATTATTTGTGGCCGACAAGTTGCAAGGAAATTATAATAAAGGGCTGAAGAGGCGGGCAATATTTTCAGCGCACTTACGTGCCAGGCCACGGCACTCCCACATACATGTATTGATTTTATCGCTTTGTTGTAATCGATCGCGTTCGATTCGGCCAAGCGCAAGCGCTGCCGCCCGATCATAGAGCACAATGCTGATCTCGGAATTGAGCGCGAATGACCGAATGTCCACATTACACGATCCGACGACAGCCACTGTCTCGTCGATGCTCATGTGCTTGGCGTGAAGGAATCCCGACTTGAAAAGATGGATCGTGACACCGGCGTCGATGAGTTCAGAATAATAAGACTGCTGGGCGAGATGAACCAGGGGGTGATCTGAGTAGGCAGACAACAATAAACTCACCTCCACGCCTCTCCGTACGGCGATCTGCAATGCTTTCAATAAGGGGTCAGTAGGAATGAAATACGGCGTCGCGATCACGACGCGATTCCGCGCTGAGTGTATGAGGGCAACAAATAGCTCATCGACACCTCCCTGCTTGATGTCGGGACCACTCGGAAGAACCTGCCCAAGGCTCGTTCCCGCATCTTCTGCGGGCGGGTAAAGGTGGTGGTCAACAAGCTCCTGTTGCGTCTCGAGGAACCAATCGGCGACGAATACGGCCTGCAGTTCGCCGACTACCGGCCCACGCGCCCGGACCATGACCTCGCGGTTCGGCCAGCCGAACCCATGATCGGCGTCGATCACATTTTGAGACCCGATATAGCCTACGCGCCCGTCGATCACAGCGATCTTGCGATGGTTGCGCAGGTCGAAACGCGAGGAGCGACCAAGGATTCGAATGGGCAGAATTTCTTGCACTTCCACACCCGCCGGTTGGAGCTCGCGTCTGATGCGAGCCGCCCACCTGCGTGAGCCGATCGCGTCTACCAGCAGCCTGCACACCACGCCCCGACGCGCCGCATCACACAGAGCGGCCATCACCCGCCTGCCCGTTCGATCAGCGGCAAAGATGTAAAACAGAAGGTGAACGTGACGCTCGGCGCGCGCAATGTCATCGACGAGACGATCGATCGTCTCGTCGTAGTCGGTGAGGAATTCGACCGCATTGCCATGTAACGGGGGCATCTGGCCAATCGAACTGACGAGCGACGCAGTCGATGCTACGTCTTGGGCGAGGGCGGCAGGTCGAGCGACCCGAGCGATGCTGGAGACGGACCGGTGCATGATCGGCCATAGCTGCGCTACCCGCAGGCGGCGCCACTGGGGGTGATATGGACGGCCGATTGCAAGATAGAACACGAGCCCGATCCACGGAGCCACAAAAAAGAGAAGCAGCCAGCTCTGAGTCGCGACTGGTGATCGTCGGAAGGGCACGACGATCAGTGCACCAAGCCGTATGGCCCATGGCGCCACGGAAAACAGCCACTCAAGAGCGATCGCGGGGGTCATCCGAAGGCGATTGGCCGACTGACGCCGCATGCGACGAAGACTTTCGGGAGCGGCCGCGCGGATGCGAAAGTGCTGCTCGGGCGGTAGCGCGCCTTACCGGTACGGCGTGCGCAGATTTCCAAGGCCGCTGAGTCGAGCGAGCGGCAACTCGAGTGGTTCATCGCAAAATTGTTTGGCCCATCGGCTTGCCATTCAAGGTGACGATCGGAGAAGCCGCGCATGTTGCTGCTCCAGTCCCATGAGCTTGTAGGTCCTTGCACGATTGCCTCTCTTCGCGACCGTTCTTGCGTGGCCAGTTAGCAGGTTCATTTCCCCACGAATGCATGTTCGGGCCGGTGAAAATGTCCCACTCTACGATATGCCCCATTCTGACCTAAGTCAGTAGGGAGCCGAACCGAAGTTGCGAGAAGAGGGCAATGAATTCAGGCAATGGCTGTTTTTCAAGGAAAAACGGGCAAGCGCAAGCTCGGATACTTGCGACGCTCCTACCTCGACTCGCGCGGCAAACTCTGACGCCATGCGCGCCGCCGCGGTTGAAGCCAGGTCGGGATGGCCGTGAGGGCAATAGAACGCGGACCGGGATGGTGATGCGTGGATAAGCCGCTTGTCAGGGGCGGCGTGACACGCGGCCACAGCGCGGCTGAGTCTGGAAGGGCGCCCGATACTTCCGCGGTAGTATCGGGTCAGAAACTGCCCCGCGCTGCTCGCGGTAGATGCAGGATGACTCGGGTTCCAGCGCCAGGGTCGCTCTCGACCGCGATATCACCGCCAAATTGGGTCGCGAACCTTCGGGCCTGGCCCAACCCGAGACCGGTTCTCTTGAGCGACTGCCTCGTCGTGAAGAACGGATCGAAAACGCGGGTCAGAACGTCGGACGGGATTCCTTCACCGGAATCGATCATTTCAAGCCGAACGAAGTCGCCAGCTGCGCCTGCGCGGCTCGCCGTGCTTCGGAACGTGTTGTTGGCCCGCAGGACCAGCACGCCACCCCTTGGCATCGCGTCGGCGGCGTTAGCCAGGAGATTTGAGAGCGCAAACTGGAGATAATCGGGGAAGACGCGTACAGGCCAGAGATCACGTGCGATCTCTGTCCGAAAGTCCACGCTCTCCCCAAGGATTTCGCGGACCCGTGGTTGCATGTCTTGGATCACCGCTTCAACCGAAACCCGGTTGGTCGTCACGCCGCTACGGGCGCTGAGATCCGCTATATCGTCGGCCAGGGCGGCGGCATTCCGGATGGCGTGCTTCATGCCGCTCACGATGCGCGCCAGTTGCTGCGGATTCGGCCCACGCTCGATCGAGACCAGACCGGACGCGATTACCGCAAGCATTCTATCGAGGTCGTGCGCCATTCCACCCATCAGCATGTCAGGTTGGCCAACGAACGGATCGGTGGGGCTGCTCAAGACTGTCGTGATATCCATGACCACTCCTTCGGTCGCCAGGCCATGCTGGAGCATATCGCGGCCGGCGCCGACCGGGGGCTGAGCTAAATCAGTGCTGGCCCGGTCAGAGCGCTTACCGATGAAACTCGCTGCCGGCCGACGCGGACGAATGATCGGAAGCAGCAAAGTAGCGTGGAGAGCTTTGTGCCTTAGCTGGCGAAACAGCGCAATCACGCACCGGCGCGTTCGGCCTCAGGCGACCGGCCACCCAGCTTCTAGTCAGCGTGCCAGGCATGTCGGCGCTCCGCGATGACGCTGTTCGAAGAAGGAGTTAGATGCCATGTCCATTCGTGATCTGATCCCCTGGAGCCGTCAGGAGAACAAGGTTCCTGCTCAGGTCAGCGCTGCGGGCGCTGCGAGCGACCCGGTGCTCTCGCTGCACCGGGAAGTGAACCGCCTGTTCGAGGATTTCTTCCGCGGCTTCGGTGTGCCGGCGCTCGCCGGCGTCGAGCGAGGGCTCCTCGCCCCGAGCGTCGAGCTTGCCGAAACCGACAAGGAAATCCGAGTCACGGCCGAACTCCCCGGACTCGACGAAAAGGACGTGGAAGTGACCGTCGAGGAAGGCGTCCTCACGCTCCGTGGCGAGAAGAAGTCGGAGGTCGAGGACAAGGACCGGGGTTATTCCGAGCGGAGCTACGGGCGATTCGAGCGCCGCATCGGCCTTCCCAATGGTATCGAGCAGGACAAGGCGAGTGCCACGTTCAAGAAGGGTGTTCTCACCGTCACGGTGCCGAAATCGGCGTCTGCCGCCGAGAGCGTCCGCCGCATCGCCGTCAATTCGGGTCAGGCATGATAGTTACCGCCCGTGGGCCGCGTGCCCACGGGCGGGGCCATCTCAGTGATTGCGCCCGTTCTGGTGAAGTTGTCCCACTCCCGGCAACGGCATATCACACATGATCAGAGCAGAAGGCGAGGGTGCTCCCGAGTTGACAGGGTATAGCCCGAAAGGTTGATCATGAGCTGCCGGTTGCGGATCACGAGCGAGTTCGCTGCGATCGCTGCCAGATCGCCGCGGCGAAGTTGCTGCATCGAGCGGCTGACATGGGTCTCAGATAAGCCGAGGAGGTCAGCCAGATGGCGACGCTGCAATGGGAAATACGACATCGCATCGTGCCCGAGGTCCAACGCAACGAGGCGATCTACAAGCTCAAGGAGGAAGTAGGCTAGGCGTTCAGCGCCATTCTGCTTCGCGACAAGCGCAATGCGGCGATCGGCGCGGCGCTGGTCCTCCATGAGCGCGAAGACCATCGCCTCGGAGAGCTGGCTCTGCCGCTGAAACAGCTCGTCGATATTGCGCCCTGTCAACACGCACAGCGTCACGGGGGTTAGGCTTTCGACACCGCTCTCCGAATCACCCAGCATCAACTGTTGAAGACCGATCAGGCTACCCGGCAGCAGAATGTCGATGATCTGTCGTTGCCCGGTTGGTGTAAGCTTGTAGCGATATGCCCATCCCGCATACAGCGTGTACAGCTTTCCGGCGAACCGCCCAGGCTCGATGATCACGCGGCGCGCAGGAACATCTATCTGATTACTCTTGAGGGCGCGCACAAAGCTGAGCTCGGGCGCTGTAAACTTCTTGAACAGCGCCAACCGGCGAAGCGCGCAGTCTTCACACGGTATGAAGTTCATTCGTAGTCCGACCCGTCCGCATAGCCAGTGCGCTATAGCAGAGGTGGGCCCACATGTCACACGGCCGCTGCGTGGGCCCGGCGCCGTCAGATCGTGACCACCGCCGCCGCGAGACGCGCAAGCCCGATAGGATCAAGGATTTCCAGGTTGCGCCCATTCACCTGCACATAGTTATGCCGTTGCAGCAGAGTGAATGTACGGGTCACGGTCTCACTGGTTAACCCGAGATGGTCGCCGATGTCGGCTCTCGACATGAGCAGATGGAAGTGGCGACGCCCCTCCAGCCTCTGCATGAGATCGAGAAGAAAGAACGCCAGCCGCTCGATGGCATTCGACCGCCCGAGCAGGAAGCCGGTGCGTAGCGCGATCCGATAGGTCCGCAGAAACCAGGTCGTGATCGTGGCGCATGTGAAGTGATCGAACTGCGACAGGCCCTCAAGCACGCTGCGATCCGTCATGATGAGCGAGGTCGGGCACAGGGCCTGGGCGAACTGGCTGCGCACCTCGTCGCGTTCGAGCAGAATGAATTCCCCCGGCAGGTAGAAGCTACCGATCCACCGGCGACCATCCTCGGAGATGATGCTGGTTTGGATGGCGCCGGAGAGGATCCAGTAGAGGCCATCCGACTCGGGCCGCGCAGGGAGTTCCTGGCGGTCCTTCAACATGATGAGCTTGGAGTTGAAGCCATTTCCTAGAGGCGGAGGAACGACCTTTCGCCCGCGATTCATCGCGGGCGTCTCCGTCTCAAATAAGCAGCCGAGCCGTTCCACATGTCACGACGCGTAACATATGTCACGGTGATGGGCAATCTCAATGGCCGAGTCGTGCCACAGTTTGACCGGCAGAAGGCTGAGCTATGTCAGGGCGGCAGGGGCGCGGGCCTGCAATTCCACGGCCGACCGGAGAATATTGATGCCCACATTGATCAGGACATCGGCAAAGATCGCAGTACCGCCGCCCGTGGCAGCCAAGTCGGAAGGCGGCGGGGCGCTTCAAGATTGGGCGTTCGGGCGGGTGGGCCGCGCCGGGGGAGTCCGTGCACTAGCCTTTACCAAGGCGTTCGAACACTCGCCTGCCTTCGAAGAGCAGAGGCCTTTGGCAGAATCGTGCTCCGCGGACCGGCGACGCAATGTGGACGGTCGATGTTTTTGTGGACTATGAACCTTGGGCCGCGATGCCTTTTCAAAGGAGTCGACTGATGAATCTGGTTCCTAAGCCAGAGTGGGGAAAGTATCTCGATCGGGTTTCCCGGGGCATGGTTGGGTTGCGAGCTGAGATTGAGGTCGCCTCGCTCGAACTCGGCGATCAGATCGAGGCGCAATACCTGCCGATTGCCGGCATCTTCTATGACCACAAGGACGACTTGGTGGGTGTGACGCTCGAGGGACTGGATCACATGATTCGCCACCCGCAATCGATCTACGTCGAAGAAAGCGGCGACGGCGTTGCGGCGATCGCCGTGATCGATGGCGACGGGACGAATCACCTCGTAAAGCTGAGGCGGCCGCTTGCGCTGCCCGCTCCCGACCAATGAACTCGTACCTTCAACAACCAAGGGGAAGATCATGAAACGCAGTTTTTTAGCCGCGACCGCGGCCTCGGCCCTCATTCTGACGGCGGGCTGTTCCAAGCAGGACGCCAACAACGAGGCCGCCACGAATGCCGCCACCGGGGCGGCCAGCGCCCCGGTGGCGGCGACGCCGGCCCCGCCCGTCGACCGCGCAGAACTGCTCCAGGACGCCGTTTCGGCGCTGCAGGAGACGCAGAATGCGCTTGCCGCGCTCGACAACAAGGACGGCAAGGCCGCGACCGCCGCGCTCGAGCGCGCCACCGGCAAGCTCGAAATCGTGCTCGCGCGCAACCCCAGCCTTGCTCTCGCTCCGGTCGATGTCAGTGTGATCAGCTACGACGTCCTGGGTTCTGTGGATGCCGTGAAGGCACTGCGGAAGTCGGCCGAGGAGGCGCTCGAAGATGGACGGTTGCAGGAGGCGCGCCATCTCATCGACGGGCTGGCGAGCGAAACCGTTGTTCGGACCAGTAATCTCCCGCTCGCGACCTACCCGGACGCGATCAAGGCCGCCGCGGCTCTCATCGCCCAAGGCAAGCTGGACGCAGCAAAGGCGGCGCTCGAAGCTGCGCTCGGCACGATCGTGATCCGCGACGTGATCCACCCGCTCCCGCTCATCCGGGCAAGCGCGGCGATCGAAGAGGCGCGCAACCTGGCTGCGAATGCCCAGCGCGGCGCCGGGGATGAGGCGAGAATCAAGCAACTTCTGAACACTGCGCGTGAACAGCTCCGGCTCGGTCAGGCGTTGGGCTATGCGACCAAGGACCAAATGAAGGAGCTGCTGAAAACGGTCGACGAGATCGAGGAGGGCACCAAGAACAAGGGCGCGGCAACGAGCATTTTCGACAAGATTCGCGATTTCTTCAAGAAAGCAACTCAATCGAGCCAGCCTGCTCAGAAGAAGTGAGTCAGCGCAATCTGACAACACTGCCAGTGCCGGCGCGCGCGGGTTCGATGTGGCTGCGGGTGGATAGCTACTGAGACCATAGGACGAGGAGCGCGGACTTTGCGATCCTGCAAAGTCTGCACTCCTCAAGCCCGACTGCCGAAGGACGGTTATATGATCGTTCATGCCCCTCGCTCGCCAAACGCATCGGGGTGGGATCCGGGGCGGGCCGAACGGATTGTCGGACGGGTTCGGCGATGGAATAGACGGAAGCCGAGGCGGACAATGCCGCGGTCCGCCGCACCGCAAATGACATGAGTCAGCCAGCCGGAGCGCTCTCCCGCTCACGGTCGCGTCTTGCCGGGCTGCGGAGGAGTGCGGGATTCGCAGGCGGGCCCACGCCGTGCGAGTGATGTTCGTCATCGATGCTTCCGATGGTGGCGATGCCTCCTCGGAGGGCCGCATTATGTCCGACCTGACCGTTCGAGCATCCAAGAGGAGGGCGACATGCCGGTCATACGATTGGAAACCAAAACGGTCGCCAAACCCTGGGGCCGATGGTCGACTGGACCCTGGTTCGATGACGTGGCCGCGCGTGAGGAGCCCGTCGGCGAGATCTGGTTCGAGCTGCCGCCGGGAAGCGGGCTTGATGACCCCGAGCTGCTGGTCAAGTACCTGTTCACGAGCAGACGGCTCTCGGTCCAGGTTCATCCTGACGACGCTACCGCGAAGGCGTATGGGCTCCCCCGGGGCAAGAGCGAAGCCTGGCAGATCCTCGAGGCCGAGCCGGGGGCGAGCGTCGCGCTGGGACTGCGGACATGGGTTACCAGGGAGCGGTTGCGCGCCGCGGCCAGGGATGGCTCGATCGTCGGCCTGCTCGACTGGAAGCCAGCGCGGGCGGGTGACTTCTGGTACGCGCCGGCAGGCACGATCCACGCCATAGGCGCCGGTCTCAGCCTGATCGAAATCCAGCAGAATGTGGACGTCACCTATCGGCTCTATGACTATGGTAGCAATCGCGAGCTCCATCTGGACGAGGCGGTGGAGGCTGCCCGCCCGGCGCCCTACGAGGCTCCATTCGCCCCATTCGAGTTGGCGCGGGGCAGGCGGGTGCTTGCCGCCGGAGGGCCGTTCGTGGTGGAACGCTGGGCCGACGCTTTTACCGGCATTCTGGCGCCGCGGCGAGGCGAGCCGGTTTGGCTGATACCCCTCCGGGGCGAAGCGGTCGTGGGATCGGAGCCGATTGAGCCCGGCGGCGTGTGGATCGTCGCTGGCGATGCCGGCGTCAACTTCACCGGCTCGTGCGATCTTCTCGTCGCCTATTCGGGCCGAGCGGTGCACGAGGCGCTCATCGGCTGATCTTGAAGTGGACCGGCAACCCTGAAGCGGGCTCCCGATCGAACCGAAAATGGCTTATTGAAGTGAGCTAGATCAGTGCCGGACGGAGGTGCTGCGCATAGCGAAGCCGATGATCCCGCCTCGGTGGGCTTCTCCAAGGATGGGCCTTGAAATGCCTGCTAGCCCGGTTCGCTGCACCACAATCCTGACATTGCTTCTGGCCTGCGGGAATCCCGCGATTGCGCAAACTTCCACCCCTTCGTCTTCAAGCCCAACCGAAGGCCGCAGCGAGCAGTACAACGTACCGCCGCCGCCTGGCTACAAGCCGCCTCCTGGCCGGTTCGTGCAGTCGGATCGCGAGCGCGAGGAGGATGATCGCTACAGCCGCGAAGCCGAACGGTGGGCGGCAGAAAATTGCATAGCGGACCGTCGGAGCAACATCGCTGCAGGCGCGGTGATCGGCGGGCTGATTGGAGCGCTTGCCGGTTCAGGGCTCGCCGGTCGCTACGATAGAGCCCCGGCCACCGTCCTTGGCGCGGGTGCAGGCGCGGTCGCGGGCAGCGCCATCGCGAGGAACGCCAGCCCCGACTGTCCGCCCGGGTTCGTGGTCAAGGCAGCGCCCGAGCCTTTCTATCCGCCACCCGTCTATCCGCACGTCTATGTGGCGCCGCCGTGGTATGATCCCTGGGTATGGTACGGGGGCCACTGGATCTACAGGCCCTATCCCTATCACCGATACTGGTACAAGCGCCACTGGCGACGCCGCTAAGTGCCGGAGGAGCCGGAAGTCCTTGGTGTGCCTGAGCCGCTATGGCATGGGTTTGCCACTCCGGAGCATTTGGCCGAGAGCCTGGTCCGAGAGGTGTCGGGCATCATCACCGATCGTCTGGAAACGGAAGGCGCCGCCTTCGTCGCCTTTCCAGGTGGCCGGTCGCCTGTGCGCGCGTTCGAATTCCTTGCCCCGCGAGCGAGCGGGTGGCGTGGGGTCACGATCATCCCCACCGACGACCGCCTCGTGCCGCCGGGCGACCGGCTGTCCAACTATGGTCTGCTGGAGAGATGTTTCGCCGCGGGGCAAGCACGGCTCACCCCTCTTGCAAGACCACCATTCGATGATCCTGCCGCAGCGGCGGACGCAGCCGAGCTGAGGCTTTCGGACCTGGCTTGGCCGCTGGATCTGGTCTGGCTAGGGTTCGGTCTGGACGGGCATGTTGCCTCGCTCCTCCCGGGACCGGACCTTGCCGTTGCGATGCGTTATCCTGACTGGAGGCGCGTCGCCGGCATCAGGCCCGTGCCGCTTCCGGCCGAGGCGCCGGTGCCCAGAGTGACGTTGACGCTGAGCGCCATTCTCTCGGCAAAGCGACTGCTTATTTTCGGCAGCGGCCAGGACAAGCTGAAGGTCGTCGAACGGGCTCTGGAAGAGGGTGCGGAGTCGCAGATGCCGCTCGGCATCGTCTTAGCTAAAGCAAAGTGCCAGCCCGAACTATTCTGGAGCCGATAGCTTCGAACTTTGTCGCTGGATCGGCTCGCTTCGCGACGTCTCTCGGGCAGGGCCGACGCAGCAAGCTCTTTGCGAAGGGGCATGGGAGCGAAGGCTGGCAAACGCGTAGAAGATGCAGGAGCGAGCCCGCTCCTTCAGAGCACTGACAAAGATCAGCGTTTCGCCGAGCCGCCACGCTTAGATTGCCCAGGTCTTTGGTGCTCGATCGGCTCGCCGGAAGGCTGGTCGAGCTGAACGACGGGAGATCCTGGATGCGGAGGCTCGTTTTCGTTCCCGCGTTGCTGCTGGCAGTCGCTTGCGATACGCGTAGTCACGCCCGACGGCACCGCTGAATGCGGACGGTTCCGGTCGCCTGGAGTCGGCCCGTGGCGCGCCCCCGAGCTTCGCCGATCTTGCCGCCCGTCTCTCCCCGGCTGTGGTGAACAGCTCGACAACGTCGCGTGTAAGGGTGCGGAGAATGCCCGACTTTCCGGGCGGCCTTCCGTTCGGCGGCCTGTTTCCCTTTCCGGAACTGGGCCGGCCGCCCGCTCCCCTTAATGCCACGTCGCGCGGATCCGGATTCCTCATTTCGACAGATGGCTACGTCGTCACGAACAACCACGTCGTCGCGGGTCGCGGCTCGGGCGTGCAGGTCCAAGCGATCAAGGTCACGCTGACCGGCGGGAAGGAATATCCAGCTCGCGTGGTCGGGCGTGACGAAGCCTCAGACCTTGCTGTCCTCAAAGTCGAGGCTAATAACTTGCCCTTTGTGCGCTTTGGTAACTCGCCGGGCGCGCGCACCGGCGACTGGGTCCTCGCAATCGGGAATCCCTATGGCCTTGGCGGCACGGTGACGGCCGGGATCGGCCGCCACTTGTCGACTCCGGCTGTTGAACGAGAGGAATTCGAATGAACCTTGAGAAATATACGGACCGCGCAAAGGGCTTTCTTCAGGCCGCGCAGACCGTGGCGATAAGACTTAATCATCAGCGCATCACGACGGAGCATATTCTCAAAGCCCTGCTCGAGGACGAGCAGGGCATGGCAGCCGGCCTGATTCGCGCTGCCGGCGGCAATCCGGATCTGGCGGCTAGCGAAGTGGACGCTGCGCTTGCCAAGCTGCCTTCAGTCACCGGAAGCGGGGCGTCCCAGCCTCCCGGACTCGACAACGATGCCGTCCGGCTCCTCGATCAAGCCGAGCAGATCGCCCAGAAGTCCGGGGACAGCTATGTGACGGTCGAACGGCTACTGCTGGCGCTCACCCTCGCGACAGGCGCGGCGGCTGGCAAGGCTCTGGCGCGAGCGGGCGTGAAGCCCGAGGCGCTGAACGAAGCGATCAACCAGCTTCGCGGCGGGCGCGCCGCGGACACGGCAAGCGCCGAGGATCGCTACGATGCGCTGAAGAAATTCGCCCGCGACCTCACCCAGGCCGCGAGGGACGGGAAGCTCGATCCGGTGATCGGCCGGGACGAGGAGATCCGACGCACGGTTCAGATTCTGGCGCGTCGGACCAAGAACAATCCCGTGCTCATCGGCGATCCCGGCGTTGGTAAGACCGCGATCGTGGAAGGGTTGGCGCTCCGCATCGCCAATGGCGACGTTCCCGACACGCTCAAGGATCGCAAGCTGATGGCGCTCGACATGGGGGCGCTCATCGCCGGCGCGAAATATCGCGGCGAGTTCGAGGAGCGTCTCAAGGGCGTGCTCGACGAAGTGAAGGGGGCCGAGGGCAACATCATCCTCTTCATAGACGAGATGCACACGCTGATCGGCGCAGGTAAGACGGAAGGCGCGATGGATGCGGGCAACCTCTTGAAGCCCGCGCTTGCCCGCGGCGAGCTGCACTGTATCGGCGCGACCACGCTCGACGAATACCGTAAGTATGTCGAGAAAGACGCGGCGCTCCAGCGCCGGTTCCAGCCAGTGTTCGTCGGCGAGCCGACGGTGGAGGACACGATCTCCATCCTCCGGGGTCTCAAGGAAAAGTACGAGCTGCACCACGGCGTGCGGATCACGGATGGGGCGATCGTCGCGGCGGCGACGCTCTCCAACCGCTACATCACCGACCGGTTCCTGCCCGACAAGGCGATCGACCTGATGGATGAGGCGGCAAGCCGGATCCGCATGGAGGTCGAATCCAAGCCGGAAGAGATCGAGACGCTTGACCGGCGCATCATCCAGCTGAAGATCGAGCGGGAAGCGCTCAGAAAGGAGTCGGATGCCGCATCCAGGGATCGCCTGACGCACCTCGAGCATGATCTCGCGCAGCTTGAGCAGCAGTCGGCGGAACTTACACAGCGCTGGCAGGCGGAGCGGGAGAAGATCCAGGCCGAGGCCAAGCTCAAGGAGCAGCTCGACCAGGCTCGCCTCGAGCTTGACCAGGCGCAGCGACGCGGCGACCTCGCCCGCGCTGGCGAGCTGAGCTATGGCGTCATACCGGGTTTGGAGAAGCAGCTGGCCGACGCTCAGACGGCGAGCCAGGGCGCGATGCTGCGCGAGGAGGTCACCGCCCAGGACATCGCGGCGGTCGTCTCGCGCTGGACGGGCATCCCGGTGGACAAGATGCTCGAAGGCGAGCGCGAAAAGTTGCTCCATATGGAGGAGGCGCTCGGCAAGCGGGTCATCGGCCAGCGGCAGGCGGTCACGGCGGTCAGCCGCGCCATCCGCCGTGCCCGCGCGGGCCTGCAGGATCCGGACCGGCCGATGGGCTCGTTCCTGTTCCTCGGCCCGACCGGCGTCGGCAAGACCGAGCTCACCAAGGCGCTCGCGGGCTTCCTGTTCGACGACGACAGCGCGATGGTCCGAATCGACATGTCGGAGTTCATGGAGAAGCACTCGGTCGCGCGGCTTATCGGCGCCCCGCCGGGCTATGTCGGCTATGAGGAAGGCGGCGTGCTGACTGAGGCGGTGCGGCGGCGGCCCTATCAGGTGATCCTCTTCGACGAGGTGGAAAAGGCGCACAACGACGTCTTCAACGTGCTCCTGCAGGTGCTCGACGACGGCCGGCTGACGGACGGACAGGGCCGCACGGTCGATTTCAAGAACACGCTGATCATCCTCACGTCCAATCTCGGTAGCCAGTACCTATCCAACCTGGCGGAAGGGGAGACGGTCGAGAGCGTCGAGCCGCAGGTGATGGAGGTGGTGCGCGCGCATTTCCGGCCGGAATTCCTCAACCGGCTCGATGAGATCATTCTGTTCCACCGCCTCGGCCAGGCCGACATGGGTCCGATCGTCGACATTCAGGTCTCGCGCGTCCAGAACCTCCTCCAGGATCGGAAGATCATCCTTGACCTCACCGAGCGCGCGCGTGCCTGGCTCGGCCGCGTGGGGTATGACCCGGTCTACGGCGCACGTCCGCTTAAGCGCGCAATACAGCGGTATCTTCAGGATCCTTTGGCGGACCTCCTCCTGCGGGGCGAGGTCCCGGATGGCTCCACTGTCACCATTGATGAAGGGGACGGCGAACTGGCATTCACGATCCGGATGAAGGGGCCCGCCGAAGGGCAGGCTGATTGAAAGGCACTTCGCGGCGGCGATCCGCTGCCGCGAGGACCTGCAGCGAACGAGGATTTATCGATGGCTGAAAAGCGAGGGGTCGTCTGCCCCCACTGCGATGCCACGAACGCGGTGCCGACCGACCGTGAGCCGCTGGTCGCCAGATGCGGTCGTTGTCATCAGAAGCTGTTCGAGGGCGTCCCTGCCGCTCTCGACGCTGCGCGAGCGCGCAAGCATATCCGCAATTCGGATCTGCCGGTGATCGTCGATTTCTGGGCGAGCTGGTGCGGCCCGTGCCGGACGATGGCGCCGATCTTCGAACAGGCAGCGCGCTCGATCGAGCCGAAAGCGCGCTTCATCAAGGTCGATGTCGACGCAAATCCCGACATCGCATCCGAGTACGGCGTCCAGGGGATCCCCGCGTTGCTTGCCTTCAAGAATGGCAATGTCGTCGCGCGCCAGGCTGGCGTCACTGATCTAGGCACGCTGAGAGGGTGGGCCGAACGGTTCGGTGCTTGAATACCGGCATCGCAGCTTGATCGGTGCCTCGGGTGTGGCAATGTTAGCGGCCGGCGCATCGAATGCCGGCCGACCCCATGTCACGAGCCTTTCTATCCCGAGGCGTCGCCTGGCCAACCCCGGATAGGAGCATCGTCGAATTGAAAACGCTGCTTGTTAAGGGGGGCAGCCCTTTCCCGGGGGGGCTCGTGTACCTCATACGGCAAGTCAATCCGCTCGCAATAACGCACCGCAGCATCACGACTGTCGAAGCGAAGATCGATCTGAAGCAGGGGATCTTCTCCGCCGGTCCAACCTGTTAGCCAATCGACAAAAGGCCTTTTTCTCGGCTCAAACCTGAGCCTCCACTCATTCTTATGCGCGCGGCCGCCTCGCCCATGGTTGGAGGCGCTGGGATAAGGCTCGATGATTGCACGAGCATCATCAGGCAGCGAAGTTAGGTAGCGGCGCCACCATCGCCCATCCTGCGCGACGCGACAGATTGTGGCATGCCTATGATCGAGCTTCTGCTGTCGCATGTTGCGCAAGCGAATGCGACGCAGGCGGCTCCGGATATAACCGGCCGAGCATGATCGCTTTTTATAGAGACGCGAGCCCATATTGACATCTGTCCTTGCCGATGCGGAGCTTGCGGTATTTCATCGGCGATAGGACTGAGCTATGTCAGGATGCTGCTTCTTGAATTGCGGATATTCTGTTCGTCCAGCCCTTGATGGAGATCAACGTGCCAGAAAAATTCGAGCAGAACGTCCTCGAGCGGGTACGAGTGAGGGAGGTTGTCGGCACCGTGCACAACCTCGAAATGCTCGAGGAATTGGTTGTTGCGCTCGGAGCGGCAGGAGTCGACAAGGGCGACATCGACTTGATGGCGAGCCGCGAGGCGGTACTTGCGAAACTTCCCGCAATCTATGGCGACCCGATAAATCTTGCGGAAATTCCCGACCTGCCGCGGCGCGAGCTGGTTACCCGAGATGAAGGGGCGACGGTCACCGGGGTTGTTTTCGGAACGCTAATCTCGCTGGCTGCGCTTGGCGCAGCCCTGCCCGTCGTGGCATCAGGTGGCGCCTTGGCAGCGGTACTCGCCGCAACTGCGGCAGGCGGAACGATTGGAGCGGGTATCGCGAAGGTCGTGCGCAGGGCCATCCTGGGTGGCGTCGGGGCCGATACTCTTGAGCGCGATATTCGTTCCGGTGGATTAGTCGTCTTTGTTCGAGTGCGGGATGACACCCCCGAATCCCAGATTCAGGACATCATGCGAAAATCCGGCGCGCTGAACGTGCACGTGCACGAAATCGAGCTGAAGAAGACGCTGGACGAGTTGCCGCTTGCCACAATCCAACCTGATCCATGGCTCGCCACCTGATCAGCGCGGGCTTGGCGGCCCGGCACGCCGAGAAGTTAGAACAGGTCGCGATCTAACCCTGATCCCATTGCGTGGCTTCTCGGGCGTTTTGCAATAAACATTCGCGTGTCGGCCGCGGTATCATGCTCAATCGCGTGTGAGATACCGGTACACCGTAGATTCGTTGGTAGGTAAGGGCACCGGACAGCGTGACGGGCGGAGTAATAGTATCACGCTGCCCGGTGCAACGGCTCGGCGGCCGGGGGGGGGGCGAGTGGTCCGTCCGAGCCGTATTCCTAAAGCTA
>Ga0213869_10000056_pt1 | contig 87163 bp, 82 predicted proteins | sample PICome_10_FD_160083 | JGI IMG/M metagenome (GOLD analysis project Ga0213869, IMG submission 160083) | Coastal seawater microbial communities near Pivers Island, North Carolina, United States - PICO132 | ecosystem: Environmental > Aquatic > Marine > Coastal | place: USA: North Carolina... | reverse complement strand
CGGTGACGCCGGGCCTGCGTCCTGATCCGGATACGGTGACGCCGGGTCTGCGGCCTGACCCGGATACGGTGACGCCGGGACTGCGGCCCGATCCTGACACGGTGACGCCGGGTCTGCGGCCTGACCCGGATACGGTGACGCCGGGACTGCGGCCCGATCCTGACACGGTGACGCCGGGTCTGCGGCCTGATCCGGATACGGTGACGCCGGGCTTGCGTCCTGGCCCGGACGTGGGCGGGCCGACCGTGCGGCCGTTGCAGCGGCCGCGCCCCGAGACGCTGCCGCCGATCGCGCCGACCGGTGTCGCGCCGGGCCGCGATGAGCGGCGCCCAATGCTGATGACTGCCGATGAAGTCTGCCGGGCCGGGCGTGAAGGCCGGCTGCGGGGCGATCCGCAACTGGTCGAGAAGGCCTGCCGGATTGCGGCCAATGCCCGCCGGCGCTGGACCGCCTGGGGGGAATGGAGCTATTCGACGCTGAAGGATGACCGTTCCGGCGCCCGGACCAGGGGCAGCGCTAACCAGTATAATATTGGCCTCGATCGCTGGATCGACAAGCGCACCGTTGCCGGCCTGGCCATCCAGTTCGGCAATTCGGATTATAAATCCTTCAATGGCGGCATGCGCCAGCAGGCCGATTCCATCACGGTGAAGCCATACATGGTGCATCGGATGGCAGATTCGGACGTGGTGCTGGATGCCAGCATCGGCTTCAATTTCGGCGAATATGAACAGCATGTGCTGATGCTGTCGGGCAAGCATGACAGCTTCACCCTGTCGGGCACGGTCGGGATGAGCGCGCAGCGCCCGCTGGGCAGCTTCCTGCTGCGGCCCCGCCTGTCGTGGAGCTATGCCAGCATCTGGCACGATAATTATGTGCTGCAGGGGCAGGTGGGCAATATCGACCTGCGCGTGCTGCAGGGCGATGCGCGCTATGATTATGGCGCGGTGGCGACGTCGCTGGAGATCAGCCGGCCATTCCGATCGGATGACATGGTCATCACCCCCTATGTCGAGGGTGGCGTCGATTTTGCCTATCTGCGCCCCAATGGCGGCCGTGTCCTGGGGCCGGACCTGCGCCTGATCGCGACCACGCCGGCGACCGGATCGGTCCGGTTCGGCACGCGTATCCAGTTGCGCGGCAATGTCGCGCTGATCGGATCGGGCGAATATTACGGGATCGGATCGGGCGGCCTGTCGAGCTGGCAGTGGCGGGGGAATCTGTCCTTCCGCTTCTAGCGCGGCGGGACGGGGGCGAGCGGAGCGCAGGCGAGGGGGCGGACTGACTGTCGCGCCGCTGATGGCGCGTATCGGCGCAAAAACACTGGTCAAGCCTGTTCGGGTGCGGCACAGGCGAGGGGCATGAGCCTGCCCGATCCTTCCACCTTCATTGCCGAGGGCGCTTCCGCTGCGGTCTATCGGCTGGAGGGGGGCAAGGTGCTCAAGCTGTTTCACGACGGCGTCGATGCCGGGATCATCGCCCGCGAACATGCGACGGCGCAGGCGATCCAGGCGACCGGGCTGCCCGTGCCGCGCGTGTTCGGGCGCGCGGAGGCTGGCGGGCGGCAGGGCATCATCTATAGCGAGATAGAGGGGCCGAACCTGCTCCATCATATCGTCCGCCATCCCCATCGGATCGGCTGGGCGATGGGCGCGATGGCGGCGTTGCAGCGGGCCATCCATGGGCATGACCTGCCCGCGCTGCGCAGCCGCAAGGCGATATTGGCCGAGGATATCGAGATGGCGCCGATCGGCGATCGGCTGCGTGCGGCGGCGATCGACCGGCTGGATCAGTTGATCGAGGGTGACCGGCTGTCGCATGGCGACCTGCATCCGGCCAATCTGATCGTCAGCGGCGACGGGCTGGCGGTGATCGACTGGTCCAAGGCGGCGCGATCGGCCCCGGCGGCCGATGTGGTGCGCAGCGAGATGCTGATGCGGTTCGGGCCGGGGCAGTCGGGCGGCCGGCTGGAGGGCATGCTGCGCGATGCGACGACGGCCTATTATGTCGGGCGCTATCGCAAGCTGGCGGGGATGGAGCCGGATGCGCTCAATGCCTGGCGGGGGCTGGTGGGGCTGGCCTGGCTGCGGCATCGGCTGCCGGGGCGGGACGCGGCCTTTGCCGCCTATCTGACCGATGCGTTGCGCCGCGCCGGACTGCCGCCGCTGGAAGGCTGATGTCGTTGGTGGATGGCGGTGGGCGGTTCGTCCGCGTCCGATGCCGCCCGGCGGATGCTGTGCCCCGGTTATCGAAGCGGCGTGCGCAGCATCGGTCCTGTCGCTATTCTGACATCGAAACAGGCCAGAGAGCAGCGCGTTAAGCGACGGTTCACGGCCGATGGTGCCGTGTTGACGGTAACAGTTGAGACAAGATCTGGAGTGCCCGACAGCATCCGGATACGCCCCCGGCATTCCCTTGCGCCGGGGGCGTTTTCATGTCCGCTTTCCTTGAATCTCCGTAATTTCCCTTAGGGAATAGGCTGTCGTTTCGCAGACGAATGCCATTCGTCCGGTCGTTCGTCCCCGCAAATCCGCTCTTGGTCGATGGATCGGTCGTTGGCCGATGACGAGGGGTGCCGGTCGAAGCGGACGGGCGGCGAGAGGGCCGGGCGCGTACACAGGATGGGCGAACGGGATATGGCGCAACGCCCCCACAAGACCCCCGCCGAACCGTTCGCATCCGGCGCGTCGACGCCCCCTGACGACGCAGGCCGGATGCCATGACAGTTTTGAGGAGACACGCCATGTTCGCCACCGCCAAGATCATCACTGCCCTGAGTGCTGCCGCCGCCCTGCTGGCCGGTTCCGGCATCGCTTCGGCCGAGGAGTTCACGTCCAACGGCCGCACCACCGAGGTCCGCTTCGGTGACCTGGACCTCACGCGCCACGCCGACCAGCAGGAACTGCGCACCCGCATCTCCCGTGCGGCCAGCCGGGTCTGCTTCAGCACCGACATCAACACCATGAGCGCGTGCCGCGCGGCGGCGATCGCCCAGGTCGAGGCGCCGATCGCGACCGCCATCGCCCGCGCCCAGACCAACGAACGCTATGCCGATGCCAAGGATGCCCGGCCTGTCGTCGGCAACTGACGCCCATCATCCCGCCAAGGGAGGGAGAGGGCCTGGCGCGAGCCGGGCCCTTTTTTGCGTGGGAAAAGGCCCGTCGCCCCGGCCATTCTCGGTATTTCTCCCGATGGCGGAGCCCCGGATTTGCGACGATCAGAAGGGACAGGTTCAAGGGGAAATTGGTCATGCGCGCGCGTCTTCCCGGCACTTCGCCCGTCATCATGGCAATGCTGATGGCCGGGGGGCTGTGTGTGCCCGATGTCTGGGCGCAGAGCACGGAATCGCTCTACGAACCGCTCGGCCATCATAGCGGCGGCGACGTGCATGCGGTGGACGAGACGCCGAGCTATGTCGTCCCCGATTTCGCGCCGGCCAAGCCCGCCGACCCGAACAAGGAACTGCCCTTCTTCAAGATCCGCCTAGGCCTGTCGCTGATCGGCGACTGGACCGATTTCAGCCAGGACGCGGTCAATGAAAGCCAGATCGGCCGGCAGGAGAATGAGTTTCAGGTGCGATCGGCGCGGCTCAGCCTGATCGGATCGGTCGGTGGCGACTATCGGGTGAGCTATCAGGTCAGCGGCGAATATAAGGGGTTCGACACCAACCCCGAGCAGAAATGGAAGCTGACCGACGCGTCGCTGACCTTTCCGCTGGGCAGCCGCACCAAGATGACGCTGGGCAAGACCAAGGAGACATTCTCGTACGAAATGGTCGGGGATTCGGCGAACCTGCCGCATAGCGAGCGCGTGCTGACGCCCTTTTTCACGTCGCGCAATTTCGGCGTCCGCTTCGTCCAGGTGCTGGGCGCGAACAAGGCGGCGACCTTTTCGGCGGGGGCCTACAAGGATAGCTGGGATTTCGGCAGCTCGACCGATCGTGGCTGGGACTATTCGGCGCGCATGACCGGGCTGATCTGGGACGTGCCGGACCGCAACGAGTTCCTGCATGTCGGCGTGGCCTATCGCCATGCGGCGGCGGACGGCACGATCCGCTATAGCGGCCGGGCGGAAACCAATGTCGGCGATGTCGCGATCGACACCGGGAAATTCGCGGCGCAGAGCAGCGACGGCTTTGCCGGCGAGGCGCTGCTGAATGTCGGGCCGGTGTCGTTCCTGGGCGAATATATATTGAACCGGACCAATTCGCGCGAATTTCGCGATCCGGTCTTCCATGGCTGGTATGTCACCGGCAGCTGGATATTGACCGGTGAGACCCGGCCCTATGACCGCAATGTCGGCTACGCCCGGCGCGTCATCCCCAAGGGCCGCTGGGGCGCGCCCGAACTGGTGGCGCGCTATTCGGAAATGGACCTGGACGATAATGGCATCGAGGGTGGCCGCTTCAAGAAGACGATGTTGGGGCTCAATTGGTGGGCGACGACGCGCTGGAAATTCGGCGCGACCTGGGGCCATACCTGGCTCGACCGGTTCGGCGAGCGCGGCGAGAGCGACACGGTGCTGACCCGTATCCAGTGGATCTATTGAGCGCGGAAGAGCGTGTCTGTTTTGGAAAATGCGCGGAAGGGCGCATTTTCAGTTCGGCACCGGCCCGCACCCCCACCCGACCGCCCAGGCATTCTACCCTGATGGGTGGTCGGGTGGAGGTGCGGACCCGTCAGGACATTCCTAAAAGAACACTCAGCGCCTGATTAGCGTCCCGTCATCGCCCGCGCATTGGCGAGATAGGTGCGGCCGATGCGGATTTCATTGCCGTCGGCCAGCGCCGCGAACCAGACGCCGCTGCCGTCGTGGCGCAGTCGCGCGATATGCGGGCGGCGGACGATGTGCGAGCGGTGCAGGCGGACGAACGCCTGCGGATCGAGCCGTTCCTCCAGCGAACTGATGGTCTGGTGCAGCAAATAGCTATGGGCGCCGACATGGAGGCGCATATAGTCGCGCTCCGCCTCGATCCGGTCGATCTGGTCGGCGGCGATGCGGACCAGTTCGGAGCGGTGCGGCACCCAGAATTCCTCAGCCCATTCGGGCGCAGGTTCGGCCGGGGCGAGGGGGGCGTCCTCCTCGCCATCGCGGCTGCGCAGCGCCTGTTCGACCCGGTCGACCGCACGGGTCAGGCGGTCATGGGCGACGGGCTTGAGCAGATAATCGACCGCGGCAAGATCGAACGCCTCGACCGCGAAGCTTTCGAAGGCGGTGACGAAGATGATCGCCGGGCGGATGCCCATCTGGCTGATCGCGCGGGCGACGCCGATGCCGTCGAGCAGCGGCATGGCGATGTCGAGCAGCAGCAGGTCGGGCTTGAGCCCTTCGACCAGGCGCAACGCCGCCTCGCCATCATTGGCGGTGCCGACCAGCGCGATGCGCGGTTCGCGCGCGCACAACATCTGCAATCGCTCGACCGCGAGCGGCTCATCATCGACGATCATGGTGCGGATGGACATGGGCGTCAGCACCCCCGGCGGTTGAGCGGAAGGAAGAGATTGACGGCAAAGCCGCCATCGGCCTGTGGACCATAGTCGATCCGGCCCTGATCGCCAAAGCGGGCGGACAGGCGGTCCCGCACATTGGCGAGGCCGATGCCACTGCCGCCATCGCCGGGGCTGGGCGGCTTGTCGCCATTGTCGGCGACGGTGAGGTGCAGCAGGCCATGCTCCTCGCGCGCGCGGATGGTGATGGCGACCGGGCTGGAGGTGCGCGAGACGCCATATTTGATCGCATTTTCGACCAAGGGCTGGAGGATCAGGCCCGGCACGCAGGCGGTCAGCAGGTCGGCGGGAATGTCGATCCGGGTGGCCAGCCGGTCGGGGAAGCGCACCGCCTCGATATCCAGATAGAGTTTCTGGAGATGGACTTCCTCTTCCAGTTGCACGTCATCGAGCGGATCGCCGGTGAGGCTGGTGCGGTAGAAATTGGAGAGCGACATGATCATCTGTTCGGCCTCGTCGCGCCGGTCCTTCATCACCAGGGACGAGAGCGAGTTCAGCGTGTTGAACAGGAAATGCGGGTTCACCTGATAGCGCAGCGAGCGCAGTTCGGCCTGCTGCGCGGCGCGTTCGAGGCGCGCGGCGCGGCGTTCGGTGCGATGCGCCTCGCTGGCATAGGAGAGGCCGAGATAGAGGCCGGCCCAGGCAGACAGGAAGAAATAGCGGCTGACGGCGTCATCGACGATATAGATCAGCGCATGGGACTGGGCCTCATATTTCTGCTGGTCCATGTCGGGAAACATGCCCATCGGGTCATAGATGTTGAAGACATAATAGTTGGCAACCGCCATCGCGAGCGCGAAGGGCGCGGCGAGCGAAAAGGCGGCGACGATGCGGACCGCCAGCGGCTTTGCATCGAACCGGCGTATCGCCAGATAGAGAATCCAGGTCACGATGATGCCGATCAATGTCACCACGGCGCGGCGGGCGGCCATTTCGCCCTGATAGTCGAAGCCCACAACCAGGGCCCGCACGCTGATGAGGATCGCGTAGAAGAACCAGAAGCCGATGATGGAATAGAGGGCGGCGGTCGGCGAAACGCCGCGCGGCCCCTCTTCGGTGGGAAGTGTCATGGATGATATCTACGCCAGCTTGCCGGCGCTGTCGCCCCCTGCGCGCGATGCTGGTCGAAGCGGCTTGGCGGTTGGTCGAAGCGGCGGCGTGGGGCACTGGCGGGGAACCGGCGCTGGCTCCTGTCGGTTGATCCAGCAGGAGAAAAGGAGACGCGCAGATGAGCGATACGAAGCGCGAGAGCGAGAAGAAGCTGGACGAGGCGCTGGAAGACAGCATGGACGCGTCGGACCCGCCCGCGACCAGCCGGCCGGACGATGACGGCGAACCGGTGCCGTCTTCGGGGTTTCCCGAAAAGCCCCGGCCCGAAAAGCCCGAGCGCTGACCGATAGCGGACCGCGAAAATCCATGTTATTCCAGTCGGGCAAGCGCGGCCCCGACCGCCATCAGGCGGCAGGCCGGCTTCCCGCGCGAGAGGAGCAGACGACGATGCCGACTTCCACCACCCCCGCGATCGAACGCATTGCCCGCGTGCTGGCCGGGCGCCAGCTCAGCCTGAATGGCGGCGGCCAGGATCCCCATGCGGCGGGCGCGGTGGATGCGGCCTGGCCCGACCATGTCGACGATGCCTATGCGATATTGCACACGCTGCGCGAGCCCGATGCCGACATGGCGCGGGCCGGCGACGTGGCGGTGTGGCGCAGCATGATCGGCGCGGTGCTGGAGCGGCGTGCGGGCTGAACCGGCGACACGCGAAATATTAACCCGGTCATGGCAGGGAGCGCGCAGGAGACTGCGCCATGTACCATATCGAATTTCGCCATGATCTGAACCTGCTGGACATCAAATGGTCCAAGCTGTTCACTGCGGAGGAAGTCGCGGCCTATGCCCGCGAGTGCAAGGCCCGCTTCCTGGCCGAGGGGTTCAAGCCGGGCTATCTGCTGCGCATGGACATGAGCGCCAGCAGCGCCCAGCCGCAGGAGGCGGTCGCGTCCTTCCGCGCGAATCTGGGCGATTTTCCCAAGGCCCGGCGGATCGCCATCATCACCGGCAGCGCGATCACCCGGTTGCAGGTGAAGCGCGAAATGACGCAGCCCTATCTGCGGATCTTCGATGATGCGACGGCGGGGCTGGCCTGGCTGCTGGCACCCGAAGCGGTTGAAGCGGAGGCATAATCCTCCATCCGTCGCATTTCACAAAAATATCATGTTGCACTGCAAAACGAAATCTGGTCCCTTGTGACAATCGGTGGGACAGGTGCCCGTTAAGCCTTTGCTAACCATGTGAGGCGCATGTTCTGCTGATCGACTTCAAGTCGGAGGGCATGAGCAATGGGCACGAGTGCAAGACCGGCGGACGGGGCCATTACCCTGGCGGAATTGCGGGAATTCGCCAGTTTCCCGTCGGCCACGCAAAGATATATTCGCAGATCGCTGGACATCGGGCTGCATCGCCGCGACGCGATGAAGCTATGGTCGCGCGACATGGTCGAGGAAGCCAGCATCCGCGCCCAGGCGCGCATCTATGGCCGGCTGGACGAGATCAAGGCGCATGTTCCCGACGATAGCGGGCTGGACCAGGTGGAGCCGTTCATGGCGCCGCTGGTGACGGTGTCCGCCTTCGACCTGGGGCAGGACCGTCTGGCGAGCTTCTCGGCCTATCGCTTCCTCTATGAGCGGCTGCTGGGGGCGGGGGCGCGGCCCTGGCTGCCGGGCGCCTTCTGCGCGGCGGCGAGCCTGCCGCATCTTCACCCGGAAAAGCGCCGGCTGCTGTTGCAGTCGATCAGCGAGGCGGCCGCCACGGCGGTCGGCTGGTCCAACCGCGAGCCGACCTTCTACCCCGAATGGGTCGAGAAGGTGGACCTGTCCAAGGCCAACTGATCCGGCCTGATCCTGCCGGCGCCCCTGGGGAGGGCGCGGGCGGGATGACGGCTTGGTTGCTGGTCTGGCGCCGTTCGGCCTGTCCTTCCTCCGCCTTCTTCACGGCGCCGCGCGCATGAACCGCGCGGCGCTCGACCGTCCTCCATCATCTCTTGCTCTCGAAGAACAGGAAAATCACAGCCTTCACCGGGTGGGATTTGGGTGGGAAGCTGGCCACCTGTTTCACAGCGTCATCCCCGCGCAGGCGGGGATCCATCTCACCAGCTTCGGACCAGATGCGAGGTCAGGAGATGGATTCCCGCCTGCGCGGGAATGACGGATTTGGGTGGTTTCCTGCCATTCCACTAACGTCATGCTGAACTTGTTTCAGCATCTATCAGGCCCAACAAGCCATTGGTCTGCTGGGAGGAATGGACCCTGAAACAAGTTCAGGGTGACGATGATGGTGAGGACAGCTTATGGTCGCAAACCTGCCAATCGTCACGGGCGTCATCCTGAAGGAGGTCAGGATCCATTGTGCACTACGCCAGATAGGGAGTGCTGAATGGATCCCGGATCAAGTCCGGGATGACGGATATGCCAAGGTCAGCTTTTGGGAGAAGCCGTCGAGTAAGTGGAGGGCGCTCTTTCTGGGCGTGAGCCATCAAGGCTTCATGGCGGGAGACGGGGGGGGGCGTCCCGCTGCAAAAGGCCAGAGGCGGGGCCTGGAGATCACGAAGGTCAGGCTGATCGACATGCGCTCGCGGATCGGTGCTGGATGCGGCTCGGCATGGTTCCGGTCCTGGCCGGCAGGCGGATTGTGCAGGCAAAGAAAAAGGGGCTGCGCGGCGGCAGCCCCTCCATGATCCCGATCGGGCCGGTCCTCAGCGGATCGGCGAGTCCGGCGACAGGCGCATGTCGAGATAATTGTCGACCGACTTCATCAGCTGGTCCAGCTCATGCTCGAAGAAGTGGTTGGCCCCCTTGATCTCGTCATGATGGATGGTGATGCCCTTCTGGGTGCGCAGCTTGTCGACCAGCTTCTGCACCGCGCTGGCGGTCACCACTTCGTCCGCCGTGCCCTGGACGATGATGCCCGACGAGGGGCAGGGCGCCAGGAACGAGAAATCATACATGTTGGCCGGCGGCGCGACCGAGATGAAGCCGCGGATTTCCGGGCGGCGCATCAGCAGCTGCATGCCGATCCAGGCGCCAAAGGAGAAACCGGCGATCCAGGTGGTCTGCGCTTCGGGGTGGAAGCTCTGCACCCAGTCGAGCGCCGCTGCGGCATCGCTGAGTTCGCCAATGCCATTGTCGAACGTGCCCTGGCTGCGGCCGACGCCACGGAAGTTGAAGCGCAGCACGGCAAAGCCACGCTTCACGAAGGTCTTGTAGAGTGCCTGGGTGATGCGGTCGTTCATCGTGCCGCCGCCCTGCGGATGCGGGTGCAGGATCATGGCGACCGGCGCGCGCGGGCGGGGCGGGGGGCTGAAGCGGCCTTCGAGGCGACCTTCGGGTCCGGGGAAAATGACGTCGGGCATGGCACCTGTTATGGTCTGGGCTGCCACGGGGCAGCGGGGAAAGGGTCCGTGCGCGCGCCGGGGCTTGGCCATATGGCCTTCACGCTGGCGCAGCGCGGCAATCCGCCTATATAGATGCCGCCGCCATTTCCGCAATCAATGAGTAGTTCCGCTTGGCCGCCGACCGCCTTTATCTCGATCATGCCGCGACCACCCCGATGCTGCCGCAGGCGCAGGCCGCGATGGTCGCCGCGATGGCGGGCTGGGCCAACCCGTCCAGCCCGCACAGCGACGGGCGCGCGGCGCGGGCGATGCTGGAGGATGCGCGGCGGCGGATCGCGGCGGCGCTGGGATGGGATGGCCATGTCCTGTTCACCTCCGGCGCGAGCGAGGCGATCGCCATCGCGCTGACCCGCGCCAAGGCGGCGCGAATCGTCACCTCGCTGGTCGAGCATGATGCGGTGCTGCGCGTGACCAAGGATGCCGAGCGGCTGGCGGTGGATGGCGATGGCCGGGTGCTGTTGCCGGAACTGGCGGCGGGCAGTCTGGTCGCGATCCAGCATGTGAACAACGAGACGGGCGTGATCCAGCCGCTGACGGATTTCCGGCGCGCGGGGTTGCTGCTGTTTGCCGATTGCGCCCAGAGTGCGGGCAAGCTGGCCCTGCCCGAGGCCGACATGATCGCGATCAGCGCGCACAAGTTCGGCGGGCCGCCGGGGATCGGCGCGCTGCTGATCCGCGACCTGGCGCTGGTCGAGCCCAGCGGCGGGCAGGAACAGGGCTATCGCGCCGGCACCGAAAATCTGCCGGCGATCATGGCGATGGCGGCGGCGCTGGAGGCACGGGGCGAATGGATGCCGGTGGCCGCCGCGCTGCGGGCACGGCTGGACGCCGGGATCGAGGCGGCGGGCGGGCAGATCGTCGCGCGCGACGCGCCGCGTTTGCCGGCGATCGCTAGCTATCGCATGCCCGGCCTGTCGGCGCGGGCGCAGCTGATCCAGTTCGACCTTGCCGGCATGTCCGTGTCGGCGGGCAGCGCCTGTTCGTCCGGATCGCTCAAGACCAGCCATGTGCTGGGCGCGATGGGCTGGGACGCGGCGGCGGCGGGCGAAGTGGTGCGGGTGAGTTTCGGCCCGCAGACCAGCGCGGGCGATGTCGATCGCTTCCTAGCCACATGGACCGCCATGGCGGAGCGGGCGGGCCGGTGATCTATCTCGACTATCAGGCGACGACGCCGCTGGCGCCCGAAGCTTTCGAGACGATGGTGCCGCTGCTGCGCGACCAGTTCGCCAATCCGCACAGCGCGCATCGCGCCGGGCGCATGGTCGCCGCGCAGGTGGAACTGGCGCGCGATGCGATCGGCCAGTTGCTGCCGCCGGGCGGAAAGCTGCTCTTCACCTCCGGCGCGACCGAGGCGCTGAACATCGCGATCCAGGGCGCGCCGGCGGGCGGCATCGTCACCATCGCGACCGAACATGCCGCCGTGCTGGATACGGTGGCGGCGATGCGGCGGATGGGGCGGGCGGTGACAGTCCTGCCGGTGGATGGCGACGGGCTGGTCGATCTGGCTGCGGCGGCGCGGGCGATCGTGTCGGGGGTGGCGCTGGTCGTCGCGATGCTGGTCAATAACGAGATCGGCGTGATCCAGCCGGTCGGCGCGCTGGCGGAACTGGCCCATGGCGCGGGCGCGCTGTTCCTGTGCGACGCGGTGCAGGGCTATGGCCGTGTGCCGATCCCCGACCCGTGCGACATGGTGGCGATCAGCGCGCACAAGATCCATGGGCCAAAAGGCATCGGCGCGCTGTGGCTGCGCGACGGGGTGAAGATCGACCCGCTGATCCATGGCGGCGGGCAGGAAGGCGGGCTGCGGTCGGGCACCTTGTCGCCCGCCTTGTGCGCGGGCTTTGGCGTGGCGGCGCGCCTGATGCGGGAGCAGGCGGAGGCCGATCAAGCGCATTTGGCGGCGCTGTCTGCGCAGGCGCGCGCGCTGTTTGCCGACTGGACGCTGAACGGCAGCGCCGACGCGCGTTATCCCGGCAATCTCAACATTCGTCGCGCCGGGATCGACGGCGCGCGATTGTTGTCCGATTGCCGCAATGTGTCTTTTTCGCTCGGCAGCGCTTGCGCGAGCGGGGCCGGGCGGCCTAGCCATGTGCTGCGCGCCTTGGGTCTTTCAGACAGTCAGGCGCGCGGATCGGTGCGGATCGGCTTTGGCCGATACACGACACCGGCCGAACTGGAGGAGGCTGCGAAGGTGATTAACGGGGCGGCGACCGCACAAGCGGCGCCGTGAGCAGGGAGCATCGCATAGCATGACCATGGTCACCTTCATCAGCGCCGACGGCGAAAATCGACTGGAGGTCGATGCGCCTGCCGGGTCCGTCCTGCTGGAGGTTGCACAGGCGGCGGGTCAGCCGCTGGAAGGAACATGCGAAGGGCAGATGGCCTGTTCGACCTGTCATGTCATCGTCGATGCCGCCGATTTCGACCGCCTGCCGCGCGCGAGCGAGGATGAGGAGGATATGCTGGACCTGGCCGCTGCGGCGACCCGCACCAGCCGCCTGGCCTGCCAGATCATTCTGTCCGAGCAACTGGACGCGCTGACTGTCCGTATCCCTGGCGAATTCAACAATATGCAAGGTATGTAAGCCATGGCGCTGCGCAAATCCCTCTCGCTCGCGGCGCTGACCGCCTGTCTCGTCGTGGCCTTGCCGCTGTCGGCCGCGCCCAAGAAGAAGGCGCCGGCCAAGAAGGCCGAAGAGGTGCCGACCCTGCCGACATTGATGCCGCCCGCACCACGCTATCTGGTGCCGCAATCCGCGCTCACCTCCGTCCGCAATCCCAAGGAGATCGAGGAGGAGACAGGCGGGCGCATGGGCATCGCGCTGGTCGATCGCGACGGTGCGCTGATCCTGGGCTTCAACCGCGATGATCGCTTTGCCATGTGCTCGACCTTCAAGGCGCCGCTGGCCGCTGCCGTGCTGATCGGTGCGCAGGGCGGCAAGTTCGGGCTGGAGGGGGAGATACCCTTCACCAAGGACGATATTCTCGATTACGCGCCGGTGGTGAAGAAGAACAAGAAGCGCGGCCGCATGTCGATGGCCGAGCTGGCCGAGGCGGCGGTCGAGGTGAGCGACAACAGTGCCGCCAACCTGTTGCTGCCGATGCTGGGCGGGCCGGAGGGGCTGACCTCCTTCATCCGCGCCCATGGCGACAAGATCACGCGGCTCGATCGCATCGAGCCGGACCTCAACGAGAATGTCGCCGGCGATCCGCGCGACACGACCAGTCCGGCGGCGATGGCGGGGCTGATGGGACGGTTGTTGTTCCGCGACATGGCTGCGGCCGATGCCGACAGGCTGCGCGGCTGGCTCAATGCCAGCACCACCGGCGACAAAAGGATCAAGGCGGGCCTGCCCGAAGGCTGGACGTCGGGCAGCAAGACCGGCAGTTGCGGCACCGCCTATAATGACGTCGCGCTGGTGAAGTCGCCGGCCGGCGAGGAATATATATTGGCCATCTATCTCGACCGGCCGACCGTGGACGACAAGAAGGCCGAGGCGGCGATCGCCGAGGCCGCCCATTCGGCGCTGGAATTCGTCAGCAAGGCGCAGAAGAGCGGGCTGAACTAGGCTTATGGCATGGCAAGGGCATGGAAGCCCTTGCCTTCCTGTCATGAGTTCGCCATATGCCCGGCCGGGAGTCGGGCGGACGTAGTCGTCGCCAACCTGGTCAGGTCCTGACGGAAGCAGCCACAACGATTTTTCTGCGGGTCGTTCCGGCTCCCACCTTTCCACGCAGCCTTGTCACCATTGGGGTCCCTTCGGGATCGTGGCCCAGCGCACGGCGACGGCGCGCAAAGCGCTTCCACCGCCAACGATCAGGCTTTAGGAAACAGGCATGTCCGATTCCCCTCAGCCCTATCGCGTGCTTGCGCGCAAATATCGTCCGCGCAACTTTCGCGAGCTGATCGGGCAGGACGCCATGGTCCAGACGCTGGGCAATGCGATCCGGCGCGGCCGCCTCGCCCATGCCTTTCTGATGACCGGCGTGCGCGGGGTCGGCAAGACGTCGACCGCGCGGCTGATCGCCAAGGCGCTGAACTGCATCGGCCCGGATGGGCAGGGCGGGCCGACGATCGACCCGTGCGGCGTGTGCGAACCCTGCATGGCGATCGCCGAGGGCCGGCATATCGACGTGGTCGAGATGGACGCCGCCAGCCATACCGGCGTCGACGACGTGCGCGAGATCATCGAGGCGGTGCGCTATGCCGCCGTGTCGGCGCGCTACAAGATCTACATCATCGACGAAGTCCATATGCTTTCGAAGAACGCGTTCAACGCGCTTCTGAAGACTTTGGAGGAGCCGCCGGCCCATGTGAAATTCCTGTTCGCCACGACCGAGGTGAACAAGGTGCCGGTGACGGTGCTGTCGCGCTGCCAGCGGTTCGACCTGCGCCGCATCCCGGCCGAGATGCTGGCCGGCCATTTCGCCCATGTGGTCGAGGCCGAACAGGTCGCGGCCGAGCCGGATGCGCTATCGCTGATCGCGCAGGCGGCCGAAGGCTCCGCGCGTGACGGCCTGTCGATCCTGGACCAGGCGATCGCCCATGCCGAAATGGGCGAGGGCGAGCCGATGGTTACGGCCGCGCAGGTGCGCGAGATGCTGGGCCTGTCGGATCGCGGCTCGACGCGCCGGCTGCTCGGCCTGCTGCTGGAAGGCGATACCGCCGCGCTGCTGGGCGGGGTGCGCGATCAATATGCGCTGGGGGTCGAGCCGCTGTCGCTGATGCGCGGCCTGCTGGAGCTGGTGCATGCGGTCACGCTGGTGAAGGCCGGGCGCGACATTGCAACGCCGGGCCAGTCCGACGAGGAGCGCGGCGCGCTGGCCGACTGGGCATCGCAGATCGGCTTCGGCCCGCTGCATCGGCTGTGGCAGCTGATGCTCAAGGGCCATGACGAGGTGGCGACCGCCGCCCTGCCGATCGAGGCGTGCGAGATGGCGCTGCTGCGCGTGATGCATGCCGCGACCATGCCCGATCCCAGCGACCTTGCCCGGATGCTGCAGGGCGGGGTGCCGATGACCGCGCCGGCGCTGCCGGGCCAGGCGCCCGCCGCCGCCGCGCCCGCGCCGGAACCCGCGTCCAGCCTGCCTGCCACATTCGAGGATCTGATCGAGGCCTTCTGGCAGAAGAGCAAGGGGCATCTGGCGCAGGAAATGCATGATTGCGTGGGGATCATCCGCTATGATCCGCCAATGCTGGAGTATCGCGGCACGGCCAGCCTGTCGCCCGACTTTGCCACCCGGATCATCCCGGCGCTGCGCGAGGTGACCGGCGTTGCCTGGACGGTGACGCAGGGCGAGGGGGAGGCCAAGCCGACCCTGCTGGCCAATGAACAGCGCCAGCTGGCCGACAGCCGCGCCGCAATTTTGGAAACCCCGGTGGTCAAGGCGGCAATGGACGCCTTCCCCGATGCCGAGCTGGTCCATTCGGATGAGCCGGAACAATGGAGTGCTGAAGCATGAAGGATCTGAACGAAATATTGGGGATGGCCAGCCGCGTGCAGGAAGAGCTGCAGCGCGCGCAGGACAATCTCGACAAGCTGGAAGTCGAGGGCGCGGCCGGTGGCGGCCTGGTCAAGGTGAAGGCATCGGCCAAGGGCCGCATCCTGGGCGTGTCGATCGACGACAGCCTGCTGGCGCCGTCGGAAAAGCAGATGCTGGAAGACCTTATCACCGCCGCGTTCAACGATGCGCGCAAGAAGGCGGACGAGGTCAGCAACACCGAAATGGGCAAGATGACCGCCGGCCTGCCGCTGCCGCCGGGCTTCAAGCTGCCGTTCTGAGCCGGCGCGCATTGCCGTTCCAGGGCTGCCGCTGGCGGATAAGCCCTTGTTCATCGTTGCAGCAATATGGTGATCGCTGATTGATTGACGCGACGGGCATCCCCATAAAGGCGATGAACCGCATGACGGGCCGCAAGTCCGGCCCTGGAGAGTGAATGACTACGCAATATCCCCTTCTGCCGCTGCGCGACATCGTCGTCTTCCCGCAGATGATCGTCCCGCTCTTCGTCGGTCGCGACAAGAGCGTCGCCGCGCTGGAAGCGGCGATGGAGGGCAATAAGGAAATCTTCCTGGTGTCCCAGCTCGACCCGGCCGAGGATGATCCGGGCAAGGACGCGCTGTATGACACCGGCGTGGTGTCGGTGGTGCTGCAACTGCTCAAGCTGCCGGACGGCACGGTGCGCGTGCTGGTCGAGGGCAAGCATCGTGCCCAGCTGGCCGATCTGGCGCCGGCCGAGGCGGGCTATCTGGTCGCCGAGGTCGCGCCGGTCGAGGAGATCGTCGCCGAAGGTCCGGAAGCCTCTGCGCTGATGCGCTCGGTGGCCGAGCAGTTCGAGAATTACGCCAAGCTCAACAAGAAGCTGCCGGCCGAAACGCCGGTGCAGCTGCGCGAGATCGACGATGCCGGTCGCCTGGCCGATTCCGTTGCCGCCAACATCAACGTCAAGGTCGCCGACAAGCAGTCGCTGCTGGTCGAGCCCGATCCGGTCAAGCGGCTGGAGATGGTCTTTGCCTTCATGGAAGGCGAGCTGGGCGTGCTGCAGGTCGAGAAGAAGATCCGTGGCCGCGTGAAGCGCCAGATGGAAAAGACCCAGCGCGAATATTATCTGAACGAGCAGCTCAAGGCGATCCAGCGCGAGCTGGGCAATGGCGAGGGCGAGGAAGGCGACGAGCTTGCCGAACTGGCCGACAAGATCGCCAAGGCGAAGCTGAGCAAGGAAGCGCGCGCCAAGGCGACCGCCGAGCTGAAGAAGCTCAAGGGCATGCAGCCCATGTCGGCCGAAGCGACGGTGGTGCGCAACTATCTCGACGTGCTGCTGGGCCTGCCCTGGGGCAAGAAGGGCCGGGTCAAGACCGACCTCAAGAAGGCGCAGGCGATCCTGGACGAGGATCATTTCGCGCTGGAAAAGGTCAAGGACCGGATCATCGAATATCTGGCGGTGCAGGCGCGCACCAACAAGCTGAAGGGGCCGATCCTGTGCCTCGTCGGCCCGCCGGGCGTCGGCAAGACCTCGTTGGGCCGTTCGATCGCCAAGGCGACGGGCCGTGAGTTCGTGCGCCAGTCGCTGGGCGGCGTGCGCGACGAAGCCGAGATCCGTGGCCATCGCCGCACCTATATCGGCTCGCTGCCGGGCAAGGTCGTGTCGAACCTGAAGAAGGCGGGCACCATGAACCCGCTGTTCCTGCTCGACGAGATTGACAAGCTGGGCCAGGATTTCCGCGGCGATCCGGCATCGGCGCTGCTGGAAGTGCTGGACCCCGAACAGAACAGCAAGTTCCAGGATCATTATCTGGAGATCGACGTCGACCTGTCCGACGTGATGTTCGTGACGACGGCCAACTCGCTGAACCTGCCGCAGCCGCTGCTCGACCGCATGGAGATCATCCGGCTCGAAGGCTATACCGAGGACGAGAAGGTCGAGATCGCCCAGCGCCATCTGGTGCCCAAGCAGATCGACGCCCATGGCCTGAAGAATGGCGAGTTCGAGGTGACCGAGGCCGCGGTGCGCGACCTGATCCGTTACTATACCCGTGAAGCCGGCGTCCGCACGCTGGAGCGGGAAGTGGCGCGTCTGGCCCGCAAGGCGCTGCGCAAGATCCTGGAAGGCGCGTTCGACAAGGTCGAGATCACGCCCGAAAACCTGGCCGACTATGCCGGCGTGCGGAAATTCCGTCACGGCGTGGGTGAGGAAGAGAATCAGATCGGCGCCGTCACCGGCCTGGCCTGGACCGAGGTCGGCGGTGAACTGCTGACGATCGAGGCGGTGACCGTGCCCGGCAAGGGCCTCATCAAGACGACCGGCAAGCTGGGCGAAGTGATGAACGAATCGGTGCAGGCCGCCTTCTCCTATGTGAAGGCGCGCTCGCCCGGCTATGGCATCAAGCCGAGCCTGTTCAACCGCAAGGACATCCATATCCACCTGCCCGAGGGCGCGGTGCCCAAGGATGGTCCGTCGGCCGGTATCGGCATGGTCACGACCATCGTGTCGACCCTGACCGGCATTCCCGTCCACAAGGATGTGGCGATGACCGGCGAGGTGACGCTGCGCGGCCGGGTGCTGCCGATCGGCGGCCTCAAGGAGAAGCTGCTGGCGGCGCTGCGTGGTGGCATCAAGACGGTGCTGATCCCGCAGGAAAACGAGAAAGACCTAGCGGAAATTCCGGCCAACATTCGTGAGGGGCTGGAGATTGTTCCGGTGTCCCATGTCGACGAGGTGCTGGCGCGCGCGCTGGTGTCCAAGCCCGAAGCGATCACCTGGACCGAGGAAGATGATCTGGCGGCGCAGCCCAGCGCCGGTCAGGGTCGCGACGGCGATCCCGCTATCCGTCACTAAAAGCCCGGTTTTCGGCGCGTTTATGCCCATGGGGGCAAAAACGCGCCGGAGCCGGCTTTTTTGACGCTTTCCCTTTGACACCGCTTGAAAGCTGGGCCTTATTGCCCCGCCTACGCCGCGATTCCTTGACTATCCAACATCTATAAAGGGGGTTCCCAAGGCATGAACAAGCAGGATCTTATCAGCGCGGTCGCTGAAAGCAGCGGTCTCAGCAAGAGCGACGCCAGCAAGGCGGTCGAGGGCGTGTTCGACGCCATCACCGGCGCGCTGAAGAAGGGCGACGAAGTGCGCCTGGTTGGTTTTGGCACTTTCTCCGTGTCGCAGCGCAAGGCTTCGACCGGTCGCAACCCGCGCACCGGCGAGACGATGACGATCAAGGCGTCGTCGCAGCCGAAGTTCAAGGCCGGCAAGGGCCTGAAGGATTCGGTCAACTAAGGATGCAGGCGCGCCCGATCGGGCGCGTTTACGTCTGATGATCTGCCGGCGTCGCGGTCGGAAGTAGGTTTGCGGGAGAGTAGCGCTGCGGCAGGGGAAACCCGCCCGGCGCATGCATGTCGAAAGGAAGGGGTAGGGGCCGGGGGCCTCTGCCCCTTTTTTCATGGCCTTGTGCGGCGGATCGCGGCGATGACCGGTCCGCTGCCCTCGACCTGCTCCGCCTGCGGGGGTAGGAGGGGGCATGAGAGCGATCAGACGGGGTATCGGGACTTCGGGGGCGGCCTTGGCGCTGCTAGGGACATTGTCGGCCTGTGGCGGGGGGAATTTCCGTCCGGTGAGCGACATGCCGGTGCGCATCGGCAAGCCCTATACGGTGCGCGGCACCACCTATGTGCCGGCCGACCAGCCGGGCTATGACCTGGTCGGCTATGCCAGCTGGTATGGATCGGAATCGGGCAATCGCACTGCCAATGGCGAGCGCTTCCGGCCCAGCTGGATCACGGCGGCACATACCAGCCTGCCCTTGCCCGCCTATGTCGAGGTGACGGCGCTGGATACCGGGCGCACGATCCTGGTGCGGATCAACGATCGTGGCCCCTTTTCTCGTGGGCGGATCATCGACCTGTCGCGCGGCGCGGCGGAGGAACTGGGGATTCGCGGGCAGGGCCATGCGGCGGTCCGGGTTCGTGCCGTCGATCCCCCGGAAAAGGATCGCAAGAAGCTGCGCAAGGGCAAGCCGGCGGAGGGTCGGCCGCGCGTCGGGGCGGACGAACTGGCCGTGCTGCGCGCCCGTCTGGCGGCGTCCGGCAATGATGCGGGGCGATAATTTTCATCCTTTGACATAAGCTGCTTGACGGGGGAGGGGCGGCCGCATATGTGGCCCTTCTCGCGGGGCAACAGCCCCTGTGGCGATCGTAGCTCAGTTGGTTAGAGCGCCGGTTTGTGGTACCGGAGGTCGCGGGTTCGGATCCCGTCGATCGCCCCATTTCCTTCGGGAATGCGCGAAATGAAACCCCGTCCTGCCTCGGCAGGATGGGGTTTTCGCGTTTCTGGCTTCGATCATTTTCCTGGCGCGTGGCGGCGGCTTTCCGCTGCCCTGGGCGCAACAAGAAAGGGCGCCCCTTGCGGGACGCCCTTCCTCTGCCGACTAACGCCTATGGGGCGTTGAGACCCAGGTTTAGAAGCTGGCCTTGATCATGCCGCCGATGATGCGCGGTTCGTTGATCATGCCGGTCAGGTTGTTGAAGTCGATCGCGCTGACGGCGCGGATCTGGTTGGTGATGTTGCGGGCGAAGGCCGCGATCTCATAACCATGGTTCGACTTGTAACCGACCTTGAGGCCGCCCTCCAGCGACGAACGGCCGCGGAATTCGGCTGCCGAGTAGAGGAAATAGTTGATTTTGCTACGATAGGCCCAGTCGGTATAGGCGAAGACTTCGCCCGCGTCACCGACCGGGATGGCATAGCGCAGGGTCGCATTGGCGATGTAGCGCGGCGCCTGGGGCAGGTCATTGCCGTCCAGATAGCTGTAGGTGGTGCCGCCATCGACGAAGGTGTTGCCGGTGGGCGTACACATGCCCGAGCCGCAGACCGCCACGAAGGCGTTCTTGTCGCGGATTTCGGTGAAGTTGTAGCTGCCGCCCACGGTCAGGTTCAGGTGATCGAGCGGCTGCGCCTCCAGATTGCCTTCCAGGCCATAGCCGACCGCCTTGTTCACGTTGATCAGGCGGGCCGAGTTGCCGACGCCGCCGACAGCCGTCAGCTGCAGATCGTCGGTGTTCCAGTAATAGGCGGACAGGTCGAAGCGGACCATGTTGGCGATCGCGCCCTTGATGCCGCCTTCATAGGAGATGGTGGTCTGCTTCTTGGCGACCGAGGGGACGCTGAAGAAGGTCACGCGATCCTGGATTGCCGGGCCCTGATAGCCGGTGGCGACGCGGCCATAGAGGTTGACGTCGGGGCTGAGCGCATAGGTGGCGCTGACGTCCCAGGACAGGTTGCTGCCCTGCGCGGTGTTGCTGAGCGGCAGGTCGACGCCGATCAGCTGCGACGAGATGCTGCTGGCTGCGAGCGCCGGATCGAGCGTGATCGTGTCGCGCTTGTCGTCGTGCGAATAACGCACGCCGGCACGCAGCGTCAGGGCCGACGTCACCTTGGCTTCGCCCGAGGCGAACAGGCCGATATTCTCGTTGGTGTTGTTGTGCAGGATCGCACTCACCCGGTTGCCCGCGAGATCATAGGCATATTCGTTATATTTCAGGCGCTGGTGGAAGAAGTAGGTGCCCGCCTGCAGGCGGATGCCGTTCATGTCGTCCGTCGCGAAGCGGAATTCCTGGCTGAATTCCTCCGGCTTGGTCACGCCGCCGGTGTTGGAGTCGAACGAGCCGACGCCGAGCTGGCCGGCGGTGCAGCCGGTATAGGGGTAGCAGCCGCCACCATCGATGTCGCCGGTGCTTTCGACGCTGGCCTTCTCATAGCCGGTGGTCGAGAAGAAGGTGCCCAGGCCGTCGACATGGAGTTGCATGCGCAGATTGCCGCCGCCCTGCTTCATCGACTGGCTGGTATAGCCGTCCAGGTTCACATGATCCTTGTCGAAGCCGTCGACGAAATGGTTGCTGCCCTGCTTGAAGATGTTGGCGCGGAACACGCGCGGGCTGCCGTCCAGGTCACGATAATGACCGCTCAGAACCGCCTTGAAGTCGCCGGCTTCATAAGCCAGCTGCACGCGGCCGGCCATGTCGCGATAGCCTTCCAGCTCGCTGGCGGCGTTGCCGCCTTCATTGTCGTTCTTGACCCAGTCGTCGCGACGCTGGAGCAGGCCCGACACGCGGAAGCTGAGGCCGTCGGCGATCGGGCCGCCGATCGCGGCTTCGGCATTGACGGTGTTGTAGGTTGCCCAGGAGGCGCTGGCATAGCCGGTGAAATGATCGGTCGGCGCGGCCGAGGTCATCTTGACGACGCCCGCCGGGGTGTTGCGGCCGAACAGCGTGCCCTGCGGGCCGCGCAGCACTTCAACGCTGGCAAGATCGAACACCGGGAAGCTCTTGAGCATCGGATTTTCGAGCGCGACATCGTCGAGCACGACCGAGACCGGCTGGGCGGCGTTGGGATCGAAATCGGTGTTGCCAAGGCCGCGGATGTAGAAGCGCGGGAAGGTGCGGCCGAACGAGCTTTCGACCTGAAGGCTGGGCGTGCGCGCGGCGAGGAAGCGAACGTCGAGGCCGCTGCTGTTGAGCGCGTCGAGCTTTTCGCCGCCGATGGCGGTCACGGCGACCGGCACGTCCTTGGCATTTTCAGCCCGGCGCGACGCGGTGACGACGATTTCACCCAGGCCTTCGCCCGATGCGGCGGGCGCTTCGGTCTGGGCGTGGGCGGCACCGATCGGCGCCAGAGCGGTGAGAGCGACGGCGAGCGCGCCGCGCGAAATGCTGGTGAAGATATGCGAAGATGTCATATTTGGCCCCCTTGATTGGCCTGGCATCCGTTTCCCTGCTGGTGTCCGCTGTTGCGGATCGCGCGCGACGCTATGCGCGCGCGGGCCTGGGAGCAAGCAAGACTGTCGCCATTCTGTAGCATCCGTGCAACAGATTTGCCAAAATGCGACAGTCTGACCCCATGGCGCTGTCAGGCCGTGCCCCAATGCAAAGCGCCGAAGGGACTTCGCACGGGCCGCATTGCCGATTATAGCGCGCGGATGGATGACGCACGCGACCGGGGGCTGACCCTCAACCCCAAATATGACGATCATGGCCTTATCACTGCGGTGGTGACCCATGTCACCTCCGGGGAAGTGCTGATGGTGGCGCATATGAATGCGCAGGCGCTGGCGCTGACGGTCGAGACCGGCCTGGCCCATTTCTGGTCGCGCAGCCGCCAATCACTGTGGAAGAAGGGCGAAAGCTCCGGCCATATGCTTGGCGTGCGCGACATCCGGATCGACTGTGACCAGGATGCCGTCTGGGTGCTGGCCGAGCCGGCGGGGCCGACCTGCCACACCGGCGCGCGGTCCTGCTTCTTCCGCCGGATCGGACCCGATGGGCTGAGCGCGGTCGATGAACCGGGTGTCGATGCGGCGCACTAGCCTTTTCCTTGCATGTCTTCTTGCCGGGTGTCAGCAGGCCGCGACGCCGGGCGCAGCCGCGCCCGATCGCGCCGGGGCTGCAGCTTCGGGGCTGGAGCGCGCGGCGATCGCGACCGGCGCCATTGCCGACGCGTCGCGGATCGCGCCGGTCGGGCTGTTCCAGCGGCGGCATGAGGCGGGGCGGGATTCGCTCTGCGTCCTTCCCGCCAAGTCGGGCGACTATCGTTTCGGGCTGGAGGCGATCTTCGGCACCGAACAGAGCTGCCATGGCGCGGGTACGGCGCGGCGGGCCGGCGACAAGCTGATCCTGAGCTTTTCCGGCGGCAGGAAGTGCATCATCGTCGCCCAATATGATGGCGACCAGGTGGCGCTGCCCGGCGTGGTCGACATGGCCTGTGACCGGCTGTGCGACGGGCGCGGCAATCTGGAAGGGGTGACCTTCCCGCGCATCGCCAATGATGCGGGCGCGGCCCTGCGTGCGCGCGATCGCGAGGATGAACCGCTGTGCGAGGCGGACTGAACGGGACGGACTGAACAGGGCCGGCATTTTGGCCGGCCCCATCAGGTTGATCAGCGATAGCCGGCTGCGGCGAGCAGGGCGACCAGATCCATCCGCTTGACCTTGAGCGATTCCGGCGCCGACACGTCGATCCATTCGTCGGGCGAGTGACCCCGGCCGCCGGTCGCCGCGCGCGGGATGGTGATGGCCGGGATGCCCAGGCTCATCGGCACATTGGCGTCGGTCGAGCTGAAGCTCATCCGCGCGGTGACGCCTTCGGCGGCATAGGCGGCGGCGGTCTGGCGGACCAGCGCCGTATCGGCGGCAGTGCTGCCGGCCGGACGATCGCCCACCACCTTCTTGTCGACGCGGATCGGGCCTTCCTTGATCGAGCGGGCGCCATTTTCGGTCGCGACGGCCTTGTCCACCGTGGCGAGGAACGCCTGTTCCAGCTTGGCCAGTTCGGCAGCACTTTCCGATCGCATGTCGACCTGCAGCCAGACTTCCTGCGGGATGGCGTTGACCGAGGAGCCGCCGCCCACGACGCTGGCGCTGTAGGTCGTCTTGGGCGACTGGGGCACCGGGATCTTGTAGAGGTCGATGATCGCCTGGCTCATCGCCGTCATCGGATTGACCAGGCCAAAGGCGCCGAAGCTGTGGCCGCCGGGGCCGGTGAAGGTCAGGCGATAGCGCTTCGATCCGACGCCGCCATTGATCAGGCCATCGACCGAGCCATCGTCGATCGAGAAGAAGCTGGCGATGCGGTCCTTATATTTGCCCTTGTGGAAGAGCTGCTTCATGCCGCGCAGATCGCCCAGGCCTTCTTCGCCGACATCGCCGACGAACAATATGTCCATCGGCGCGCTGATGTTGGCGCCAACGATCGCCTTGATGAGGCTCAATTGGGTGGCGAGGCCGGCGACATCGTCCCCGACACCGGGCGCGTGGAGCTTGTTGCCCTCGCGCCGGACCGTGACCGGCGTGCCTTCGGGAAAGACGGTGTCGAGATGGGCGGACACGACGATCAGCTTGCCGCCCGGCTTGCCGCTGCCACGGCGCAGGCCCAGCACATTGCCGCCCTCGTCAATCTCCACATCGGTAAGGCCGGCGGCGCGGAACATGTCGGCATAGGCCTTGGCCCGCGCCTCTTCCTTGAAGGGGGGCGCCGGAATCTGGGTCAGGGTGACGATATTGTCGACCCACTGGTCATGTTCGGCCTCCAGCGCGGCGAAGGCGGCCTTGACCGCCGGGCGCGCGCGGATCGCGGCAATGGCGCGGGCATCGGCCGGTGCGGTTGCGCTGGTGGGCATGGCGGCACTGGCCGGAACCGATAGGGCCGTGCTGGCCAATATTATACAGAGCGCGAACCGCTTCATTCTGGACCCCTTTTATGATGGGCGCACCGGCGTGGGCGCCGGGGTCCGTCTAGCCGGGGAGGCAGGCGCGCATCAATGGCCGATATAGCGGCCGGGGCGGTGGTTGACGAACAGCACGGCGTTGATCGCGGCGGCCGACAGGACGGACAGGCCAAAACGCTCGGCATTGAGGATCGGCAGCGAGGCGAGCAGGATCAGCACGTCGCAGGCCATCTGGGTGCGGCCGGCATTCCAGCCGCGCGATTTCTGCAGGATCAGCGCGACCACGCCGACACCGCCCACGCCAGCGCCATGGCGCGCGATGGCCAGGATGCCGAAGCCGATGATCGAGCCGCCGAACAGCGCGGCAAAGAAGGGGCTGATCCGGGCGATCTCCATCGCATAGGGCATGGCAAGGCCGACCCCCATGATCGCGATATTGGCGAACAGGGTCTTGAGGCCGAAGGCCATGCCCATCGCCCGCCCGGCGAACAGGAAGAAGGGGATGTTGATCAGCAGGAACAAAGTCGCGGGCGACAGATGGATCAGATAGGACAGCAGCAGCGCGATGCCGGCCATGCCGCCGGTCACCAGCTTTGCCTGTTTCAGCAGCATCAGCCCCATGGCGATGAAGGCGCAGCCGATGGCGATCGCATAGAAATCCTCGGCAGGACTATGCGGCCGCGCGACATGGGCGGGCGGAACGGGCAGGGCAGGCGACGGCGCCGGGGGCGTCGGGTCGATCGAGGTCATGGCATGTCCGAAAAGCGTGAGCGCCCCGTGCCATCCTCTCTTGTCGTCTTTGTCCGCGCCCATAGTCGCAGACGGGCAGTCTGAAAAGGGGCGTTAACCGGCGTCGACCTGTTTCGGGCCGAACTGGTCGATCGCTTCGAACAGGCGTGTGAGCGCGATCCGTTCCTCCGCGTGGATTTCCGGGCGCCAGACTTCGAACAGCAGGACGACGCGGGTGTCTTTGCCCCGGTTCCAGGCCTCATGTTCGATGCTGTCGTCGAAGATCAGCATTTCGCCCGGTACCCAGGCGCGGGTTTCGGCGCCGACCCGCAACGCGCAATTGTCGGCCACGATCAGCGGCAGGTGACAGATCAGGCGGGTGTTGAGCAGGCCATGATGGGGCTGGATATGGGTGCCGGGCTTGAGCAGCGACCAGAGCGCCATGGGCGAACGGCCGGTGATCATCGGGCGATCGGCATGGTCGAGCGCGGCCATGACGGCGGGGCAGCGGGCGGCATGGTCCGCCACGATCTCGCCCTGTTGCCAGAAATAATAGGCGCCCCAGGAGGGATCGTCGCGCAGCGGGTTGTTGGGCGCCGGGCGATCGGTGGGCGTCTGGACATAGGGCGCGAAATCGGGGGCGCCGGCACGGACGTCGTTGAGTTCGGCGATGATGGCGTCGGTTGCCGCCTCTATTGCTGGCACCCAGGCAAATTCGTCGCGCTCGTAAAAGGCGCGCTGCGGCAGGCCGGGGAAATAGAACATGCTGGGTTGTTGCAGATAGAGTTCGCTCTTGCCCAGCAACAGGTCGGTCGCCTGCGCAATCCGGGGCAGGGCGGGCAGGTCGGCGATGGCGGCGCTCAGATGATCCTCGAACTTGCGGCCGGACTGGGCGATGCTGGCCTGCGCCTGTTGCAGCAGCGGTTGCAGCGCGGGGGGCGCGCCGGTGGCCGCCGCCTGCGCCAGAGCACCGCGGAACCAGATCGATGCACCGCGCTCGTCGCCGCGCCGGATCAGATTCTGGCCCATTGCCAGCATGGCGGGCAGGTTGCGCATATCCTGTTGCAGGATGCGGTTGAGCGCGGCCTGTTCGCCGTCCAGATCACCCAGCCGATTGCAGGCCTGGGCCAGCAGCATGGCCGGGGGATCGGCCATTTCGTAGAGGGTGGCGCGCGCCACTGCCGCGTCGCCGCGGCGCAATGCGGCGATCGCCGCGTCCTGTAAGGTCTGTTCGCGTGCCCGATCCGTCATCCGCCCGCCTTAGCCAGCGGAACGGATGGAAGGAAGCGGCTTATTCGCAGGGCACCAGCGCGGGCTGGGTGCTGCGCCGTGCGGTGGCGATGGCGACCAGATAGATGGCCAGGCCGCCCAGCGACAAGGCGCAGCCAATCCAGCCGGTCGACACCAGGCCATAGCCCGCCGCGATCGACAGGCCGCCGAGCCAGGGGCCGAGCGCATTGGCGATGTTGAAGGCGCTGTGGTGCAGTGCGGCGGCCAGCGTCTGGGCGTCGCCCGCAACGTCCATCAGTCGCGCCTGCAACGGCGTGCCCATGCCGCCGCCAATACCGATCAGGAAGACGATGAGGCTGAGGCTCCAGATATTGCCGGCCATGAAGGGGAAGAGTGCCAGCGCAACCGCGCTCCAAACGAGGATGCCGATGACGGTACGGTTGAGCGCGCGATCGGCGAGCCAGGCGACGGCGAGATTGCCGACCGTCATGCCCAGGCCAAAGACGATCAGGATCAGCGGCACCAGGGTTTCGGACACATGGGTCACTTCGATCATGGTCGAGGCGACATAGGTGTAGACCGCGAACAGGCCGCCAAAGCCAATCGCGCCGGTCAGCAGGGTCAGCCAGACCTGCGACTTGCCGAGCGCGCTCAGCTCGCGCATCGGGCTGGCCTTCGGATCACCGGCGTCGCGCGGGGCGTAGAGGGCAACGAGGCTCATGGTCAGCACGGCGAGCGCGCAGACCACGAAGAAGCCCGAGCGCCAGCCCAGTATCTGGCCCATCCAGTTGGCGACCGGAACGCCCAGCACCGTGGCGATGGTGAGGCCCGACATCACCTTGGCGATCGCCAAGGTGCGCTTCTCGATCGGCACCAGGCTGGCCGCGACCAGGGCGGCGACGCCGAAATAGGCGCCATGGGGCAGGCCCGAAAGGAAGCGGAACAGCAGCATCCAGTGATAGCTGGGCGACAGCGCCGACAGGCCGTTGCCGACCGCGAACATCGCCATCAACGCGATCAGCAGCGTGCGGCGCGGCAGGCGCGCGGCAAAGGCGGCAATCAGCGGCGCGCCGACCACTACGCCCAACGCATAGGCGCTGATCGCATGGCCGGCGGTCGGCAGGTCGATGTGGAGGTCGCGCGCGAAGAAGGGCAGCAGGCTCATGGAGGCGAATTCGGTCGTGCCGATCGCAAAGGCGCCCACGGACAGCGCGAAAAGGACGAGCGCGGGGTGCGCCTTGTGGGACTGGCTGCCCATGACAAGCTCCATGCTGCAATGCAAAATGACGGAAGTCCGCCAGATGGGCCGAGTGACAGCGATGGTCAAGGCTGCATACGTATGAGATTCTTGCAACTGGCAACGCATCTGGTGCAACGCGGCATCGAATGACGCTTTTCCAATTAATCGTATATGGTATTCATTGAACATGAGCAGGATTGAGATGAACGGGCAGGGCGCCGTGCTGGCGGGGGCGGGCGCCGTGCTGGCGTCGCTGCTGTCGATGAACATGGGCGCCGCCTTTGCCAAGACGCTATTCCCGATCGTCGGTGCCTATGGCATTGCGGCGCTGCGCATCTTCCTGGCGGCGATCCTGCTGATGCTGTTCCGGCGGCCATGGCGCCGACCGATCCCGGCCGATGTGCGCTGGCCGCTGTTGATCTATGGCGCGACCCTCGCGCTGATGAACCTGCTTATCTATCAGGCGTTCGCCCGCATTCCGCTGGGCATCGCCATGGCCATCGAGGTGACGGGGCCGCTGGCGATCGTGCTGTTCGGGTCGCGCCGGCCGCGTGATTTCCTGTGGCTGGGGGCGGCGGTGATCGGCCTGCTGCTGCTCTTGCCGCTGCGCAGCGACGCCGCGCTTGATCCTTTGGGTGTCATCTTCGCTGTCGGGGCGGCGGCCTGCTGGGCGCTGTATATCCTGACCGGCAAGCGGGTGTCGGGCGCGCTGCGCGGCGATGCGGTCGCCTGGGGCATGCTGGCGGCGGCGATCCTGGTGCTGCCGGTCGGGCTGACCCATGCCGGCGCGTCGCTCTTTTCGCCCTGGGTGCTGACGGTCGGGCTGGCGATCGCCCTGTTGTCGAGCGCCTTGCCCTATTCGCTGGAGATGGAGGCGATGCGGCGCCTGCCCGCGCCGGTGTTCGGCCTGTTGCTGAGCGCGGCGCCGGCGATCGGCGCACTGGCGGGCTTCGTCGTGCTGGGTGAGCGGCTGACGGCGCTGCAGGGCGTGGCGATATTCTGCATCATCGCGGCATCAGGCGGCAGCGCGCTGACGGTGCGTCATGCACCCGCAATCGAGGATGCGCCGCAATAGGGGGGCCGGTCAGCCGCTGACGACGGCCTTGCTGGTGTCCAGCATCTTGCCGTTGGTGATTATGACCATGTCGCCGACCTTGGTGACGCCGAACAGCTTCTGCGCAAATTCCTTGGGCACGCCGATGCAGCCATGGGTGGCATAGCCCCATTTGACGTCGCTGCCGTGGATGGCGACGCCGTCGCTGGTCAGCCGCTGCATATAGGGCATGGGCGCGTTGTTGTAGGTGCTGGAATAATGGTCGGCGTCCTTCTGCATGATCGGGAAGGCGCCCAAGGGGCTCTGCTTGTCGGTCGCGCCATAGAGGATGACGGCGGCGCCGATTTCATAGCCGTCGCGGAAGACGGAAAGGGTCTGGGCTTTCAGGTCGACGGTGATGATGACCGGCCCCTTGGCCGGTGCGCCTTCCTCGTCCCAGGCATAGTCGCCATGCTCGAAAGGCCCCTCGATCTTGAGCACGCGCTTGACCGCCAGCGCATGGGGATCGACCTTCATGCCCTGGTCGCTGCGCCGTTCGACCAGCGGCAGCGGCTTGGGCGCGGCGGCGGCCTCGGCCGGTTTGGCCTGGGTCGCGTTGCCGGCGTTCCGATCAATCTTGTCGGTCAGCAGCAGCGCACCGCCGCCCAGGACGGCGCCGATCAGCAGTTTCGGGCCAAGGCTGCGAGCCAATGTGCCGATGACGCCTGCCATGATCTTCCTCGCTTCATCCTTTGCCGGTCAAGCTAACAGCCTAACCGGCAAAGGTTAAGGTCAGCCTTCGCGCGCCACTTCGGCGGCGGCGATGGCGGTCAGGTTGAGGATGCCGCGCGCGGTGACGCCGGGCGTCAGCACATGGATCGGCTGGGCGGTGCCGATCAGCATCGGCCCGACCGTGGGCGAGCTGGACGAGGCGCCGAGCGCCGTCAGCGTGATATTGGCCGCGTCGAGGTTCGGCATCACCAGCAGGTTGGCCGGCCCCTCGAACCGGGAGTCGGGGATCAGCCGTTCGCGCAGCGCCTGGCTGAGCGCGGCGTCGGCGTGCATTTCGCCATCGACCGCCAGCTCCGGTGCGGCCTGGCGCACCAGGTCGAGCGCGGCCCGCATCTTGCGGGCGCTGGGGCTGTTGGACGCACCGAAATTGGAGTGCGACAGCAGCGCGACGCGCGGCTTCAGGCCGAAATGCTGCAACTCGGTCGACGCCAGCAGCGTCATTTCCGCAATCTGGTCGGGCGTCGGGTCCGGCACCATATGGGTGTCGGTGATGAACAGCGCGCCCGCGTCCAGGATCAGGCCCGACAGCGCATAGATGCGGCTGTGGTTGGGCGCGCGATCGATGATGCGCAGCACATGTTCGACCTGGCCCCAATATTCGGAACGGCCACCGACCAGCGCGGCGTCGACCCGGCCGGTGCGCAGCAGCATGGCGGCGGTGACGGTCGGGCGGCGATAGACATGGCGCAGGATTTCGTCTGGCGGCACGCCCTTGCGCGCGGCGATGGCGCGATAGGCCTCGACCAGTTCGCGCATGATGTCATGATCCGTCTCGGGATCGATCACCTCGACATCACGGTCGAGCTGGAAGCTGAGGCCCATGTCGGCCAGCTTCTGTTCCAGCAGGCGGCGGCGCGCGACGATGGTCGGCTTGACGATGCCTTCGTCCAGACCGTCCTGGATCGCGCGCAGCACGCGCTCATCCTCGCCCTCGCCATAGACGATGCGGCACTGGCTGCCGCGCGCGGCATGGAAGACCGGCAGCATCAGCTGACCCGAGCGGGTGTTCTGGTGCGACAGGGCGCGCTTATATTCTTCGAGGTCCAGCGTCTTGGTGGCGACGCCGCTGTCCATCGCCGCCTTGGCCACGGCACCGGCAATCTCGCCGATCAGGCGCGGATCGAACGGGGTCGGGATGATGTAATCGGCGCCGAACACCAGCTTGCGACCGCCATAGGCCTGCGCCACGCTGTCATGTGCGGGCATGCGGGCCAGGGCGGCGATCGCGTCGGCCGCGGCGACCTTCATGGCCTCGTTGATCTGGGTCGCGCCACAATCCAGCGCGCCGCGGAAGATATAGGGGAAGCACAGGACATTGTTGACCTGGTTCGGATAGTCCGACCGGCCGGTGGCGATGATCGCGTCCGGGCGCACTTCGCGCGCGGCTTCCGGGCGGATTTCCGGCTCCGGATTGGCGAGCGCGAAGATCAGCGGATTGGGCGCCATCAGCGGCAGCCATTCCGGCTTCAGCACGCCCGGCGCCGACAGGCCCAGGAACAGGTTGGCGCCTGGCAGCACGTCGGGCAGGGTGCGCGCGTTGGTGTCGCGGGCATAGCGCGCCATGTTGGGCAGCATGCCTTCGCGGCCCGAATGGATGACGCCGTCCTTGTCGGTCATCGTCACATTGTCGATCGGCAGGCCCATCGAGACGAGCAGGTCGACGCAGGCGAGCGCGGCGGCGCCGGCGCCCGAAGTGACCAGCTTTGCGTCAGCCAGGGTCTTGCCCTGCAGAACCAGCGCGTTGCGCACGGCCGCGGCGACGACGATGGCGGTGCCATGCTGATCGTCATGGAAGACCGGAATGTTCATCCGTTCCTTCAGGCGCCGTTCGATCTCGAAACATTCGGGCGCCTTGATGTCTTCCAGATTGATGCCGCCAAAGGTCGGCTCCAGCAGGGCGACGGCTTCGACGAACTTGTCCGTGTCGGTGGTGTCGACTTCGATGTCGAACACATCGATGTCGGCGAACTTCTTGAAGAGGACAGCCTTGCCTTCCATCACCGGCTTCGACGCCAGCGCGCCGATCGCGCCGAGGCCGAGGACGGCGGTGCCGTTGGAGATGACCGCGACCAGATTGCCACGCGCGGTATAGTCCAGCGCCTTGGCGGGATCGGCAGCGATCTCCTCGCAAGGGGCGGCCACCCCCGGCGAATAGGCCAGCGCCAGATCGCGCTGATTCACCATGCGCTTGGTCGGCTCGATCGCGAGCTTACCGGGCTGGGGAAGGCGGTGATAGTCTAGGGCGGCGCGGCGGGTGTTATCGTCCATGCGATGCGCCTTAGAGACTGTGTTCCGCTAGGGCAAGCCAGTGCGGTCCGTCCGCGACTCCCACGGCGGCGCAAGGGCATATTGCGCAGCAAGAAAGTCGACGAAGGCGGTGATGGCCAGCGGCGGATTGGCCTGTGGCAGTTGCACGGCATAGAGGGCGACGTCGCTCGACCCTTCATGATCGGGCAGGATCTGGCGCACGTCGCCCTGCGCCAGCGCGTCGCTGATGTCCCACAGCGAGCGCAGCGCGATGCCGCTGCCCGACAGCGCCAGTTCGCGCACGACTTCGCTGCTGTTGGTGCGGATATGGCTGTGGCCGTCGATCGCGACCGGCCCCTTGGGACCGATCAGCCGCCAGGGCAGTTGGCCGTCGGCGGCGAGCAGGCGGTGCTGCTTGAGGTCGGCGATGCGGCGCGGCGTGCCGAAGCGCTCAAGATAGGCGGGCGCGGCGCACATGATGCGGCGATTGGGCGCCAGCCGCCGGGCGGTGAGGCCGGCACCCGGATCTGCGGCGATACGGATGGCCAGGTCCGCCCGGCTTTCGATCAGGTCGACATAATCGTCCGACAGGTCGAGCCGCAGGTCGACGCGAGGATGGTCGTCCAGGAAAGGCTGAAGATAGGGGGCAAGATGCATGCGGCCGAAGGAGGTCGGGGCGGTGATTCGCAGCGGGCCGGATGCGATCGCCGACACGCCCGATACGCGACGTTCGGCTTCGTCGAGGGAGGCGAGGATCGCGCGCAGGTCGCCATGGAGCCGCTCGCCCGCCGGGGTCAGCGCCAGCCGGCGGGTGGTGCGGTGGATCAGCCGGGCGCCGAGCCTGTCCTCCAGCCGGGCCAGCCGCTTGGACATCATCGCCGGCGATATGTGGAGCCGCCGTCCAGCGGCCGCCAGCCCGCCTTCATCGACGATGCTCACGAACAATTCATGGTCCGGGTCCATCATATTCGTTCACCACAGGAAAGTCTCTATTCGAATAATAGCGTCTACACGGCATAATTGGAAAGGCGTAAAAGGACGGCATAGCAAGGAGTGGATTGCATGACCGACCGTATGACCGACCGCGCCGGCCTGAAGGTCGCCGCAACGCTGGCCGACTTCATCGAACAGCGCGCGCTGCCGGGCACGGGCATCGATGCCGACGCCTTCTGGGCGGGCACTGCCAACATATTGGCGCGCTTCACCCCCGATAATGCGGCGCTGCTGCGCACGCGCGACGACCTGCAGACGCAGATCGATGCCTGGCATCAGGTGCGCCGGGGACAGGCGCACAACGCCGCTGCCTATCAGGCCTTCCTGCGCGAGATCGGCTATCTGGTCGAGGAACCGGCGCCGTTCGGGATCGGCAGCGAGAATGTCGATGCCGAAGTCGCCCGCATGGCCGGGCCGCAACTGGTCGTCCCGATCCTCAACGCCCGTTTCCTGCTGAACGCCGCCAATGCGCGCTGGGGCAGCCTGTATGATGCGCTCTATGGCACCGATGCCATTGCGGGCGCGGCTTCGGGCAAGGGTTATGATGCGGCGCGCGGGGCGCAGGTCATCGCCTGGGCCAAGGCGTTTCTGGACGATGCCGTTCCGCTGGCAATGGGAAGCTGGGCCGATCTGGCGGGCGAGGAAATCGTCCTGGCCGATCCGGCGCAGTTCGTCGGCACGAGTGCGAAGGGCAGGTTGTTCCGCCATAATGGCCTGCATATCGAGGTCGTCTTCGACCCGGCCCATCCGATCGGCGCGACCGATCCGGCCGGCATATCCGACGTCATCCTGGAATCCGCGCTGACCACCATCTGCGATCTGGAGGACTCGGTCGCGGCGGTCGATGCGGCGGACAAGGTCACCGCCTATGCCAACTGGCTGGGGCTGATGCAGGGCGACCTGACCGAGACGTTCGAGAAGGGCGGGAAGTCGATGACCCGCGCGCTCAATCCCGATCGCGCTTATGTTGCACCCGATGGCAGCGCCTTCACGCTGCCGGGCCGCAGCCTGTTGTTCGTCCGCAATGTCGGTCATCTGATGACCACGCCGGCGATCGCGCTGCCCGATGGGCAGGACGCGCCCGAGGGGATCATCGACGGCATCGTCACCAGCCTGATCGCGCTGCATGATCTGGCCAAGGCGGATGGCAACAGCCGCGCGGGCAGCGTCTATATCGTCAAGCCCAAGATGCACGGGCCGCAGGAAGCGGCCTTCACCAACCGCCTGTTCGACGCGATCGAGGACATGCTGGGCATGGCGCGCCACACGATCAAGGTCGGCGTCATGGACGAGGAGCGGCGCACATCGGCCAATCTGGCAGCCTGCATCCATGCCGTCCGCGACCGGATCGTCTTCATCAATACCGGCTTCCTCGACCGCACCGGGGACGAGATGCACACGTCGATGCAGGCCGGGCCGATGATCCGCAAGGGCGAGATGAAGGCGAGCGACTGGATCACGGCCTATGAGGATCGCAATGTCCAGATCGGCCTGGCCTGTGGACTGTCGGGCCGCGCGCAGATCGGCAAGGGCATGTGGGCGGCGCCCGATCGCATGGCCGACATGCTGGAGCAGAAGATCGGCCATCCGATGAGCGGCGCCAACACCGCCTGGGTTCCGTCCCCGACGGCGGCGACGTTGCACGCGACCCATTATCACCGCATCGACGTCTTTGCCCGTCAGGAAGAACGCAAGGCCGAGGGCATCGCGTCGCTCGACAAGTTGCTGACCATTCCCGTCGCGGTCGGCCGCAATTTCTCCGAACAAGAGATCGCGCAGGAACTGGACAATAATGCGCAGGGCATATTGGGCTATGTCGTCCGCTGGATCGACCAGGGTGTCGGCTGTTCCAAGGTTCCCGATATCCATGATGTTGGCCTGATGGAGGATCGCGCGACCTTGCGCATTTCTTCGCAGCATATGGCCAACTGGCTGCTGCACGGCGTCTGCACGGGGAGCCAAGTCGATGCCGCGCTGGTTCGCATGGCGGCCAAGGTTGATGCGCAGAATGAAGCCGATCCGCTCTATCAGCCGATGAGCGGGCGGGAGGGCGAAAGCCTGGCCTTCCAGGCGGCGCGCGCGCTGGTGTTCGAGGGTGTCGCGCAGCCCAATGGCTATACCGAGCCGCTGCTGCACGCCTATCGCGCCCGCGCCAAGGCGGAGGAAGTCCTCGAGATAGCGTAAACTTCGCTGTCACTCTTTCCCATGCTGCGTTAGCCCTGATTGGGTCGCAGCATGGGAGAGGCGCCATGACCATCATCGTCCATCATCTGAACAATAGTCGTTCGCAGCGCATCCTGTGGCTGCTAGAGGAACTGGGCGAGGCTTATGACGTGCGCCGCTATGAGCGGGACCGCAAGACGATGCGGGCGCCCGCCGCCCTGCGCGCCGTCCATCCGCTCGGCCGGTCGCCGGTGGTGGAGGTGGATGGCCATCGGCTGATCGAGACCGGGGCGATCATGGAATATCTGGTCGCTCGGGCCGGTGGTCGGTTCGGCGCGCCGACCGATGCAGAGGGCGCGATCCGCTGGCGCCAGTTTCTCCATTATGCCGAAGGATCGATGATGCCGCCGCTGCTGGCCCTGCTGGTGGTCGGCAAGCTGGGCCTGCTCGGCCGGCCGGCACGGCCAACGGTGCAGGGGATGCTGGACGATCATCTCGACTGGCTGGAAAGCGAACTGGCAAGCCGCCCCTATTTTGCCGGGCCGGACTTCTCCGCCGCCGACATGATGATGAGCTTCCCGATCGAGGCGTCGCGGGCGCGCGGCGGGCTTGACGAATCGCGTCCGCATCTGATCGGGTGGCTGGAGAGAATACAGGCGCGGCCCGCCTATCAGGCTGCGCTTCGCACCGGGGGACATTATGCTTACGCCTGATCGCCGCACCTTGCTTCGCTATGCCGCTGCCGGGGTCGCCACCGCGCTGGTCAGTCCGCGCCTGTTCGCGCAGGAAAAGGCGGGTGAGGCGCTCCAGTCGATCACGGGCGATATCACGCCGATCGGCAAGGCCGAGCGTGCCGACCGGCTGGCGCGGGCGCAGAAGATGATGCAGGCACAGGGCATCGACGCGCTGCTGGTCGAGCCGGGCGCGAGCCTTATCTATTACAGCGGCATCCGCTGGTGGCGTTCCGAGCGGCTGACCGCGCTGGTCATTCCGGCCAGCGGCACGCCTCTGGTCGTCTGCCCCTTTTTCGAGAAGCCCTCGATCGACGAATCGCTCGCCATTCCGGCCGAGGTCCGCGTCTGGCAGGAGCATGAAAGCCCCTATGCGTCGATCGCCGATTATCTGAAGGCGCGGGGCCTGGACAAGGGGCGGATCGGCATCGAGGAGACGGTCCGCTATTTCGCGGTCGATGGGCTGAAGGCCGCGCTGCCCGCCGCGACTTTGGTGAAAGACCCGGTGACCCGCGCCATCCGCATGCGCAAGACGGCGGCCGAGATCGCGCTGATGCAGAAGGCGGCGGATGTCACCATGGGCGCCTATCGCTGGACCCATCCGCAGGTGAAGGCGGGCATGACCCCTGCCGATATCGGCGCGCTGATGACGGCCGCGACCAGTGCGCTGGGCGGCAAGGGCGAGTTCAACCTGATCCTGCTCGGCGAAGCGGCCGCCTATCCGCATGGTTCCGGGAAGCCGCAGTCGGTGCGCGCGGGCGAGGTGGTGCTGATGGATTGCGGCTGCACGGTCGAGGATTATCAGTCCGACATCAGTCGCACCTTCGTCTACGGCGCGGCACCCACGGCGCAGCAGCGCAAGCTGTGGGACGAAGTGGCGCAGGGGCAGCAGGTCGCGATCCGGGCGGCGAAGCTGGGCGTGGCGGCCGGTACGGTCGACGATGCGGTCCGCGCTTATTATGAGAAACTGGGCTACGGCCCCGGTTACAAGCTGCCCGGCCTGTCTCACCGCACGGGCCATGGCATCGGCATGGAGGGGCATGAGCCGGTCAACCTCGTCCATGGCGAAACGACGAAGCTGGACGTCGGCATGTGCTTTTCCAACGAACCGGGCCTCTACCTGCCCGGCACGATGGGCGTGCGCATGGAGGATTGCTTCCACATGACCGCACAGGGGCCGCAATGGTTCTCCAGACCGCCGATGTCGATCGAAGAGCCGATGGGGTAATTCCTCCCCGGAACGGGGAGGGGGACCGCGCCCGCAGGGCGTGGTGGAGGGGCAGGCGCCATGAGCGCTTTGCGTGACTGAAAGTCTCCGACTGCCCGTCGGTGCCCCTCCGTCGGCGCTTCGCGCCGCCACCTCCCCGTGCCGGGGAGGAATAGACCAAATCCCCCGCTTGTGCGGCGGGCCGCTTCCCACTAAATCGCGCGCATGACCTCGACCAACGACATTCGCCGCAGCTTCCTCGATTATTTCGGGGCCAATGGCCACACCATCGTTCCGTCCGCGCCGCTGGTGCCGCACAACGACCCGACGCTGATGTTCGTGAACGCCGGCATGGTGCCGTTCAAGAATGTCTTCACCGGTCTGGAAACGCGCCCCTACAAGACCGCGACGTCGAGCCAGAAGTCGGTCCGCGCCGGCGGCAAGCACAACGATCTGGACAATGTCGGCTATACCGCGCGCCACCACACCTTCTTTGAAATGCTGGGCAATTTCAGCTTCGGCGACTATTTCAAGGAACAGGCGATCCATCACGCCTGGACCCTGCTGACCAAGGAATGGGGCCTGCCCGCGGAAAAGCTGACCACGACCGTCTACCACACGGACGACGAGGCGTTCGACCTGTGGAAGAAGATTGCCGGCCTGCCCGATCACAAGATCATCCGCATCCCGACCAAGGATAATTTCTGGGCGATGGGCGACAGCGGCCCGTGCGGTCCCTGCTCGGAAATCTTCTACGACCATGGCGATCATATCTGGGGTGGCCCTCCCGGATCGCCGGAAGAGGATGGCGACCGCTTCGTCGAGATCTGGAACCTGGTCTTCATGCAATATGAGCAGGAAGCCAACGAGATCGTTTCGGAACTGCCCAAGCCCTCGATCGACACCGGCATGGGGCTGGAGCGCATCGCCGCGGTGATGCAGGGCGTCCATAACAATTATGACATCGACACGTTCAAGGCGCTGATCGCCGAGAGCGGGGCGCTGACCCGCACCGCGACCGACGGCGAGTTCCAGGCCAGCCACCGCGTCATCGCCGACCATCTGCGCTCGACCAGCTTCCTGATCGCCGACGGCGTGCTGCCGGCGAATGAAGGCCGTGGCTATGTGCTGCGCCGGATCATGCGCCGCGCCATGCGCCATGCGCACATCATCGGTGCCAAGGATCCGCTGATGTATCGCCTGGTGTCGAGCCTGGTGTCGGAAATGGGCGGTGCCTATCCCGAACTGGTCCGCGCCCAGCCGCTGATCGAGGAAACGCTGCTGCGCGAGGAAACCCGGTTCCGCAAGACGCTGGAAAACGGCCTCAAGCTGCTGGACGAGGCGACCGCCGATCTGGCCGAGGGCGCGACCCTGCCCGGCGAGACCGCGTTCAAGCTCTATGACACCTATGGCTTCCCCTATGACCTGACCGAGGATGCGCTGCGCACCCAGGGCCTGTCTGTCGACCGGGCTGGCTTCGACGCCGCCATGGCCGAGCAGAAGGCCGCGGCGCGCGCCGCCTGGAAGGGATCGGGCGAGAAGGCGTCGGACGAGATCTGGTACGACATCGCCGAAACGCTCGGCAGCACCGAGTTCATCGGCTACGCCTCGACCAAGGGCGAGGGCGAAGTGCTGGCCATCATCAAGGATGGCGCGCGCGTCGATGCGGCGTCGGTCGGCGACAAGGTGACGATCATCACCAACCAGACGCCCTTCTATGGCGAGAGCGGCGGCCAGAATGGCGACGCCGGCACGATCACCACGCTGGGCGGCCTGGTGGCCGAGGTGGCCGACACGTCCAAGCCGCTTGGCCGCCTGCATGCCCATCAGGCGACGATCAGCGCGGGCAGCGTCAAGGTCGGCGATACCGTCAACCTGACGGTGGATGTCGAGCGTCGCGATCGCATTCGCGCCAATCACAGCGCCACTCACCTGCTCCATGCCGCGCTGCGCAAGGAACTGGGCGGCCATGTCACCCAGAAGGGCAGCATGGTCGCGGCCGACCGCCTGCGCTTCGACTTCTCGCATCCCGAGGCACTGACCCAGGCGCAGATCGCCAAGGTCGAGGCCGATGTGAACGCGCAGATCCGTCATAATGACGAGGTCATGACCCGGCTGATGACCCCGGACGACGCGATCGCCGCTGGCGCGATGGCGCTGTTCGGCGAGAAATATGGCGACGAGGTTCGCGTCCTCTCGATGGGTAAGGGCGACGACCACAGCTATTCGGTCGAACTGTGCGGCGGCACCCATGTTCGCGCGCTGGGCGACATCGCCTTGTTCAAGATCGTGTCGGAAAGCGCCGTGTCTTCGGGCGTGCGCCGGATTGAGGCGCTGACCGGCGAGGCGGCGCGCCTGTGGCTGGTCGAGCGTGACGAGAAGCTGCGCCAGACCGCAGCCGCGCTCAAGACCACGCCGGAAGAGGTGCCCGCGCGCATCGCCGCGCTGGTCGAGCAGAGCCGCAAGCTGGAACGGGAACTGGCCGAAGCCAAGAAGGCGCTTGCGTTGGGCGGTGGCGGTTCGGCCAAGCCGGCCGGTCCCGAGAAGGTCGGCAGCGTCGACTTCCTGGGCCAGGTGATCGACGGCCTCGACCCCAAGGAACTGCGCGGCATTGTCGACGGCAACAAGAAGACGCTTGGCAGCGGCGTGTCGGCCGTACTGGCTGTGGTCGATGGCCGCGCGACCATTGCCGTGGGCGTGACCGACGACCTGACCGGTAGCTTCAGCGCGGTCGATCTGGTCCGTGCGGGCGTCGAGGCGCTGGGCGGCAAGGGCGGCGGCGGCCGTGCCGACATGGCCCAGGGCGGCGGCCCCGATGGCGACAAGGCGCAGGCCGCGATCGACGCGGTCAAGGCCGCACTCGCCAGCGTTCCGGCCTGACAGGATGGGGAGGCGCGCCGCCGGTGCGCCTTTCGTCCCTATGCTGCGCCTGATCCTTGCATCCTGTCTGCTCGCCCTGCCGATGACGGCGCGGGCGAGCGAGGCGGTGACCATCACCTCGCCCGAGCCGTTGCCGGCCGCGCATGATCGCGCGCGTCTGTTCCTGGGCGGCAGCATCGACATGGGCAAGGCGACCGACTGGCAGCGCGACATGATTGCGGCGCTGGCCGACGAAAAGGTGACGATCCTGAACCCGCGCCGGGCGGACTGGAACCCGGCCTGGAAGCCCGAAGCGAGCGATCCCCATTTCCGTGGCCAGGTGGAATGGGAACTGGCCGCACTGGACAGCGCCGACATCATCATCCTCTATCTGGCGCCGGGCACGCAGAGCCCGGTCAGCCTGCTGGAAATGGGGCTGCATGCGCGCGGCGGGAAACTGGTCGTGCTGTGTCCCGACGGCTTCTGGCGCAAGGGCAATGTCGACATCACTGCCGCCCGCTATAGCGTGGAACAGGTGTCGACGATCGAGGAACTGACCGCCGTGGTCCGCCGGCGCATCGGCGCGGTCAACAAGGCGCTGCCCGCAGCCAATTGACCCGACCCTGCATGGCTGACAAGTTGCGATGCAGGGGGATATATGGCCAGCATTGCAAGCACATCGTCGCAGCCCAAGGGGATTGCGCCCGACCGTTATGAACGCGTACTGGCGGTGGCGTCCGTCATCCTGCTCGCCGTGGTGCTGACCGCGATCGGGCGGGGGCATGGGCAGTGGGGGCAGGTGCCGGGCCTCGTCTGGTTCCATCTGCTGACGATCCTGGTCGCGTTGGCGCTGACGCCGGTGATGCTGTTGCGGCAGCGCGGCGACGGGCGGCATCGCTGGCTGGGCTGGGTGTGGAGCGGCGCGCTGTTCCTGACCGCGCTTGACAGTTTCCTGCTGCACGGGCCGGGCAGTCGGTTCAGCATCATCCATATCCTGTCGATCTTCACCCTGATCCAGGTGCCGATCATCGTGCTGTCTGCGCGGCGCCATGACCTCAAGCGCCACCGTCGGTCGGTGCGCGGCATGGTGACGGGCGCGCTGCTGATCGCCGGCTTCTTCACCTTCCCGTTCGACCGGATGCTGGGCCACTGGCTGTTTGGCTGAATCTCCGTTTGAGAAAGCCGGTACCAGCCCGCGCCCCCGCCCAACCACCCGACAGGATGACACTGGATCGGGCGGTTGGGCGGGGGCGCGGGCTGGTACCGTAGCGAAAAATCGCCCTTTCGCGATTTTTGAAACAGGCTCTAAGAGGCTGCCATGGATCTGACAGCGTTGATCGACGATATCGTGGCCGCCATGGCCAGGGAGACGGAGCGGGGCACTGTTGCCAGCTATATTCCCGAACTGGCGAAGGTGGATGCCGGCCAGTTCGGGATCGCAATCGCTACTGCCGACGGGCGGCTGCTGACCGGCGGCGACGCTGACACCGGCTTTTCGATCCAGTCCATTTCCAAGGTGTTCGCGCTGACGCTGGCGCTGGGCAAGGTCGGCGACCAGTTGTGGGATCGGGTCGGGCGTGAGCCGTCGGGCAATGCCTTCAACTCCATTGTCCAGCTGGAGCAGGAACATGGCATCCCGCGCAATCCCTTCATCAATGCCGGGGCGATCGTGGTCGCCGACGTCAATCTGGGCGGGCATCAGCCGCGCGTGGCGATCGGCGAGATGCTGCGCTTCGTCCGCTATCTGGCCGGCGACGACGCGATCCGCATCAATGAGGAGGTTGCCGCGTCGGAAACGGCGACCGGCTATCGCAACATGGCGCTCGCCAATTATATGCGCGCCTTCAACAATGTCCGTCATCCGGTCGATCTGGTGCTGGGCAGCTATTTCCATCAATGCGCGATCGAGATGAGCTGCCGGCAACTGGCGCTGGCGGGCCGTTACCTGATGCTCGACGGACGCCACCCCGAGGGCGGACGGGTCGTGTCGCCCAGCCGGGCACGGCGCATCAATGCGCTGATGTTGACCTGCGGCCATTATGATGCGTCGGGCGATTTTGCGTTCCGGGTCGGCATCCCCGGCAAGTCGGGCGTGGGCGGTGGCATATTGGCGATCGTGCCCGGCCGCGCGGCGATCGCGGTCTGGTCGCCCGGTCTTAACGCCAGCGGCAACAGCGCGCTGGGCACCAAAGCGCTGGAGATGCTGGCGCGGCGGACCGGCTGGTCGGTGTTCAGCCCGCCCGAAGTGCATCAGGGCTGACGCGGCGACGCGACAGTCGAAGTTCACAGTGTCGTCAGCATAGATTTGGGCCATTTGCACCGGAAACGCGCCTGCCACGCGCCACCGACGCGACAGTGACGTGACAATCGGGGCACGGCCACGCGCCTTCGACGCGACAGTGAAGCGACAGCGACGCAACAGTCACTGCCGATCAGTCGCGATGTAGTGAGTGCGTTCCATCGGCAAGGATAGAACAGAGACAGGCGCAATAGGAAAGCCCTAGCGCCTCAGGGCACTTCGTCCTGACGCAGGCGGCGCAGGCGGGGGGCGGATTGTAGCTGGGCGGCTTCCTTGATGCCGACGCGCAGATCCTCGCGCGCCTGGTGGATCGAGGCGATCACCGGCCCCATGGCGACGCCGAGGTCGACCAGCGCGGTTTCGGCCAGTTGCAGCGAGCTTTCGAGCGTTTCGGGCACGGCGTCGCTGGCCCCGGCCTTATAGAGTTGCGCGGCATGATCGGCGTCGCGGGCGCGGGCGATGATCGGCAGGTCAGGCACCCAGCCACGCACCCGCTTGGTGACGCGCACCGACAGGACCGGATCGTCCATCGTCAGGATGAGCGCGCGGGCATGACCAAGGCGCAGGCGGTCGAGCATTTCCGCCCGCGCGACGTCACCGAAGAGGATCGGATAGCCCAGGCGGCGGGCCTCGGCGACGACATCGGGATCGGATTCGACGACGATGAAGCGCTGGCCATGGGTCTTGAGCAGGTCGCAGACCATCTGGCCGACCCGGCCGAAACCGATGACGACGGCCGCCGCCTCGGTCTGGTCCGGTTCGGTCTCGACCCGTTCCTCGCCAATGGCATTTTCCAGCCGCTGGGCGATGTCATGGCCGAAGCGCGCGAGCAGCGGCGTGATGGTGAGGCCGATGGCGGTGACGATCTGCCAGAAGGCGGCGGTAGAAGGCAGGATCAGCTTCGCCGCGGCAGCCGCCGATAGCACAATCAGCGTGGTTTCCGACGGGCTGGACATCAGCACGCCGACTTCCAGCGCAACGCCCTTGCGCACGCCCGAGAAATAGAGAAGCAGGCCGGTGACCAATGTCTTGGCGACGACGACGCCCAGCACGGCCAGCAGCAGGCTGGGCCAGTTGGCGAGGATGACGCGCAGGTCGAGGCTCATGCCCACGGTGATGAGGAAGACGCCGAGCGCGAGGCCCTTGAACGGCGCGGTCATCACCTCGACCTCGCCATGATAGTCGGTCTCTGCGATCAGCAGGCCCGCGAGCAGGGCGCCGACGATCGGCGACAGGCCAGCGATGGAGGTGGCAAGGCTGGAGAGGATGACGACCAGCAGGCTGGCGGCGAGGAAGACTTCCGGGCTCTTGGTGCGCGCTGCCTGGCGGAAGATATGGGGCAGGAAGATGCGGCCGAATACCAGCATCACCGCGATGGTGAGGCCGCCCTTGAGCAGGGTGGTCGCCAGTTCGTTCCAGGCGGCGTCGGGGCTCGTCGCGACCGATGGCGCCAGCGCGCCGAGCATGAAGATGATCGGCACCAGCGCCAGATCCTCGAACAGCAGCATCGAGAAGGCGGAGCGGCCTACGGCGCTCTGGGTGCCGACCATCGGTAGCACCACGGCGGTGGAGGACAGGGCAAGGGCAAGGCCGAGACCGATCGCGCCGGCGGTCGGCTGTCCCAGCAGATAGAGGCCCATGGCAATGAGCGCGGCGCTGCCCAGCAATTCGGTCGCGCCGACGCCGAACACCTGCGCGCGCATGCTCCACAATCGCCGGAAGCTCAGTTCCAGACCTATGGAGAAGAGCAATAATATGACGCCCAGTTCGGCAAATGGCTCAATCGCCGCCCGATTGGAGATGGTGACATGATAGAGCCAGGGATATTGGCCGACCAGCGAGCCAAGTCCTGCCGGACCGACGGCAAGTCCCACCAGGATGAAACCGATGACGGGACTGATGCGGAAGCGGGCGAAACCGGGAATGACCAATCCCGCTGCGCCCAGGATGACGAGGGAGTCGCTGAAGCTCTGGGGATTGATTGCATCGGTCATGGGGCATCATTGCGGGTGACGCACGGAAATGCCAGCCTTTTGCCAAAAGAATTCCGGGCAAATCGCCAGCGCAGGCGGGGGCGGTGCGATGTGACATTTGCGTTACCGGCCTGTAATTTTCCGGACATCCCGACGCAAAACCGGCGGCGCTAGAAGGGCGGTCGGATTTGCTATGGACGAATGGTGATGGGAATGATGGCTGCGCCGCTGCAAGATGCGCCGATCAGTGCCGGGGATATCCTGATCTGGGCAAGGGTCGAACAGGCCCTGGCCGGCAAGAATGCGGCCCTTGCGGCGCAGATCAATGCCCGCGCATGCGGCCGCAGCATGAGCCCCACCGCCGATGTCGAGATTGCGTCCGAACTGGCACGGATGGAAGAGGGGCAACTGGTCAGGCTGTGGCTGGGCGCCGACGATCCCGAACATCCGACCCGCCGGGAAATGCTGGCGCTCGATCGCCTGGCGCTGATCAGCGCCGATTTCTGATTGTCGAGAAAAGCCGCCTGGTGCGGACGATGGGACTTGAACCCATATTCCCAGGGGGAGGCGGATTTTAAGTCCGCTGCGTCTACCGATTTCGCCACGTCCGCGCTGCGCCTTCCCCTGAAGGCTCAGGCGCGGCAGGTCAAGGGGCTGATCAGTCGGCGGCCTTGCCGTTCAGCCGTTCGCGCATTTCCTTGCCCGGCTTGAAATAGGGCACGCGCTTGGCCGAGACCGGCACCTGTTCGCCAGTGCGGGGATTGCGGCCGGTGCGGGCATCGCGGGCGCGGGTGGTGAAGGCGCCGAAGCCGCGCAGTTCGACCCGGCCGCCGCTCGACAGGCGATCGACAATCTCGCGGAAGAAAAGATCGACGATCCTTTCCACTTCCTGCAGGCTGAGGCCCGGATTTTCTTCGCCGAGTTTCTGGATCAGTTCAGAACGGATCATAGTTCCTCCAGCACCCCTAATTTCCCCTGCCGACATTTATAAACAATTGGAAAGCTGTTGACAATCGGGGAGCAACGAAATCGTTTCGATAGGGCAAGGAAGTGGTGGAAGGGCATGAAAAAGCCCGCCGGAACATGGGTTCCGGCGGGCTTTTCTTTGCCTGTTGGCAGGAAGGAAGGGATTAGCCTTCGTTCTTGGCCTTGAGCGCTTCGCCCAGGATGTCGCCCAGCGACGCGCCGCTGTCCGACGAGCCATACTGTGCAACAGCCTGCTTTTCTTCGGCAATCTGCATCGCCTTGACCGAGAAGGTCGGCTTCTTGGCGCGGTCGAAACCGGTCACCATGGCGTCGAACTTCTGACCGATCTGGAAGCGTTCCGAACGCTGTTCGTCGCGGTCGCGGCCCAGGTCGCTGCGCTTGATGAAGCCGGTGGCGCCATCTTCGCCAGCCTGGACTTCCAGGCCGCCGTCGCGAACTTCCAGAACGGTCACGGTGACGATCGCGTTCTTGTTCAGGCCAGCAGCAGCGGCGGTGGTGCCGCCAGCGGCCGGACCGCCACGCTCAAGCTGCTTCATGCCGAGGCTGATGCGCTCCTTCTCGACGTCGATGTCGAGAACGACGGCCTGAACCGTCTCGCCCTTGCGGTGCAGCGCCAGCGCGTCTTCGCCCGAGATGCCCCAGGCGATGTCCGACATATGGACCATGCCGTCGACGTCGCCGTCCAGGCCGATGAACAGGCCGAATTCGGTCGCGTTCTTGACTTCGCCTTCGACGGTCGAACCGATCGGGTGACGTTCTGCGAACGAATCCCACGGGTTCGACTGGGCCTGCTTGAGGCCGAGCGAGATGCGGCGCTTCTCGGGATCGACTTCGAGAACGATGACTTCCACTTCCTGGCTCGTCGAAACGATCTTGCCGGGGTGGACGTTCTTCTTGGTCCAGGACATTTCCGAAACATGGACCAGGCCTTCGATGCCCGGCTCCAGTTCGACGAACGCACCATATTCGGTGATGTTCGTGACGCGGCCCGACAGCTTTGCACCGACCGGGTACTTGGCGGCGGCGCCTTCCCACGGATCATTTTCCAGCTGCTTCATGCCGAGGCTGATGCGCTGGGTTTCGCGGTTGATGCGGATGATCTGGACACGGACGGTATCGCCGATGTTGATCATCTCGTTCGGGTGGTTGATGCGCTTGTACGACAGGTCGGTGACGTGCAGCAGGCCATCGATACCGCCCAGGTCAACGAACGCACCATAGTCGGTGATGTTCTTGACGACGCCTTCGATGATCTGGCCTTCGGCCAGGGTCTGGATCAGGCCCGAGCGCTGTTCGGCGCGGGTTTCTTCCAGGATGGCGCGACGCGACACGACGATGTTGCCACGACGGCGATCCATCTTGAGGATCTGGAAGGGCTGCGGGATGTCCATGAGCGGGGTGACGTCGCGAACCGGGCGGATGTCGACCTGCGAGCCGGGCAGGAAGGCGACGGCGCCGTCGAGGTCGACGGTGAAGCCACCCTTGACGCGGCCGAAGATGACGCCTTCGACGCGGGCGCTTTCGGTGAACTCGGCTTCGAGCTTGTCCCAGGCGGCTTCGCGGCGAGCGCGGTCGCGCGACAGCATGGCTTCGCCATGGGCGTTTTCGACGCGGTCGACATAGACTTCGACTTCGTCGCCGACCTTGAGGTCAGCCTTCTGGCCGGGAGCGGCGAATTCGCGCAGCGGCACGCGGCCTTCCGACTTCAGGCCGACGTCGATCAGCGCCATGTCGTTTTCGATGCCGGTGACGGTGCCCTTTACGACGCGGCCTTCAAAGCCGCCGTCTTCGCCACCGAGAGAATCATTGAGAAGCGCGGCGAAATCGTCGCGCGAGGGGAATGCCGTAGAGGCCATGGTTGGTCCTTCACTCATCATTGCTGGCCAATCGGTTGTGTCCGATGGTCTTTGGCCAAACCACGCATGCGGCCGAATACCGCCTGCGTATCCAAGGAGTTGGGCGTTGGAACGCCAAGCCTGGAAAAGCGAAAAGGGCGCCCGGAATTTCCGCGCGCCTTATCGGGTCACACGGCTACGGGCGACCTTCAAGCTGGGCGTCCACAAGCGCGATGGCCCGCTGGACGGCGGCGTCTATAGTCAAATTGCTGGTATCTAGCAAGTCAGCGCCGTCGGCCACCTTGAGCGGGGCATGGTCGCGGCTCATATCGCGGGTGTCACGCGCCTGGATGTCGGCGATCAGGCTGTCCATGTCGGGCGCGCCGCCATGGGCCTGGGCATCCTTGAAACGGCGTTCGGCGCGGACATGGACGCTGGCGGTGACGAAGATCTTGGCATCGGCGTCCGGCGCGATGACGGTGCCGATGTCGCGCCCGTCGAGGATGGCGCCGCCCGGCTGGGTGGCGAAGTCGCGCTGGCGCTGGACCAGCGCGTCGCGCACGCTCTGATGCACCGACACGCGCGAGGCGAGGCTGCCGACCGCTTCGCTGCGCAGCGCCGGATCGGCCAGGATGGCGTCGTCAAAGCCGCAGGCGGCCAGCGCGTCGGCCTGATGATCCGGGTCGCCGCCCTTTTTCAGCACGGAGAGGCCCACGGCGCGATAGAGCAGGCCGGTGTCGAGCACCGGCAGGCTGTAATGGCGGCCCAGCGCCTTGGCGATCGTGCCCTTGCCCGATGCGGCGGGGCCGTCGACGGCGATGATCATGCGATGGCTCCCAGCGTCTGGAGCAGGGCGGTGAAGGTCGGGAAGCTGGTCGCGACCGGGCGCATGTCGTCGATGGTGACCCCATCGCGCGAAACCAGGCCGGCGACGGCGAAGCTCATGGCGATGCGGTGATCGAGCCTGGTGGCGATCGGGCCGCCGCCGGGCAGGGGCTGGCCGCCGCTGCCTTCGATGATGATGCCGTCCTCCAGTTCCTCGACCGTGACACCGATCGCGCGCAGGCCGGTGGCCATGGTGGCGATGCGGTCCGATTCCTTGACGCGCAGTTCGTCGAGGCCGCGGAAGATGCTGCGGCCATGCGCGAAGGCTGCCGCGACGAAGGCGACGGGATATTCGTCGATCATGCTGGGCGCGCGGGCGGGATCGGGCTCGACGCCGTTCAGGGCAGAGGCGGTGACGACCAGGTCGCCGACCGGCTCGCCGCCGACCTCGCGGGCATTGATGATCTCGATCGACCCGCCCATTTCGCGCAGCAGGTCGATGAGGCCCGCGCGGGTGGCATTGAGGCCGACATTGGCGATCGTCACCTGCGACCCCGGCACCAGCAGTGCCGCGACCATCGGGAAGGCGGCCGACGAGGGGTCGCCGGGCACGACGATATTCTGCGGCTTGAGTTCGGCCTCGCCCTTGAGCGTGATGATGCGGGTGCCGTCGGCCTGGACCTCGACCTCAAGGTCGGCGCCGAAGCCCTTGAGCATGCGTTCGCTATGGTCGCGGGTCGGGATCGGCTCGACCACGCGGGTGATGCCGGGGGTGTTGAGGCCAGCGAGCAGGATTGCCGACTTCACCTGGGCCGAGGCGACCGGCAGGGTGTAGTCGAGTGGCACGGCCGGGCAGGCGCCGGTCATGGTCAGCGGCAAGCGATCACCGGGGCTGGTGGTGAAGCTGGCGCCGACGCGGGAGAGCGGTTCGGTGACGCGCGCCATCGGGCGCTTGCTGAGGGACGCGTCGCCCACGAAGGTGGCGGTGATGCCATGGCTGGCGACCAGGCCCATCAGCAGGCGGGTCGATGTGCCGCTATTGCCCATGTCGAGCGCTTCCTGCGGCTGGAGCAGGCCGCCGACGCCGACGCCATGAATATGCCAGATGCCGTCATCGTCACGGCGGATGTCGGCGCCCATGGCGCGCCCACCGCCGCCATCGGCGGCGGATACTTTGGTAATTTTCGCGCCCATGGCGCGAAGGGCGGCCGCGGTGGCCAGCACATCCTCGCCTTCCAGCAGGCCTTCGACCCGGCTTTCGCCCACGGCCAGGGCGGACAGCATCAGCGAACGGTGGGAAATGCTCTTGTCGCCCGGAACCGCGACGCTGCCGGACAGGGCAGGGGCGGCGGTGAAGGTCATCGGGCTGGGTTGGTCATTATGGCTGGTCACGGGGTATCCATCATCTTGGAACCGAAAAAATGCGCCCGGCTTTTGACAGCGCGGTTTCGCTATGGCAAGGCGCCCGACGTTTCGTGGCCGACTTCTGTCGTGCCGCGTGATTTCTGTTTGAGCATCGAAGAAGGAACAGGCCGGACATGGTGAAGGCTGAATGGGGCACGAAGCGGACCTGCCCGAAATGCGCGACTCGCTTCTATGACCTGGGCAAGGACGACCCGGTGACCTGCATCAACTGCGGCGCCGCCTGGGAGCCCGAACCGGTGCTGAAGTCGAAGCAGCCGCTGCCCTATGAAGAGGCCGCGCCCAAGAAGGTCGTGGAAACGGCCGATGGTGAGCTGGAGACGGCGGACGATGATCTGGACATCGATCTGGACGTCGATGATGATGGCGATTCGCCGGATAATGACGTCGATCTGGGCGGCGATGACGACCTGGGCGTCGATGCCGGCAACGATGACGGCGACGACGACAATTAAGTGAAAATTCTGCTTGCCAACGGGATCGCCTGATCCTAGAGGCAGCGACCTCCGAGGCGCCGGACCCAACGGCGCCTCAAGATGGTACGGGGCCTTAGCTCAGCTGGGAGAGCGCCTGCATGGCATGCAGGAGGTCAGCGGTTCGATCCCGCTAGGCTCCACCAATTTTTTCGGCCGACGGCTTGTGCCGGACATGGTTTGATCCATCGGGACGCGGTTCGCACCGTATCAGGATGGGGCCTTAGCTCAGCTGGGAGAGCGCCTGCATGGCATGCAGGAGGTCAGCGGTTCGATCCCGCTAGGCTCCACCAATTTTTTCGGCCGACGGCTTTTGCCGGACATGGTCTGATCCATCGGGACGCGGTTTGCGCCGTATCAGGATGGGGCCTTAGCTCAGCTGGGAGAGCGCCTGCATGGCATGCAGGAGGTCAGCGGTTCGATCCCGCTAGGCTCCACCATTTTTCTTCACATAGCATCATGCACACGCGCCCCATGGGATTGCGTTGATGGCCTTCGGATTCGGTCGGGCTGGCTGCGGTGTCGTTGCCGATTGGCGGCAAATTTCACTACATTCGCAATAACGATGTCGGGCTTTGACGGCTGACGACCAATTCCAGACCTGTTCCCCCTCCCGCAGGCGGGAGGGGGTTAGGGGGTGGGCTGGGCGTCGCACAAGCCCACCCCGCTGCGACTAATGCGCTTCGCGCATAAGTCTCGCAGCCCCTCCCGCGTGCGGGAGGGGAATGGCGGAAAACCACCCTCTTAGGCCATTCCTGCCTTCGCGAATGAGGACGGGGCAACGCCGTTCAGGCCAGCGTGATGAAGCTGTCCATCACCCGCTTGCGGCCGGCGGTTTCGAAGTCGATTTCCAGCTTGTTGCCCTCGATCGCGGCGATCGTGCCATAGCCGAATTTCTGGTGGAAGACGCGCTGGCCGACGGACACATCGTCGCGGCCCTTGTTGCCGAGCGACACGGCGGAGGTGCGGGCTTCGACGATTCGCACGGGTTCGCGACTGAACTGGCCGCTGGTCTGGGCGCGTTGCCAGCCGGGGCCGCGCGACGAGCCGCGCGCGACATTGGCGAAGGGATCGTCCCGTTCGGACCAGTTGGCGCGCCAGAGCGAGGCGCCGCCGGACATGCTGCTTTCCTCGTCCACATGTTCGGGTGGCAATTCTCCGACGAAGCGGGAGGGGATGCTACTGGTCCACTGGCCATAGATGCGGCGGTTGGCGGCATGAAGGATGGTACAGCGTTTGCGCGCACGGGTGATCGCCACATAGGCGAGGCGCCGTTCCTCCTCCAGGCTGTTGAGCCCGCCTTCGTCGAGTGCGCGCTGCGAGGGGAAGATGCCTTCCTCCCAGCCGGCGAGGAAGACATTGTCGAATTCCAGCCCCTTGGCGGCGTGGATGGTCATGATGGTGAGCTTCTGCTCATCCTGCTGCGCCTCATTGTCCATGACCAGGCTGACATGTTCGAGGAAGGCGCCCAGCGTCTCATATTCCTCCATCGCGCGGGTGAGTTCGCTCAGATTTTCGAGCCGCCCGGCGCTCTCGGTCGAACGTTCGGCCTGGAGCGTGGCGGTATAGCCGCTTTCGTCCAGGATCTGGCGCGCCAGTTCGGCATGGGGCAGTTGTGCGGCGCGATCGCGCCAGCGGGCGAAGTCGCCGATGAAGGCGCCGAGCGAACGGCGCGCCTGGGGTGTCAGTTCGTCGGTGTCGAGGATGCGGGCGGCGGCAAGGGCGAGGGGAATGCCCTCCGCGCGCGCCAGCCGGTGCAGCTTCTCGACCGCCTTGTCGCCCAGGCCGCGCTTCGGCACGTTGACGATGCGTTCGAAGGCCAGGTCGTCGGCCGGCTGGTTGACGAGGCGCAGATAGGCGAGCGCGTCGCGGATTTCGGCGCGCTCATAGAAGCGGAAGCCACCGACGATGCGATAGGGCAGGCCGATCTGGATGAAGCGGTCTTCGAATTCGCGGGTCTGGTGCTGGGCGCGGACGAGGATCGCGACCTCGTCCAGCGAGCCGCCGGCGCGGGCGATCGCCTCGATCTCGTCGCCAACGCGGCGGGCTTCTTCCGGCCCGTCCCACACGCCCAGCACGCGCACCTTTTCGCCGACGTCGATGTCGGTCCACAATGTCTTGCCCAGGCGATTGCCATTTTCCGCGATCACCCCGGAGGCGGCGCCCAGGATATGCGGGGTGGAGCGGTAATTCTGTTCCAGCCGGACGATGACCGCGCCCGGAAAATCCTTTTCGAACCGCAGGATATTGGCGACTTCTGCACCGCGCCATGAATAGATGGACTGATCGTCGTCGCCGACGCAGCAGATATTCTTGCGGGTCTGGGCGAGGAGGCGGAGCCAGAGATACTGGCTGGAGTTGGTGTCCTGATACTCGTCCACCATGATATATTTGAAGCGCTGCTGATATTGTTCCAGCACGTCGCGGTGGCGCTTCAAGATGGTGAGAGAGTGGAGCAGCAAGTCACCGAAATCGCAGGCATTCACCTCGCGCAAACGGGCCTGATAGGCGGCATAGAGCTTTTGCCCCTTGCCATGGGCATAGCCCTCCGCCTCGCCAGCGCCGACTTCCTCCGGGGTGAGGCCCTTATTCTTCCACTGGTCGATCAGACCGGCGAGTTGGCGGGCGGGCCAGCGCTTCTCGTCAATTCCCTCCGCCTGGATCAGCTGCTTCATCAGGCGCAACTGGTCATCGGTGTCGAGGATGGTGAAATTGGACTGAAGGCCCACCAGTTCAGCATGGCGGCGCAGCATCTTGGCCGCGATCGCGTGGAAGGTGCCGAGCCAGGGCATGCCCTCGACCGCCGGGCCGATCATCCGGCCGACGCGCTCGCGCATTTCCCGTGCCGCCTTGTTGGTGAAGGTCACGGCCAGGATTTCCGATGGCCAGGCGCGCTGGGTCGCGACCAGATGGGCGAGGCGGGCGGTGAGCGCCGCGGTCTTGCCCGTGCCCGCGCCGGCCAGCACCAACACCGGCCCCTCCGTAGTCAGCACAGCTTCGCGCTGCGGTTCGTTGAGGCCCTTCAGATAGGGCGGGTCATTGGGAGAGGGGGCAGGCACGGTCATGGGCGATCAACTAGGGATGGGCGGTTGCGGGGGCAAGGGCGGATGGCCTTGCGGCGGGAGGCAATCTATGAGAACAAAAAGAGAATCACGCAAGATGCGAATGGAGCAAGATGATGGTGACGGGGCGGTGCCAGTGCGGGGCGATCCATTATGCGGCGGAGGGCGAGCCGGTTTACAGCGCGCTGTGCCATTGCAGCGATTGTCGGATGAGCGCGGGCGCGCCGATGGTCGGCTGGGCGCTGTTCCCGCATGACAAGGTGACGATAGAGGGCGATCCGGTCACCTATCAGTCGTCGGATAATGCGACCCGCCATTTCTGCGGCACCTGCGGCACCGGGCTGTTCTACACCAACCCGACGGTGTTTCCCGGTATGATCGACATCCAGAGCGCGACGTTGGACGACCAGAGCGCCTTTCCGCCGGCGGTGCATGTCCAATATGCCGAGGCGGCGCCGTGGATGGCGGCGGCGCATGACCTGACCCGGTTCGATCGATACCCGTCGGACTGAGCGCGCGGTCGGCGTCAGCGGCGGCACGGTTCGTCGCTGACGCGGAACAGGCATGCGGGGCGGCCGGTTTTTCCTTTGCTCGGGGCAAGGAGTAGAAGGATCAACCCGATGAAGATCATCATGATCGCCGGCTTTGCCGCTTTGTCGATGGCGGCGCTGCCCGGTCAGGCCGGGGCGCAGGCGATGTCGCCGCCGGCCCAGAACCAGGATCCCAATGCGGCCCAGCCGACCGGCGCGGTGCCGGCCGAGACGGGCATGGTGCCGGCGCCGGCGGACGTGCCGCGCGATCCGGCTGCGCCTGTGGGCACGGCGGCCAATCCTGTGACGGTGGGCGGCAACATGACGCCGCCGCCGACCGAGGCGAAGGCTTATCCGGTCTGCGGCAAGGGCGTGCAGGACGGTTGCGTCAATCCGGGCGAGGCGAAGAAGAGGATGCGCAGGCCGGGCTGACATCCGGATTGGGATCGGCGGCGGCAGGGGTGGGCAGGGCGGCGATGAGCGCCGCGAGGCCAGTCCGGTCGCGCGCCGCGTCGGCCAGGCTATAGCCGTCCAGCACCGTCAGGAAAGCACCGACCGCCTGCGCCAATATGCCTGACAAGCCGCAGGCCGGGCGGATCGCACAGGATGCGCAATCGGCCATCGCCATGTCCGGCTCGCTATGGCGTACGACCGCGCCGATGCGGATATCGACAGGATCGGCGGCAAGGGCGAAGCCGCCGCCCCGACCGCGCTGGGTGCGGATGAAGCCACCCTGGCCCAGGCCATGCACCACCTTCATCAGATGATTGCGCGACAGGCCATAGGCATCGGCAATTTCCGGGATCGTCGCCCGTCCGCCCGGCACGGCGGCGAGATGGATCAGCACGCGCAGCGCATAGTCGGTGTGGCGGGTCAATTGCATCGCGCCCTCCTATCCTGCGGGCAGAGCGTCATAAACATATATTCAATTTACATCTTAAAAGATGCATATTAAATGAACCTTATTGAGTCCCCGATAAGGAGCCTGTCATGCGCGAAAATCTGTCCCCTGAAACCATCGCCATCGTGAAAGCGACCGGCCCGGCGCTGCGCCGTCATGGCGTCGAGATCACCACCCGCATGTATGCGCGGCTGTTCGAGGATGCGTCGATCAAGGACATGTTCGATCAGGCCGCCCAAGCCAGCGGCGAGCAGCCGCGCCGGCTCGCGGCGGCGATCCTGGGCTTTGCCGAGAATGTCGACAAGTTGCAGGCGCTGGACGGCGCGATTGCGCGCATGGTGCAGCGCCATGTCGATACCGGCGTGCAGCCGGACCATTACCCCAAGGTAGCGGCCGCGCTGTTGCCGGCGATCCGCGAGGTGCTGGGCGAAGAAGTGGCGACCGATGAAGTGCTGGCCGCCTGGGCGGAGGCCTATGGCTTCCTGGCCGATATCCTGATCGGCAAGGAACAGGCGGCCTACGCAGAGGCCGCCTGATATTCCGCCTGAGCGTTACGCGGCGGGTGCGCTGTCCTCTGCGCGGAGCAGGGTGAGGCGCGCCTTGCCGACGTCGCGCACGGCGTCGACGATGAAGCCCTTGACCGCCACGTCTTCGCGCCGATCGGTTTCGATGCTGATCCAGGTGGCGGGGCTGGTCCAGCCCAGGCGCGCCAGCTTGTCGAGTGCGACCTGGCCCGCGCCGGTGTCATAGGGCGGGTCCATGAAGATGAGGTCGAGCGGCGTCTTCGTCGGGCCGAGCGACAGCACGCTGGTCTGGCGGATGTCTGGGCGCAGGCCGAGCTTGTCGCCATTGGCGCGGATCGCGTCGATCGCCGCCTTGTCCTGCTCGACGAACAGGCAGGAGCCGGCGCCGCGCGACAGGGCTTCAAAGCCCAGCGCACCCGAGCCGGCGAAGAAGTCGCCCACGGCCAGCCCCTCGAACGATCCCAGCCGGCTCGCCAGCATCGAAAAGAGCGTTTCGCGGGTGCGGTCGCCGGTGGGACGGGTGGCGTCGCCCTTGGGCGCGACCAGCGGACGGCCGCGCCATTGGCCCGAGATGATCCTCATTTCTGTGCTTTCTTCAGGCTGCTGCGGAAGGCGACCAGGTCATGCTGGCGCACTTCCTCGACCGCGCCGCCAGGCAGTTCGCCCAGCTCGAACGGGCCGTAGCTGGTGCGGATCAGGCGATTGACCTTGAGTTCGAAATGTTCGAGCACGCGGCGGACTTCGCGGTTCTTGCCCTCGGTCAGGGTCATTTCGATCCACTGGTTGCGGCCGGTGCGCCGTTCCAGATTGGCCTCGATCGGACCATATTGGATGCCGTCAATCTCGATGCCGTCGAACAGATCCTCCAACTGCTGCTGGCTGACCTCGCCAAAGGCGCGGGCGCGATAGGTACGCGGCACGCCGGTCGAGGGCAATTCCATCTCGCGCTTGAACTCGCCATCGGTGGTGAGCAGCAACAGTCCCTCGGTATTCATGTCGAGGCGGCCGATCGGCATCAGGCGCGGCAGGTCGTCGGGGAGGATGTCGTAGATGGTCGGCCGTCCGGCGGGGTCGCGCTCGGTGGTGAGGAAGCCGGTCGGCTTGTGGAACAGGAACAGGCGTGCGGGGGCGGGCGCGGCGACCGGATCGCCGTCCACGGTGACGCCATGGAGCGAGGTCAGCAGCGTCGCGGGGGTGTCGATCGTGACGCCGTCCCTGGCGATACGGCCTTCCTCGATCATCCGCTCGATCTCGCGGCGCGAGGCGATGCCGGCGCGGGCGAGCAGCTTGGCGATGCGCTGTGGTTCGCCCTTGCCGCTGGTTTCCGCGGCGGCGCGGGCCGGGTGCGGGTTGGCGACATGGGGCGCAGCCGGCTTCTTGTTGCCGGGACGGCGCGGCGGATAGGATGTGCCGGGCGTGCGGATTCCGGGGCGCGGGCGAGCCGGACGGTCACCGAAAGCGGGGCGGGCGGCGCGTTCGCCAAAGGGCGCGCGGGCGGGGCGTTCGGCGCGATCCGGCTGGGCGGCGCGATCGGGGCGGCCACGGGCCGGGCGTTCGCTGCGTTCACCGCGCGCTTCGCCGAAGCGGCCACGGCCTTCGCCGGTGGCGTTGCGATCGGGACGCGCGCCACGGGCGGGCCGTTCGCCACGGCCTTCTTCGCGGTTTCCGGCAAAACGACCAGCACGGCCTTCACCCGAAGCGCTGCGATCGGGGCGGGCGCCGCGACCTTCGCCGCGTTCACCACGACCGTCGCCGAAGCGATTGCCGCGGGCTTCGCCGGGGCCATTGCGATCGGGGCGTTCGCCACGCGGGGCGGGGCGGCCCGGACGGCCTTCGCTGCGGCTGTCAAAACGACCTTCGTTGCGACCATCCGATCGGGCGTCCGATCGGGCGGGGCCACGGCCCGTGCCGCGATCGGCGCCGCCACGCGATCCGGGGCCGGAGGGACGCTTGGGACCGCCCGGACCTGACCGGCGCGGCGGACCAGATTTTTTTGGCGGTTCCACTTGATGCATTCCTTTTCGTGACGGGTGGCCATCCCCATATCAGGGCGGCATGTGCAATATGATGAACGGTGCCATAGCGCCGTCCATGTGAACGGCAAAGCCCCGGCCGGGCGCAACCCGGCGCCGGGGCGCGGCGTTGGTCGGTTGCATGGCGGAAACGGGGCAGGACAGCAAATGTTTTTCGGGCGAATCAGAGGGGACGACACCGCCAGGGACGGGGCCAGAGACGGGGCAGGGGCGCCGCGCAACGCCATCCGCAGCGTGCTGGTGGTGGAGGATGAACCGCTCGTCGCCTTCGACCATGAGCATATCCTGTCCCAGGCAGGCTATCGTATCGCCGCCACCGTCGACAGTCACACTCATGCTGCCCGCGTGATCGATGCCGGATCGGTCGATCTGGTCGTCACCGACATCAATCTGCGCGGTGGGCGCTGCGGCATAGAGGTCGCGCGCCATGCCCATGCGCGCCAATTGCCGGTGCTGTTCGTCACCGGTGCCTGTCCCGCTGATGCGCGATCGCTGGCGGTCGGCTGTCTCGCCAAGCCCTTCGCCCCGCGCGACCTGCTGGCGGCGATCGCGGTGGTCGATGCGGTGCTGGCCGGTCGCGCGCCACCACGCAAGCCGCGCGGCATGAAGCTGTTTGCCGAGATCGCCTGACGCTGGGCTGATCCGGGGCAGGCGGTCGGCCGTGCCGCTTGCCTCTGCTGCATTTGCTCATATGGTGGCGCCCGTAGTGAACGGGCGCGGGGAATATGTGTGATAGATATCGCCGAGGGTAAACGGAACTGGCGGGATGTCATGCGTCCCTATTTCGGGAAAATGCCGTTCGTGGCCTTGTTGATCGGCATATCGAGCGGGTTTCCGCTTATGCTGCTGCTTGGCACGATGGGCTATTGGCTATCCAAAGTGGGTATCCAGAAGTCTACGATCGGTTTCGCTATCGGCCTGACGACACCCTATACGCTCAAATGGCTCTGGGCGCCGTTGGTCGATAAACTCCCGCTTCCGATCCTTACGCGGCTTTTCGGTCAGCGGCGCGCCTGGCTGTTTTTCATTCAGTTGCTGCTGTTCGGCGCGATCTGGATGCTGGGGAGCAGCGATCCTGCCAATCATCTTGGCTATTTCGCCTTTTGCGCGATCCTCGTCTCCTTCCTGGGCGCGACACAGGATATCGTGATCGACGCCTATCGCATCGAGATATTGAGCGATGAAGAGATGCCTTATGGCACGGCGACCAACCAGTTCGGTTATCGGCTTGGCGCCTTCTTTTCCGGGGTCGGGACGATCTTCCTCTATTCACCGCAGACAGGACTCGGCCTTGGCTGGCCGCTTGCATATGGTCTGACCGCCTTGCTGGTGCTGCCGGGCGCGCTTGGCGCGCTCTGGGCGGGGCCGGGCACTTATGTCGATCGCCATGGGGAAATGGCCGGGAAGCAGTTCGGCGCATGGCTAAAGGAAACCGTGCTCAATCCCTTTATCGAATTTCTGGGGCGCAGGGGATCGGTTCTGATCCTGCTGTTCGTGCTGCTCTACAAAATAGGCGACGCGATGGGGCAGGGCATGCTCAATCCGATGATCGTCGATCTTGGGTTCACCGATGCTGAGTTTATCGCCATCAACAAGGTCGTCGGTTTCTGGGGCCTGATCGTCGGCACGGCCTTGGCTGCGCCTTTCATCGCATGGCTCGGCATGGGGCGCGCCCTGTTTATATCGGGGCTGATGATGATGCTCAGCAATTTGACGTTCGTCATCGTTGCGATGCACGGTCATTCGAATTTGTGGCTGACCATAGCGGTGGCGACGGAGCAGGTGACGAGCGGTATCGGTTTGACGGTGTTCGTCACCTATCTGTCCGGCCTTTCCAGCCTTGCCTACACCGCAACCCAATTCGCATTATTGTCATCGTTCGCTGCTGTAGGTCGCACTTGGCTGGCTGCGCCGGCAGGGATCATCGCTGAGAATGTGGGATGGGTCGGATTCTGGCTGACGACGGTCGTCGCGGCATTGCCCGGCATGCTGTTGCTCTGGCTGATCTGGCATAAGGGCTTTGTCGTGGACAGCGTTCGTCAGCCCAGCACGACGGACGACTGAGGTGACGAATAGGTCGAACAATCAGGACTTTTGCATCGCATGATCTTCCTCGTCGCGTCCATCTGTATCCAGATCATCTGTGCGGTCGATGTCGTGCGCAGCGGCCGCAACCAGATCTGGATGCTGTTCATCTTCCTTTTCTCGCTGGCGGGCTGCTTTGCCTATCTGATGCTGGAGGTGCTGCCGGCCTATTGGGGCAATCGCCATCTGCGCACCGCGCGCAGCCAGGTGGTCGGCAAGGTTGATCCCGAACGCGGTCTGCGCAAGGCGCGGGCTGATCTGGATCTGGCGGAGACCGCCGCCAACCGGATTGCGCTGGGCGATGCGCTGCTGGACCTGGGCCGCTTTGCCGAGGCGGAGGCGGCCTATCGCAAGGGGCTGGCGCTGGGACCGGGGCAGGACGCGACGACGCAGGTCAAGCTGGCGCAGACCATGTTCGAACTGGGACGCAGCCGCGAGGGGTTGGCGGAGCTGGACGATGTGCCCGACGTCGGCCGGGGCAGCGAATGGGATCGGCGCGCGCTGCTGCGGGCGCGGATGCTGGCCGATATCGGTGAGGATGCGCAGGCGCGCCTGCTGTTCGAGGATGTGATGAGCCGCTATGCCGGCGAGGAGGCGCGCTGCCATTATGCCGCCTTCCTGCTGGAGCAGGGTGACCGGCTGCGCGCGCGGCAGATATTGGAGGAGGTCGAGCAGCGGGCCAGGCGGCTCGACCGCACCCAGCGTGCCGCCCAGGCCGACATGTATCGCTGGGCCGGCGAGCGGCTGGCGGAGTTGCGGAAGGCGGCGGCTTAAGAGGCGGCGTAGAGGTCCAGCGGCCGGCCAAGGTCGCTATGCGCCTGCGCCACCGCCTGCAGGCAGGTGAGCGCGCCCAGCGCATCGTCATTGCCCAGCAGTCCCGAGACATTGTCGAAGGCGGTATGCGGATCGCGCAGCGCATCGCCCACCGCCTGCATGATCGCCGCCTCGTCCGCGGTCATCCGCGCGCAGCAACAGGGCGCGACCAATATCTTGCGGCTGGCGGCGCGCGCCAGTTCCAGCATCATCGCGCGCATCAGCACCAGGGGCCGGCGATAGCTTTTGCCGAAGGCGCCCAGCATCGCATTGGCGGCATGGGCATCATTGACCCCCGCCGTCGCCATGCGGCGCATGACGAACAGGAACAGCCGATTGCCATAGCCGCCCGGAATGGGCCGGGGCAGTTCGACGGGGTAGCTTTCTCCATATGCCATGCGGGTGCGCCTTTGTGTGACTCGGGGACACACAAGCTACGCTATTGCGAGGCATTCGCAAGTCTAAATCAGTCGGGTAATTGTCCGTTCAACCGCAAAATCTCTCCGGCCATATAGAGCGAGCCGGCGATCAGGATGATGGGTGCCGCATCCTGGGCTTGGGCGGCATCCTGCGCGATGGCGGCGATCGCCGCTTCCGGACCGTCATGGGCGGTGCAGCCTATGCCCCAGCGGGCGGCGACGGCGGCAAAGCGTTCGGGCGGATGATGATCATGCCCCGGCACCGGCAGCGCATGGATATGGGCGATGCGGCCGCCGAACGGGGCGAGATAGGCGTCCATATCCTTGTTGGCGAGCATGCCGATGACGAGCTGGATCTGGCGGCTATGCAGCCGGTCGGCGGTGAAGAAGGCGCTGATCGCCTGGCCGGCGGCTTCGTTATGGCCGCCGTCAAGCCAGGCTTCCGCCGCGTCGGGCAGGGCGGCGAGCAACGGCCCGCGCTCCAGCCGTTGCAGCCGGGCGGGCCAGTGCGCCCAGAGCGGCGCGGCCTTCAGCGCCGCCTCGCTGACCGGCACGGCCTGCTGATGGCGGAGCATGGCGATGGCCAGCGCGACATTCTGGACCTGATGGGCGCCGGGCAGGCGCGGCATCGGCACGTCGACATGGCCCTGTTCGTCGCGATAATGGACCCGGTCGCGATAGACGGCGGCGTCCCAGGCGGTGCCCATGGCGAGCCATCGGGTGCCGGCGCGATCCGCGGCGTCCTGCATCACCGGGGCGAGGGCGGCGTCATAACGCTGCGTCACCAGCGGTGCGCCAGGCTTGGCGATGCCGGCCTTTTCCGCGGCGATCATGGGCAGCGTGTCACCCAGGAAGGCCTGATGATCGATGCCGAGCTGGGCGATGCCGCAGACGACCGGATCGACGATGACGTTGGTGGCATCGAGCCGCCCGCCAAGGCCGACCTCTATGATGCAGGCGTCGGCATCATGTTCGGCAAAGGCGAGGAAGGCAGCGGCGGTCGTCACCTCGAAGAAGCTGGCGCCGATCCCCTCGGCCACATCCAGCACGCGGGCGAGATAGGCGGCGAGCATGGCATCGTCGATCAGCTTGCCGGCGATGCGGATGCGTTCGTTGAAGCGGACCAGATGAGGCGAGGTGAAGACATGGACGGTCTTGCCGTCCGCCTCCAGCGCGGCGCGCAGGAAGGCGCAGGTCGACCCCTTGCCATTGGTGCCGGCGACATGGAAGACCGGCGGCAGGCGAAGGTGCGGATCGTCCAGCCGCTCGAGCAGCCGGGTGATCCGCTCCAATCCCAATATGTCGGCGCCGGGGGACAGCGACCAGAGCCGGTCAAGCTGGGCCTGGACCTGCGGGTCGTCCGAAACGGCATGGTCGGCCATGGCGCGCTGATCCCCCTATCGCGCTTTTGAGGCTCAGGCGGCGGCGCGCGGCGTCAGATAGCCGATCACGCGGGCCAGGGTGTCGCGCAGTTCGCTGCGATGGACCACCATGTCGAGCATGCCATGGTCGAGCAGATATTCGGCGCGCTGGAAGCCTTCGGGCAGCTTTTCGCGGATGGTGCTTTCGATGACGCGCTGGCCGGCGAAGCCGATCAGGGCATTGGGCTCCGAAATCTGGATATCGCCCAGCATCGCATAGCTGGCGGTGACGCCGCCGGTGGTCGGATCGGTCAGCACGACGATATAGGGCAGGCCGGCCGCGTGCAGCTTCTGGATCGCCACGGTGGAGCGCGGCATCTGCATCAGCGAGAGGATGCCTTCCTGCATGCGTGCGCCGCCGGCAGCGGTGAAGATGACATAGGGGCATTTATGCGCGATCGCGTCGTTGATGCCCTGGATGAAGGCCGCACCCACGCCCATGCCCATGGAGCCGCCCATGAAGGCGAAATTCTGCACGCCCATGACCAGCGGCACGTCGTCGATCGCGCCGCGCGCGTTGATGAGCGCATCCTGGTCGCCGGTGGAGGCGCGGGCGGCCTTGATCCGGTCCGGATAGCGCTTGCTATCGCGGAACTTGAGCGGATCCTCCGGCACGCCGGGCGTCGGCAGCAGGATGAAGCCGGCGTCGAGGATCTGCTCGAACCGTTCCGACGGGCCGATGCGGCCATGATGGTCGCAGCGCGGGCAGACCGAGAGATTTTCCTCCCATTCCTTGATGAAAACCATTTCCTTGCACGACGGGCACTGATGCCAGAGCGTTTCGGCGGTGGTTTCCTTCTTGGTGAAGGGCAGGGCGTTACGAACGCGGTTGATCCAGCTCATGCTGCGGTCTCCCGGATAGAAGTGGTGAGGGCGCCGCTGAGCGACGCGACGAATTCCTGGACGAAGGGGCCGGCGGCATCGCCGTGCGAGCCGACGATGTCGACGATCGCCGAACCGACCACCACGCCATCGGCAACGCGGCCGATGGCGGCCGCCTGTTCGGGCGTGCGCACGCCGAAGCCGACCGCGATCGGCAGGTCAGTGGCGGCCTTCAGCCGATCGACCGCCATTTCGATATTGGCCTGTGCCGCCTGCTGCTTGCCGGTGATGCCGGCGACGGCGACATGGTAGAGGAAGCCGCTGGCGCCGTTCAGCACGGCGGGCAGGCGGGCGGCGTCCGTGGTCGGGGTCGCAAGGCGGACGAGGTGGACGCCGACGGTGCGCAGGGCGGGGCCGAGTTCGGCATCTTCCTCCGGCGGGATATCGACGCAGATCACGCCGTCGACACCGGCGGCCTGGCACTGGTCGGCGAACCATGCGGACCCGCGCGCCAGCATCGGATTGGCATAGCCCATCAGGATCAGCGGCGTTTCCGGGTGGCGCGCGCGGAAATCGGCGGCCAGCGCGAACACGTCCTTGGTCTTGGTGCCGGAACCCAGGCTGCGCAGGTTGGCCAGTTCGATCGCCGGGCCATCAGCCATCGGATCGGTGAAGGGCATGCCGAGTTCGATGATGTCGGCGCCGCCCGCGACCAGCGCATCGAGGATGGCAGGCGTGGCGGCGACGTCCGGGTCACCGGCGGTCACGAAGGTGATGAGGGCCGCGCGGCCCTGTGCCTTGCAGGCGGCGAAGCGGGTGGCGAGACGATCCCCAGTCATAGCGGCGCTCACATCTCCACTCCCAGCGCGTCGGCGACGGTGAAGATATCCTTGTCCCCCCGACCCGACAGATTGACGACGATGATCTTGTCCGCGTCCAGCGTCGGCGCGACCTGTTCGGCGGCGGCCACGGCATGGGCGGATTCGAGTGCGGGGATGATGCCTTCCAGGCGCGAGAGGGTCTGGAAGCTTTCCAGTGCCTCGTCATCCTTGATCGGCAGATATTTCACCCGACCGATTTCGTGCAGCCAGCTATGTTCCGGGCCGATGCCGGGATAGTCGAGGCCAGCCGAAATGCTGTGTGCTTCGGTGATCTGGCCGTCCTCGTCCTGAAGCAGATAGGTGCGGTTGCCGTGCAGGATGCCCGATGCGCCGCCAGCCAGCGAGGCTGCATGCTTCTTGTCGAGGCCCTCGCCGGCCGCTTCCACGCCGATCATCGCGACTTCGGGATCGTCCAGGAAGGGGTGGAACATGCCGATGGCGTTGGAGCCACCACCCACCGGGGCGATCAGCATGTCGGGCAGACGGCCTTCGGCCTCCATGATCTGCGAGCGGATTTCCTTGCCGATGATCGACTGGAAATCGCGCACCAGTTCCGGATAGGGGTGCGGACCGGCGGCGGTGCCGATGATGTAGAAGGTGTCATGAACGTTCGACACCCAGTAGCGCAGGGCGTCGTTCATCGAATCCTTGAGCGTCGAGGAGCCGGAATGGACCGGGATCACCTCTGCGCCGAGCAGCTTCATGCGGAAGACGTTGGGCTTCTGCCGCTCGACATCCTTGGCTCCCATGAAGATCTTGCATTCCATGCCGAACAGGGCGGCGACGGTCGCGGTGGCGACGCCATGCTGGCCAGCGCCGGTTTCGGCGATGACCTTCTTCTTGCCCATGCGGCGGGCGAGCAGGGCCTGGCCGATGCAATTGTTGATCTTGTGCGCGCCGGTGTGGTTCAGTTCCTCGCGCTTCAGGTAGATCTTGGCACCCTTGCCCGGTTCGGCCTTGGCGCGCAGCGCTTCGGTCAGCCGTTCGGCATAATAAAGCGGGTTGGGGCGGCCGACATAGGAGCGCAGCAACTCGGCATATTCGGCGTGAAATTCGGGATCGGCCTTGGCCGCCTTGTAGACCTTTTCCAGCTCCAGGATCAGCGGCATCAGGGTTTCGGCGACATAGCGGCCGCCAAAGGCGCCGAAATGGCCATTGTCGTCGGGCTGGCTGCGAAGGCTGTTAGGCAGGGTGATGGTGTCGGTCATGAATATCTTTCCGGGGACAAATGATGGGCGTTCGCTTGTGGTCAGGAAGCGATCAGCGCCATCGTCCTTCGATGCGCATGGCAGGGGCGTTCAGCGTCAACATGCCGACACCGCTTTGCAGAAGGCCATGATCTTGTCCACACTCTTGATGCCCGGTGCATCCTCGACGCCCGAAGAAACGTCGATCAGCGGCGTGTCGGTCAGGCGGATCGCATCGCACACATTGTCGATGCCAAGGCCACCCGAAAGCCCCCAGGGCGCGGGCATGGCGACGCCGCGCAGCAAGGTCCAGTCGAAGCGCAGGCCCATGCCGCCGGGCAGCGCCGCACCATCGGGCGTCTTCGCGTCGAACAGCAGCCGGTCGACCGTGCCGGCATAGGCCTGGGCCGCGTCGATATCGGCGCGGGTCTTGACCGAAATCGCCTTCCACACCGGCAGGCCGAAACGCTGACGGATGGCGGCGACCCGTTCCGGGCTTTCCTTGCCATGGAGCTGCAGGGTCGTGATCGCACCCGTGCCGGTCAGCCGCGCCAGTTGTTCATCATCGGCATCGACGACCACGGCGACGCGATCGACATGGGCCGGCACGGCCGCAGCGAGCGCGCGCATCTGGTCGGGCTCGACATGGCGCGGGCTTTTGGGGAAATGGACGAAGCCGACATGGCTCGCCCCGGCGCGCACGGCGGCGCCCACCGTCTCCGGCGTCGACAGGCCGCAGATCTTGATCGCGATTCGGGACATGAGCGGGCCTTTAGACCGTAAGGGAAGGGAAGTCACATCCTGGTGGGAGTAGGCATATGGCCATCGCGGGTCAGGTCCATGTCATGCAGCGCCAGCCATTCGTCGGCATGGGTGATGCAGGCCTGGCCAAGAAAGGCGTCCGCGGCCGCGATGATCGCCTCGTCATCCAGAATTGCCGGGTCGAGCGGGGCATGCCAGTGAAGGTCGAAGTGGGCGCCCGCTGTTCGTGCTAGATAGAAGGGAGTGAGACGGGCGCCGGTCTTGCGCGCCAGGCGCAGGGCAATCGACAAATTGCCCGACGGCGGCAGCGGTCGGCCGAAGCGCGGAAACCAGACCTGCTGCTCGCGCCGTTCGTCGACCAGAATATAGAGCATCGCCCGGTTCTTGGCCAAATGGCGCATGATCTCACGCGCGGCGCCGCCGCTACCCGTGATCGCTTCCCCCATATAGCTTTGTCGCGCACGCTTGAGCTGAGCGGCGACGCGCGGATCCTCCGGCGGGTCGTAGACCCCCAGCGGCGGCCGGTCGGTCGCGTCCTTGAGGTGGGCAGCCATCAGATCCCAATTGCCCATATGGGTGGTGAGGAAGATCATGGGACCGGGCATGTCGAGCACCGTCCGATAGCCCGCGGCATCGATCACCCGGACATGGCGGGGACTTACCAGTCGGTCGATATTGGCGAGTTCGGCCAACGTGCGGCCAATGTTGAACCAGCGCCTCGTCAGGATCGCCTCCCGATCGGCTTCCGGCAGATCGGGCCGCAACAGCGCCAGATTGGCGCGTGCACGGGCATCGCGGAGTTTCATGCGGGGGCGGGCAAGCCGAACGGACAACCAGCCACCAAGCCAGGATGCCAGGCTGGCAGGGAGGTGGCGGAGCAGGGTGAAGAGAAAGGGGTTGGAGAGCATGGTCCTGACCGTCATACAGGACCGGTTGAGGCGGTAAAGAGCCGCGAAGGGGGCTGGTGGTGACGATGATGCTGGCGCTGTGGCTGCTGCTCCAGGCGCTGAGCCTGATGGGCGTGGTCAATTATTGGCGTCATCTGCCGGCGGACCGGCAGGAGGAAGCGCCCGACGGCGCGGCCATGATCATGTCGGTGCGCGATGACTGGGAAGGTGGCAGCGAACTTGTCACCCGGTTGAAGGCGCAGAGTGCGTCGTTCCGACTGCTGCTCGCGACCTCCGGGGCATGCGCGGCGGCGGAGGCGCTGGCTGCCGCCGAGCCGGATTGGGTGCAGATCGTGCGCGCCGGCGTGGCGCGCGACGAGGGGCAGAAGGTCCACAAGCTGCGGGCGGCTCTCAAGGCGCTGCGCGACGCGGATCGTTACCTGATCTTCATCGATGCGGATATCGAGCCGCCCGCGCGGCTGGCCGGGCGGCTGCTCTTCCCACTGGTGCGGGGCAAGGCGGATATCGTGACAGGCTATAGGCTGCTGCTGCCGGCCGGGCTGGGCATGCCGGCGCTGGTAGGCGCGGTCGAACTGCAACTGGCGACGCTGCCGCGTGCAGCCAGTTCCACCATGCCCTGGGGCGGGGCAATGGCGATGACGCGCGCCGCCGCCGAGCGGATCGATATCGATGCGGCGCTGGCCGGGCGCCTGTCCGACGACATGGCGATCGGACTGGCTGGATGGCGCGCGAAGCTGCGGATGCGGCCGGTGCGCGACCTGCTGGTGGCGAGCCCGCTGGACGGAAGTTTGAGCGCGCTCTGGAATTTTGGCGTGCGTCAATATCGGCATATCCTCACCAACAGCCCGCGCATGTGGGCGGTGGCGACCGGCGCGGTCGCGCTGCAATCGGTGTTCTGGCTGTGGGCGCTGGGCTGGGGCGGCTGGCCAGCGATCGCGATCGGCTATGGCGCGGCCTGGGGCCGGGCGGCGGCGCGGCGGCGGATATTGGCGGCCGTGCTGGAGCCAGAGCAGGCGGCGCGGGCGCGACGATCGCTCTGGTGGGATGTGGTTGCGCCGTTCGCCGTCTGCTGGGCGCATCTGGCCGTGCAGCTACAGGCTGCCACATCCAATCGCATCATTTGGGGCGGCTGGACCTATCGCGTCGTGCGTGGCCGGGTGGTGGAGATGGGGCGGGGGTAGTTTCCTTCCTCCCCGAGGCTGGCTCGGGGAGGAAGGGGCATGGATCAGAACCCTGCCGGAAACAAATGATTGCCGGCGTCGTCGAGCCGGAGGATCACCTTGCCGGCGACGGCGTTGATCGGCAGGTCGCCATAGAGATGGGGGAAGAGCGCGCCGCCGCGCGACACTTCCCATTTGATCGCCTCGCCAAAGGGGGCGAGGTCGATCATCAGCATCACCAGCCGATCCTGTCCCGCGAAATGCTTGGCCGCCGTTTCGGCCGCCTGATCGCGCGTGGACATGTGGATATAGCCGTCCTGCAGGTCGATCGGCGCGCCCTTGAACACGCCGTCTGCCTTGAACTGGTCATATTGCTCGGCAGTCAGGATCTTGTAGGCGAACAGCTCGCTCACGCCTCACCACCCTCGCTGCCGATTTCCGGGGCGGCTTCAGGTGCGCCCTCGACGGTGCCTTCGGCCGCTGCCTCCGCATTGTCATCTTCGCCGTCCTCGATCCGGGCGGTGGAAACGACATGCTCGTCCTTGGCGACGTTGAACAGGCGCACGCCGGCAGAATTGCGGCCGATCACGCGCATCGACGACAGGCCCATGCGGATCAGCTTGGCCTGATCGGTCACGAGCATCAGATGATCCTCATGCGCGACCGGGAAGCTGCCGACGACCAGGCCGTTGCGGGCGATATTGTCGATATTGGTGATGCCCTGGCCACCGCGACCGGTGCGGCGATAATCATAGGCCGAGCTGATCTTGCCATAGCCATTGGCGCAGACGGTCAGGATGAACTGTTCCGCCTGGGCAAAGGCGGCCATGCGTTCGGCGCTGTTGATCGCCGGGGTCGCCTCATTCTCCTTCCAGGGGGCGGCGCGCAGATAGTCGTCGCGTTCCTCGGTGGTCGCGTCGAAGCCCTTGAGGATCGAGAGCGAGATGACCTCGTCGCCGTCCTTGAGCGTCATGCCGCGCACGCCGGTCGAGGTGCGGCTCTGGAATTCGCGCACGTCGGTGGCGGCGAAGCGGATCGCGCGGCCCTGGCGGGTGGCGAGCAGCACGTCATCCTCTTCGGTCAGCAGGGCGACGCCGATCAGGCGATCGTCGCTGCCTTCGTCGAAGCGCATGGCGAGCTTGCCGTTGCTGGGCACATTGGCGAAGGCGTCCATGCTGTTGCGGCGCACGGTGCCGTTCGCGGTGGCGAACATGACGTGCAGTTCCTTCCAGCTTTCCTCGTCCTCGGGCAGGGGCAGCACGGTCTGGATGGTTTCGCCCGGTGCCAGCGGCAGCAGGTTGATCATCGGCCGGCCACGGGTGGCGGGGCCACCCTCGGGCAGGCGCCAGACCTTGAGGCGATAGACCTTGCCGGCGGTCGAGAAGAACAGCACCGGCGTGTGCGTCGAGGTGACGAACAATTCGGTGACGGCGTCCTCATCCTTGGTCGCCATGCCCGAACGGCCCTTGCCGCCACGGCCCTGGGCGCGGAAGCTTTCGAGCGGGGTGCGCTTGATATAGCCCTGCACGGTGACGGTGACGACCATCTCCTCGCGCTCGATCAGATCCTCGTCATCAATGCCGTCGGCGGCAGGGGCGATGACCGACACGCGCGGCGTGGCGAATTCGCTCTCGATCGCCTCAAACTCTTCGCGCATCACGGCGTAGAGCTTCACCCGGTCGCCCAGGATGGCGAGATATTCGGCGATGGCTTCGGCCAGTTCGGCCAGTTCCTTGCCGATTTCGTCACGGCCGAGCGCGGTCAGGCGGTGGAGGCGCAGGTCGAGGATGGCGCGGACCTGCACGTCGCTGAGCTTGTAGCTCTCGCCGCTGACTTCGGTTTCGATCGCCTCGACCAGGGCGAGATAGGGCGCGATCTCGCCGATCGGCCATTCGCGCGCCAGCAGCGATTCGCGGGCGGCGGCCGGGCTGGCCGAACCGCGGATGATCTTCACCACCTCGTCGAGATTGGTGACCGCGACGACCAGGCCGAGCAAGATATGGGCGCGGTCGCGCGCCTTGTTCAGCTCGAACTTGGTGCGACGGGTGATGACCTCTTCGCGGAACTTGACGAAGGCTTCGATGATCTCGCGCAGGCCCAGCAGTTCCGGGCGGCCGCCACGGATCGCCAGCATGTTGGCGGGGAAGCTCGACTGGGCCGGGGTGTTGCGCCACAGCTGGTTGAGGACGACGTCCGGGGTGGCGTCGCGCTTCAGGTCCATGACGATGCGCACGCCTTCGCGGCTCGATTCGTCACGAATGTCGCTAATGCCCTCGATCCGCTTGTCCTTGGCGGCTTCGGCGATCTTTTCGACCAGGCCGCTCTTGCCGACCTGATAGGGGATGGAGGTAAGGACGATCGAGCGACGGTCGCCGCGGCCTTCCTCCACTTCGTGCCGGGCGCGCATCAGGATCGAGCCGCGGCCGGTATGATAGGCGTTGCGGGCGCCCGACTGGCCCAGGATCAGCGGCGCGGTCGGGAAGTCCGGGCCGGGGACGATCTGGATCAGTTCGTCGGTCGAGATTGCCGGGTTTTCGATATAGGCAAGGCAGGCGCGCAGCACTTCGCCCAGATTATGTGGCGGGATGTTGGTCGCCATGCCGACGGCGATGCCGCCGGCGCCGTTGACCAGCAGGTTCGGGAAGCGGGCGGGCAGCACCTGCGGCTCGCTTTCCGACGCGTCATAATTGGGGGTGAAGTCGACGGTGTCCTTGTCGAGATCTTCCAGCAGCGCGGTCGCGACCTTGGCCAGGCGCGCTTCGGTGTAACGCATGGCGGCTGGCGGATCGGGGTCCATCGAACCGAAGTTCCCCTGACCATCGATCAGCGGCACGCGCATCGACCAGTCCTGGGTCATGCGGGCCAGGGCGTCGTAGATCGAGCTGTCGCCATGGGGGTGATATTTACCCATGACTTCACCGACCAGACGGGCGGACTTGCGATAGGGGCGGTTGTAGACGAAGCCCGATTCCTGGGCCGAGAAGAGAATGCGGCGATGCACCGGCTTCAGGCCGTCGCGCACGTCCGGCAGGGCGCGGGAGACGATCACGGACATGGCATAGTCGAGATAGCTCGACTTCATCTCATCAACGATGCTGATGGGGCTGATGTCCGAAGGGTCGGCGAGGACGGTCTCGTCGGTCAAGGCGATTCTCTTTTTGGATGGGTGTGATGCGTTGCCACTGCACTAGCCGAGCGAAACAAATCTGTCACCCCTCGCGCGCGCCCGCGCGCCCGCATGTGCAGCCAAGGCGGTGATTGGCGGGCGCGAAGAAAAGCGGAACGAAGCGGCAGCATGACAGTTGCAAAATGCGCGGATATAGGCTTGTTCAAAGCCCGTTCACGCGCCGACCCCTAATCGGCGTTCAACCCGGATGTCGCCTGTGGTCCCCCTGTCAGGCGCGAAAAGGAGATGAGGATCATGCGTTTTGTTACCCCGCTGTCGCTCGCGCTGGCTCTGGCGCTGACCGGCGGCGCCGTTTCGGCTCCCGCCTCCGCCGCGAAGAAGGAAGAAAAGCCGGCCGGCCGCAAGCTGAACGTGTCGCCCGAAGTGCTCAAGTCGCTCCAAGCGGCCCAGAAGGCGTCCGATGCCCAGGATTTCGCCGGTGCCAAGACGGCGCTGACCGAGGCCGATGGCAAGGCGGCGTCGAACGACGACAAGTACCAGATCGGCGCGATCAAGCTGAACACCGGCATCCAGAGCAAGGATGACGCGCTGAAGATGGAAGGCCTCAACCAGATGCTCGACAGCGGCCTGACGCCGCCCGAGCAGACCGGCCAGTTCAACATGGTGGCGGCCGATGCGGCTCTCGCCCAGAAGAATTACGACGTCGCGATTTCGCGTGGCCAGGCGGCGCTGGCTGCCGGCTACAAGGCGGAACAGGTCAACCCGACCATCGCCCAGGCCTATTTCGGCAAGGCCGGCACCGGCAATGCCTCGGCCGAGCCGGCGCGTGGCTTCAACCAGCAGGGCCTCGCTGCGCTGAAGGCGGCGGCTGACGCGACCAAGGCGTCGGGCCAGCCCGTGCCGGCGCAATGGTATCAGATCGGCGTCAGCCGTGCGGCTGCCGCGCGCCTGCCGGAAGTCACCGATTGGGCCAAGTGGGCCTATGCCGCCAATCCGAGCGGTGAAAATCTGCGCACGCTGATCCGTCTGTTCCAGCAGGCGAACCCGAACATCACCAACCGCGAAAATCTGGACGTGCTGCGCCTGATGTCGGCGGCCAAGGGGCTGGTGGTCGCTGCGGACTTCACCGAACTGGCCGAAATGGCGTCGAAGACGGGCATTTATGGCGAGGTCAAGTCGACGATCGACGCCGGCCGCGCCAAGGGCGTGCTGAACGCCAGCCAGGCGGGCGACATCTATCAGGCCGCCGTGGGTCGCATTCCGGGCGACAAGTCGTCGCTGGGCGCCGCCGAAGCGGATGCCGGCAAGGCTGCCAACGGCAAGGTCGCGGCTGCGACCGGCGACGCCTATCTAGGCTATGGCGACTATGCCAAGGCGGCGGCGATGTTCGAACTGGCCAAGCAGAAGGGTGGCGTCGACGCCGACGAGATCAACACCCGCCTGGGCATTGCCAAGACCATGGGTGGCGACAATGCCGGCGCCAAGTCGGCGTTCGAGGCAGTCCAGGGCGGTGCGCGCAAGCAGATCGCCGATCTGTGGCTGACCTATCTGGGCACCAAGGCCTGAATCTAGTATAAGGCGCGCAGATCGTCGCTGGTTCGGCGGTCTGTGCGCCTATATTTTTTTGAATGACCGGCCGGGGGCCGGGATATTGCAGTGGGGGAGGCCTGTCATGGCCAAGCGGAATCCTGTTTTTCTGACTATCGGACTGCCGGTCGTGCTGGCCGGCGCCATGCTGGCGACGCCGGCTGCGGCCAAGAAGAAGATCGTGGTGGCAGGTCCGCCGATCGAGATGTCGGACGCCTTCCGCGCCGATGTGCAGGCCGCAGAAACCGCGATCAAGGCGCGTGACGCATCGACCGCCAATCTGCGCATCGCCGCGCTCAATCCGACCACCGACATGGAGGCCTATGCCGCGGCGGGCCTGCGTTTCGAGGTGGCGGTGCTGCGCCGGGACATCCAGGCTCAGCGGATCGCGCTGACCGACATGTTCAAGACCAGTTCGGTGCCCAAGGCGGACGCGCCGCGCCTGCGCTTCATCGCCGGCTATCTGTCCTACATGGTCGCGAACTATACCGATGCGGTGGCGCAGCTCGATTATGCCAAGACGCTGGGCTATTCGGGCATCGACGCCACCATGCTGCGCGCCGACATCGCGATGCGCAAGAACAAGTCCAAGGAAGCCCGCACCTATGTGCAGGAGGCGCTGGCGCAGCAGAAGGCATCGGGTCAGCCGATCCCGGCCGCCTGGTATGACCGCGCCATCTCCATGGCCTATCAGGCCAATGACTGGGATGAGGTGAGCAGCCTCTATCGCGAGCGGCTGGAAGTCTATCCGTCGACCCCCGAATGGCGTTCGGCGCTGACCAACTATCTGGCCGGCCAGGAAAGCGACCCGCAGGTCCAGCTGGACCTCTATCGCCTGCAGGCCGCCAATGGCGCGATGGCGAGCGAGCGCGATTACCAGACCTATGCCCAGCTGGCCGAGAAGACCGGCAATTTTGCCGAAGCCAAGGCGATCATCGAGGCGGGCCGTTCGGCCGGCAAGCTGACCACCAGCCAGGCGACCACGGCGCAGCTGCTGAAGGCGGTGACGCCCAAGGCGACCAAGGATATCGCCGCCATGCCCGCGCTGGCGAAGAAGGCGGCGGCGGCGAGCGATGGCAAGGCGGCGCTGAATGCGGCCGACGGCTATTTCTCGCTCGGTCAATATCCGCAGGCGGTGGAGCAGTATCGGCTGGCGCTGAGCAAGGGCGGGGTCGATCAGGGCCATGCCAATGCGCGCCTGGGCATCGCGCTGGCCCGTTCGGGCGATCTGGCCGGTGGCAAGACTACGCTGGCCCAGGTGACCAGCGGCAACTGGAGCAATGTCGCCGGCTTCTGGTCGGTGTGGGTCGATCTGCAGCATCGCAAATCGGCGCAGCAGGGCACGGCGCAGACCGCCAGCTGATCGCGGCGCGACATGACAGGAAAAAGGGCCGGTCCCCCCGTGGGGCCGGCCCTTTTCGTTGCGCTTGTGTGCCGGCTGTCGCGAGCTGGCCGGGTCAGACCGGCAGCGGGACGCCCGGCAGATTCTTCGACGTGCGGATCGTCAGCGACGTCTTGACGCTCACCACATTGGGTGCCGGTGTCAGCTTCGACGTCAGGAATTGCTGGAAGCTCTGCAGGTCGCGCGCGACCACCTTCAGGATGAAGTCGATCTCGCCGTTCAGCATATGGCATTCGCGCACTTCGGGCAGGGCGTCGACATGGTCCTGGAACGCCTTGAGATCGGCCTCGGCCTGGCTCTTGAGGCTGACCATCGCGAACACGGTGATGGTGTAGCCCAGCATCGCCGGATCGACCACGGCGTGATAGGCGGTGATGGCGCCGGCTTCCTCCAGCGCACGGACACGGCGCAGGCACGGCGGTGCCGTCAGCCCGACCTTCCGCGCCAGATCCACATTGGTCATCCTGCCATTGTCCTGCAATTCGCCCAGGATCTGCAGGTCGATGTCGTCGATATTGGGCCCCGCCATCAGATTGATTATTTCCTTACCTGTTACTGCGGGCGCATCATAATAATATTTCAGCGCAATGCAATTGTCCCACTATGCGACGCTCATATTGTGCGTCGAAATCACGCTTTCGCTTTGGGTAAGGACTGCTTATCGGTTAGGATGTAACGAACAGCGATGCGGGCATGCCGCCTGTTACCGCTTGAATATGGGGACTTTGGTTGCGCTTCAACGACATCATGCAAACCGTGCTGGCTGCCGACGATCGCAGCGGCGTGGGCGCGGTGACGCTGTGGCGGCAATGCGTCGACCTGTTGGCGCAGCATGATCGTTATGATCGTCCCCCCATGGACGCACCCGATCGCGAGGCTCTGCTCGGTCGATTGGCGCAGTTGCGGCCGCAACTGTCTGAAATGCAGCGAATCGCGACCGTTGTCGAACTGGGCGGCCGGCTGCGGTCGGCCAGCCTGATCCGCTTCTTTGCCGGTGACCGTCCGGCGATCGCCGGCGCGGCCATGGCACGCGCGCGCCTGTCCGATCCGCTGTGGGCCGCACTGCTGCCGCACCTCAGCCCCACGGCGCGCGGTGTGCTGCGCGGCCGTCGCGACATCGGCCCCGAAACGCGGCAGGGGCTCGAAGCGTTCGGCCCGACCGACCTGGTGCTGACCAGCGGCACGAGCGTCCGCGAAGCCGACATGCTGCTGACCGCGGACATGGCGCTCGCGGCCGAGCCCGTGGTCGAGCCGGAAGTTGCGCCGCAGCCGGTGGCCGAACCCGGCCCCGACCAGATCCGCAACCTGGTCGACCGCATTGCGCGCTTCACCAGCACCCGGCGTCCGCCCGAAGAGGCACCGCCGCAGGACATCATCGTCGCGCCGGTGACGCAGCCCGCGCTGCGCGCCGAACAGCCGCATTTCTTTGCGTTCGAGACGGATTCGACCGGCGTGCTGGTCTGGGTGGACCAGGGACCGCGTGCCGCGCTGGTCGGCCTGTCGCTCGGCGAAATCGCGCTGGAAGGGGCGAGCGGTCCCGATGGCCATGTCGCCGGCGCCTTCCAGCGCCGCAGCGGCTTCCAGAATGGCCGCTTCACCATCATCGGCGGAATGATGGCAGGCGAATGGCGCCTGTCGGCAACCCCCTTCTTCGATCCGCGGTCCGGTCGATTCCAGGGCTATCGCGGCCAGGCACGGCGCCCCTATCTGCACGAAGTGGCGACGACGCCGTCCGGACCGGTGACGATCGCCGGCCTGTCGGCGGATTCGCTGCGCCAGCTGGTGCATGAACTGCGCACGCCGCTGAACGCGATCCTGGGCTTTGCCGAGATTATCGAACAGGAATTGTTCGGCCCGGCCGGCGTCGAATATCGCGAGATGGCCGGCAATATCGCGGTCGATGCGCGCCATCTGCTGGCAGCGTTCGACGATCTGGATCTGGCGGCCAAAGTATCGCGCGGCGACGGCATCGGTGCGCCGCAGACGATCGATCCGGCGTTGCTGGTGATGCAGGTCGCGGCTCGTTTCCGCGACCAGGATGGCCGGGCGGTGACGCCGATCGACATCGCCGTGTCGCAGGATCTGCCGCAGATCAGCATCGATCCGGTGCAGGGCGAGCGCATGGTGCAACATCTGCTGCGCACGCTGATTTCGGTCGCGCCCGAGGGCGAGGCGGTGACCGGGGCCTGCTGGTTTCAGCCCGATGGCGCGTCGGGCAAGGTCGTGCTGGCGATCGATCGGCCCTCGACGCTGAGCGGCATGGACGAGGCGCATCTGCTCGATCCGGGCTATACGCCGGAGGGCGACTGGGCGGATGGGCCGTTGCTGGGGCTGGGCTTCTCGCTGCGTCTGATCCGCAGCCTGGCGGCCGGCTGCGGCGGCAGCCTGGATGTCGGCCCGGACCGTTTCCTGCTGCGCATCCCGGTCGACGGGATGGAAGAGGATGTCGTTGGCAATGGCTGATTTTCGGGCTGGTCGGGCGCGGGCTTGACCGGAACGAAACCCTATCGCAACCATTGCGGGATAGGGAAGGGCGATGCAATCAGCTCATCATCATGACGGCAATCTGCTTCGGGCGCCGCTGCCCGAGGACATGATTGCGCTTCCGGCCGCGTTCGGCACCCGTTTCATGCTGTTCGTCGATACCGAGGAGGAGTTCGACTGGAACGCCCCCTTCCGCCGGGAAGGCCATGGCGTGACGGCGCTGGCCGGCATGGCGCGCGGTCAGGCCTATTTTGCGGCGGCCGGGGTGAAGCCCGTCTATGTGACCGACTATCCGGTGGTGGACAGCGATGCGGCCGCCGGGATGATGGGGGCGTGGGTGGCAGCGGGCGAGGCCGATGTCGGCGCGCATCTCCACCCCTGGGTCAATCCGCCCCATGTGGAGGATGTGAACGCCGCCAATTCCTATGTTGGTTCGCTGCCCGAGGCGGTGGAGGCAGCCAAGCTGGAGGCGCTGTGCCGGCGGATCGAGGATCGCTTCGGTCAGCGGCCGATCGCCTATCGGGCGGGGCGCTATGGCGTCGGCCCCAACAGTGCGCGGCTGCTGGAGGCGGCGGGCTTTCGCCTCGATACATCGGTGCGCAGTCGGTTCGATTACAGCCATCAGCATGGCCCCGATTTCCATGGCCTGCCGCAAAATCCCTATTGGGCGGGGCCGACCCGCAGCCTGGTCGAATTACCGCTGTCGACGGCGATCACCGGCCTGTTGCGGGGCGGCGGCGAGGGGCTTTATCGCGCGACGCAGGCGATGGGGCGGCTGGCCGGCGCACTTTCGCGGGCGCGGATGCTCTCGCGCGTGCCGCTGACGCCCGAAGGCATCACCGCAGCCGAAGCGACGGCGGCGATCGATGCGCTGATCGAGGAAGGCGTGCGCGTCCTCAATTTCAGTTTCCATTCGCCCACACTGGAGCCGGGCCACACGCCCTATGTCCGTGACGAGGCCGATCGCACCGCCTTTTACGGCTGGTGGGATAGGGTGCTGAGCCATCTGGCGCGGCGCGGCGTGGCGGCGATCAGCCTGGATCAGTTGCTGGATGCCATTCCCGCGCGTGCGAAGGCTTGCCAAGCCGCCTGATGCTCCTTATCGCCGCGTTCAAGGTGGGGCCTGTAGCTCAATGGTTAGAGCTGGCCGCTCATAACGGCTAGGTTGCGGGTTCGAGTCCTGCCGGGCCCACCAAGTTTCCCAATCATGTTTACCATTTGTTCTCATTGAGGCTCCGCGCCCCTTGAATTTCGGGGCAGCCGAATTACACTTTGTCTCACGCTATCTCGCTCTAGCGCACCCCATGCGGGGGCATCGGCGGGGGCATTAGATTTCAAAGTGGGGGCATCGTGGCTCTGACCGTCGCCGAAGTGAAGAACGCTAGACCGGGCGAGCGGGACTATAAGCTCGCTGATTCTGCCGGCCTGCACCTGTTCGTCTCCACAAAAGGGGCGAAGTCATGGCGCTTCAAATATCGATTTGCGGGCAAGGAGAAGCGGCTGACCTTCGGCCTGTTCCCCGATGTCACGCTCGCCGACGCGCGCGACCAGCGCGACGCAGCTCGGGCGATCGTGCGCGCGGGCAAGGATCCTGCCGTCGAGGCAGAGAAGGCGAAGCAGGCGGCCATCGCGGCGGCTGGCGCCACCTTCAGGGCGATCGCCGAAGAATGGATGCAGGATGAGGCGCCCGGCTGGTCGAAGGCCCACGCCAGCCGCGTTCGCTTTCGGCTGGAGCGGGACATCTATCCCAGCCTGGGCAAGCTACCGATCGCGGACATCACTGGCCCGATGGTCCTGCGCGAACTGCGCAAGATCGAGAAGCGCGGTTCGATCGAGACGGCCAAGCGCGTCAAGGGTTATGTCCAGGCCGTGTTCGACCGCGCTGAAGGCGAGCATTTCATTGGCGGCGATGCGGTGCTGGCGATCTCGCGGCTAAGCAAGGCGCTGAAGCCGACGCCGACGGGATCGAAGCAGCCGGCACTGACGAAGGTGCCCGAATTGTTGGAACTGCAGCAGGCCGTCGACCGGTCAACCTCCGACGTCGTGACGAAGCTCTCCTCGCGCCTGCTGGCCCTCACTGTCGTCCGCGTCGGCGTGCTGCGCCAGGCGACATGGGATGAATTCGAGGGGATCGATTGGGACAAGCCCGATGCCCCTGCGCCGGGGGCGCTCTGGCGGATATCGGCCAGCCGGATGAAGCTGGAGGTCGAGGACAAGGGGAATGAGGCTTTCGGGCACGAGGTGCCGCTGCCGAGGCAGGCCGTCGAGATCCTGCGCACCTTGCGCGTCATCACTGGCAAGTATCAGTTGCTGTTTCCGGGCGGGAAGTCCTGGCGCGAGCCGATGAGCGATGCGGCGCTGTCGTCACTCTATAAGCGGATGGCAGGCGGCAAATATAAAGGCCGGATGGTGCCGCACGGCTGGCGCTCGGCATTCTCGACCATCATGAACGAGCGGGCGGCGGCGCAGCGGTTCGATAGCGATCGGATGCTGATCGACATGATGCTCGCTCATGTGCCGAAGGGAATGTCGGCGTCCGAGTGGGCCTATAACCGCGCGCGCTACCTCGATCCTCGCCGCGAGCTTGGGCAGGCGTGGGCGGACATCATCAGCGATGGTTTGGCGCCACCGTCTGCAATGCTACCTGCTATCTAGAATAAAGGTCGTATGCCGCCCAGGTCTCATAGCGGATTTTGCCAGGGTCACCGCCCATTGGGCCACAGAGCTCTTCGAATTTAGGATAACCAAGAAGATAGGGCACTAGGTGGCCGGCGTCTTCGTCTTTGGTGTAAGTCCAGCCGTGGGAGGCGGCCGCGGCCTTCATCGCCTCTGCGTCATCAAATTCGTGGACACCTTCGTCCTTAATCCCGACGACAATAATCGACATATTCCCTCCTGATTCGAAGGTGGATCATGCCGATCGATGGGGTCGAACGCCAGCATCAAACGCCCGGATGTTCGGACAGGATTACTGATTAAAAGTCAGTGCAATATCCAATCATTTCAATGCCTGTTCCGCTATATACACGATCTGTTCACGGACGCTATCCTGCGGCGTTGCCGAATTTGTCGGAATGAAGCAATGTCAGTTGCAGAGTGGTCCAGCCAACGAAGTTTGGCTGATTTTTGCGGGGGAGGGCGCCGGTGCTTTGCGAATGGATTAACCTGAGCCATTGGCCAACGCTGGACGCGGATATGATCAATGCAGTCGCAGCAGCCTGTGCTGCGATCGCAGCGTTTTTGGCAATCGGCGTTTCGCTGCGACAGGGGCGTTCATTAGAGCGGCAGTCGAGAGCCTATGTGGGCATCGGACATATGTTTTACGATGGGCCGAACGGGAAGGTGTCCATCGAGATACGCAACAACGGGCAGACGCCTGGAGATGTATCCGTTTGGACCTATCATAAAAACATCGATGGCGAAGATGTTGAAAAACAACATGGGCTAGGGATAATTGATCCAGCGACGTCGATCCCCGCATTTATCAACATAGACTTTGCTACGATTTCGAAGAACCGCCAAGTTCGGGTCAGGATCGTTTATAACGACGAGTTCAAGCGCAAGTGGGAGCGAGATGTAACTTACTTTGTGGGGCCTGAGGTTTCATCTTCAGTAGAGACCCGGATGTATGTGGTTGGCGGCAAGTCATCAGAACGGAATATTAGCGGTTTCGCGTTCGTCGGCCGATAACGATCTCGCAGAATTCGTCCACCGGCTCGGGCGGGGACTCATGCGGCCGGCGCATCATCTCGCCTCGCCTGGTCGGCTGGGGCAGGGTCGGGGCGGCCCCATCAGTCGCCACCCGGATGATAGCGCCAAAGCTATCCGCCTTATGGAAGATCGCTTTGATGTCGGGCAGTAGGTTGCGGGCCCAGTCGGCATGGGTCGGGCTGACATAGCCGATCTGCCGACCACGCTGCGAATATACCGAGATGGCTGGCACGCCATCGACCAGCCGCTTGAGAGGCCGCAGGGTGACCCGTTCCCCGGCGATGCACCTATCGATCTCTGCCTGGCGGCGCGGCGCGCAATCGGTGCGGAAGTCGGTCCCAACGATCGCCAGCCCGATCGACGGGGCGGCGGCCGGCCGAACATGGTCAGCGGCGAATCTCATGGCGAGAACATAACGTGAACAAGGGTCAGGCGGAAGCCTTGACCGACTCGATTTTTGTTCTTCATACGTTCACGGGTTGGAGGAAGGCATGGTGAAGATTGAGGATGTGCGAGCAGCAGTGGCTGACGCGCTGCAAGAGCGCGATATTGGACAGCCGCCATTCTGGAATGACATTCGGGAGGGGCGCCGAGACGACACCCCATTCATGGTCGGTGCGATGATCTGGGCGGAGCATATCGCGACCCGTTCGGCGCAGTGAATGGCCCGCTATCGTGACGGACTAAAGCAGGCCACCTGCCTGTTCGAGGCGGCGGCTTGGCACTATGCCGTCAAGGTCATGTGCGGCTGCGGTCATTTTGCATCGTTCGATCCGCACGGATTGTTCTGGCATTTTCATACCAAGGGTTGGCCAGATGACTTCCGATCGGTGCGAGCAAAGATGTGGTGCCGCGCCTGTCGGCAATCGCTTGGGCAGAAGGTCAGACCGCGCCGGCTTGATCTGAGGCAACCCTATCCACCAGGCACCATCACCCTGCGCCAACCCGATGAACGGGAATGGAAGCGGATCGTCAACCGATATCGCGGGTAGATGGGCTGCGTCGATGGCTGCCAGCTTGCCGGAGAGGCAGCCGCAGCCTACCGAGCACCGTCCCGCGATTCGGTTCGGACTGCACGGCCCGTTGGACACCCCGTCTGCAATTGAAAGCGTAGCGACCCGCCCGAGGCAGACGGGGTTACCCTTGAACGTCTTCTTCTTCGCGATTATCCTGCCGCCGTCCCTGACGCGGTCCATCGTCATCGCGGCGCGTGTCAGGGACACCTTTGACAGCCCGGATCAGCGCCTTACCGCCAACCACGACATAGCCCAGCGCCTCGAACGCAAGCCCGACCTTGCCGAGCCCGCGCGTGATCTTCCCCAGGCCCATCAGATCAGCACCTTCTTCAGCTTGGCAAGATAGGCCTTCTGCTCCGCCAGCCCACCGGTCGCGCCCTGCACCAGCCGACACACGGTCGCGACGTCATCGCGATCGGCAGCAGCATTGATCTTGCGAGCATCCCAATAGGCGCAGGCGACCAGCAGGCCGGTATGAGGCTCCGACACCAGATCCGGCTTGGCGACGACGTCGACACCGGTCAGGGCCTTAGCCTCGCGGTAATTGTCTTCGAATGTCAGCTGGGTCGGGCCGCGCCCGCGATGGAGCCAGCCGTCGTTGACATTGTCATTGCCATAGCGGCCGCCATAGACCTTGTTCGCCAGCGCCTGCGGCTTGCCAGCATAGGGCTGCGCCGATGCGATCGTCGGGAAGCGGCTGGGCCAGACCTGGACGATCCGCTTGGCGGAATAGTTCAGATCCTCTTCCATGACGCGGAAGCCCCGCGTCTCGACCGCCCAGCGGGCAAGCGCGTGCGCCAGGCGCAGGGGCGTGACGATGGCATAGCGCGGAAACATCTCGGCCGCCGCCTTGCCCAGATCGCGCGTGAGCGCACTGGCAGCGCCGCCCGTGTAGGAGAACAGGCCGCCATAGCTCAGCGGCCCGAAGTCGCCATCGATCCTGCCGGAATAGTGCCCAGCCGCTTGCAGCCGGAGTTGCACCGCTTTGGTGTCCATAAATGCTCCTATGGATTTTAGGATTGATGATCAGCGGGCAGCGCCGGCCGGGCCGCCACCGCCTTTGCACTTTCGACCTTCTGGACCGCCTGCCGCAATTCGCCGCTGCTCTCGATGACGTCCTTGGCCACGTCGCGAAGCGTGACGGCCTCGACCTGACGCATGAAGCGCTCGGTATAGAGTTTGATGACCCGGTCAGCGCATACGGTGACGAAGGCTGTCACCAGCGCCGCCGCTTCGCCGTCCGCGCCGGCCTGCCGACACAGCGAATAGGAAATGAGCGCCACCAGAGGCAGGATCAGCAGATCGGCAATCACCAGCCGTGCCTGCACCTTGATGCCCCGCTTGATCAGCATCGCATATTTAGCGGCAAAGCCGAACGTCAGGCCTATCCAGATCCAACTATATTTGGCCACCACGGCCTCGAACACAGGACTCACCGGCACTATACCCCTTTGAAAATTGGAAAGCCCGGCGCAGCATGAAACTCGCCACCTGCGTGGCGTGTTGGCATAGGACGCAAGGAGGATGCTTTGACCCGCGAACGAACACAGGAACTGAGCGACGAGGAATGGAACGCCCTGCTGGAGCGCGACCGCGCCGAGCAGGAAGCCGATCCCAACAATGCGATGAACAGCCCGCTGGGTCTGGACGAAGAGGCGCGCAATAACCTGACGTTCGTCATGGTCACCGCGGCCTTCCTCGTCATCAGCCTGCTGGTGGGCGGGTGGTATTATCTGTGATGTGACGCCGGCAAATTTTAAGCCGCCAGCGCCACGCTGCCAGCTTCCGCCGGCCAGGCCAGGATTGCTTCGCGCGTTGCGGCCCGCGCGATCCCACCAAGGTAACGTGGCACCACCAGATTAATCGCTCCGCGACCGTCAATCTCGGCCACACCTGCACCGCCGAAGAAATCGGTGGTCGGGTGCCCCTTGTGCGCGATGTTTATGGTCCCCGTGACGCCAGCGGTGACGCTGTCGACGCCCATTTCAGCAGCCCCGCTGACAGCATCATAAGTGGCCCAGATGATATGCTTGCCAGTCACCACCGGCGGCGATGTCCAGTCGATAGAATTCCCCGCGTTTGGTCCATGCGAAAGGTAGGGATGCCCGTTATTAAGAATCCCGAAGAAAAGCCGCTGGCCGGTCGTGTCCGAACTGGCCACCAACGAGTTAGAGGTTGCTGTGGTGTCCAGATCGACAAGGCAAGCGATGAAATAGCTGGATGGCACCTGGTATGCGGCCTGCGCTTTGCCGCTTGCATCTGCGCCCCAGTCAATCGCTGCCCGGCCGTTGAGGGCAGACATCGTGCCGCCGGTCACCGTGATCGGCAGGCCTCGCGCGCGGTCCCGCAAAACAAGGCCAGAATATTCCGGTGCTTGCTCGGCGGCGTCGAAACAGAAATCGATTTCACGCGTGCCGAAAGCCATCCGCTCCTTGTCGGTCATCTGCGATGCGATGACGGCGGAGGGGCGCGCAAGGCGGGTTGAGGAAATGATGGATACGCTCATGCTGTCGTAACTCCTACCTTGTGACCAATCATGTAGTTGTGCAGGGGGAGGCCGGTGACCGGGCATCCTTCGCTGTCATTGTCGCGAATGCAGCAGCGCAGGCCGGTGGTCCTACCTTGGCCGGTCTCGCTACCAGCCTTCCAGTTGCCGAAGCCGATCTCCGGTGTCGTGCCGGTCGGAACCGCGGACAGATAAATGGCCAGCGTGTTGCGGCTAAGCACTTCCACCGATGCCACCGTGACGGCGGAACCGGTGCCAGTATTGCTGTCGCGATAGACGACCCCATATTTGCCGGGGTCCGTGACGCGGCTGGTGTCGATCGTGATCGCCCCGCCATAATCGACCACGCCGCCCGCTACCGTCGCGATGATCAGCCGGCCGGTGCGCACAGCGCTCGAAACATATAGCGGCTTCCATGGGCGGCCCTGCTTTAGATGGCGGCGAATGGCCTTGGCTGCATGGCTGGCCATGAAGCAATAGCTGGCCGGCAGCATGTGATACTGATCGCCGAAATCACAGACATATTGGGGGGCGGCGAGGATGAATCCCGAGAGGTTTACGCCCGCATACCGCTGTGCAGAAGCGGGCGCGACCAGCTCGTCGGCGCCAGCGGCCCCACCGAAGCGGCTGATCTGCTGAAGAACTATCAGCGGCGCGGTTGCCTGCCCGGTGATGGTAGTGACATCAGAGGCGAGGTCTGCCTGCAACTCCTGCAGGTAGCCGAGATAGACGGATGAGGCTTTGTCCTCGTCGTTCTCACCTTGCCGCCAGTTAATGGTTGCAAGTTCGAACGGTCGGCTCGCTGCGTCTGCCAGAGCCTTGGCGCGCGTCACGCCGTACAGGAAATTATTGTAGGGCGTCGTGCCCTTTTTGAGGTTCAGGTAGGGGGTGCCGCCGACGCCAGCCGAGCAAACCAGAACATCCTTGCCGATCTCCCGTGCCAAGGCAAAGCCAAGGCTGGTCAGGCCGGTGTCGGAAAGCTGGGTGGAGCCGTCCAGGTCTTCGGCGGCAGGCACGAGGCTTCCGTAGCTGGTTGCATTGTAGCCCCCACCGTCGATACCCGCGCGCACGCCACCATTGAACATGAGCACCCGCGAGGATGGCGCATAACGAAGGGTCGGCAGCGTCCCAGCCGCATAGGATGCAGAGCCAAGCGAAAGGCTCTGGCCATAGCTGAAATGGCCCTCGATCGCGTTGCCGCCGACAACAGCGGCCAGCGGGGATCGCGCAAGGCCGATCACCCCGTCGCTGCGACCGTAGCGCACGACGCCCGGCGCGATGATCTTGGGCGCATGGCAGTCAACAACGCTCGCGGTCAGGCGGCGTTCGCTGATGCCGTCCGCAATAAAAATCTGTTGAACCGGCCCACCGCCGTCATCCACCGCCTTGCTGTAGACTACGGGGGCGGTGGTGGCGGCCGGTTCGAAAATCTCGCCCGAAGCACCGAAGGTTAGCAGCGCGTCGCGGCCACTGATCACCTGAAACGGGGCGGCGCCGACACGTTCTGGCCGATCATGCATATCACCAGCGCCGCGCAACATCTGCCGGCGGGCATCGAACCATGAAATGGGCGACCCGCTATCGTCCACGATATAGCGGACGACGCCGCCTTTCATGATTGGCGGCAGATCGCCAGGCCGAACATAGTCAGGAGCGACTACGCGGCCGATCCGATCAAGCGACAACAAGATGTCGCCGTCGCGCTCGACAAGAGGATAGACGCCGGCCTTGATGAACATGCGATCGAACAGCCCTAGCCGGTTCGCCGCCTCCTTATTCTTCGCATTCTCGTCAGCGATCTGGTCGCCATGGACCTCATCGACCGCCACTCGTGCATTGGATTCAGCGTTGAGGTTGGTTTGCAGGGAGTTGAGGCCGGTGTTTACGTCGCCGGCGTTCGCTTTGGTCGCGATCGCGGTTTCGGCGGCATCGATACGCCCACCAAGGGCATTGTCGCGCGCGACTGCCTGACCCTCGACTGCGTTGAGGCTGGTCTGAAGCGTGTTCAGGCCGGTATTGACATCGCCGGCGTTCGCTTTGGTCGCGATCGCAGTCTCGGCCGCGTCAATCCTGCCACCAAGGGCGTTGTCGCGGGCGACAGACTGCCCATCAACCCCATTCAGGTTGGTCTGGAGCGTGTTCAGCCCGGTGTTTACATCTCCGGCATTGGCCTTCGTCGCGATCGCAGTTTCAGCCGCCGCGATGCGCTCGCCGTGATTCTCTACCGTCGGTCCTAGCCCGACCGCTACCGCCACATCGGCAGCCTCTTCGGCGGTGAGCCCAGGACCGCGCAGGCCGCGAACCTGCCCGCTGAAATATTGAAAGCTCATGGCAGCGTAACCCCCGGTTCGAGAAGGAAGCGACCGAGCGCGAGCTTGTCCTGCAGCGCGTCGGCATAGGTGATGACGATGTCGTAGGAATAGGCGTCCGCTTCGCCTGGCTCGGGTTCGTTCAGGCCCGTCGGGGAAGCCTCAAGCGCCCCCTGCGCGATCTGGGGCAACAGGCGCAGGCGGCGCGGCTCATCATCCGTAGCTGCCATGTCCTGAAAAAGGATGCCGGGAACCGCGATGATCGGCGCGCCGGCTGCGCCCGGATAGAGGCGCACCTCCATGCGGATGCTTGCGCCGGCGAGCGGCAAATCCTCGCCTTCGTAAAACAGGTCTATGGTCGGCGCCCACGCGATATTGCGCGAGGCCGTCAGGTCCATGCTGGCGGTCACATCTTTCTCCGAATTCAAGCCGTCAGGATTTTGCGGAAATCAAGGCTTCCAGGCGGTCCATGCGCCGCCGCTGATATGCGGCTTCGACCGCAAAACATTCGTCGTAGCGCAGGCCCCAGCGGTTTCCCGCCTTCACCGCCACGCGCGTCCTCTTGGTGGTCGTTCCTGCCTTGCTGATGACGGGTTCGCGCTGCTCGTCCCACTGGTCGAAGCACAGCAAGCCGATCTCGAAGGCATCGATCCCGTGCGCCGCAAAGGCCTCATGCACCTGCTGCGCCACCAGCCCGACATGCCAGCGCGCATCGCCCGCCTTCGCGCGCACTGCATCGCGAAAACGATATCGGCACCACTCGACATCACCCCAGGCATCAAGCCATTCCGCCGGGATCGCTTCGACATTCTGCTTTGCCCGCCGGTCGGAGGTGCTGATTGTCGAGGTGCCTGAGTAAATTTGCCCCCAGCGCAGCGAGGCGGTGCCCAGGGTGTAGCTATTATCCGCACCGGGACGCGCCGGGCCACCGAGCGTCAGCGCCCCGCTGGAGCGCTCGATTGTCAGGGCGTGCGCGACATAGGCCCCGGCGTCGCTGTATCGATCGATGTAGAAATCGGTGCCAACATTGCTTCCGCTTTCCGTGCTGCCGTCCATGCCGGTCAGCCATCTCGCCGACGAGCCCCGGCGATAGACGGTCCGCGCGGCATAGCCAGCGTCGGCATTCACGAAGAAGCTGGCATTGAGTGCCACTGGCGCGAGGATCAAGGATGCAATGAAGGTCTGCCCGCCAGACCAGCTATTTGCCGTCGACATCAGCGGGACGGCCGCGCCAGATGTTCCAATGTTCTGCGTGGCGGCGCTGCCCAGGCCGAGCGCCGTCCGTGCGCCGGCCTGTGTGGTTGCACCGGTGCCCCCGTTGGCGAGGGCGAGCGTGCCGCCGAGTGTCAGCGAACCCGTTTCGGTGATCGGCCCGCCAGAGAAGGTCAGACCGGTCGAACCGCCCGAGACGTTGACGCTCTTGACCGTGCCGTCAGGCACATAGGCCAATGAATTCCATGCCGTTGCGCCGTCGCCGATCTTCTGGCGTCGGGTATCTGTTTCAAGCGCGGGCTCGCCCGAATTGAGCGTGGGATTGACGCTGGCCCAATTGACCAACGTGTCCCGACGGAGCTGGAAACGGACCGTAGGCATCAGGCCTCCGTCGTGGCGTCGCCGCCGTCGAGGACAACATCGTCATTGTCGGTGATCGGGTCGGCCGGGTCCAATTCTCCAACCTCGCCCGCCTCCAGATAGCTGTCGGGATCGAAGTCGTAGATATCGGCATTATGCTCTTCCAGCTGCAGGCTGACGGAAAAGTCCTGGCTCAGCCCCCAGCTGGTGACCTGAAAGGCGTAATTGCTCAGGC
>Ga0213869_10000052_pt1 | contig 92001 bp, 130 predicted proteins | sample PICome_10_FD_160083 | JGI IMG/M metagenome (GOLD analysis project Ga0213869, IMG submission 160083) | Coastal seawater microbial communities near Pivers Island, North Carolina, United States - PICO132 | ecosystem: Environmental > Aquatic > Marine > Coastal | place: USA: North Carolina... | reverse complement strand
GATGCTCTGGAAGGCATCGTGGGAGGTTCTCAGGCAGTCCTCCTCCAGTAATATGTGCCATTCCTAGGATAGGAACTTCGTCCAACAGGTGCTGAATGAGACGGGCATAGATGGTGGTTGGCACCAACAGTTCCGGCATCTCCTTATAGTAAATATAATTTCGCCACAGCATATCATTGACCAGTGTGTATCCATTACTATGAAGACCACTACTCTCAATACCGATGACTACATCACCCGGCCACATTTCACTACCATCAATAATCTGGTTCTTCTCTACAATACCAGTGCAGAAACCAGCAAGGTCATAATCATTTGCTCTAAAATGTTCGGCAGTTTCTCCACCTAGTAATTCCATTCCAGCCATTGCACAACCAGTGGCAACTCCACGCACAATATCACTGACATTATCATCAAGTGATTTGGTAGAGATATAATCTAGAAAATATAATGGTTTAGCACCAGAACATATAACGTCATTGACGCACATAGCAACGAGATCCTGACCAATAGTGGTGTAATCATTAGCAATCCTACAGATATTAATTTTAGTTCCGACACCATCAGCACCAGATACAAGTACAGGTTTCTCATATCCCGATGGGATTTCCATTATTCCATTGAACCCACCAATGTTAGGTGCCAGTGCTTTGATATAATCTACAAAAGATCGTCCCTTAATGATGTCAACACCAGAAGTTTTATAGTCCATCAGTAAATTTCTCCTTTAATAATTTTCTCACGGTTTTGTAGTTTCCATACTATGTAATCCATCGTTGGGATACACATAGGGTTCCAACCAACAAAGGTAGTTGACTCTCCACTAGGTATCTTCCAACAGGGAGCATCATCATTATCAAGGTCTAATGACTTACGATACTCATCCTCACCAAACATAACAACAGCACGTTCTGCTTCATTCAAACTCTTGAAGCAATCAAAAGAATTCTTTCTAATGATATCAGGGATTTCGTGTTTCATTAATCTCTTTTTTAAGTTTGCGTATTGTACTACTGAAGAAACCAAAGTCTCGGGTTTCTGTAATAGGTTTTGTCTCACCACATACACCACACTTTGATTCATAAACAGATGAACAACCTACAGAATAAACTCCATACTTGTGTCCACAATCAAAACAAGTTTTATAGGCAGTTTCAAGTTTCTTAAGTAGGGTCTTTTTTTCTTTGATGGTCATTATTAAAATCTCCAAGTGCGTTCCAGTAATCCAATATTGAATCCAAACTTATAGAAACTAAACAAAATAGAAATTAGATTGCCCATACCAGATTGGATTTGAAGAAAAGGCCAAACAGGATACTCATACCAATGTGCTGATGCTTGAAAAAGTGCCCATCGTTTGGTGAATAATACTTGGACATACCAATCTTGTCCAAAATCACAATCACGGGTGAACTTAATTAGTTTCATGTTTCATATCCGTAATACTTCTCGTTATAGTATGGGTTGGAGTTAAGGAAGGATTTAATATACTCTTCTTGAGTTTGTTTCTTTGGGGGTATGTAGTACATATCTAACCATCCTTTATTGATGAGATCAAAGAAACTTGGTTCCCACGATGCTAATGAGTTTAATGAATCAAACCTTTCACTGATTGCTAACCACCAAGTATCATACCAGTCTCCACCAAATCTAAAACGGATCTTGTCAAGTTGTTCTTCAGTCATTGAATTGCAAGGGGTTGTAGTCGGTCAAGGATCTCACGATAGGCAGGGACAATATCACCTTCATCGTTTCTGAATAGATCTTTATCAAATCTTTCGTCACTACCAATCTTCCATAGTCTCATACTATCAGGACTGATCTCATCGGCAAGTAGTAACTCACCATGAGCAGTATATCCATACTCAATTTTAAAATCTACAAGATCAATACCCATGATGTAGAACATCTGACGAAGGTAATCATTAATCCTTAGTGTCATCTCAATGAAAGGTTCAGGATCATATCCCATCAAACGCACACGATCTGGTGTAAGTAAAGGGTCATGCTTACTATCATCTTTTAAGAAGAATTCTACAATAGGATGAGGAAGAGGATAACCTTCCTTGAGAGTTGTCTCACGAACAATAGATCCAGCAGCACGATTCCTACAAATAACTTCTAGTGGAACAATCTCTACCTTCTTACAGATCATCTTATTAGCACCAACCATATCAATGTAATGGGTTGGAATATTTTCTTTAGTAAGTTTCTCAAAGATAACAGATGAGATACTGCAACAGAGAGATCCTTTTCCTAAAGGATGATCTTCCTTCTCTCCGTTCCCTGCAGTCACTTTATCGTGATACTCAATGATGACACGATCAGCATCGTCACCTTGATATACTGTTTTTACCTTTCCTTCTACAATTACTTCCATTAGTCCTCCTGTTTGTATGTAATAGTAATTTGATTGTATACTACATCTCGGTCGTCGCTGTTGTATACATGACAGCGTTCTACCTTAGCATCTAATAGTTTCTCAATATTATTGAGTTGCCATTCAGCAGCATACTTCTTGAAACCATCGTCCATCCAACTCTTATTGGATCCTGGTGCGTTAAAATCATCCATTGTCAATACCTTTGGGGAAACTTTCAATCTCAGTCAATTCATAGTCCCAATCTTCCATGACTGTGTTGGCATAGAAACGATCAGAAAGCATTTCAATTTCTTTCACTGCATACTCTCTGGTCGGTGCTTCCAACCAAATATCAATTACCTTACCAAGTCTAAGTTTCTTGATATTCAGCTCAGACAATCGCTTACTACCATCTCTCACAGCATTACCTGGAGAGTCATCAACCTGTGATCGTAGACGGATGAATACTAATGCTTTAAATTTCATCTGGGGTGTTTGTCATGTGGTCACTATTTTGGTCATTGAGTTTAAATTCAACTCTGTCTAGTTCTAGAATTTGCTTGACGTGATACTGACGCCAGTCATCAAGGGCAAGCAAGAAGCCAGCAACTAGATTGTCACTAAATTCTGGCGAGTCATGTTGAACATCTGCAATCAAATCAGCAAATTGTTCTGCATAGAATTCTTTTGATCCGTATTCATATGACATATGACATTCTTGGTTAGTTTTATCTGTGGTCATTATACAATAAAAAAGCACCCCCGTCAAGGGAGTGGTGAAGACTACCATCAGGCATATCATCCTACAGATGGTGCTACGAGTGCTACAGGTGTAGACTCAGCAGCAGCAAGATACTCAATCATCTTCTGAAGGGTATCTACATTGTCTCCTACCAGCCCCAGTGCGGTGTTACAGTTGTTGCAGAGTAGTTTTCTAATCTTACCAGTGGTGTGACAATGGTCTACACATAACTTTTTCCACTTACCATTACCTTCATTACCACAAATAGCACATCGTCCATTTTGTTCTTCATACATTTTTGTATGTTCTTCAAGAGTTATACCATAGTTTCTTTTCAGATCATTATTTCTTGTGCGTTCTGGGTTTGCTTGATGTCTTGCCTTCACTCTTGCTTTATCACATTCTTTACATGCAGAGTGTCACATGGAGGGCATTCGTTAGCAGAGTTCCAGAACTTCTGGTTTGCTTCCAGAAGAGCTTCTGTTACATTCTCCTTGAATGAAGAACGAGGGATAAAACATTCATCATCCTCAGTCTTATACTCTGGATGCTCTTCTTTGAATGTGTGCTCTACATCATACAACAGAGATTGTGTGATGTCATTGATCACTTCAAGTGTTCCTGCATTGAGTTCTTCCCATCTATATTTGGGATAGAGATCATCTTTGACACGATCTAGCAATGCTTTCTTACAATGCCAACGTGCATCAAACATTGATGTAAATGCTTCCCAATCATGTCGGGATTTGAAATTAGGGATTGTCATAGGTAGAAAATAGAAATACTTTGATTGTTTGTCCGTCATCCTGTAGTGACACCTGAACGTTAGAACATTCATAACGAACATACTCACGTCCATCACTACCAATCACCTCTACACGGGTGACATCAGGATAGTTCTTGATGTGATCACCATTTGGTGCTTCATAATCTAAATCACCTTCATTCCAAGGTTTCTGTCCAAAAGTTTCACGATCAATTCCAAGAGATTTTAATGCAAGTTCTTCATTGAATCCATCCAGAGTTGTATTCAACCATGGAGCATCATCTTTATCTGGGAGGTTGTGTGTCATTGTTCTTTTGTATACCATATTTCGTAATAATCTGGGGAAGGGCGTTTACCATTCTTCCATACAGAACGTGTTGGATCTCTTCCAGTTAAATTGTAAGGATCAACACCTTCTGGGATTGGTTTATCCCAATCATCTATCTCACTGATAGATTTTACAAGGTCAATGATGGTAGGGTTCTTATCCATATACTCACCATCACGATCTACTGATGGTGGATTGACAACAAACACTTCATCCCACCAATCAGCAATCACATCATAGAGTTTTTGTTCGTAATCAGTCATCAGTTGTCCCATTCATAGTAGATTGTAGTATTGCCGTAGTTTAGGTAATGCCAGAAAAGTGTTTTCATCATACCTTCATCTGCGTATCCATCAAGATGTGGCCACATGTGATTTCTCCAAGAAAACACACAATAATCAAAAACATAAATGGAAGTCCAGATAGTCCATTTCTTCCAGTTGTCAGTCATAATACTTTTGTGCATCTTCTGTCCATATTTTAAGAACATCATCCATAGGATATGTCTTCACTTTACCACTATCAATATCATCTACCATCTGCTGAAGATATTCAAGGAACTCTTTAGGGTATGTCTCATCCATATTGATAGATGCCCAGAACCATTCATAACATTCTCGTTCTGGACTTTCACCATAAGGATTAGCATATGTCTCATAGTTATTGGTCATTAGGTCTGCCCAAATCCTGAAGTTATAAGTCCAGGACTGAACCCAAGCACGAAGCAGATGATCTGTGATGTATTTAAAATACGTCATTTGTTTTTCTCACAGTAGAGGAAATACTTATACTCAGCCATTTTACTCGTAGACCATCTTACTATATCACATCCTTTGTAGGTGTCAACTACTTCGGCATGTGGTTTCATGAGTGTTTCATCTTCACCACCAGAGAGCATAACAATACAGATGATTGCAATGCCTACAATACCAATACTGAAAGCAGCACCCTGAAGAAACATTTGCTTAAACTTGTCATAATCAATCATCATCTTCATCCTCCAGTTCCATAATGTATTCTACAAGTGTACGGATGCTCACGTCTTTGCTATCTCCTGATGTGAAAACTTGATCCCACCATTCAGATATAACAAAGTAAAGTTGTCCTTCTTTTTCAGTCATTGTTGTCCTTCTTTACCCAATAGCAATCAAAACAAATTCTCATCATAAATCTCACAAAACGATTTGGTACTTTTCCTTTTTCTGGACAGTATACCAATCCCCATCCTCCAGGTCTGTTTCCATACAAATAACACTGCCAATTAGAAGGTTCTGGGAATTGAGGTTTGTATTTAATCTTGTAGTCAATCTTGTGTTCAGTCATTGAAACTCTCCTGAAACTCTTTCCATCGTTTGTCTAATTGACTATCCATAAAGTCCCAGACACCATCTTCCATACCTTCAACTCCAACTCCAGCAATTTCAATCTCATCTTGAATAAGAAGGCGGAGCATTTCAATTTGTTCGTTAGTCATTTGTATAATGCAAAGAGTTCAGTGTGCGGTGGTAGATAATCTGTTCAAAACATTTTCCCAAGTCTAACCCAACACCCTCAAAAAAGTCAATACAGGGACACTTGGAGCATCCCTGTGCCAGTTCTTCAAGTGTCCCTCTCATAAGCAATAGTACTAGCACCAAAAAGAATTAACTTTTTAGCAGTTTCGTAATCAACCACACCATACAGGTTATAATCGTAAATTGCTTCGTTAGTCCAATCATCAATATTATCTTGAATATAATTCAAGAGTTTTTCTTCTTTAGTCATTTTACTTCCTCATAGATAAGAGTTTTCATAATCTTGTAGGACACCTCCTTTAAAATGGATACGACACTCAGGCCAGTGTTCCCACTCACCATCCCAACTTTCAGGATACACGGTGATGTATTTGGTGAGGTTCGTTGGTCTCACTCTACCACGGGTTCCGTTTGGAATCCACTGGAAGTTTGTCCAGGAATTCTTTTCAGTGTATCCTTCATCACCTTCTTTGAATTCAACAAAGTCAGCAGTATGAGAGTAATCAATCCAATATAGTTGTCCATCAGGAGACAACCAGTATTGAGTCATTGTGCCACCTATTCCATGCTCTTCTATGTCTTTTGTGTGAAGACGAGTATTGGTAAACTGCTCGCCTAAATCATAAGAACTTCTCAGATAATCAAACATTCCCAAAGTAAAATTACCTCCTATCTATTTGCAATTCTACCACGAATCCAACCATTTCCAGGACATTCTATACTAAGTTTGGAAATATGTCCATTGTTCCACCAGTGTTTTCCATAATTTGGATTATTTTTTCCAATATTTATTTCTTTTAATTTCTTCTTTGTTTCTTCTGAAAGAGGTTTTCCATATTGATAATGATTTGAGCATTTATGCGATTCACTTATTTTTCTTCTAGTTTCTTCAGAATGTTTTCTACCAAGATTTATTTGTCTCAATTTTTGTTTAGTTTCTTGACTATGAAACTTTCCATCAAATCCATAAGTTCCTGGTCTTCCAATATGAGATTTACTCATTTTTTCTCTCCATTCTGGAAAGATTATTCTTCCCTTCAAAGAATTACTCATTTTTTTCCTCGTTTCTTTTGAAGGAGATATTCCATATAGAGGATGATTTTTTCCCTTTACTGCTTCACTTATTTTTCTTTTTGATTCTTGACTATGAATCAACCCACTATTTCCTTCTCCACCATCAGTCCTGTTGCGAAGAATACCATTTCCTAAATCTTTCCTACCAAACACGGCAATCATATATTTTTCATGTTTAAATGCTTCTTCTTCAGTGAGGTTTTGTTTTAGAAAAATTACTCTTGTCCTATCTTTTGGTGGTTTAATTTCCCTATTGCTTTTTTTATAAATTCTATCGCCTTTGCCTTTTCCAATGTAATAAGGAGTTTTATCTTCCCGCAGGTATGCGTAAGTATAATACATTGTTCTTTTAGTAGGGGTATTACTATTTATATTATAGAATAAAATGGGGACTTACGCAAGCCAAATACCCCTACCCGACTTTGCTGCCCCATTACTAATCGTCTAACTCCACATCTTTTACCAGGTCTTGCAATCGGTTCATAAAGTCCTCATCCATAGGAATGACTTCTTCTTTACCAGTGTCAATATCATACCCATAGGTCAAACCTCATTAAAAGTTCCATCAACACATGCTACACCATTTGCAGAGTCAATGTCATTCGTTATTTGCGAATTGCGAATGGACTCAATCTCTTCATCACGTTCCTTCCATTCCTTAAACTTTTCATGGAGGTCTTCATTCCTTGTGACTTCATACTCCTCACAGATTTTACGTTGGTCTGCATCATTGACCCATTCATTCAAGACCAAAGACATAGCACCCTCACGAATGTTATGAGGAGTCATACCAACTGCCAACATAAACTTCTCAAATAGTTTGAAGTATTGTCGGGCACTGAGGTCAGCAGCAGGTGCAGTGATTACAAAGTGTTCTTCTGGAATGAAGTCGTCATCAATGGTAGAACCAAACCCACGACTATAATCATGAGTGTAGGTGGCATCAAATTTGAATTCAACAGTTGCTTCGTAGGACATGGGTCTGATGTGTATGAGATTATTATACAATAAAAAACCACCCCCGTCAAGGAGGTGGTGGACGGTTATTCAGGTGTCCATAAGACCCTTTAGTGACTTAAGTGTATCTTTATATTTCTTTACAATAGAAGTCAATGAGTGTTTCTACTTGTTTGCATCTTCCCAATCTTTTTGAAACTGTTCCAGTCCTTTGTCAGTCATAACGTTCTTATACATCTTCCAAAATACGATAGGAGGAATGGTAACAACGTCTGCACCATACTCTGCACATTTCTCTACCTGTCTCACATCACGAATTGATGCTCCTAAAATTTGAGGTGTCTTAAGACCTGTTGCATTGAGTTGGTTATAGACCTTCCTAATCTTCTGAATCAATTCCAAACCATCAACTGAATTATCTTCCCATCTACCAATGAATGGGGAGATATAAGTTGCTCCTGCCTTTGCTGCTAAGATTGCTTGTGCAACTGAGAAGACAAGGGTGACATTAGTTTTTACACCAACTTTAGATAATTCCTTACACGCCTTCAGTCCTTCAACAGTACAAGGAACTTTGATGGTTATTGCTGGAGAGATAGTAATAAACTCTTGGGCCTGGTTCAACATCTCTCCTGAAGTATCCGCTACAACCTCTGTAGAGATACTTTCTAATGCCAGGAGACCTGAGAGTTCCTGTGCAACCTCTTGAAGGGTTCTACCACTCCTTAGAATGAGTGTGGGGTTTGTTGTGACACCATCAATGAGACCAGTCTCATACGCAGGAGTGATCATATCAAGGTCTGCAGTATCTAAAAATATTTTCAAGATTGTTTTTGAAGAACTTCATTATGTATTATATCATTATTTCCATTATTGTTCCAATGTCTGATCACCCGTGAAATATATCTATACACAAAAAAAAGAGACCCAAAGGTCTCTTTCTTGTTATTCAGTTTTTCTAACTAACTCAACCAACAGTAGGAGCAGTAAGTGCTACAGGAGTACTTTCTGCTGCGGCGAGGTCAAGTGGGAAATTATGAGCATTTCTTTCGTGCATCACTTCTAAACCAAGACCGGCACGGTTCAACACGTCGGCCCAGGTATTAACAACACGGTTCTGACTATCCAGAATGCTCTGATTAAAATTCAGACCGTTGAGATTAAAAGCCATCGTAGAAACACCAAGAGCGGTGAACCAGATGCCAACAACAGGCCATGCAGCAAGGAAGAAGTGCAAGGAACGGGAGTTGTTGAATGATGCGTATTGGAAGATCAAACGACCGAAGTAACCATGGGCTGCGACGATGTTATAGGTCTCTTCTTCTTGACCAAACTTGTAACCATAGTTCTGTGACTCGGTCTCGGTTGTTTCACGAACCAAGGAAGAGGTCACCAGTGAGCCGTGCATGGCGGAGAACAGTGAACCACCGAAGACACCTGCTACACCCGCCATATGGAAGGGATGCATCAGGATGTTGTGCTCTGATTGGAAGACCAACATGTAGTTGAACGTACCAGAGATGCCAAGTGGCATAGCGTCGGAGAATGAACCTTGACCGAAGGGGTAGACGAGGAATACAGCAGATGCTGCTGCTACTGGAGCAGAGTATGCTACACAGATCCAGGGCCTCATGCCCAAGCGGTAGGAAAGTTCCCACTCACGTCCCATATATGCATAGATGCCGATAAGGAAGTGGAAGACTACCAGTTGGAAAGGACCACCATTGTAAAGCCATTCATCCAAAGATGCTGCTTCCCAAATGGGGTAGAAGTGAAGACCAATTGCGTTTGAACTAGGAACAACTGCACCAGAGATGATGTTGTTACCATACATGAGTGAACCAGCAACGGGTTCACGGATGCCGTCTATGTCAACAGGCGGAGCAGCGATGAAGGCAACGATGAAGCAGATTGTTGCTGCAAGCAGTGTCGGGAGCATGAGCACACCGAACCAGCCGACATAAAGACGATTGTTTGTTGAAGTTACCCACTCACAGAAATTCTGCCATGGGGATGTTTGTTGTCTTGAAAGAGTTGTAGCCATTGTTTTGAACAAAAAAGTAAGACCATCAGGGAATGGTGGAGTTACTATTTCCCCAGCACCCTCAGCCGGGGATATGAGAGACGTGATTTATACACCCTATAGGTCTCGGTTTGAGGAGTGTTACGAACAGTAAAGGAATGTGTTGATTCCGTAACCTCTCGACTTATTTATAATAAACCATTCCCAGGTGTCTGTCAACCCTTTTTCTAAAGCCACTTGACAGACTGGCTCAATCCCTGTAGGATTAGGCTTGTCCGGGTTCATAAGAACTAGTATCTATATTCTTCTAGAATATCTAACACCTTATTAAGATACTTATGGGCTAGATCTTTTTCTTTTTGCCAAACTGTTTTTGGTTCGTTATATACTTCGTCTTTAAGTTTTAGAACTTTTACTTTAAGTTCTTCTTTCTTCACTTGATTTTTACTCATTAGGATTCCAGTTACCAATAAATACTGATCTCTTTTCCCAAGAGTCAGCGTTTTCATAGACAAATCCTTTTTTGTATTTTCTATTAATACATTGAGGATCATTTGCTTTTGAACAGACTAAGTTATGAAGAGTGTCTTCATTTCCATTAATACCTGTTCTCCATATATGATTACCATTTAACCATACAGCACCGCACTTGGGACATTCTTTCCTGTTAAATGACAGGTCAGATAGCTCTTTATCGGACATTATATTAAACTGTTCATTCCTATACAGTAAGTATATTTATAGATCACCTTTAGATAAATAAAAACAGTGTATGAGTTCGATAACAAATGAAAAGGTTCTTACCTTTTATTATGTTAATGATGACTACCGGAAGTGTATCTGCTGGTGAACTTACTTCTAGACATTCTTCTAGTGTTCAATTGACCGTTGAAGGACCAGCTATTCAGTCCACAAGACTTGGTTCTACTTATTCTGTTTCTGGATCTAATATTACTGCTTCCACCTTGGGTGGATTAACTGGTAGTTCTGCTACTGCTCCAGCTACAATTAGTGCAGGAAGTTATGCTGTTACTAACTCTGGTGAAGCATTTAGTTTTACAGAGACTAATTTTATTGGCGACACTACCACGACCACACAAGTGGCATTGACTTCTGGTCAATTTGACTCTCCAAATCTTTATGGAGATTCTACAACTCAGATTGGTGGAACTGCAGGAACTCTTGCGGGTACTATCGATTCTGCGGGTGTTATGACTCTTACTGCTGGTGGAGCTGGCACTACTGCCACAGGACAATTCGTAACTGAAGTAACTATTCGTTGATTTAAATCATGTCTAGACTAAAAGAGTCTATTGGTTTTGGTTTAATCTTGGGCATTATACATGGACTGCTTCAACCTGTTGGTGCAGTGCCAGTCGTGCCCAACTTTACGCAAGGAAGTATGACAAGTCACACAGAGACGACACAAAACATCAAAGAAACCATCAATTCGATGGATTACAGAACAGGATATGAATACTCTGTGACTGGAAGTGGTATTACTGCAGCAGGTGAATTGAGACCTGCAACATCATCAACTGTTAATGAAATTGAAGGAGTGACTTCACGATGGGTAGGATTATCAAACAGACCAAGTTTCTCTCAGACTCTTCCAGGAGGAGCCTTTCAATATACAGAAACATACAGCGGACCTGGTCTTCAAAACCAAACAATAATACAAAGAGAAACAGTAGTAGAGTCAGTAACCGACACAATTTCCATTTTTTCCCAGTAATCGGAGTATGTTTAATTGGTTTCTTATCACCTACAAAGGTTCTTGCAGAGTCTGTTGGAGGTGTCAGTGCTACTGCTGCCCCTGTTGCTAATAGTTCTGGTTCAGTTACCAACCAAGCCATCCAAGTCCTCCAGGGACCTTATATTACAAACACCTACGGGGGAGGTATTCAGTGTCAAGGTCCCACAATGAATGTTACACCATACGTTACTGGAGCAGTCTCCAGGTCATTACCTTGGGAACCATATTATAATGATCCTGTATATGACATGACAGACTTTGAGGGTCGTTTTGATGAGGATGGTAATGACATTGGTGATGGTATTCCAGATAATCCAGGAAGAGTTGTGTATGAGGTTCCTGTAAGAACTGGTCAAAAAGATAATTATAATTTAGGTCTTGGATTTTCTGTTACTTGGTCTCGTCCTTTAGACAAAACTCTTCAAGACCAATGTAAGTTAGCAGCACAAACTCAAATAGAATTACAACAACAAATCACAGCCAACAAAAGATTGGACTTTGAGATTGCAAGACTCAAGAACTGTGGTGAGTTAATGAAATCTGGTATTAGTTTTCATCCCAAAAGTCCTTACTATAAAATCTGTGCTGATGTAGTAGTTCAAAATGTTACTGTTGTTCCACAACATCGTCATTCTATCCCTAGACCTACTTCTTCACCTTCGCCTTCACAGACTTCAACTTTGCAATCGCTTGATTCCGATCCCGCTGCTCTGCTTGGCGTTCCTTTACAGACAAGGTCTTCAGTTGTTTCCCCCGAATAGTGGAAATCTTCTTTAGAACTTTCTTTACCGTTGGTTTGATTACTTTCAATAGTATATCGACCAACGGTTTTGCTAATAGTGCAGATGTAGTTGCGATCACTGTAATACCACCAACCTGCATTACCTGACCACCACTAGGAAGACCAGAGATAACTTGTTCTATAATTGGTACAGGTTCTGTAATTCTGATACAAGTGCCATCGATCAACTCATAGGCAATTACTTTCTCTTTATATCCATTAAGATACGTTCCAACAGGTTCTCTTGTTTCTTGAACAGGTGTGGGACATTTAACTGTCGGTGCAGTTGATGAAGAATCTGTTCTTGGTGATTCTATTTTTGTATCCGGTTCATTAAACCTGGTGTCTACCGTAGAAGGTCTGGTGGGTAATGTTTGATTTGGTGTATAATTAGGTGGATTGAATGACGGTACATTTCCATCACAATATGTTAGTATTCCTCTTGAATCGTCAAGGTTTTCGTTTAACGGATTATTAGATTCATGTGCCTCAACACAACCAGGTATATCAACAATGGGAGTACCTACCTGAACCGTAACCGGTGGATCATAAGTTTGTATTGAAGGTACATCATTTAAAACACTTCTAACTGGTAAAATTTTTATACTATTAATAGGTATACTATTAGTGGGTATAGTGTTTGTTCTGATGTTTGGAATATCCATCAACTGTTAGAATGGAAGTGCTGGACCAGTGGTGGTAGGAAGTGATGGAATTGCGTCGCCAGTAACACCAGGAAGTTCTGGCATTGTAGAATCCAACATACCAGGAAGTGCTCCAGAAATTGCTTCGGCTGCAGCACTCGCAACTTGTCCCTTTACATTCTCAATAATAGAATCCTTATTGAGATAAACATATGTGCCACCACCTACAATAGATGCAGTTCCTGCAAACGACAATAGTGCTAAAACATTAATTAGTTTTTGCATCTTCCGTAATCCTTTTCATAAGTTCTTCTCTATCTATATCTAATTGTCTTCTCAACTTTCTTTTCATCAACTCCTAGTATATAGTAGATACTATAACCAGCCATACAAAGAGAAAGAAAGACCATAAAAATGACCGACCACACAGGATCGCTTACATTAGTATGTGGATGTAGTAATAATTTCATGAATTCTCAAATTGGTCTTCAAGTATTATTTTAAATAAGTTATCTCTTAGAGCCCATAACTGTTCTTGTTCTTCATAGGGTCTGGCTGGAGCTCCTGGCCAATACTTAATAGTTTCTTTCACACAGTGATGCATGAGTTTTATATCTTCTATTCTTACACTTATTGTGTAGTCATAATCCTCTTCTTCGTTCATGGATTTCTTGGATCTATTCCTAGATTTTTAAGGTATTCACACCACCAATCTTGGTCTTTTATATACCTCCAATTTGGTACAGGTTTTCCTTGTTCAATTGTATAGTGTTGATAAAGAGCATTATCTATAGTCTGTGCGATCTCCATATTCTTCTTCCTCTGCGTCAACATCTATATACGCCTCCATAGTATAGGGTCCTCGTTTTCTAAAGGGTTCTTTTCCGACATAATTTTTTTCGTCGTTGACAGCAGATACCCATATAGAAAGTTTCAATACTATAAAAATAATAACCAGCGGTGTGAAGTAACCGATTAATATTACTGGATTCATTTATGTTTCCTCGTAAAAGGTTCCCAGTGTTCCCACTGATATTTATGAACTGCCCACATTCCCACGATGGGAACCAAAATTAAAATAGATGATAGGAATCCTAATCCGTATGGGTTGTTTAGTACAGTCCCACAAAACCTAGCAAACTGTAGTATCATTTTTTTCCTTGTTTAACTGACCATGTTAATTCCATACCACTAACCAGTAGTATGATGAATGAGAATACAAAAAGACCACTAATCATGATGGATACGCATTATTAAGTCCCCATAAAACAAATGATGTTATTGAAGTTAGTATTAGCATTGCTGTAATATAGTGTGTCATTATTCTGAAATTAAAGAAAGTACAAATAAAAATAATCCAATGAAAGTATAAAAACTAATTACAATTAATTGTCCCTCATCCATAAGTCTCTAAAATAGAAATCAACTGTTGTTAATGTTCCTGTTGGTATATTTTTTTCATCATCAATAGCCCACTCTCTACAGAAGGTTGGTATAGTTTGTGAGTTTAGTACATTCTTGACTCCATACATTCTAGCAAATGAACTCATGGCAAATTCATAACGAACTTTAATGTGCTGTTCCATTCCCGTCATACTTATCTGATTCATAATAAACGTTCTCCCCTTTGTAAAATCCAAACAGTACTGTAGTGATTACAAATGGGATTGATATCCAAAGTAATACGTGAGATAAAGTCATGTTGATTGCCAACTACATTATCTATTATAGTGGTGTTCCTTAGGAATGGTGGTTTGTTATGAGATCCTTACTTAAAACTTTCTAGGTATTCTTTTTCAGTCTGATAGGGATGAACCTTACCTGTCTTTAATTCCCATGCATACTGAAGATCCTGGACCAACCATTGATCCACACGATAACAGTACTGCCAATTGACTGGTTGTACACAATTCATAATTACTACTTGGAAGAAAGCAATTCCATAATTAATGATGGTACACATTAACCTTTAGGTTCTACCGCAGATATTACAACAGGTACTTGTTCAATTCTAATTGTCTGTGAAGGAGCAGTTTGTGATGCTGCCTCAATCAATCTTTCCATATCTTGTTTAGTAACTCCATTATCATTACCTTTACCACTTTCACCTGCTTTCTTTGCTGCCTGAACACCAAAAGTCGCAAGCACCCCAGTAAAGACACTTGCGATAAAAGTAGGATCTAGTTTCTGCTCGGGGATTCCCAGTGCAGGGGGTAGTTTAATATAAGCGAGTGTGAGTATTCCGCCACTCCAAACAAGGATACCAAGCCTAACAAAAGTAGACAAAATAGCAATCTGTTCTTCTTTGTCATCAGTTGCCTCCTTTATTTTCCCCAGAATACCCTTCTTTTTGGGTTCTTCCTTCTTGGCAACTTCCTCTGGCATTTGATGAAAGCGGTGTTAATTTATTTATTAAAAAGGGACTCTAATGAGACCTTACACCTTGATATACTGGTTGCATCATACCATCATCTGGGGGCCCATCAAAAAAGGACAGTCTTTCAACTGTCCTGTGTAAATTTAGTTGATAGTATCAACAGCACCTAGTGCTCTTTGTCGAAGGTCCTCTGGAAGAGGAACATAACCTAGTGAGTCAGAGATAGATTGTGCTTCAGGACTCAACATATATCGAAGAGTCTCTTTTACTCCTGGTTTGGATTCAGGGTAAGCAAGAATCCATGTCAGAGAGACAATAGGATATGCATTGGCACCAGCAGGGTTAGCATCAGCACCACGAAGCTGATCGTCCAGGACGATCTTTGATAGACCTGCTGCAGATGTTTTAGCATTTGCTGTGACATAATTACCTGCCTTGTTCTGTAGAGCAACCTGTTGGAAGTCACTGTTTACAACATAACCATAATTTAGGTAACCAATAGAACCAGTAACTTGCCTCACTTGTGCGGCAACACCAGAGTTACCTTTACCACCGATACCAACAGGCCATTTTACTGCCTTACCTGTGCCAACATTCTCTTTCCATTCAGGAGAGAATGCTGATAGTGAGTTAGTGAAACCTTTTGTGGTGCCACTACCATCAGAACGGAAGACAGGAACAATAGTTTTACTTTCACATCCAAAGGTAGACCAGTTAGTAATCTTACCAAGATATACATCAGCAAGTTGTGTCTGAGTCATCTTAACATCACAACCAGGCATATTGTAAGCAGGAACAATAGCACCACCAGTCATAGGGATGTGGATCATCGGAATGGTTTGCTTCTCATCACTTACAGCACCATCACTGGCACCAAAGTCAACTGTACCAGCAACATACTGACGGACACCAGATCCACTACCAACTGCTTGATAGTTTACTTGGTTACCAGTCTCCTGCGCCATTCGTTGGAACCAGGAGTTATAGAGAGGAGCAGGAAAGGTAGCACCTGCACCACTTAGTTGAAATGTTTCCTTAACTCCACCACAGGCAACCATAAGAGGAATGGTTACTGCAGTTGCTGCGATTGCTTTGAGTTTCATTTATTTTCTATCAGAACTTGTACTTGGTGCCGACTTCTACTTTCCAATCACGGGTAGAATCTTCTTGGAAGATGTTTTCCCACTTACCATAAGCACTGAAATTATCAGTGATCTTTACTTTACTACCGAGTTCAAGTGCAGTAAAACCTTCTTGTTCTCCACCATCGGGAACAGATACTCCAGCACCACCTTCGATGTATGGAGCAAAGTTTCCAGTCTTCCACTCATATCCAATACGTCCTTGGTGGACTTGCTTACCAAAATCTTCATCAGTTCCTTTGAACTCAGACTTGGATTCAACATAGGGACCAGCCATAGCAGGTGTCGCCAGTGCAGTTAATGTCAGGACGGCAAGTGCAATTTGTTTCATTTAAAATTCCTTTGTAATGTTTTTGGGTTTGTCCGTTGAAGACTTTTTTATTGTAACAGGGTCTTCAGGGTTTGTCTTTAAAATGAAGTTAAGATGATTTAAAGATAAACAAACCTCGGTATATATACACACTTAAATAAAATTTAACTCTTTCAAAAACTGCCCATAAAAAAAGACCCCCCGAAGGAGGTCTAATGTGTTATTTTAGTAACAATATCAGAAGCTGTACTTCAGACCCAACTTGGTACCATAACCGCGATCGATGTCACTGTCGCCACTACCAACGAAGGAGACTTCGCCATAAGCACCGAGAGCATCAGTCAGTGCAAGACCGAGACCTGCCTTACCAGAAGGAACAGTGTCGCTTTCAGCACCATCAGGACTGACGATAGTTGCACCACCTTGGACGTAGTAAGAAGCACTCTCACCGAATTCACCTTCGTAGCCAACGTGAAGATCGGTTGCGGTACCACCGTAATCAGAACCGGTCCAACCAGAATTAGCTTCTACATTGACGTAGGGTCCAGCGAAAGCAGCGCCAGTGGACATGGACAGAGCAGCAGTTGCTGCGAATACAGATTTGAACATTTTTGTTTTACCTTTTTTTCTCGTAGAGATTAACCTACGGATGTTAAGAGACTCGACTTGTCTCTGATTTATCATATAAAACCTTACTCAAGTTTGCGGAGATTGGTTTTATTACTTAGTGTTAAGATAACCCCTAACACCAGTATATTTATAATATATCATAAGAGTGTGATCTTGTCAACCCTTTTGTTGTGTTGGATCAGATACCCGACCCAGGTAAGGATCAAACTCCATCAGTTCGTTGATGGACATCTGTGCTCCCTTCTGACTCCAGAAATTCATCTGAGCTTGATAATTTCCTTTGTGGAATGCATCAACATGGTCAGGATGAATACTTGAACCCAGTTCCGTCTTATACAGAAGGAGTGGAAGGGCGTAGGTGTTACCTGAGTTATACACCAGGTCATCAGCAACTGGACGTGGTCTGACACCATTGTCCAGTTTGTACTTGTCACCTCTACAATGAAGACGAATTAATTTCTCTGCATGATGACGTGTGATCAAATAACATGCAGTAGAGAACTCATTCACAAACCTCTTGTGAACTTTGATATGAATATCTCCTGTACATATAATTGCAATTTGACACACATCCCAGTCATAAGGAATCTTGGCATAGAAGTCTTGCCAAGTAAAGTTCCAGAACCTTACCAAATCAAGTTCACAATCATCTTCCATCATGATTGCATAGGGTTCACCTGAATCATAAAATTGTTTGATTGCTTTCAAGTGAGATGTAGTACAACCAATCTCACCAGAACTCATCATGTCTGGATAACGACCCTTGAGTATCTCACTTAGGTCATCCTCTCTACCATCATACGCAGAGACTCTAGTGTAGTTTTCAATCTCCCAATACTTAAATTGGTTCTCCATGTATTCCCATCTTTCAGGTTGATCATCGAGATTGATACAATAGATTGGGCCAATATTTTTGAGTTTGAATACTGCCTTATTTTTGTCCATCAATTCTCACCTTATAATAATCTTGACTAGTGATATATTCCTTTAGAGTTTCTTTGTCCATCCTCTGAATCTTTTCCCATTCAACATTATTTGAATGCATGAACGGGTTATTAAACCATGAGTTTGGAGACCTAGAATGTTCTAAGTGATAGATTACATCATTGATTCTAGAAACACTGTATCCCAGTGTAGTGTATCTATAATGTCTTTCAACATCCTCTGGGGCATATGCAACAAAGTTTTCATTCTCTAATCCACCTTCAATATAGACACCTCTATTGAAGAACTGAACAAATCCATACTTTGCATCATAGACTTTTAATACATCTTTGAATGCAGAGAAGTCAAACTCATTCACAAGAAAGTTAGTAACAACTTGGTCATCTCCAAATACTTGAAGTTGGAAGTTACCACTACCATAGGGATAAACAACATCAGATGATCCAGTTACAATCCTATCATATGCTTGCATGTAAGAAGCAATGGGAAGGATAATATCACAATCATAATTCACAACCACTTGTGTGGTGGACATCATAATCATATCATTCAGAACCTTCTGTCTATGAAAAGAAGGTGAGTCTGACTGTTCAAACACATGAGTTAGGTCACTAATGTCCTCACAAAAATCTTTGATCTGTGGGAGTGCTTTCTCGTGAAATACAGAGGTCTTATCAACCTCTTTGATAATTACATTAGTATCAAAATTAGACAATAAAAAACAGACTGAGGTGATTACATTCCTCAATCTGTCATCAGATTCTATTCTGATTGGGATAATAAAGGTTGCCCTTGATAAATCAAACTTTTTCATCTGGATACTTTCTTGTTTCTAAATGTTTGTCAATAACATAATTAAGTTCTTCGGTATTAACTAACCAAGGACCTTCAGGGTGTTCTACCCTAGCATTATATTTAACAGTCGAAGAACTAACACGATTATCATGCTCTCTATTTGATGTTAAATACTCTTCAATGATATATGGCATACCATGATCATATCTCATTCTGTGATAGAATTCAGTATCCATAAGTAATACTAATTCTTCATCGAATGGTAGAAACTTTTTAGTAATAAAAGAAACACTAGAAGGACTACCAAGAAGATTACGACCTTCTAACATTTCCGGTGTCCATTTAGGGATCATTGGTCGGAAGTGTTCTCTACCGTTACTGGTGTGTAAGAACCCATTGAAACACCACTTACAGTTTTGTTCCTCATAAGTCTCTACAATTCTTTGAAGTGCAATAGAACTAATAAGTAAGTCATCCTGAAAGATAATCTTAGTAATGTCACCACTACACATCTCTACAGCAGAGTTAGTATTGGCTGGACCATTACCTCTCTTCTCTTCATTCTTGTAGTATTGAATAGTAAAGTAGTTTGCATACTCACCACAAACATCTAGAATACTATCATCCTGTGAGTGGTCAGATACACAAACTTCAATATCTTGAAATGTTTGGAACTTAATAGTCTCAAACAACTCTGTGAGATATTCTGCACCTTTATCATTCATCTCATAGGTTGGGATAGCAATAGAAAGTTTAGTCATCAAATTTGAGTCCAACGATTAGGGATAATATCTACAGTATTATTCTTTGCAGTATATCCAGTAGAACCAAACCAAGTCTTAGGAGCAATAACTTCTGGATCAGGATTCTGACTCAACCATGCACCCCACCAAGAGAATGAAGAATTTGCAATGATATAATCAGTACATAGAGTCATAAGGCACAAATCATACACATTGTTTCCTGTCTCTGAGATAAGGAAACGATCAGGTGCAAAGATGTCCTGGTCTTTGCACCACTGCACATCATCAGTAAAGATAACAACAGGTCTCTTTTCATTGAAACGTTTTAGTGCTATATGATAATACTCTAGACTACAAGGTGGATGGTCTTGTGACTTCTCCACATAGTCAGTCCTACGGACATGAAGTGCAATGGGTTCTGAGAGTTCCTCCATAACTTCTTTACAGTTTGTGACTACATCTTTCTTGAATGTGAAGTCCTCTTTGATAGAGTCTGCAATGTGTGAGAAGTATCTCTCTGTCTGAAAGTATCCATAAAGACTAATATCATCAGGACACTGTTCAACCATTTCAGAATCATAATTGAACTGTCTTTCTTGTACAAACTTGTCAGAAACTCTTCCTTTACTCTTTAGATGTGGAAGGTTAAATGCATCAAAAAGTTGATGGTCATTCCACTCATCATTGAAGTCACTTTCAGGAATAGTGAACTCATAACCGTGAGTATTAGCAATACCACGGAGTGCTGCATATTGGAACATCTGGTTACCCAGTCTTCCAATAATACCAAGGTGATTAAAACCAATCATAAGAACTTTAGAATATTGTTGATTCGATTAATGTAGGTATGCTTGTCTTTAATGAACTGCATTGCCTCCTTCATATTGATCTTACCACCTCTTTCTGTATCAATCAAGTTATGGTAAAGAGTTTCTGGTGTTCCACCATAAACCACGTAGTCACCAAAGGCCTCTTTGATAAATGGAGAGTTAGTTCCTTGAACTCTTCCGTAACTAATATTCTTCTGAATCCTACAAGGAATATAACCACACTGTAGATGCCAATCACTTCTGAAGTCAGGACAGATAAATGAGTTTCGAATCAACATACGATTCTCTTGATGAGACACAGACTGTGTGTAGAGTTTGACTTCTTTACCATTCTTTTCTGCACAGTGTGCAAAGTATTGAATCCAATATGGACCTTGTTCATACATCATACCAATGTAATTGATGTATCGATTACTTTCGTCAAACTTTGTAGGTTCATCAACGTTGATCTCATTGGGAAGAAGATCAGTTCCCCATGTTTGATAGAGAGTTCTAGTTGACTCATCCCAATGGCATAGGTCTTCAACCTTTTCAAAATGAACTGTATTACGAATACAGTTACCTAGTTTAAGAACGTTCTCAAAGGGAACCCCACGGTCTGTTAAGTATTTGGTGTCTACGTGGTGAGTGATGTATTTACAGTCAGGTCTAACAGGCATTGCAGACTTCTGAGAGTCCTCTACAAAGAAGACAGTACCTGCATAGTCTATGAGATGGTCTTCATTAGAGACCCACATTACATCATAACCAAGACTTTCAAATGCTTTGAAATATGTGTCGTGAATATATCCATGTGTCGAACTATGGAGAGGGTAGTGTCCCCAAATAATAATTTTCATAATACAGTTCCTGGAGGAAGATGATAATGGAATCCGAAAGGTGTGATACCTCTGGTTTCTGGAACAGGTTTCTCATGGGCAAACCTGGCGGCAACAGTTACAGGAGCAAACTTACAACCTAATACTTCGTATATATGTCTGTTATGGACACAGATACATCCATCCTCTGCGGTATCATTTGCGTCCATGTGTTTGTAGAAGTTGCCCCAGTTCACATCAAAGTGGACATAAGCATTGTTAGGAACCTCTAGGAGTTTCTTAGAGCGGAGAGTGAATCCACCATTACCAACTCTCTGGTGTCCTCCCCAAGGGTCAATGTATGCCCCGTCAGAGTGTTCCCATGGTGCTCCAATATAATCGTACTCTAACCACAATGGATCCCACTTCTCAGGGTTGATAATAAACCCGTCAGCCTGGATAGTAATACAGTGAGTTGTGTCTACATGTTTCTGTAGATCATATATCATGTAGTGACTGTATTCATCAATCGAAGTAATCTTTGGACACTTCTCTACAGTGATACCTGTTTCCTCAAAGTCAGGACGATCCTGATCTGATACAAGTTTCACAGCACCAAAACGAATACCCTGCATACTCTTTTGAAAGGCATACAGGGTCTGTTCAAAATTCACACTGGAAACACAAATAAGTGTTACATTAGGTAGATCAATCATTGATACAAGTTATTAGTTTCTTTGTATTTGTCAAACTGTTTCTTACAGTCTACACCATTGTCAATATCACCTGTCCTGTCCATCCAGAACCAGTCATCAACAATAGCTTCAGAAGGTCTCCACCAACCATCAGAGTTGTTCCAATCAAACCAATACTTGGGAGCGATTACATTCTCTGCATTAGTGTTAGTCCATACTGGCCAGAAGGCAAAGGTAGATGAACTGATAATCACATTCTCTGCTTGATTGAGAATAGCATAATCAATACCAATAGGACCACCAGGATACTTATACCATCCTATACTTCCTTGATATGGGTCTTTCTCTTTAGTGATGGCAGAACCAATAACCTCTGCACCACGAACATACTTTGCTGCGTTAGTGGGATCATCAGTAACAACATAGAACTTCAACTTTGTATTATTGGTCACCCTCCTCATATTATCCATCGCCATTTCATAATACGATGGAGGAAGTGCAGAGTTACCAGTCAGGTAATCACCACCACGAAACTGAATGACACAAGAATCTTTATCAGTATATTCAGGGAAACTCAATTCCTCAGAATAAGATAACCATTCACAGATCTTTTCACGAAATTCATCAACATATGACATCCTCTGCATGGTTCCTTCAATCTTAGTTCCATCAGGAACATTGAGAAGGTTAGGATCAGGAAGACCTACGTTTCCATTAGTCACAGGGTGACGTAGGAAGTGTTCTTTATAATAGTTTGTGATACCTTCTGGAAGACTCTCAGGTGGTCCTCCTTCTGGACCTGAACCACCTACTACTTCTTCACCAAAGTCGATATGCATAAAGGCTTGACCTTTCCACCTATCTTTACCCATGATCCCATACTTATAACCATTCTTCTCTGCAATGAGTCTGGTAACAACGTAGTGCCAAATCTGGTTTCCAATACCAGATCCATAATATATTTCAGATGTAATCATGCAATGAACTCCTTATAGCGTTCTGGGTTATTTACAATCTCGTCAGGGAGATCATTATCAAGAGGAACAATTCTTGTTCCCATCCAGGTTCTACCAAGAATATCCTGGTTATCTGTGATGTTAGAACCAAGAGAGTTCTTCACACCGTCATGGTTATGTTCTTGGTGACCATAACCATTGAGTTTCTGTTTGATCTTGTCCTCTCCTCCAAGGAAGCTAAAGTGCCACCCTCCATTATCGATTGTGTATTCGTGTTCGTGAGGAAGATTCCTACAATCATTAAAACCACCATGTTCTTTCAGATACTTGAATGTACTAAACTGTGAACCTCTCCAATCATCAACATCCTTACCCTTGTCAGTTTGGAGTCTATTCACATGACACATATAGAACTTCTGGATACACGTATACATGTAACCATCTTCCACAATCTCTTTTGCTTCTTTCAGAAACTCAGGGTTAGGAATCTCATCCAAATCACTCTGAATGATAATGTCCTCATCCTCAGCAACCTCTAAAGGAGATTCAATAAGACAATCTCGACCATACATTGAACGATGCCAACGTTCTGGAAGACCTCTTGTAGCAGGTCTAGTAGGATGTGATTTATCTCTATTAGTATGATACTCCTGTTGGAATGTGGTGAAGTCTAGATTACGTTCTCTGGTATCAATTACACGATGAACAATCTTATCACCAAAATAAAAATCTAGATGTTCTTTATGCTTCTCAAATTGTAGTTCACGTTCAATACCAGTATAGGTAGTGGCATTTTCATTGATACAGATGAGATCGACATGAGGATACACAATCCTCAGTCTCATCTCTAAAAGTTCAATAGGTTCATGTGAAAAATTAAAAACATCAATTAGCTTCATAACTCATCTCCAATTCAATTGTCCTATCTCCAACATTTTCCTTGTTCCAAAATACTGAAATCAAGTCATTACGGGTACTGAAAACTTTATTCCAATCTTTCACAATACTCTCAAAGTTTTTAGTCTTGAGTGTGACAAACGTCATACCCCAGCTAGGAGGATAACACGTAACCTCAAGGTTGTCATCTTCATAGTCTTCAAGAACATCTAAACCAAAGAACTCTCTAATGGCATCATCAACACGGTTCCAAGACTTGCCACCAGTCTGGTCTCTTTTACCTTCTGGCCAATGAGAATCATGGAATGCGACAGTACCACCTTCCTTCAAACGAGGAACCCAGTAATGAAGTTCACAAAGAACCTGTTCTCTAACATGAAGAGAGTCAACAAACAAGAAGTCAATCTCTTTCAAGTCTTCAAGGTCAGCATACTTACCAATAGTGGAACTATCACCTTCTAGTTGTAGATAGTTCTGGCCATCTACAAGTTCAGATCTAAAGTTATTGAAGTTTACATCGACACCATAGATCTTATTGTTATTCTTCTTAGAGTTCAAAGAAAGAAGGGCAGAAGAAAAACCATCACGAACACCAAGGTCAACAAAGGTAGAGTCTTTTTTCTTACCTATAAACTCACACAATACGTTTGCATTTGATCCAAGATCTGATGAAGTTGCTACTGCCAGCACCTGTTGTCTATTCATAATTCTTCTTCATTTCGTTAAACACTTTTGAGATACCTACGTCAATTCCTGTCTTTGGTACCCACCAACCTAGTATGTAGTTGTCGGCCTCATTCCTCTTATCAAGTTGAACAGTATCTTTTGCAACACCAGGTGTGATTCTTACATCATCCCTACCAATTAAGTTGAACTGACCTTGGATAATACCAGCAATATGATTAATAGAGTCTGAATGGAATGATGTAATATGAAGTGGATCTTCTGGTTTGAAGTCAGTATAGTTTTCCATTACTGTCTCCAATGCTTCACAACAATCCTCAGCATATAAGAACTGACGCTGTTCTGTACCATCAGTCAACATCTCAAACTGACCCTCTTCAAATCCCCTCTTGATAAAGTCAGTGATAACATGAGCCTTGTCCATGTCTTTCTCAATACCATAAACATTCCAGAACTTAACAAGAAGACCGTTCAATGTTTTGGTATAGAGTTCACCAACTCTCTTCATCACACCATAAGGAGAGTGACTCATGTTACTCATCTGTGAAGATGCAAACACAAATCTCTTTTTATACTTCTCTAGAAGACCAAAGACACTTACCATCATCCTGGCATTGTTGTCAATGAACTTGAAAGTGTGTTGATACTTCTTCAGATACCTAGAACCACCAACATCAAAGGCAAGAAAGAACACAAAGTCCGATTCCTTGATCAGATGTTCTAATGCAAGGTTTGGAATCTGTGTAAGGTCTTGATCTTCTGTGTTGACAATATCATACTCAAATACTTCATGACACTTACCACTAAGGTACTCAGTTAAATATGCTCCGATCTGACCGCTGGAACCGAGAATCAATACCTTCATATTCTCCTCATTAGAACATCACCACCATCAGCATCATCACATCTCCAATTGTGCTCAAGAACATAGTTAGGAAGAAGAGATTTGATCTCTTCTAATCCTGCACAATCTTTATACATCTCTTCATCATAGTACTCAGTATAGATATAATCGATGTTTGGGAGCATTCTCTGAGCACCTTTGAGAACATCTCTTTCTGCTCCCTGAGTGTCCATCCATACAAAATCAACATGATCAATACCATTTTCTTCACAGAAAATGTCAATTGAAGAACATTTTGCTTCTACAGTTTCCTCAAAAATACATGCAGCCCATCGTTTACCGTACTTAGGACTTTCTAAGTGAGTTACAGGACGGTGAATCGAACCAGAGTATCTACCCCAATTTTCACCTTGTCCAGGTCCATCTAAGTTTTGAGACCTGTTAAATGTGATGGTTCCTTTATAATCACACATCGCATAAGGATGGAAGATATGCCTATCATCATTTGCCAGTTGGTCATTGCCACCACCAAATGCATCTTTCTGACCAAGTTGTGTTACAAATACCTCATTAATAGGTTCAGGATCAAAGGTGTAGATGGTAAGTTCGGGACCAAAAGTATTCAGAAACTTTTTAGTGTCTCTACCATCTGCACAACCAATTTCAAATATAGTAATTTTATCTCTGCCTGCCATCAGATTTTTAATCTGACTATGTGTGATACCAGCCATTATTTTGTCTCCTGTATATTGGTCTGTTCATTAATCCAGTAATATGTGTACCGGATACCTTCTTCAAGTGTCATCTCATAATTCCAACTCAACTTCTCACGAATGAGATCATTGTTAGAGTTACGACCGCGAACACCTAGAGGTCCATCAATATGAATCTTAGTAACTTCCTTCTCTGCTACTCTCGCGGTAATGTCTACAAGTTGATTGATAGTCACCATCTCTTCAGAACCAATATTCACTGGTCCAATGAAGTCAGAGTCCATCATTCTTCTAGTCGCTTCGATGCATTCATCAATGAACAAGAAGGAACGAGTCTGTAAACCATCTCCCCACACTTCGATGGCTCCACCTTGTGGCGGGAGGTTAGCAACTTTCCTGCAGATAGCAGCTGGAGCCTTCTCTCTTCCACCTTGCCAGGTTCCTTCTGGTCCGAAGATATTGTGATACCTAGCAACCCGAACAGGAATACCATGATTACGATTATAAGATAGGTATAGTCGTTCGGAGAAGAGTTTCTCCCATCCATATTCTGAGTCTGGTGCTGCTGGATATGCGGATTCTTCACGACAATCAGGTTTATCTGGATCGAGTTGATTGTGCTCTGGATACATGCAAGCAGAACCAGAGTAGAAAATTTTAGTTCTATTGACCTGTTTATAGTCATTTAATTGACGCTGCGATTCAAGAACATTAAGATTAATAGTTACAGAGTTGTGCATGATGTCTGCGTCGTTCTCACCAGTGAAAACAAAACCTGCACCACCCATATCAGCAGCAAACTGATAGATCTCATCAAAAGGAAGATGAAGTCTTTCAGGAACACTATGATAGAAGTTCCCTTGATATCCTTTGAACCGAAGAACACGACGAACAAAGTCAGCTTCACGCAAGTCTCCTCGAATGAATTCGTTTGCTTCAGTCGAAGTGAACTCTGGGTTCTTGAGATCAACTCCACGAACCCAGTATCCTTCTGCACGTAGTCTCTTTACCATGTGACTACCAATAAAACCACCTGCACCAAGCACTAGTGCAGTCTTATTATATTTACTCATAATTTTTTACTACAACTAATTTATTATATCACACCTTAAGTCTTCTGACACCATCAGCATCTTTAGTACAATGTTCTGTGATTGCAGGAATATCATTCAGTCTTTTAATAAGTGCTTCAACACTACCAGATGGTGCAGAGACAGCTGATGTAGACTTAAGTTCTGTCACTGCTGCTTCAAGAGCAGCCAGTCTCTCTTCAATTTTTGCGTGTGTTGCACCAGTTGGTTTTGTATGTGTTTCTGACTCTAGTGCCTGAAGTCTAGCTTCTACTTCCACATCATACTTTGACATAGATGCTCCACTTGCAGACTTACCTGCCGTACCTTTGTATGTCATTTTACCAAAGATTAGTAACTATACCTATTTAGAAAAAAAAGGGGATCCCTTGTTAGGATCCCCTTCAGAGGTCTTTCATGCACGCCACTTGTTCTTTAGATGGAAACAAGAAACCATAAGGGTCTATTGACTCCACCAGGACACTTTAACGACCTACCGAGTCTCTAACATAACAAGGAACCCCATCCGGATCAAGCCAGCGAGTGTATTCAAAATCTTCCATTGCAGTCATCAGTTGCATTTCGTTGTCGCAAAGATAAATGTCTTTATAACGACCGGTATATGAATCCACTTTCTGAATTCTACAATCAGGTTTACCATTGATTTCTAATACACCGACCTGAATATACCGATAGGGAAACTGTTCCAGAAGAACAGTTGGTTTTGTAGTCACCTTCACAATCAACCAACCTCAACAGTTTCTAGATCTGCAGCAATACAATCGATGAGAATATCATAATCATCCAAAGGATCACCAGAAAATACTACTCCATTGTTATCATAATACTTACGAACTTTTTTAAAAAGTTTTGGGTTCTTTACATCCAGGAAGAAGTCCCCATTTGCAGCCCCACGTAGAGTCTGAAGATCCTTTTTGAACTTAGAAGTGATAGTCATTTGCTTGTTTGTTGACCTTAGTATTATAAGGGTTTGACACCGAAATGTCAATAGGGAATGTGGGGACCGAACCCACCTTAACCGAATTATGAGCTCGGTGCATTCACCAGATTGCTAATTCCCCAAGATGCTCTTCATCTCAATGATATAATCATACACCTCTGTGTTCTTCTGGTCAAGACTTGAGTCCATAGTAAGTGCCAGTTTAATATCTCGCACATCCTCACCAGGAGGAGTTTTTAACTGGAGTAGACAGACATCATGATAAGTCTGATAGTGTTGACAGACTATATTTTCATCTAGTTTGGATAAAAATATTTTTCTAAGTTTTAGTTCTGGTGTGATAAATTTATAATAGTCCTTAACAAACCAGTTCAAGTGTTTCTTTATTGGTTCTGCCAGTTGTAATATGGTCCATGGACTATTTTTATATTTGTTTGTTATATAAAAGTAAAGAAGATTCTCAATAAAGACAGCATTATATTCTGCAAGTCTGACATTTATTAGAGATTCTGAATGTTGATCCCACAAATAATCCCAGTCATAGTCCTCATGAAATCCACATATGAAATGTGCGATATCATGGGCAGGATATGTTGGTGGTCTCTTATCATTATTTCTGATTTGGGTTATACCATCAGTACAAGTTATTTCACTTACAACCTTTCCATAATCCCAAGACCAGTTTATTTTTGAAATTGTTCTTGACTTACCCATGAGTTTGTGAGTTTAATTTGTTATGGCTCCATTCTCCTAGTGTGACACGATTAGAACCACAGACCATCTCTACCAGACCAGTCTTATATTCTTCCACTGTCACCACATAGAAAAGAGATTCATAGATACCTTCACGTTGAAGTTTGGTTATCCTATGAACACCATCTTCCAACAGATATCCAGTATCGTATTTGATGACAATACCAGGATAAGAAGTATCAGCATCATCTACCTGTTTCTCTTTGATAGCCCCTGGATAACATATATCAGAATGTTTGATTGTGATTGGTTCACGATCATCTGTGACTCTTTTATATGATCTATTCTTACGACGCGTCATTATGTTCAGTATGAATTCTTATAATTTCTTCATCTGCAGGAACCATCACTGCTCTATGTTTTCCATTTGTTATTCCTATTGACTCACCATTCTCAACCTTTGAGATTAGTTCTTCCCAGTTCTCTTGCCAGTGTTCCACGGAATAAAATTTCATTCTTGTAATATGTATATGATTATTATTTCCACAATCCTACCACAATCAAGAGTCCTTGAGCATAGAAGAACAGTAATACTGAACCTATACAAGCACTAATGAGTGAGGCAGTTTTGTTGTGTTTATCGATTGCTTTATCGATCATCTCCTGACACTGTTTTTCGGTAATACAGTTATGAGACATAATCACCTAATTTCAAAATCAAGTTTTTTTACCTTTCGGCTTCTTCTCTCCTCTTGATACATCAAGTCTTGAGAAGACAGAACATCTTTTTGTTTAGTGTTCTTCTGTGAATTTAACATGATGACTTTGTTTAAGTCAACTGCAGAAATCTTTTCTCCAATGACTGTCATCATGTTAGGACATCCGCACGACTGTGTTTTGTTAGTGCTATGGATCTCCGTGTTACATTGTTTGCATCTTACTACCAACATGATAGTATAACCTCTTTACTAAAGTAAATTCTTTAATCATTTGATATATCCATTCTCAACTAACCATTCCCTCGTCATTGGGGTAGGTTCATACTCTGTCCACATAGAACCCCTAGCACATGCGGCAAGTGCATTTGCGGTTACTGCTTCAGTTCTACCTGCCCAACCTGCTTCAGATTCCCATGGTACTGCTGATGCCGGATATGTTCTCTCTGCCATCTCTCTCCAGATAGCAGGAATCTCTTCTTCTGGAAGAATGATAGCAATCATACTGTTATCAATGGTTCCTGCCATACAGTCTTGAGCAGCATGCCAACCTTCATGTCTCATCACACTCATCAATACACCTTCTTTGTGCATGAAGTTAGTGTTGAGGAAAAAGTTGTTAGTTACTGTATGATATACACCCCTATGACCTGGTGGAAAGTATTTCTCATCCGCTAGAAAAACTTTAACTCCGATCTGATCAAGGGCCCGGACAATTGAATCAAACTCAGAAGCGACATTACTATAACTATCACTAGGATAATACTTTTGAATGTCTCTAATTGATCTGACTTGTTGAATATCATCAGTACATTCCCCAAGCAACATACATCCCATAGAGTCATGTGTCTTCCAACCCTTCACTTCAGGGTCAGCCATCACTGGAGTAGTAAGAACCACTGATGACAATAGTGCAGCAAATAATTTTTTCATAATTTTTGTATGATAAATGGACTCTACATGTACCAACCAACTAAGGTTGTTCTGTTTCCAGACTTTAAAGGATTCACTCTATGTAGTTTGTCTGAAGGGAAGACAATAAAGTCTCCATAATCAAACTTTCTTCTGTATATATTACCATTACTTTCCTTTATTTCAAACTCTGCACCAGTATAATCTTTCTCATAACTTAAACAATACACAATAGAAAGTCTCCTATCACCTATACTACTTGCAGATTCAGAGTTGTCTTTGTGCCAACCATAAAAATCTCCTTTACCAATATACCTAGTGTATTGTATAGATGACTCCCACTCATGTTTAAGATCCATCTTCCACTTCATATCATTAATATAGATGATAGCCTTCCTCAGTCCTTGTTCAATAAAGTTGACTTGACTTATACTAATACCTTTGGTCTTACATTTCCTAAGTCTCTCATCTACCACTGATTCGCCACGAAGTGCTCCAGAATCTAGTTTATCATCATCAGGAAAATTTCTTTTACAGCATCTTAATACTTCATCAGAGGCATCAACAGATCCAAAGTTTCCTACAAAGTAATCGTCAGTTAGAATTTTGAATGGCTTCATTCTTCTTTGTTCTAAAATAAAGTTTGTAGTATCTCTTCTTCATCTCATCAAGAGTATTCATATCATCCTCAAACCCCATGTACTTAAGGTGTTGATATGTACCCTCCATCTCACTAATAAGTAGAAGGAGATTCGTGGACTCTACTGGACGACCACCAAATGAATATTCTGGAAGACTCATAAAAATAAAAAACAACTGACCCACTAGGACTCGAACCTAGGACAACAGAATTAACAGTTCCGCGCTCTACCAACTGAGCTATAGGTCAATGACGCCCCGTGGAGGATTCGCACCCCCGACCGCATTCTTAGAAGGAACGTGCTCTGTCTCCTGAGCTAACGGGGCAAGTGGTAGTTCCTATCGCCGCTAATCCTGAACTACCAAGGGGATCACCGCAGTGGTCTCTCAACCACCCTTATAATATAGACTACTCTGAGGTCTTTGTCAAGTGACTCAGTTATATCAATACCATTTTCTTACTATAATCATATGCATACTGTTCACGATATCCTTTGATCCCCCATCCTAACCAGTAATATGCATGTGACATATACTGAGGAATAGTATCTCCATGTCCTTCAAACTCAGGGAGGACACGTTGGAAGATTGGTTCATTAACCATCCAACGAACTTGACCTTCTAAACTACTAGGATCACACTGATATCTAGCACAGAAATTTCCGAGACCTTTATACCGTCCGATACTAGTCCACTGAATCAATCCAAATCCACCAGACTTACATTCAGTGTAGGAGACACGGGCACCACCTTCACAGATGTTGGCACGAAAGTTTGATTCTGATTTAATGTTTCCCATGATCGTTGCAAGAGCATTACGATCACTAATTTTAGTATATTCCTGAAGTTTCTTAAGAACATATTGTTCATTGGGAGAACATGTAGGACAGTTCCAGGTTTTTTCTACCTTTACCAATTCCTCTGTAGGTGTTTCCTCTACACCTTCTATGGTAGGAGCAGTTCCTGTAATGTCATTAAGCTCTTTATCAAGGTTTGTTGATGCCACACATGCTGTAGTAAGGGTAGTGACACTAACCAACCCCATAAAAATTTTCTTAATCATTAATCCAAATCAGTTTACTTGTTAAAATAATCCTTGCGGTAGTACCGACCAAGGATGTTGGAATTATAATACAAAGGAGTCTCATCTGTCAACTTTTGGGACAGAACCTCATTCAGAAACAACTGACGGGTCTCCTCAAAGTTTACCTTTCCCAGTGTTACATGGAGTGAGATGATCTCTCTACTAAAAGATTCCTTTCCATACTTTGTAAGATCGTCCTTAAGCTCTGGACAACTTCCGTAGTATTTTTTCCAGTCACTTTCAGTTGTAACTCTTCGCCTTGACTTGTTCTTAACTGTAGCTCTAGGCTTTCGTTTGGACCAAAAGTACTTTCGCCCGATGTATTTTCTACCATTCTTGAGGTTTGTAATCCTATAGACAAAGCCGAAAGAATCACCAATATCCTCAGATAGAAAAGGTTGTCCTTGAAACAACCACGGATTTTCGTAATCACACACATATCCATTGTATCTGTGGTATTTAGTGGCTCCTCATGGAACCACCAATCATCCTGTCTCTTGGCCTTAACCTTAGAGTTGGAATCCTGAGAACGTGTCTTTTTTGACATCTTAAACAATATTAAGTCCGGGTTCTAATAATTTATAATCTTTTCCATCATAAACAACTCCAGAGTAATAATCGGTATCATCCAACACAGAAAACATATTATATTCTCTTCCATCATCAAATGGTGTTATGTCTATTAAGTCTCCATAAGTATTTTTCCAAATACTATGGTATATAGCACATCCATAAGTTTCATCATCAATATCTGTAATTAAATAATAACCGCTTATTTTTTCTCCACCATAAGTATTCCCATAATGATTTACATTATTGTGGCAGTTTGCGCCAGCGCATAAAGGCTTAGATACTACAGGAACTTTTAAAAGAGTATAAGAAAACTTACAATATTCCTGAAGTTTTATCACACACTTATCTTCTGGTAATGATATCCTAAATTTTCTCAATACTCCATCCATTTCTTCTAGGACCTTTTCTATCATAAAGAATTGCTGCGCGCATCGTTGCGTATGAAATATTTTGAGACTTACAAAACTTTTTAAGTTCTCCAAATACCTTAAATTTTTCTTTAGAATGACTTGTTAAAAGATAAGTTACTGATGAAGGAGATTTAAATCCTTCGGCAAATCTTTCTTTTGCTCTTTCACTTATTTTTCTTTTTCGTTCTTTACTACAAGGAACACCATAACTTGGATTATTTTTTCCTGCAACTTTTTCACTTATTTTTTTCTTTGCTTCTTCAGTGTGCTTTCTACCACTAAAACCTTTTGTTTTTTGTCCTCCAGGTTTTCCTTCTCCACCAAGATTTTGATTTAACAATACACCACCATCACATTCTCTTTTCCAGAGTGCTATATGTTTTATCTCAAGTTCTATTGCTTCTTCTTTAGATAAACCAGATTTTACAATCCATCTCCTCTCTCTATGTGGTAAAATTTCAGCACCATTTCTTCTAGAGTGTCTGGAATTAATTCTTCTCGGTTTTCCATAACCAACATAAAAGGGGGAACCGAAGTCCTCCCTTAAGTAATAATAAAGAATATAATTATTCATTTTAAGACTGAACTCTAATAATATTTATATAATACTACATTTCAGTCTTAAAGTCAATTAAAGTTTAAAATCAGAAAATGTATCTTTACTGACATCTTGTTTAATTCCACCAACCACATACGACTGCACTTGAGTTTGCTGGGGCGCAACCTGAAGACCCTTAGAAGAGATCCAATGTTGTGTCCAGGGAAGAGGATTGTTCTTAGCAGCAACATCATACACAGGTTTCAAACCAATAGCCTTCATACGGCGATTAGCAATCCACTCAACATATCTTTGAAGAAGAACATCGTTCAAACCAATCATTGATCCATCACGGAACAGATAGTCTGCCCACTTCTTCTCTTCGTTTACTGCACGGTCAAACATTGCGTAGACCCACTCTTCTTCTTCCTTGGCAATCTGTTTCATCTCAGGATCATCACCATCTTTCCACTTGTTCAGGATATTCTGAGTAATGGCTAGGTGTTGGTTCTCATCTCTTGCAATTAGTGAAATGATTTTGGAAGATCCTTCCATGAGTTTAAGTTCACCAAAGGCGAAAGAACAAGCAAAACTAACGTAGAACCTGATACCCTCAAGAATATTTACGTTTGCAACTGCTCTATAGAGTTTTCTTTTGACATTTTTGATATCTTCTTTGGATGCATATGTGTCACGGAAATCTTCTTTCCACATATTACCGTTACCCCATTGTTGGGCACTATTAATAAAGTCATCATAGGACTCAGTAACACTTGAAGCCCTTTCAAGGATACGTGGGTCATTGATAATATGATCAAAGATATCACTAGGATCAGGATACACATTCTTAATGATGTATGTGTAGGAACGGCTATGGATCATCTCCATAAATCCCCAGACTTCCATACAAGCTTCCAATTCAGGTAAGGAACAGTAAGGAATGAATGCCATACCAGGGCCACGACCCTGAACAGAGTCCAACATAATCTGGTACTTCAGGTTAGAAGTATAGATATGTTTCTGTTCTGGACGAAGTAATTGATAGTCTGCTCTATCTTTCTGGAGAGAAACTTCCTCTGGTCTCCAGAAATACCCCAGTTGTTGAGTTGTTAGTTTCTCAAAAACTGGATACTTGTACGAATCATATCTTTGAATACCAAGTGGTTTACCAAAAAACATTGGTTGTTTCTTGGTATTGACCTGTTCGGTATTGAAGACTGTCATTCCCTGAATAGTCTTATTATCATTATTATACTCTTTACTTGCTACGAAATCGTACTGCATTTACGCCTCTAGTCTAAATTTTACAGCTTTCACAATCGTCCTCATCGGACTCCATAATATCATTTAGGAGATTTTGAAGTTCGGGAGTTTCTTCTGGTGCTTCATCAGTCTTGATATCATATGTATTCTGATAATAACTAGTCTTCCATCCCAACTTGTATGTTGTCAAGAAGTCTTGTGCCATTACAGAGACTGGAACCTCATTATCAGGGTAGTTCTCAGGGTTATAAGACCAGTTACCACTGATGGCTTGGTCAAAGAACTTCTGCATCACTGCTACAACATTGATATAACCACGATTAGAAGCCATGTCCCAAAGAAGAGTATAGTTGTTTTTAAGAGAACCATACTGTGGAACAATCTGCTTAAGCGGACCCTTTTTGCTTTTCTTAATGGACAGATAGTCTCTAGGTGGCTCAATTCCATTTGTTGCGTTTGACACAACGGAACTGCTTTCTGATGGCATCTGAGCAGACAGTGTTGAGTGTCTAAGTCCGTGGGTGGATATAGATGATCGTAGACTCTCCCAATCATGCTGTAACTCCTGTGATGAAACTTCGTCCACGTCCTTCTTGTATGTGTCAATAGGAAGGATCCCGTCTGCATACTTCGTTCTACCAAAATATTCACAATGTCCTTTTTCTTTAGCAAGTTCATTTGAAGACTTCAAAAGATAATACTGGAAGGATTCTGAGAGTTGATGAACGGCATCCCATGCCTCTTGACTGTCGTAATTATGCCCCAGTTTAGCCAGATAGTGTGCAAGACCAATGAAACCTACACCAAGGGATCTACGGGCCTTTGTAGCTATCTCTGCGGCCCTTACAGGATACTCCTGATAGTCTATCAGTTCTTCTAAACCACGGACTGAAAGATCACACAAATCTTCAAGTTCCTCATCAGAACGAATCTTGCCCACATTAACTGCAGACAGAATACATAAAGCAATCTCACCAACAACATCATCAATGTGATTGATAGGGTCTGTCGGAAGTGTAATCTCTTGACACAGGTTACTCATGTTCACCTTGTCCTTGAAGGAAGAGTGACTATTACAGTGGTCGATATTCATAATGTAGATACGACCAGTCTCTGCTCTCTCTTTCAGAAGATCTAGAAAGAGTTCTTGTGCTCCGATAGTCTTTCTTGGAATAGACTCATCTCGTTCAAAACCAACATATAGGTCATCGAACCTATCAGTACCAAAGGAATCATACAAGCCCGGTACGTCATGCGGTGAGAATAAGCTAATCTCTCCATTCGCAATGAAACGTTCGTAGAAAATCTTTGAAATTTGGATTGAGTAGTCAAGTTTCCTCACTCGGTTGTCTTCTGTACCCTTATTGTTCTTGAGAACAATAATATCTTCTATTTCTTGGTGCCAGATGGGGAAGTGGACTGTTGCTGATCCACCACGAATCCCATTTTGCGTGCAGCATCGTACAGTTGATTCAAACTTTTTAAGGAAAGGAACAACACCTGTGTGCTGCACTTCTCCACCTCTGATTTTAGCGTTGATGCCACGGATTCTACCTGCGTTGATACCGATACCCGCCCTTTGTGCAACGTATCTGCCAATAGCCATATCAGAGCTAAAGATAGAATCGAGGGAGTCATCAACATCAACAAGAACACAAGAAGCAAATTGTCTAAGTGGTGTTCTAACTCCCGCCATGATTGGTGTGGGGATGTTGAGTCGATGTTTGGAGATTGCGTTGTAGTATCTTTTGACGTAGTCAAGACGGGTCTCCTTTGGGTAATCCTGAAAGATGGTAAGGGCAATCATGATATACATGAACTGAGGGGTCTCAAACACTTCCCCAGTACTACGATCTTGAACCAGATACTTGTCAACTACCTGGCGAAGACCAGCATAGGTAAACAACATGTCACGATCATGGTAGATAAAAGTATTTACCTTATCAATCTCTTCAAGAGAATACTTTTCAAAAATCTGTTTATCGTAATGATCATTATATGCACACTTCTCAATATGTTCCCTCAACCCAGGAGCATCACCTTTCTTATTCTGAAAGACTTGCTTACGAAGAGTGAATAGAAGAAGACGTGCAGCAACGAACTGATAGTTTGGATGTTCCAAATCAATCAGGTCACTGGCACTACGGATAAGAATATCTTGAATCTCATCAGTAGTAATACCATCGTAGAACTGAATACCAGATGTCATCTCTACCTGTGATGCTGAGACTCCTGCAAGATCTTTACATGCCTCATCAACCATGAGATGCATTTTGTCCAGGTCTAGTTTCTCTACATCACCATTTCTTTTTTGTACCTTGATACCGTTGCTCATACTCTCTTCCAGGTTGTAAACTTAAGTTTTGCTTCTAATCCTTGATAGATGTTCTTCTCTACCACCTCTTTCACATTATGACCACATAGGATCATATCATTAATGTCTTTCTCCTTAATGTTAGATGGCCATATGACTATCCTTTCCCCACTATCAATTTGTTTTGAGATTCGATCAACGATTTGTTTGTTTCTTGGTTCGTTGTCATAGACGTATATGAATTGATAATCAATAGTGCTGAGGTCAACATCACTACCACACATAGCAATAGCGTTGGATAAGAAAGTGGAGTCAAATGGTCCTTCTGTGACATAAATTGGATTCTCCTTGTCAATTGTATCAAGGCCATACACCTTGAGTTCATCCTCTTCCAACATAATGGTTAAGTATTTAACAGGGTTTGAGGAGAGTGCTCTTCCCTGCACACCAATAAGTTTGTCATCCCTAACAAGAGGAATCACAATTCTTTTCTCACCATATTTGGTATTTGTAAATGACCCTGGTTTCAGAGTATTTACAAACACCTGAAAGTTTTCTGCATAGTAAAAATTTCCATCAAAGATGGCTCTGTTATGGAGATACTCTTTTGACACATTAACATCAAAGGCATTAGGTAAGTCAATCTTTACCTTTTTCTTAAAGGTTGGTTTAGAACTCTCAACCCTTTTAAAGATATCTTTTGGTTGTTCTACTGGATAATTCTTCCCGGTATGATTACCTTTAAACTTTTCAAAGATATATTCTTTATGAGTAGGTTCATCAAACTGTTTCAGGAAGTTATTGAATGATATGTTCAACCCACAGTTATGACACTTGTAGTTGGTATTATTCTTAATACGGTAGAAGTACCCTCTAGCCTTCTTCTTATCCTTCTGGGAGTCCCCACAGATAGGACAACGACAGTTATACAGGTTTGGTTTTATCTTCTTGAACTTCTGGAGTCTTGATGATATAAGTTGAATATATTTGACATCAATAAAATCCATTAGTCATCAGGAAGAACCTCTTACCATTGTAGTGGGTATGGGTAGTGGTGTCAACATGTTCTGCATCATTGGTGATACGATGAATGACAGTACTGCCAATCCACCAACTGCCATCCAGACACGTTTCTCTAGTCCACGTAGTCTTTGCAGCACACTGTCATGATCTGCGTCCATTTTATCACGGAGTTTGTCAATTTTTGCAAAGAGTACAATGTCAATCTCTTCTTGTTTTGATATTCGCTCTTCATGGACAGCAAGCATCCTGCTAACTGATATATTTACCTCAGATAATTTCTCAATTGCTTTGTCCAATTTGACGATGATAGGTTTAAGATCATCTAATTTTTGCTCAATTAGAGCTACCTTTACCTGATCCATTGAAGGGTTTGAAGTATGGGTTAAATTCTAATGCTTTTTTCTTAGCCTTCTTATCTACTCTCTTCTGTTTCCTATCCATCAAATCTTTGATAGCCTTTCTAACATACTTATTTCTACCATCCAATTTCATAACGGGGTCGTAACCAGCAGTAGGACCAGCAGCAGCGGAGGAACCACTAAATCCACCAGATCCCCCAGGAGGATTTGCCACCATGCCTTCCTCATTGACACTGAACTCATTATACATTGCTGAACGAAATGCATCTACAAACTTATCAATCTTGTCCTTGTCCATTGGTAACTCGCTCCAGTTCTTCTAGGCATGTTTGATCCATCTCAATATCATGAATATAAGTATGAGGATACTCAGGTAGTTTGTCCATAAAAACAATGAATGTTTTTACAGTTGTCCACAGATCTTTTTCAATTTTATAAAACAACATAGGAGTAGCGGCATCACCAAAGATATTATACAATATGATAAAGTGATTTATCAGTAAGTGTATCTTTAGTTCACCGCTATTCTTATATCTTTTCAGGAGTCTCTTAATATACTTGAAGTGATTCAAGTCTTTATTAAAATCCTCCTTTGTTAAGGCCTGAGGATTTTCATAATATTTAATAGCAAAGAGAAGGAAATTCCCTTCGTTCAATTCATTGAAAATCATTACTTATCAGGGAGTGTGGTAGTCTGTTCCGCCTGTGGTAATACCAGACATTGCGACCAGAGTTTCTTTCTTAACTCTCAAATTACCTTCATTATCAGTATAAGTTGTAACACCAACCCAACCACCATGAGTTAGTTCATATTGAGTACCTGTTTCAGCTTCAGTCGAAACTTCATTAGTACCGTAAACAAATGCATCATACCCACCTTGTGCTCTACTGACTGTGAGTGCAGCACCAGCACTAACGGTAGCACCTGCACCAATAGCACTTGCAAGAGTCAGTTGTGTATCAGCTACAACAGAAATTAAAGTTGATGAGAACGTTGGACCCTCAAGACTATCTCCGACAATGATTCCCTCAGCAGAAGTTACAGGAATCAATGTGGTTCCACCAACTGCTATAGTACTGGTCGAAGTATTTACAATTGCAAGTAAAGATGTATTTTCTGCTCTTGTTTCACTGTATGTATTGTCAAGAATAGTATATTTTGGAAGTTGTGATACTCCGAACTGTACACCGGCAATAGCGGCACCAGAAAGACCTGCAGTAGAACCAATAGTACATTGGACGGTAGATGCAATCGAAACGATTACTGCATCACCAAAGTAAGTAGTTGCCTTAGTGCCAAAACGGAGTACATCACCCTCTTGAGCAGATCCGGTCTGGCCAAAAGAAGTACCGGTTCCAGTAACAACACCAGTATCATAATCTAGGACGACAGCACCTACGCTATCTACATTGTCATTATTTCCCCAAAGTGCCATGTCTTTTCCTAATAAACTTTGTTAGATAGAAATATTTATAAAAACTAGAGAGACTATATCTCAGGTTTTTACTCTTCTCTGTTCTTAATTGCCTTGGTTACAACTTCAAGAAGTTGGTCATCCATATCAGTCTTGGTCAACTTAACTGCCTTAGAAAGAATAGCAAGACAGATCTCAACAAGTTTCTCACCCAGTTCTTCATTTTCTGGAATTTTGTTGACAGCATCAGAAATAATTTTGGATGCAAGTGGGAGTAGGAATGTGAGCATGATAAACCTCATTGGGTATCTATACTCTATATATCAATCACTCTCTCCTACACGTGATTTTCCAACAGCATCATTCATCCTTTGTTGTGAAGTTCTTGTATCTTTAGGCTTTCTTGCTGCATTGACTCTAGCGTCACGTTCATTTCTCTTGACACCATCACCAGCTTTGTAATCCTTACGAGGATTCTTTTTCCAATACTCTGCAGATGCTTTCATCTGATCAACTACACTCATGGCTTCAGTATTCAACTTGGCTGCAATGGCCATCTCACGTCTTTTTTTCTTTGACTTACCTTTGAACTGAGGAGCATCAGACTTATAGAAGTCGTCAATGACATCTCCCATATCAGCCTTCTTCATGTCCATCTTCTCATCAAGTTCTGTAACTTCAAGAAGTGTACCACCAATTTCTTCAAAGGCTTCCTTCATTGAGGGATTAATTACAATCTTATTCTTTATCTTCTTCTCAGTAATCTCTTTCTCAGAATCAGTATCAGTCTTTGGTTCCTGTTCAGGAATACCAGCAACTTCAATCAGGTCTTCTCTCCAATCCGAGAATTTATTTTTCCTTTTCATGAATCTCAGAGATTTCTACTTTTGTATCTATTTATGAATTCCTTGATATTTGTCTTAGGGCCTTTGTAAGGTTTTCCGCCAGGTTGAAGATTGGTCTTATCTCCTTTATCAAAACCAGGTGTCATCTTGGCAGCATACTTAAAGTAACCAGGACTTCCAACACGGGTATCAGGTTTCTTCTCTTCATATTCACGGAGATCACGGATCCAGGACTTAAACATAATATTATCTTCTGTCACACAAATAAGATAGTTAGTTCCTCTACGAACAATCTTACCTACAAATCCTGTATTCAAATTCTCTACCAACTGATTAATCTTAAAGATCTTACCAGTTACATAGTTCTCTCTCAAGTTCTTCCAGTCAAACTTAGGAGCAATTTCCCATAGACTCCAAGATTCTGTCTGAACCTGCATTGCTTTACGAACAGTATTCATCATCTGTTTTGTTGCAGTATCATCCAAAGTATCAGGAATACCTTTTCTGAATGTCTCAAAGTCATTCTCTGTTGCAGCCTTTCTCATCTTAGAGGCAGACATTCCAGAAACACCTTCTGCATCTTCATCTCTTTCTCCAGCAGAGATAGTTTCAATCTCTTCAAAGTCATATAGTTTACCATTGTATTTCTGAGCTAGATTGTCAAACTCAGCAACACGATCAGAACCTACAACAATTTTTACATTTGAGAATCCATCATTACTTGCCAACTTCAATGCATCAAATATAGTTTTGATACTCTCATCATTAATAATATTATCACTATGATCGGGGAACATCTTCTTCATGAGTTCTGTCTTCTGACCAGTCTCTAAAGGATTTTTCTTAGGATCAACCGATCTGGAAGGATAAATTCTCAGGTCACCATCACCTGAAATCTGAAGAGCTGCATCAAGAAGTTTCTTATGTCCTACAGTTGGGGGATTAAATCTACCAAATACTAGGGTTGCATTTTCTCCAGTCCTTTTACCATCTCCACCTTCTTCCTCATCATCACCACCACTTCTTCTCTCAGTAGGTTCTTCAGTTGACGCTCTCTTTTGTTGAGGAACTTCTTGTCTCTGTTGTGCTACGGGTTGTTGACCACCATCAGACTGAACTGATGATGTTCCTCTATCAGTAAACTTAAGTTCACCACCAACTGTTCTCGCAACAGTCTTACCTGCTCTATCTTTCCATCCACCACTACCATCACTGACTAAACCAAGCTTCTTGGCCTTCTCAGATACAGGTGTACTTCTTGCTTCTGTAATAAATCTAAAGAAACTTTTCATCTTTTATCAGATTCCATAGAAGTATTTATTATCCTTGTGGTACTTGGATATAAACATCCTACCATATGTTTTAGATGTTCTCCTAGTTTCATCGTATTCTTCTTTAAAAACTTTACCTAATTTCTTATCATTCAGGATGTCCTCATCAATCAAACCAAGTTCAAGTAACTTACGGTTAACTGCCTTTGGTTCTCTCTCCTCATTACCCTGTTTGATAGCCTCTGCCCAACCATCCATATATTTTTGACGGTCTGCAGGTTTTGCATTTGCCATGGACTTCAAGAAACCACGATATACATTTTCTTGTAGTGCAACAGTTCTTCTACCACTCTTATCAGTAATACCACGAGCAAGACCAGTTGCTTTAAGAAGTGTCTTACCAAGTTTAGACTTCATACCAGCAGCCTTTGCCTTATCTTTTGGTGTAGTTGCTACCTTACGGAACTCTTCTCTCAGACTATTGTAACTATTGTCATCAGATGCAAAGTGTTCATCAAGAATTTCTCTTGATACACCCTCGGCCAATCCCTTACCACCTTCACCAAGAAGTGTTTGTGCTAACTCATCTCCAACAGTACCAATCTGGTTTTGTTTGTCAAATAGTTTTTCAATACCACCAAAGTCAGCTTCTCCTTTGTCCTTATTAGGGTCAACCTTCTTCTTAAAGAATTCCTCCATTGAAAGGTCTACCTTCTGTTGGTTGACATTGGAATTAATAAGAGTCATGTTATCATCATTCTCTCTTTGTTCCCACTCTACCTTACCAGGTTTTCCACCATCTTTATTGTTGAACCCACGAACATGTTCTAGGTCCATGGCTTGGAGGTCTAGAGGAAGACCTGTGTATGCATCACGTCCACCCTGTTCTAGGTAGATTCTCCACATCAACTTTGCTCTGTCTTTATTACTAGCAGGACCTCTTCTGGCAGTACCATCTTCATTTCTACCAAGATAATGCATATCTTTATGTGCCTTATCGTCAGACACATACTTGTCAGTTGTTACTTGACCCTTACCACTTAGTGATTTTTTGAACGCATCAGGAAGAACTTCAAAAGAAGCATCTACAAATTCATCAGATACCTTAATAGCTCTTACAGATTGTACAAACTTTTTGATTTGTTCTGGAGATCCATCACCATAACCTTCCAATAAACGATCACGATTGGCCATTAAGTTCTGAATGTCAGCATAACCAAGGTTATTCTTACCAGCACCAGCATTCACACGACCTTCAAATGACTTTGCATGAGCCATTGACTGAAGGAATGATTTCTTATCTGTTGCAGAAGGAATCTTCTTCAAACTTTCTGTGAAAGAAGCAAACTTTTTCTCCATCATCTTTTTTTGACGGTCAGTCAGAGACTTCATCATCTCTGCTGCTTCTTTTTCATATGCTTCATACTCTTGTTCAAAGGCTTCTTCATCATCATTATAGTCAATCTCTTCTTCTTTCTCTGCAACTACATCATCAATAGTCCTAAAATCCTCTGGACCTTTTTCTGGTTCTACTGGTTCTTGATTTTCTAATTCTGCCTGAGCCTGTGCTTCTGCCTCCAGTTCAGCCTTCTCTTCGGCCTCTTTCTCTGCTTGTAACTGTGCAATAATATCAGATGCTTGTTGAGCAACTTGCTTCTTTCTCTCAGGACTTTGAACATTCTCTCTACCACGAGAGAGTTGTTTTTCAACAGTCTTCTGGTCACCTGAACTTATTGCAGTTTCAGTTGGTCCACCAGGAACAACTCTATCCATCTGATTTGCAACAGAAGGTACTTCCTCTTCAGGTTGTTTCTGTTGAGGAACATCTTTCTTGAATTGGGAAAGTGTTTTGGGTTCCTTTTCCTTAGGATCTCTTTCTTGTTTTTTAGGTTCGTCAATCTCTACGAAACGATTACCATCAGTCCTATATCTCTTATTGGTTCTTGGGTCACCCCAAACTCCACGGGCACGATATTCGTAACCAAGTTCAGCCGCCCTCTCAGAGGTTGTGGACTCCAGGAGTTTTCTAGAGTCCTTTAGAAATTTAAATACGTCTTTCATCGGGACTCCGAGATATCAAACACTTAAACCAACAGCTCTCATCTGTTTCTTCATTGCTTCAGCCTTCTTAGGATCCATAGTCTTCAGTCTATCACGGACATTTCTCTCTGTCTTTTGACCAGAAGTTTCAGACTTTCTTGCTTGAGCCTCTCCCTTCTCGGGATTACGCTGATAACCTTCTTCAACATCCCATGCATCAACCTTTGTCTGAATGGCTTTCAGTTCAGCTTCAGAGAATGTTACTTCTTCTTTCTTTAGTGCTGCTGCTCTTTTTGCTGCTTTGTTGCCGGTTCCACTATTGAGACCAGTGAAGTTAGATTTTACTGGGTTCTTGGCAACCTTTAGATTGGAAGGTGTACCACCATACCCATCAACATTAGCACGACCAATGTGCCTAATGTCTTTAACGTTTTGACCTTTACCTGGCTTTGCTCTACCAGAATCAGTGGTGCGAGCATCAATCATCTTCTTCATTTTTTCTTTACCCTTTTCGCTGGTGATTGCTTCATCAACCTGTTGGACTTCTTCGTTTGCTTTGTTGAGAGTCTTAACGATTTTCTTAGAACGATCATATGCCTTTTGACGCTTCTCAGGATCAATAGGAGTACTGATCGCTTCACGTCCTAGGTTACCTGCCTTACGGAACATCTTGTTCTTAGGAAGTTCCTTGTAACCTTCTTCTACTTCTTTCTTATCACACTCACAGGGATCTTTACCACACTTCTCACACTTACCTTTCTTACCCATAGACTTACCAATGGCCTTACGACGATTAGCAAGATACTTATCAGACTTATCCTCATCACCATCATTATCGATGTCACCATCTTCCTGACCAACAGGATCCATCTTCTCATAGATGGAAGAGTAGGCACTACTCCAATCTTTTCTGATTTGAGAGAACTCTTCAAGTTGGGGGTTCTTCATTGAACCCATCTTCTCCATGTCCTTACGGGCCTTCTCATTATTCTCCGCTCTCTTCTTCATGTTGGTCTCAAGGTAAGAAGAATCTTTTGTCTTCTTCTCAATCAGGGAAAGAATACCTTCTTTGATGTTCTTTCTCTCTTGAGCAATCAGGGCTTCGTGAAGTCTCTTACTACTACGATCTTCGTTGGAAGTATTGTGGAAGTTCTCCTGAACTTTCTTAGACCTTCTATAACCAAGGAATCTTTCTACAGTATGACCATTCTCAAGAGCAGCATCAAATGCTTCTCCAATATAGTCAATCTTTTGTGACTTGAGGTCAGACTGACTGGTCTTCAGTGCCTCACTCAAAATATCAGCAATGATATCAGAAGATTGTTCAATATCAAGACTAAGTTCAAACATCTCTTCCAGAATCTCTTCAGCAACTTCCTGAAGATCAGAGGAGTTCAGTTGGTTGAACTGCATATCAGAAATGAGATCTCTAGACTCACTCAACTGATCACTAACTTCAGAACTGTGTACAGCTGAATAAGCTCTGTACAGATTACTCATATCCGACATGGTTTTAGTTCTAACAACTTCTATTATCATTATTTATATTGAAGAGTTTCTATAGTTTAGATAGGACTTCTTTGTAAATGTTTTCTGCTATTGCTTTCATCATCAGAGGTGGAACCATTCTACCCACTCTTTCAGACTGTTGAGAATATGTACCAGTCAAAACAAAGTCATCAGGAAGTGATTGAATACGTTTAAGTTCTGGAACAGTCAATGGACGATCTTCGTTCCAATGAATCAAACCACCACTAGCAGTAAGAGTTGGAGATGGTTTTTTTAAAGAGACTCTCTTTGTATTAAAACAATGTCCTTTAGGGTGATAGTCCATACCAGTCAAAACTTTATCTGGATTCTTGGGCATCTTACTGATAACATTTTTGTATATGTTACTACTTACCAACTTTTCAGTAAGAGTTTTAACATCTTCAGAATTATTCTCAACACCATCAATGATATCAGAAATTGTAGTTGATTCTTTTGAAGGTCTGGGAAATATACTATTGACTCCAGTAATCAACATTCCGATCTTATCTGCAATATCTTCACGAACTCCAATAAAGATAAGTCTCTCCCGTCCTTGTCCCACACCATGATTTGATGCTTTCATTACTTTAGAAGTGACTAGGTATCCAATTTCTGTAAATGCATTTGTAATCTTTGCATAGTATGTTTTAGCTTCACCAACAGTCAATCCTTTGACATTCTCTGCAACAATTACTTTTGGTTGAATGTCTTTTGCTATACGGATATATTCAAAAAACAAATCTTCAATATTTTCAACTTGTTTACCGTCAGAATAAGTTTTTGTCTTTCCCCAACCATCAGAATGTTTACCACTAACTCTAGTGGTGTAGGTGTTTCCAAATAAGTCTACCCTCTCTTCTTCATAGATGTTATGACACATTGAACCTGCAACAGAGAATGCAGAACATGGTGGTGAACCATCAAGAATATCAAGTTCTCCTTGTTTGAGACCAGTGGCTTCAAGGAAGTCTTTACCTGTCAACTCCTTAATATCACCAGGTAAAATAGTAGTAGATGGATAATTCTCGGAATAAGTATTTCTTGCCTCTTCTACAAACTCATTGATACAGAGGATCTTACCACCTGCAAGACGATAACCAGTGGACGAACCACCTCCACCAGCGAACGTAGAAATGACAGTGAACTTCTGTTGAGCTTCACCGTCATAAACATCTTGTAATTTGTAGGGGAGTTTCATGAGAACTGTTTCTTATAGTGTTTAGTGTAATATGTTTTTGGAGAATCTACAATGTCTTCGTAAAGAGATTTGATTCCCATACCATCCTGAAATGCTACCTTCTTTCTATCAACAATATCATCTGGGAGTTGACCTCTGAAAGCCTCTTGGAGAATTGCTTTAGGTCTAGCTTTACCGTCCCAAACAGTATCTTGACTGAGACCAAGTGCAGTCTCTACTAACTGAGTGTTTAAAAAAGGTAGTCTACATTCAATACCATACTTCATAAAAATCTTATTACATCTTGTGAAATTTTTACGATGTTGTGAACCAAAGAGTCCTATTCTATAGTCAGTCCAACCTTTATCCTTAATACCATGGTAACTCATACCATAGGATGCCCAGAGTTCGTCACTACCTTCACCTGACATAATCACCTTAAAACCATCTTCATGGATTCTTTTTGCAAGTTGAATACAAGGATATCCAATCTCTACTTGGGCCTTATATGGCATCTCAATGGTATTGATAACATCATTAACATCATCGATGGTAGGTGGTTGAACTATAACTTCTCGGAGTTCAACTCCCAAATATTTAGCAACTTTTCTAGCAGACTTTAAATCTTTTGAGTTCTCATCATGGACTGCAGTATATGTCACCAAGTTTGGGATGTGTTTAGATGCAATGAGAGTTGTGATAGCAGAATCAATACCACCAGAGAGTAAGCATGCAACAGGAACATCGGCAACAGTTCTTTCAAATGAACCCATCACAATGTTTCTATAAACCATCGCTTTAGAATCATTAAAGTTCCATGTAGAAGTATCTTCGATATGTTCTCTGACGTTATACCAATACCCCTCTTTTACAGAGTAATCAGAGGAAACCTTAATAAATGATCCGGGTTCTAACATTTTAACTGTTTTACCAATCTCCCCCATTGCCAAAAGACCTTTGATCTCTGAACAGAAAGAGAATGATGGAAAGAGACCTGTAAGGAGAGAGTAATGAAGAGGAACTTCACCATGACGGTCTCTCACAATAGTAATAGAACCGTCTCCTTGAGTAAATGCAATGGCAAACATTCCTTGAACTTTATTCAATCCTTCAATACCATACCTATCCAAGATAGCACAAAGTACCTCAGTGTCACCTGAAGTCTTTGTTTCAATATTCAATTCTTCTCTTAACTCACGATAGTTCCAAATGGTACCATTGAAGATCATGGTGGTGTCACCATAAACAAATGGCTGATTTGACTCATTACTAGTATCAATAATAGACAAACGAACATGTCCAAAATAGATGTTCTCCATTTGGACAATCTGTTGGTTATCTGGTCCCCTATGAATAATAGAGTTCAAACCTTTTTCAATTTGTGGAATATCAAATCCACCAATAATTCCACACATTACTTAATTGCAATAACTCCAACGAACTGATGGTTTCTCCAGAAGATCTGACAGTCTTTGAACCCCGCAGTCATCACCATATCTCTTAGTTCAGACCATGTATTAGGTTTCAACATATCACGAAGTTGTTTCTCCTTATCCATGATTTGTTCTGCACTGAAAGTCTTTCTCTTGTAATCATAATGATTAAAGGTAAGAAGTTCTTGAAAGAATGCATTCTCACACATCAACTTCTCAGCAAAGATAAATGCACCACCTTCATTGAGACCATTATAGATCTTATTGATCGTATCTTGTCTGGTAGTCTTGGGCATAAACTGTAGAGTAAACAGTGATGTTACTAGAGAACAGTTCTTGAACTCATAGTTAGTGACATTACCACGAACCCATTCTAACAATGCACCAGGGTATTCTTTACGAACCTCTATATGACGTTCCTCAAGATCATCATAAAAACTACCAGCAAGTTCTACACCCACATAATGTGCGTACTGACGATTAGGATTGTTGTCAATAATCATCTTGGTAAGTTTACCAGTTGAACATCCAACATCAACAACTTTAGTATGATCCTCCACAAAGTATCGAGAGAACGATACAGTATCTTCTAGGAGGTTTGAATATCCACGAATACTATCGTTGATATGATTATCAAATCCTTCAGGTGAATGTGCAAATGAGAAGTCGTAGGTCATACATCACCTTCCTTTCGGACTTCGGAATGTTTTACGGAAAATTCTCCACCAGGATAACGAGACTTCAGTTTCTCAACATTCATCTCAATAATTTCATCAATGGTCGTATCAAGACCCATACACGCTTGAGCAACATACCACATAATATCACCAAGTTCACGTTTCAGATGAAATAAGTTTTCTTCATTTACTGGTTTACCTTGGAAGACGATCTTCTTGACAACTTCAGTAAACTCACCTGCCTCAGCAGACATTCCTACAGCAGCAGTAAACAGTCGCTCGGTAGGAAACTCTTGGCCTTCCAATTCTTGAAGACGATAGAGGAATGCTTCGTGATCTTTACTTTGTTGTGAGGTGACGGCATTGACAAATTCAAGATATGCTTCAGTATTTACAGTCATTAAAATTTAAATCCACTAAATGATTTTTTAGGTTTTTCTTGTTCATCATTATTGTACTCTTCTTCCTTACCATTGTCAAGAAGGTCATCCTGTGCAGACTGTTCACAATCATATAATCTCATCTTGGCACGATCAATACCAACAACAAAACGTCTATGGACAGAGTAATCATTATACCTATTCTTCAATTGCTTTACAAGTATTTGTCCCAACGATTCCAACTCTTCAGTCGAAATAAGGGCAAACATAAGATCAGCAGTAGCAGGGAGACCAAAGGACTCACTAGTGTCAGTAAGCTCAACGTCAGAGCTACCATAACCAGAACGAGTGGTCTGAGTGGCAGATATGATAGGGACGTTTGCTTCAACAGCAAGTCCTCTAAGTTCTTCAGCAATTGCTTTAATATATGAATATGAATTGACAGTGCTATTTCCGCGATATCTTTCGGAAGAACATATATTAAGGTAATCAATGAAAATAATATCAGGTCGAAATGACTTCTTAAGTGCAAGTTCATTAAGAAGTGATTTGAAGTGTCCAGCATGAGCAGAGGCAGTAGGATACTCCTTAATAATTAGGTGACCTTGAGTCTTTTGTGCCAGGTTTGTAACCTTTGTTTCAAACATTTGTTTTGGAAGGTCAACAATTTCCTGGATATTTACATTCAAGAGGTTCGCATCAATTCTTTCAGCAATGCGCTCTTCTGCCATCTCCATTGTAATGTAGAGAACGTTCCTCCCTTGGAGCAAGACGGAGCTAGCCACATGGCACATGAATAGAGATTTCCCGACGCCAGTATTATGAGAAGAAACTCCATTAGTATAATACCTGTGATTTGGATGATTTACATTAATATCAACAATAGGTATTTGATTTCCTGTTTTAAATACACTACCAAGTTTATAACCACTCTCGGTTAAAAAATGCATTATTTTATATTTTTTATAAAGATGCGATGCACTCATCCACCCCAAAGATGTCTGAAATAAATGATTGGCATTGCATCTTATAAGTTCATCAATGCCATCGATTCTCAAAACATATTCATCATACATTCCTTTGTTAATAAAGAAATTAACTGGAACATATCCATCGGGAGAATCAACTTCTACTTCATATCCATTATCAAGTAATGTTTTGATTTCAGCAATTGTTGTTTCTTTTTCAATCCACATTTTATATAAATAATAGCAGTAGCAGGGACAGGGAATGTTTGATCGTATCTATTCTAACTTATGCAAAGGCAATAAGTCAAGAAAAGAAGATTATAAAAAATATTCAGGACTACACGAACATCATGTTGTTCCTAAACATATGGGAGGAACAGATGATGATTGTAACCTTACATACCTAAATGTTAGAGAACATATCATAGCACATTATTTGTTATGGAAAATATACAAAAATCCAAATGACTTAAGGTCTATGAAAATGTTAGGAGCAAACTTATCTCCACAATATAGAAAAATAATTGGGGAATTTTGTAGAGATAATAAGATTGGTTTCTTTTCTGTTCCAATAGATGAAAGAAAAGAATGGATGGTCAAAGGAATGGAAACTCAAAAACAAGAATATTTAAAAGATAACATTAAAAATTTTTATTACTGGAGTACAGAAGAAGGTAGAAAGGAAAGAGCATCTTTTGGAGGAAAGCAAAGAGCATCTAAAGAATTCAATTACTGGGCGTCTAATCAAGGAAGACAACAAAGAGCATCTCTTGGAGGTAAAGCACATAAAGGAAAAAAGGTAATGTACTTACCAGGAACAAAGGGATGGAAAAGAATACTACCAGAAAATATTGATACTAAATTAAACGAAGGATGGAAATTTGGAACTGGAGAACCAGCACCAAATTCCATAATCAAGAAATCTTCTTAAATCTAATTTTAACTTTAGTTTCTGGATGAACGCAACCAGCAAGTGCGATGTTAAGAGTTTTGTTAGGGAGCCCACCTTTCGTGATTTTGTTAAAATAGTCGAGATCGAATTCAATTCTCTCCTCCTTCCTGTGATAAGACTCGTATCGTGATTCATAATCTTCAAGGTAATCATGTCCTACATGGTTGTCAAAACTAACTGCCAGAGCATCAGACAGAATAGATGGAATGGCATCTGGTGCCTTCTTGACATCTCCTCCATCAGCAATCTGAATGGATTCAATCAAGGCAAGATAAATGGCACGGTCACGACACCACTTCTCAGTAGTGTTAACCAACCAATCAAACTCTACAACATCGTCCTCAAGACAATTAACTACATGAGAAATCTGTTTATAAGAGTCCTCATTAATATCTCTTCTCTTTTCAATCTCAATATTGAGAATCTCTTTTGTAGGGAGTTCGTTATACTCAGCAGTAAAGGTAGAGATCTCGTCGAAGATTACCTTATATTTAGTATCATCAAAATATTCTTCTTTAATGAATGGAAGAACCTTTCTCAAGTATTTTTCATTGTGTATTAGATTTTTCAGAACTAAAAATTCAACCTTATCCATAGTGAATATATGTACTCATGATGTATTTGTTACTAGTTGTTGGGGGGAGTCTTGCATGAGGATATTCCCATGTAGGAGGGAATACTACTACCCTACCACACTTTGGTTTAATGTTCAACTTCTGTTTAGAAAAAACTGTATTACCATCATTAGTATTCAGATAAAATAAAAATGCAACTGACCTTCTTGATGAGGGATAGTCAGTCACGTCTACATGTTCATCAAACCTTTCCTCACCATTAGGAAGGTATCTTTTAATCCTAAGTTCTTCAAGGGCATTTAACTCTGGAAGAAAATAAGATTTGGTTTCCTTCTTATACAGAGTATGTACACCTTTAATAATGGGAATGATTTGTCTGACCATTTCAGGATTTTCTTTACTCAGATTAACCTGACTGAAACATGGTTTGTGATCATTATTGATAAACTCCTGATTAGAGGAGTTTTCAAATATCTCAATTAGTTTTTTACAGTATGACTCTGGAACAACATCATAATGACGAACCATAAGAGAATTGTTCTTTTGCGATTTCATCTAGTTTTTCCATCACTTCAGGTGTAAAATAAGTCTCAGGTTCTTTCAGGATGGCCTTAGCATAGACTTTCTTACCATCCATCTCATAACGTCCTGCAACGTTTTTCCATAGTCCACCAAGTTCTCCAAGTTCTAAGAGACCGTAATACCTATCAAGACCACGTTCATCGTAATAGAGACGTATAGTAACATCTTTATTCTCTTTACTTAAACGCGACTTAGCAGTCTTAGCCTTGATAAGATTGCCGACCACTTCTGTTCCATCCTTTTCCTTTTTCTTTGAGAGATAGATGATTGTAGACGCTGCATACTTAAGGCCAGAATTGTGAGACACGACACCATTACCAAGAATATAATGATGTTCTCCTTCAACTGTGATGTCATAAACATCCTCAGTCTTTATTTTCTTGATAGACTTTACAATTCGTTCCATGCCACCTCTTATACATTGGGTAAGTAATTTCTTTTTGGCAGTGTTCACAAACAACTCGTCTGTGTTTCTTCCCATAACGGGAAGAGTTTTCACCTGTTCTCTGAGACGCCAACTCAGAAAGATGTTTCTTGGTTTCATCTGAATGAGTTCTTCCGTAAAATGGATTATTTTCACCAGACATTTTATCACTCATCATCTTTCTATGTTCAGGTGAAGAAACTATTTGTTTATGTTTCTCCCGAACCTCAGGTTTGGACATTGGGTTAGAATATCCAAAATGCCCCTTCCCATAAAATGGGTTATTTACTCCAGAAGTGAGATGAGAGTAGTGTTCTCTTATTCTATCATAAGAATTGAGATTTTCACACCTAACTCCATTATTACTGGAGTTCATTCTATAAAAAGCATAACACATTTTCTGTTTTGATTTTCCCTCTAACATCTTCAGAAGAAGATGATGACAGACAAAATGTTCTCTTGGTGTTAGATATACTTTGTTTTCTGGTTCTTCTCCTCCACCTAATGATTTAGGTATAATATGATGACATTCAGTAATTTGAGGAAGTTTCCTAAGATTTGCCTTATTAATAATACGGAAATAACAATCAGTATACTTATTGGATAAAAACAAGGTTCTGGACTCAATTATTATTATTTAGTCCAGAACCAACTTTCACATAGATTTGATAGTATCTGAAGGTAATAACTCAGTAACGGATTTCCATTCATAACCATCTCCAGTATCTACTAAAAACTTATGTTCGCCAGAACATCTAATAGTTTCTCCATCTTCCAATTCCAATTCATAAACATCTTTATCGGTGAAATGGAAAGTGTCAGTAACTGATGAATAACCAAACATAGTTCTCACTTTGTCACCAACTTGAATAGATTCAATAGGAATAGAACCATTTTCTGTTTGTATCTTAGTTCCCGCAACTAAACAACCCCCACCCATTTCCTTTGTAGGAACATAAGCTCCGATGACATCATAGGTGTGATTGGTTACAATCATTGGTATTTTGGCTTGACCCAATTTAAGAGTCAACATTCTGAAAGCCCCTTTAATCAACTGAGATTTTGTCATATCACGGACAAGTTTCTCATTGAGGGCATCAGTGATTTCTTTCTCTGTAGAAAGCATTCCTAAAGAATCTAACACAAACATACAAGGTTTACGTTCATCTTCAGGTTTTTTTGAATACATGTCTACCGCCTTGAGAGCCTTACTCCTAAACTCCTCAATGGTAACGACATTAACAACAACTAGTCGATTCAGATCAATGCCACGACTTACTAGTAGTGACTTATTAACTGCTGCCTCAGTATCAAAATAAAGGCAATATGCATCGGGATTAGTATCCAAGAAGTTCTTGACCACTGCGAGTGAAAAGAAAGTCTTTCCAGTAGAACTTTCGCCAGCAATTGCAGTAATTTTATTCCCAGATACACCACCACGGATAGACCCAGATACAAGAGCGTTAAGAACGAACGAACCTGTGTCCACATATGTCTCAGTGTCATCGATGTCGGCAGCAAGTTTGGTAAAGTCATCTCCAATCTCTTTTACAATATCTGATAAAAAGTCCATTATGCTTTTTTCCATCCTTTATGAAAGTTTCTTTTATTGTTCCAGATGTTTGACATACAACTTTGCTGTAGATTTCTATCATAGCAGAATTGCGTCATATTATCAACTTCAATTATTTTACCTTCTGGGGAAATGAATTTATAAGTTTCACATCCCATTCCCTTTCTTATATTATTAATTCTTTCTGGACTATGTTTTTTTCCTTTTAGTGTATTACTTATTTTTTTTCTAACCTCCTCATTTACAACTTTCCCCCCTTGCGATTCTCCAATCTTTTTTTTATGTTCATCAGATAAAACTTTTCCAAGATTTGCATTTCTCATTTTTTCTTTAGTTGTATTGGAAATAACTCTACCACTCTGAACTTTTCTAATTTTAGATTTAAATTCATCGGAGTGTTTATATCCACTACTCCCTTCACCACCTTCAGTCAAATTTCTCAAAATACCAGTCCCCAAATCTTTTCTACCCAAAACGGAAATCATATAAATTTCGTGCTTAAATGCTTCTTTTTCAGTTAAATTCTGTTTGAGAATAATTATTTTATCTTCTGATGGAGGAGAAAATACTTTTCCATTTCTTCTAAAATGCTTTTTAGATTTCCTGTTTTTTAATCCTTTACCGATATAATAAGGAGTTCCATCTTCACGCAAATAGGCATAAGTATAATATTTGCCCATGGTCATACTTTACATAAAAAAACTTTCTAAAGTATTTATCTTAGTTACATTCCATCCAATGGCATCAAGAATGACCTTGAGAGGTTCTAAGAATGCCTTTTCAAATTGTAAGTCATAATCCACATATTGGTCAAGTCCCAACTCTGTTGGAAACTCTGAAATAAATGAGATCACATTCTCATGGATGATATTTGGTTTTTTAAGATAACAAAATTTAATCTTTTCACCGTTATTGATAAGTGAATATTTGTTTGTTAACTTCTTTTCTTTTATGTAGTGATTGAACAATAGGGCACCACGACAATGAATAGGAGTTCCCTTTGAGTAGATCGTTGCATGTGCCTTATACTTCTGGGCATCAGAAACAGATCTAGGGAAAGAAATAGCTTCAATGGGAAGTTTCTTAAAGTCACTTCTACACTTATCAATATACTCAATCACATCATCTTCTGTTCCATTCATCATTAGTTTGAGAGCATCCTTAATCATACTCCTACAGGGTGCTGGAGTGGATGACTTGACTGCCTCAATACCCATGATCTTAAGTTTAGGATCTTCATACCTAACACCTTCACTATCCCATACATTGAGAATGTATCTCTTCTTTGCAGTCCAAATTCCACGGTCTGCAATGTTCTCCCGTTTCATCTGCATCTTCTGATCGTATGCGTTTACATACGTCGCAAGATTTTGATAAGATGTTTCGATGAACGGTTCCAGTTTCTCTTGACAGACTTTGTCAATGATAGAAACAACCTTGCTCGTATCGTTAACTTTATCACCAAGAAATTTATCAACAATAGGTCCAAAGTTAAGATAGATTGAATCGGTGTCAGATGCGATGACATAATCTACATCTTCTGTTGAAAGTAAGTTATTTAGATATTCATTCATATGATTTTCAATCCAACGAATAGATGTCTGACCTGACATCGTAATCGCTTCTGCATTGGCAAGTTTGAAATATCTAAAGTATGCATTACCAATTGCACCGTAGGCAGAGTTCAAACAAATCTTTCTCACCATCTGAAAGTTATTGAACTTAGCAATATCTTTGATGGTTTGTTCTCTCTGTCTACGGAGAACTGGATCCTTATTGGTCTTCAGTTTTGATTCAATGTCAACCAGTTTCTGTTTAGACTTCAACATCTCCTTCTTGAATGCCTTACGTTCAGCATACATCTTCTCCATCAGTTCAGGTAGGAAACCTTTCACATCTTTACGGTACATTGCACCATTGGCACAGACCGCATAGTCCTTATACATCTGAAAATCAAGTTTCTCATCAAGAATCTTTTGAATGGTAACTGATGGGTGCTTCTCTTCCTGAAGTGTCTCAGGTGAGATATTGTATTGCATAATTAAATGCGGATAAAGTGAGTTCAAGTCAAAACTTACAACCCAATCATATACACCTGGTTTGGGTTCCTTTACATAGGCCCCAGCAAACTTTTCACTCTTATCAGTATTGATCCTTGGAGGAATAACAATATTCCTCTTCTTCAAATAGTTGTAGATAATGGTGTCCCACAATCTAACTTGGAACATTGGGTCACCAAAGTTTACCTTACCATCGTATGCCATGGTGATAACCAACTCAATCAGTTTCATCTTGTCTTCCATACGGTCAACAAGTTCCACGTCAACGATGTTGTAATCTACAAACTTTTTCCAATCACCAGTATAGAAGTCTTTGAATGTATCAAACTCAGAGTGGTCTAATTTCTTTTGACCAAGTTCAACCTCTGCAATGAAGTCCAGTCGGTAAGACTCACGATTCACATAAGTAAACTTCTTATACAACTCCAGATAGTCTAGGTCAGTGATACCACCAATATCGTAGATATAAAACATACGGCCATTGATCCAAGTCTCTCTCTTGGTCGCTAGACCCCATGGAGACAGATTCCTAAGGGCCCTCTCACCCAGAACCCTATCGATCCTTCCACAGATATATGGGATGTCGTACAGACGGGTATTCCACCCAGTCACAACATCAGGATAGTCATTCATCCACCAATCAATGAATGCACCAAGCATTTCTCTTTCTTCAGGATAATAATGATAGGTCACATTGTCCTGACTAGGGGTATATGGTTTTCTGCCCCAAGTTGTAATTTTCTTAGTTGCATAATCCTGAATAGAGATGGTCAACATCTCCTCAGAACAATGTTCTGGGTCAGGAAATCCCTCTTCTGATGAGACCTCAATATCGATAGTCAAAAGTCTCATCTTCTTGATGTCAAACTTTATCTCATCCTGAGGATACTTGTCAGAAATGTATTGGTAGATATATCTCTCATTACCATAGATCTTGAAGTTCTCGATCTCATCATACTTCTTATAAAAGTCTCTACAGTCCTTTACTGTTCCAGGTTGAATTTCCTCAACATATTCACCTTCCAGAGTTTTGTATTTTGTGGGGACTTTAGAGTTAACATACAGAGTTGGACGATAGTTGGTATCACGATAGTGAACTCTCTTTCCGTCCTCATAACCACGAACAAGGAATTGATTTCCAATCATCTGTATGTTTGTATAGAAATTCATTCCTTAAGTAAGTCCTCATACATCACTTTCAGTTTACTGTTAGGTTCCATAATTGTCAAAATCTTTTCAGAATGAATCATAAACTCATTCTGATTTGTGATGTCAACAAACCATGGGGATAGTGTCATTGTACTGGCATTAAGAATAAAAGGTTCTATCAGTTTACAGTCTGGTTCACCCAGGTCTGCTGAGACCTCTTCAATCTGTGTCAGGATCAGTCTCTGATCCGTCAGTGACAGTAGTTTCAAGTTTTCTATTTTCATTTTTCTCTACTCCTTTTTCGTAAGCTTCTTTTAGTTCATCAATTGGTTCAGTTGCAGTGACAACCCAATCTGCAACAACAGGAATCATTTCATCTTTACTTAGGGGCATCCATGGAGTAAGTTGCATTCTAAACGGGTGCTGTTTATCTCCCTTATGATCCGTATCTTGTCCAACCAATTTTACTCGACAAGGGTATCTAAGAAAATAACCAACCACTGTAGGTTTTTCCTCATCACCAACACACATCTCTTTTACGTCTGCGATAACGTCTTCTCCAGACTTCAATAGTAATAGTTTAACAGTCATCTTTTACAATATACCTCTTATAAATTATAACATAAAAAAGAGGGGTTGTCACTGGATTGTGCCAGTTACCCCTCTGCGGCGACGATACGTTCTATTTAGAACCAGTTCTTACGTTGATGATGTTCTGGAACAATCCTCTTCATAGAAATCGTTAAGAGCCCATTCTCAAATTTAACTGATCCAACTTCCGTATCCTCTGCCAGTGTCCAAGCTCTGGTGAAAGATCTTGCAGCCACTCCTCTGTGGACGAATGTTGTTTTCTCTGTGGATTCTTCTCGTTTTCCTTCGACGAAAAGTTTTCCTTCTTCTGTGTAGACATTGACTTCTTCTGGTTTGAATCCTGCCAAAGCTAACTCTAGTTGTGATTCTGTGTCACTGACTTGAATGAGGTTGTATGGAGGATAGTTTGATGTTTCTTGACCTCTTAGGATTCTATCAATGTAGTCATCCATTCCAATTGTGTTGCGCGTAATCCTGTCCATGAATTTGTCCAGGTCGGCAGCATTATACTTCATGAGATTGGTCATGTACTTCTCCTTAAATAAGCGAGATTTGATTGTGTGAACCCCGAAGGCGTTCACTCATTATTTATAACAGAAAAAACAAAAAAACGGGGTAGTGAACTCCGTAGATTTTTATTCGGTTTTATTCAAAGAATGGTAATAGTGTTCCATCACCCGTTTTATCTCCAGAATAATAAACTGGGTTTCCACAATGTGGACACAGAAGTTTCCCCGGTAAAGGTAATGCACTTTCAATCATTGAGGGTTTAGTTCCGGTTTGATCATGTAACCAAGAATATCCATCTTGTATAGAATTACAATAGTCACGTCTAAAAATAGTAACTGAATCTTCCCATACATCAACTTTAGTTTTACTACCCCTGTCGGTAAGTCCTCTAGGGTACCAAATATCTAATTTATTTGCTGTTTTAATTACTTCGACAGTAGTTTCAATATTACCTTCAAGTTGTTTGACAGGGATAAAATTACGCAAATCGTTATTATATTTTCTTCCAATATTTCCATATCCCCAATTACAACGTACACCTCTTCCCAAAACTTGACATGGGATGTGTTCCCTGGACCAAAGAGCATCTCTAACAGAAGCAATAAAAATTGCTCCAATATTATAAACATTAATTCCAGATCCACCACGATTTACAACAATTAAGTGTCGGAGTAGATCATCATTATCATTTAAACGATTCTTCACATCTTCCCATGACAATTTCTTTTCGACTACCTCTCCATTTAAATTCCAGATTCTATTACCACCACTACCAGATTCCTGAAGAGTAGCAATCATACGAGAATTACAATCAAATCCTCTTTGTTGAAGATGCTTTCCAACAATTTGAACCATTCCAATATCATGTTCAATTGGATCTCTTTTGCCGGATCCACCAAATGGACCTTTATGAATAGGGCATCCCCAGGCTCCACCACCCTGACCACATCGAATCAGAGATGTAAGTTTTGATTGAACATTGGGATCTACTTTTTTTTGTTCTTCTAACTCAGATTCCCTGTTTAATAAACTATCAATCATAGTTCCTACATGCGGGTCAACACATTCCTGTGTCTTTCTATAAACAAGGTTATATCGAATAGTTTTATCCACCCAAGCTTGGTTAGGGATTAAAGAATCTAGATTTGTAAGTTCATTACACTTATAGAATAAATCAGAGAATTTTTGATCTGTTTTTATACCACCATCAATAATATATTCATCATACTCTTGCTGATGCAGGGTTGGAGTAGCAGTGAACGCTAATACTCTTCCATTAATTTTCATCCATTCTCTAAATCTCAATGCAACCTTTGCATCAAATGGAGTATTATATCCTGTCCCATATTGATATGCAGTTGATCCGGGATCACCTACTGCTAAACACTCATGAACTTCTTCAATCCACAGGACTGTACACAGGGCATATCTGAGAAAACATTCAAAATAAATTCCAAATTTAGCATGAGTGATTGAAAAAATATAGATATTATCTGTGTCAAAACAATCAGACAAAAACTCATCCATCATCAAAGAATCTTTAATGTGGGTGATGTCCCTGTACTTATATTTTTTACCATCCACAACGGTTTCCTTTTCAAAGATACCATCGTTACATGTTTCGTTTTTTGGTGCTACGCGAATATTAAACTTTTGATTACAAAATACTTTATATAACTCTGGCGACAATTCTTTACCTTGGAACCATGACTTGCCAGCGGCCATTTGTTTGATAAAAACTTTTATTTTTGCTAATGTAAAAATTTCTTGATTATTAATTACGCTAAGAACATCTGTACGAAATTCTTCATACACCTCTGGTGTAATCATGGTTTACCTCTTTTTTAATTTCCAATCAAGAAGCAATTAAGTTCTTTTCATGGAGAACGAATTTATTTATACAGTATAACATAAAAAAAGACCCCTGTCAAGAGACAAGAGGTCTTTGGGTGTTCCGACTTTTGTAGAGACCGCACGAAAGGAGTCTCAGTCTTATTTATTCAGGTTGGCCAACCTTGATATTATTCTTCTTACCAATATTATACTTCTGTTCTAGAATCCACTCTGTCTTCTCTCTGTAAGGGAGTACTTTGATTTGATTCAATGGTGCAATATCTTGAATTGATTCTTCGATGACAACATCTATCAAGCCCCAATCAACAAGCAAGCGAGTAATACGGTTCCTACGCTGAACATCATTAACAGTAAGATTAGCGTATTTACCATCAAGGGCAAATAACTCCTTAAAGTGTACGATATAGTATTTACCTTGCTTATGTAGAATATGACAGGATTGGTAAAGTTTCTTTTCTTTTCTAGAGGCAACCCCAATACGGGTCAGAGTCTCACGAACTTTTAAGAAATCATCAGGTTCATTTAGCCTAACCTCTACCATTTGGTCTCTTGACCAATCAACCTGAGGCTCAACAGTCTGTGTCATTTTTTTCCACCAGTTTCAAGTCGTTGTTTAATAAAATTAAGTTGCTCATTGGATAAAATTTTCAAAGCCTGAGAAGCCTTTTCATTACTATAACCATAGTAACGTTTCACAATCTCTAAATCTGAGATCTTATCTTTGCGGAGCCAGGGAGAGAATCTCTTCCTCTTTCTCAATATATTTAGATAAAATTCATATTGCATATCTTTATCTAAAAAACTGTACTTGTTCATCTCGTTGGCAAACATAATACAATCCATGTGTCCAGAGAGACAACGATTGATGATGTATGGTGGATAGTCTTTTGCCAAAGAAGGTTCATCTTTAATCAGATTCTCCTTGGTAAAATTAATTGAGTTCAACCAGTCCTTAAGTTCCATAATTTAAAGAATCAATTTCTTTTTGTCTGGTGTTACCAGTTTACTTCCATATACTTCATTATACTTCTTGGTGATACCTTCATCAACCTCAGCGATGTATACGATGTGTGTTCTACTTACCGTGATCTCAGGTTGATCCTTATCAATCACCATTGCCCATGGAGCAAACCCAACACTCTGTCCTGAAGGGAGAACAACTAGACCATTCTGAAGAGTCACAGTTGAGTCATCTTCAGAAAGAAGTTCTGCAATCACTTCTTCACCAGTGATAATACGAAATAGTTTTACATTCATTGTTTTTTATTAGTTAATTAACGGAACTCGCACTCCACCATTATTTCAGTCAAACAAGCAAGCATATTTATCTCCTGGTCCGTACAAAATGCCATTTGATACTGATACTTAGCAAGAACCAACACAGCAGCAGGAATACTATTGTTTTCAAGGGATACAACAAGAGCATCGTAAATACGACGGAAAAGGACACTAGCATCATTGTCCAGGTTAGAAACAACCCACTTGCGAACTTCGGAGAAGTTCTTTTCTTTGAGGTTTTTGATGAGGTCATTTACAGATACGTCAGAGAATGATGCAAGAATAGCAGAGTCAATACTACCACTAGTGGAATACCTTTGACACTCATTCAGAACACGACGCCAATCAGGGAAGTGTTTGTTGATGAGTTCTACCAAGACCTTGTTATCATATTTAATACCTTCTGCATCCAGGATTTCTTGGAGACGTTTGAAGAATCCTGCTGCAATTTCCTGTCGTTCTTTTCCCTTGATTCCAAAGTCAATGACGGCACACCTAGAATGTAGGGGTTCGATGATTTTGTTTTTATAATTGCAGGTGAAGATGAATCGACAGTTGTTATAAAACGTCTCAATGTTTGCCCGTAAGAGGAGTTGTACATCGTTCCCTGTGTTATCAGCTTCGTCAATGATGATGACTTTGTGTTTTGCATCTGACGAAAGTGATACGGTCGAAGCAAAGTTCTTGGCCTGATTCCGTACAGTGTCAAGAAATCTACCTTCATCGGATCCGTTGATGACATAGGAATCTACTCCAAGTTGATTACAAAGGGCTTTAGCGACAGTGGTCTTACCTACACCAGGAGGACCAGAAAGAAGAAGATTAGGAACCTCACCCTTATCTAGAAATTCTTTAAAGGTTTTCTTTGTAGCCTCAGGGAGGATACATTCATCAATGGTCTGTGGTCTGTAACGCTCGCACCACAAAAAATCATTGTTCATAATAAATTCAAAAAATAGGTAAAATACGTTGTCTCATCTGTTCAAGTTGTGTAGGGTCACCACCATAATACCCCATATGCATATAGACACAATCAAGGTACCTCAGTTCATCACGTTCAGCATTATAGGTGAAGTGGTCACAAAAATCAACTATTTCTTGTGGAACTGGTACTTGGTTGTGATCATAATCAATGATCATACAAATCCTTTGGTCATGTGTTTGGGACGGATATTAATTTTATCCAACACTTCAATATGAGATTGAAATTCTGATGGAGTTTCCCACCAAATTTGTCGAACTTGTTCCCATGAATCTACCACCACAGATTGATTGTTTGAGTACACCATTTTATAATCATGACGATCATATGGTTTGTCACAAGTTTGTTTAAAGTGTTTCGTCATTTTTTACTAGAGAGAAAGAACCATCATTGTTGTCAATCCATTGTAGTAGATCACCTTCTTTCCATCCAAGTTCTTTCATCAGATCGTCAGGAAATGTAAGGATTCCATCGTCACTAACAGTTAATGTAGTTTTCATATCCATTCAGGTTTACGATCAGGGAGACGAAGATAGTTATCTTTCACCCATGGTTTAGATGCAATGTACATTTTGTAAGCAGTGAGTGTGTCAATACTATCATCAAACTTGAACTCCTCAGGCATTGCACGAACAAAAGGAGTATGACCATCCCATTTCACATAAGGAATGATTTCATCAGCAGCAAGGAGAGTCTTGAAGCAAGTATGGCATTTCCCATATCGATTGAAATACTCTTCACATAATGCAATACCATGAGCAAGTAACCATCTAGAGTTTGCTACAGTCTCGTTTGCCCACTTGGTGCAAGGGTGATTGCGGAATGCTCCTTTCTCTGTAGCATAGGGGTTACCGTCTGCCTTAGGCAAAGTACCATAACCATGCCCCCACTTGTCTGAACAGACGATAGAGAGCATCTGACAGGTCTCTAAGGGCATCTTTACAATATGTTTGTCAGGAAGGACTATTGCCGAATCCACCGGATTGGAAGAAGTCACGAAGATATTCATCAGTAAAGAATTGCATAAGGTAACTTACACCCCAATCTAATGTACCTGGGGGAAACACGTCAACGTTTTGTTCAAGAATCTTCTTGGCGTCAATAATTCTTCTCATACCACATACTTGTGCAGTGGCTTTAGAGATTTCCATGAACTCTTTGAAGTCCTCATCATTACCCTGTTTGACACCACTGACGTATAGTTCTCTGGCCCGACGAAGAAGTTCTTCTGTTGTAGGTTTGAATGTGATGGTTTCTTCTTTAAGAGGAATTACCATGTTCTTCATACATGACATACTGAACTTCATTGTTGCTCTTGTCTCTTCGATAGTTAATGCGTCAGGAGATTTATCTCTAAATGAATGTTGAATAATTCCATTAGTACATTCCATGACACGAAGAACTGCAATTTTGTTGAGTTCAGAATCCGTCAATTCATTATATTTTTCTTTCCAATTTGTCATGTTAATAATTTACTGAAACTGATTGCTAATAAAAAACTTAGCATAATAACTACATCCCATGATTTAGTTCTAACAAAGTAGGGAACTGATAAACAATCTGCTATAACGTTCATTACAACACCTGCTAACACATTCACATGTAAGACTACAAAGTAGGCAGCAATCACAGTGATACTACCTATAATTCTCATAGGAATATCAACGGACACGTCTGGCTCCACCACAAATCGTGGCAGAGGGAACTTGAGCCTGTGCAATCTTTTTTGCATCATGTTGGTAATTTGCTTCCACAATCATTTTATGATACTTACTCCCCGTGGTGGGGAGTCTGTATGTCAGTTCCCACTGTGTCACATCAACCTCCGAAGGTGGAATCAGGTTCCAATGCAATGTAATACTGCAAGTCATAGTTCTTGTTAGTGAACTTGGCCAGGAGTTTCTGGGATACAGCAACCTCATATGTTCCAGGAATGATCTTAATATTCTCAACTTTGAAGTTGAAGAAGAACTCTGAAGTTGTCTCACCAACAACAATTTGGAAGTTGTTTGATGTGTCATTCTTCTTGTCACGGACAACCACTTTAACAACACCATTCTCACCAACGACAGAGAGATCGGGTACTTGATAAACGGCTGCAGCCTTGAGGAGTTTATCCAACTGCTGGGTATCCAGATCAAAGGCAACATCTTCAGAAGGAAGAGTGATATCTTTGTCAGGAGGAGTCACGATAACATTCTTATCAGCAAAGAAATACTTGGAACGAGAGCGACCTTCTTTGATGACAACATATCCTTCATTATCAAAGTCCAGGTCAGGACTAGCATGAAGATTCAAACCATTAAGAAACTGATTCAAGTCATAGATACCAAAGTCCCTAGGAAAATCCTCATCAATCTCAGCCTCTGCCAGAATGTTTTTCATTACCGAAATAGTTCGGAGTTTATTACCTTCCTTGAAAAGGATAGACTGATTGATAGAAGAGAAGTTCTTCAGGATGTTTACAGTCTTGTCAGAGAGTTTCATTGTCATTGAGGGTAAGTTTCACGTTGTGCGTTTTTGTCATTGAAGTGTAACAGAAGAACTGCATAATGCAGAATCTTTAAGATGTCACGTCTTGCTGTACCTTTCTTATCATATCGAGAGGCATACTTTAGAATGTTAGACCGACAGAATGATTCACCATCTCCACAGGCTTCAATGAGGTCAAGTGTTTGTACTCTATCAGTACCAGCAGAATAATGTTGGTTGTATGTGCCAGAAATATAATCTGACAACTCCTTCAAGATTTTATCTTCATTATACTTTCTATTGGGAGATGGTTTAAGGTCAGTCAATTCAATTTTGTCATCCATAAGTGGTCCATTAATAAAAGTTATGCTGTCCATAATAAGGGGAAGGCAGTATTACCTCCCCCAATTATATCAAAATTACATGGAACTGTCAACAGGAGTTGGTGAGTTAACAAGAATAGTTTCCTCTGTAGGAATAACAAAGTCTGCATCAACCTTGTCATACAATTCCATAAAGGACTGTTTTGTCTCGTCATCGAATCGGTTCAGGCAAACTCCAATGGCCTTAGACTTATCATTAAAAATACTGTAAGCCCGAATGATGTGAACCAAACGACGGGTAGAGATGACTTCATCCACACCACCATCATAGAAGGTCTTACGGATGATATCGGCCCAGTCACAGAGATGCTTGATGAATGAACTATCTTCAATACCAAGTTCTAGACATACACCTTCAAGGATCTTCTGTTCAATAGAAGATGAAGGATACTCTTGTTCAAAGGTTATTGGAAATCGCTCAAGGAATGCTTCGTTGAGCACATTAGTACCAATAAATCGTCCGTCGTCAGATCCTTTTCCTTTAGTGTTTGCTGTTGCGAAGATGTTAAAACCTGTCTTTGGGGAAACGTTCCTACCAATCTTCTTGAGGAAAACTCCTTTCCCCTCAAGAACTGATTGAAGACAAAGGATTTTGTTTGAGGCGAGGTCCAACTCATCAAGGAGCAAGATGGCTCCCCGTTCGAGGGCCTCAATGACTGGGCCATTGTGCCATACGGTGTTCCCATCAATAAGACGGAAGCCACCAATAAGATCGTCTTCATCAGTTTCAATAGTAATGTTTACACGGATTAGTTCTCTACCAAGTTGGGCACAAGCCTGTTCAATAGATAGCGTTTTACCATTACCCGACAGACCCGTAATAAACGTTGGATAGAATAGATTGGACTTAATAATTTTTTTAATATCATTAAAGTTACCAAACTTGACGAAGGTATCATCTTTTACTGGAGTGAGATTTTGTTCAACGACAGGAAGACCTGTTGGAGCTTGATAAGTTTGTTCCAGTTTTTCTTGAATAGTCAGATTCCACTTCCCACGACTAACTTTATATTCATCTAGTTTTTTACTAACAGTATTGTAGGTGGTTCCATTCATTGCACACCAGGCACGAACATCACCAGAGGTCACAGTCTCACCATAAAGGTTTTGAAGAGATGTGACGATGTATTCTGTGGACAATGCCATGTTACGGGGGTCTTTGTTTACTTGTTTATTATAGGGCAGAGTGAGGCAGAGTCAGGGGGCAGAGTGGACTGTTTAGAAACTGGTCAGGAGATCAGTTCTACAAACTCGTTTAGAACTTTCTTATTTAGTTTTTTGGTCTTTAGAGACTTGATGAATGCAGATTTAATCTTTGCCTTGGTGGCACCTTCATCAACATCAAAAGTAGTATCAGTAGAAAGTGAGTTGGATGAGATACCAAAGTATGCATCATATCCAACCATTTTTAAAGAGATACTTCTATTCTTTTTCCATTCTGCCATCAGTTTACCACTTTCAAGACTATATCCATTATTGTATCTACGGATGAACTCATTTGCATCACGGCCGCTAAGTAGGCGGATACCAATAAAGTTGACAAAGGGGAGTTCATCTTTCACACACTTAACAAGAGTATTAGTGAATTCCCAATACTTTGGAGATACTGCATAGGTGACACCAGTTTTACGATTACGAATAAAGTCTCTAGTTGGATGAAGACGACGCCTGGACCAACGACCAGTATAACCAGGATCACGATTACAAATATAAGGTTCATCTTCTTTAGAAAGCCAACGATCTGCAGTGAGGTGATTTGATTCACCATCAGTCAACATCACACACTGAATTTTCTCAACATTCCACTTACTTTGAAGAGAAGGAATAAGTTGACGAAGAGTCAGTATAGTTTCATTTAGAGGAGTTCCAGAGAGACCCAGACGGGGTGGTTCATGGGGAGAATTGTAATGACGTTGAGAAATTACAACCCTATGAATATTCCTCATCTGACGATCAAGAACTTTTTGAGATGTATTGGAAGTAAAGAACTCCATCAAAGAGAAGTCATTACTGATGTGGAAAGAACCTTTTGTTCTACTGTAATTGGGTTCAGGTTCGATACGACCAAACTTATCATAATCAACAGGAACAACATTGAATGTTTGAGTAAATGTATAGACACCAAAAGGAATACCAACTTTCTTACAGAACCAAATCAAACTATAGAGTTGTTTGACAGTATCCTCCAAGACATTATTCATAGAACCAGACCAATCAAGAACAAATACTAGACCATGATTCTTACCATCAGGGAGTGTAGTTACTTTCTTGAAGAGGTCTTCATTGTATTTGTAGGTGTGAAGTTTGGTACAGTCCAGAACTCCAGTACGTGATACAGATGCACGTGCATAAGAACTTGCCGCCTTCTTCATCTCAAACTCTTTGACCAGATAGTTTACTTCCTTTTGAGCTGAATTCTTAAAAGTTTCATACTTACTATCTGCAAATGAGAACTCTTCTTCTGAATGAGGTTTCCAGAAGTCCTCAATATAATCATGAACTTCCTTATTGGAGTTAATAATCTTAGTGAGATCAAGATCTACAAACTCAAGATATTGACTAGAGGATGCATTACTATCTACCAAATCTTGAATGTTATTTGTAGATGCGGTATCAGTTTCTACTTCTAGTTCATCACTTTGTGAGAGTTGTTCTCCTGTACCACCTTGACCTTCATCTTCCTCTTCTTCTGTGTCTTGAGGTTGACTATCAACGGGTTGGGATTCTTCACCAGAATCTGAAACAGGTTGCTTCTCTTCACTATTACTATTAGGAAGTTGAACATCTGCTTCTTCCCTCTCCTTCTCACTCTCTTCCTTACAAAATTTGTAGAGACAAAGGGCTGCAACCTGTGCCTCATCAAATGTATTTGCCATATTGACAAGATCTAGAATTTCTTTCTCTTCTTCTGTAAAGGTTACTGGGAGGAAACTACCAATCTTGGAGTAAATATTAATCTTATCGGCAAGATTCATATTATTGACATCTTTACCTTCTACCTCAAAGAAGTCTTCCTCATAGAACTGTTGGTAACCACGATAGAAGGTTTTAGATAGACCAGCAAACTTACGTTTAATGAGTTTCTCTACACGAACATCCTCCACCACATTTAAGAACTGGTGTGGAACTGCTGGATCCCAATCCTCATTAGGTGTGTATAGGGCGTGAGAGACTTCATGAGCAACCAATAGGTCATAGACTTCATTAGAAGACTTCTGCCATAGAGGTAGAGTCAGAACACGGGTCTCAACATTGAATGATGCCGTATGTACTTTCTTATTTTCAACAATCAGGTTCTCAGTGGCCAAGAGACGAGCCACATTTCCTTTGACTTCTAGATTGACGGTCATAGGTTTTGGTTTGGTATGTAGCTAATATACGACAAAACCCCCCGTTTCTGGGAGGTTGGGTGACACTTCTTGAAGTGGCGGAGGGCTTCTCTTCTTGCCCTCATCGCTTGGGGTTTAAGTTTTCTCTTCTTTTCCTTCTTGGAGTGGTGTTGCCAGTTTGGAATAGTCATTAGGATACGGTGGTTCTCAGTATTATAACACCTTTCTTCGGACTTGTTTAAGGTGATTACTTCTTCTCTTTCTTTCTTCCTCTGTAAGATTGAGTTTGGTTCCGAGTTCCAATCCCGGTGTTAGGCCTCTCTTGTGTTTTGGTAATCTTCCTCTTACAAATCCTTCTGGTTGTGTTTCTTGATATTTACACTCAACACCATTATTCCACCACTTCTTATTTTGAGTCCAGGTATTCTTACCTTTGTTTGACTCACTAATCTTTTTACTGGTTTTCTTTCTGTTTTCTGGTGTGTGATTTCTCTTCACACCAAATTGAGATTTACTCATCCTCTGTCTTGATATATCAGAGTGTCTTCCACCTTCACCACCTTCTTTGAGGTTGTAGTGAGGTTTCAACCACTTAATATAGTGTCTCTCTAATTCATTAATATCATCCTCTTCTCTTATTTCTTTAAGAGAAATAATAGAGAAATTCTCCACACCATATTTTTTCAATGCCCTATGAAAATAATCTTTAGGTGAAACAGAGGAGGATTTGTGTGTAGAAAATCTATACCCAATTGTCCTCTCTGTTTTACCAATATAGAATTTACCATTCACATTATTGATAATCTTATAGATATATCCCATAACACCTCATCTAACCTAATCTATTTAGGGAGATAATCTGGAGAATCCTTTTACTTTCTCAAATCTTAATATTTTGTCAAATTTGTCTTCTAATCCCTCTTTATGAGAGATTACAAATACATTTGCATTAGGTTGATTGTATCTAATAATTTTGAGAAACTCATCATTTCCAGTCCCATCCAGAGAGGAATCACAGATTTCATCCAGTATCATCAAGTTAGTATTCACAGAGTTTTTATGTCTGGATACTTCTCTCCAAGTAAAGAGGAGGGATAAATCAATTCTGAGTTTTTCTCCTTCTGAGAAACTACTATAAGTAAAATCCTCATGTATTGGAGATTCTATACTCTCATTGAATTCACTATCCAAAGTAAAATTGATATAAAACTCCATCATCTGTAGATACTTATTAACCTGCTGATTAATAAGAGGAAGATACTTCTTGATAATCTTTGATTTTACTCCCCCGTCTTTTAGAAGACCGTAGGTGAAGTCATGATAGAAGATGTCTTCTCTTTTCTCAGAAAGTTTATCTTGTGTACTCTTTAGTTTTTGTTTGAGTTCAGCTAATTTGTCATGCTCAATATTTCTGTTTGCAAGTTGTTCGGTAACTCTTTGAATTTCCGATTCCAAATCTCTGATTTGTTTTTGACATCCAGCGATTTGAATATTGTTTTTAGAAATACCATGTGTGAGAGTTAGGATCTCCTTAGTGAGTGAATTGAATTGACGCTCTCGGTCTTCTTCATCATTAATTGCCTTCTCCAGTTCTATAAAACCAGATTGCAACTCCTTAGCCTTATTTTGAGCGTCATCAATTTTATTTATTCGGAACTCTTCCTCAATGTCCTGTGTACAGGTAGGACAAACCGTATTCTCTGTGAAAAATTTATGTTCCTTAGTAATAGTTGATACTTTCTGGGACAATTTGCCTTTAATGTTACCTAACTTCTTTAACTTATCTGATGCTCCAGTATAAACTTGAATAGCTCTTTCAAAATCATCAAGTTCTTCTGACAATTTTATATTCTCATTCATCAAGTCATTCTCTTCATTGAGAATACTTTTAATCTTATCTTCCTTGTCTTTGATATTAGATTTACTAGTAGTCTCAACCTCTTCAATAAACCTCTCTTGCATAGAAATTTTATCTTTGACAGAGGTTTTTGATAACTCAAAAGTTCTGATCTCTTCTTTGTGAGAGCGAATCCTCTCCTTGATGAGACTGTTCATAGATGAAAAGATTTTAATGTCCAACAGTTCTTCTACAACTTCTCTACGACTAGATGAGGGGAGTTGCATGAATGGAACAAAGGAACTACTACCTAAGATAATGATTTGTGTAAATGATTTATAATTCATCTTCAGAACATTCTGTTCTAACCACTTCTGTTGATCAATAGCAGAATGAGATTGGTCTAGAAATTCATTGTCTTTATAGATCTCAAAGTTGTTGGGTTTGATTCCACGAACAACTTTCCATTCTGTTCCATTAACATTAAATTCAATCTCTACAACAGTTCCTTTCTCATTCGTTGTATTGATTAACTGGTTCTTATTGATTTTTCTGAACGCCTTTCCATACAAAACAAAACATAATGCATCAAGAACAGTGGACTTACCTGCACCGTTAGTTCCAATAATGAGAGTAGTTTGATCTTTGTCTAGACTTACTTCTGTAAAGTGGTTCCCGGTGCTGAGTAGATTTTTCCATTTAATCTTTTGAAATAGTATCATAATGTGTTTTAGGAATCACAATGTCATTGGGTGTTATCACAGCGTACCTATGATCATGCATCTCACAGGTCTTAATCATTAGTACATCATCAATCTCTAGAGTGGTCATAGTTGGAAAACCACAGTCTTCTTCCAATTGTAATGCAAACCGAGTTGCATCGTCTTCTTCTTCAAACAGATAAAGGATCTTATCACCATCTTCATCGGATACTGAATAGGCCCCATCCTTTTCCATTCCTTTAACTGCAATGATATACATTATGTCATCTCACAAGCTTCTTGATAGATTTCTCTAATCAGGTTCTGAATGATTGATTTGTCCAATTCAGTTTCTGATTCCTCAATATATCTATCAAGAATAGAAAATGTATCTTCTGACTCTTCAACTTCAAAATCTTCCGACTCCTGAAGTTGGAAGTTCTCTACGATTTTAAGTTCATGAACATTTGAAGAGTATAACTTATCAATATACTTTTCAAACTCTTTCATTCTTGGTTTGTTACGAACAACAACCTTAACGATCTTATCTTCGTAGATTGATGTATTTAGAAGTGCTGCATCATCATCATCATAGTATAGGACATGAAAGAGATTGTAAGGATTATCTACATGAAAATGTTCTTGAGTCCTTGTCTCAAAGACGGTAAAACCTCTCTTATCACCAACGTCTGTCCAGAACATTTCATAGGGATTACCTAGGTAGAAGATCCGTCCATCATCCGATCTAGTGTGGTAGTGACCAGAGAAGACCTTTGAGAACTTTGAATATAACTTGCTCTCACCACCATGATCCATGACGACTTGTTTATTAACTCTAAATCCGTTAAGCTCAAGGTGCCCCATCGCACATATGCTAGTTGAATTTTGAATAGATTTATAAGTACTCTCTTCATTTTCTTTATTGATCCATGGAATGAATAGTATAGGGAGACCATCAAGTTCAACTTCAGTGACAGTATCATAAACATGAACATTCTCATATTCACGAAGTAAAAGATCTACTGCATTGACCTTGTTAGTGTTCTTGTAGTATGCGGTATGATTTCCGACAATGGTATGGACAGTGATGCCCATATCTTTCAGACGATCATAATAATTGTCTTTGGCCCATGCCAGTGCAGAGAAGTCAATACCTTTACGACTATCAAATGTATCTCCCATATCAATCACTGTGGTGATACCCATTGATTCTAGATATGGAAAGAAGACTTCATTATAGAACTCTAAGAAGTAATCATGAAATATCTTAGAGTTCTTACGACACCCAAAATGCTGGTCTGTAATAATAGCTACACGCATCAGTATCTAAGTTTGGAATGCACACTGTCTTTAATGGAATTATAGTCGGAATAATTACTACTGTCAAGATCATTCGTATCAAAGACTTCATCGAAATTAGTCTTCTCAAGAATTTTATTTTTGATTTCTAATTGTTTCTTTTCGTGTTGGATCCTTCTCAAGAATGCGTAGTAGATAATCTGAGTGAAATATGCAAAGGGATTCTTTGACTTCTCAGGACTAAAGTTATGAATGTATCGGACACAGTTTTCAATACCATCACAAATCATATCATCCTTGAACATATAGTTCACGAAGTTAGGTTTGTATGATAGATGATTTGCAATCTTTAGAAAACACTCACCAATGTACCTAGGAATAGGAGGCTTTGGTTTATCATTCAACTTAGCACGTTCTACTTCGGCAAAGTAATTTTCAAGAGCTTCAAGGAACTCTTTATTATTGACGTAGTGTTCAGAATTTCTTCCTCTTTTCATCGTAGTCATCGGTTGAATGGGCATCAGTCATCATTTATATTCTCTCTATATTATATCAGAAAAACATATAGTTGACAAGTATCCAAAATGGGAGTAGGATTAGGCTTGTCCGGGTTCATAAGGATGTTATAGGTTATATAACTCAACTATTATAGAGTCTCTCTAGAGATTTCTTTGCTTCCTTAACAGAAGAAATATATCCCATCTCCTTAGAGAGACTAGATTTATTCTCTTTGTTATTCTTTCTCAAGTAATCATGATAATAAACAATCATATCTATATTACTGTTCTCAGTCATTGTAAGAACATCATCCATATTGATAATAATCAAATCTTCTTCTGTAGTCTTTAACCAAGGTTCTACTTTGTAACCAGTTACGGTTCCTCTGACAACAATCTCTTCTACAGTGATTGGATTGGAAAGTAAAAGAAGAGTTCTATCTTCTTCTTCAGTTGCTGCTACCTTACAAAAAATTTCATCACCACATTTCAATTTTATCGTACAATAAAAATCATCCTCTATGGCCATTGGTTACCTCCTTTAGTCTTTGATGTTTATTGTTGTAATGTCATAATTGAATTGTTCAGAAACATAGGTTTTTATGCGTTCAATGAAATGATTCAAGGTGTAGTTTTTTCTTGACCCTATTGTGAAGTCGTCTGCAATATCATACAGTTTTGCTTTAGTCTTATCTTTGCCTTTTCTTAGGACTCTACCAATACTTTGAAGATTACGGATTCTTGATTTGGATGGAGAGGCAAATATTACATTATGAAGTTTTTTAATATTGATACCAGTACTGAAAGTTCCATATGATGCAACGATGATAGCACCATCTTCTCTTTCAGTAATTTCTCTTACTTGTTCTCTATCCTCGGCATCAACACCACCGTGAATAAAGAAAACTCTTCTATCACCTGTTACCTTTTTATTTATCAGGTCATAAAGTATGGCACCATGCTTCTCCACTCTTGCGTATAGTAGAAGAGTATTACCTTTTAAATCAACAGTAAGATTTGTTATAAACTTATTTCTATTTTCATGACCAATTAGGTGTTGAATTTCATCTTCATAGGTATCAAACTTTTTTGGTTTATATTTCAAAACAAGACACTGAATATCAAGAGTTGCAAGATAACCTTCATCCTGTAATTTCTTTGTTTGAGTGACTTTATATGATGGTCCAAACAACCCCTCTAACACCCACTTATGGGTCTGTGACCCATCTAATGTTCCAGTGAATCCATATCTATACTTAGCATCAGCAAGTTTGTCCATAAGACTTACTAGTGACTTACTTTTAAACAAGTGAGCCTCATCACCGATCACTACATCATACTCTTCAAAGAACTTCTTATCTAACTGATAGACAGACTGCCAAGTGGTGATAGTTACTTCATTAGTGTTAACTCTCTCACGACCAGCATAGATTCTATGACAATGGTTCTCTGCATCCCATCCATAGGAAGAGAAGTCTTTATACATCTGTTCAACCAGTGAAGTAGTTGGAACAACCAGTAAGATTTTATTTTCCTTCGCAACATGATACCTAACAACAGCATAAATCATAAATGACTTACCTGAACCAGTTGGACTAATTAATAACTTTCTATTATACCTTAGCGCATCATAGACACCATCCACCTGATAATCCCTAGGTGTAATTTCTGGTGATAGGGATTTCATATAATCCTTTACACCTTCTTTATTCACAAATTCATTTACCTCAAAAGGCATTCCATAGAACTTGTTTTCATTAAAGTTGTAGGTGTATCCAGCATTCTCACAGAATGCAATAATCTTATCTAATAGTCCACAATATATTCTTTTAGTCTTCAGATTGTATAGATGTACATGTCCATCCCAATACTTACTTCTGTATTGGGGCATGAACTTTGCACCAGGTACTTCAAAGGTAAATCTATCTTTTAGTTCGTGCTCAACATGAGGTTCTGTGGTGATTTTTAGGTATACTTCATTGACTTTCTCAATTGTCAAGTGAGACATAACATAAAAATCAGTTATGTATATTTATCTCACTATCCCATACCACTACTGAATTTAATAAAATCTATAGCATTCTTTATTTGGTAATTTCTTTGTGTAATCTGTTTGAGAATACTTTCTAGGTAATCTAGCATTACTGAGTAGTATTCTATTTTCAACGAAACTCCTGAGAGTTTTGTATCTGCGTCCATATATTTTTGCATAGTGTCTTTATCTCTGATTTTTTTGGGAAATGGATTTTCAATATAGACCTCAGGGTCTGCTTTCCCACTAAAATATTCATACCTCTCATGTCGGATATTTTTTCTTTGTTGTTCTGCCTTCTTTCTCAGAAGGAGAATATTGTTATAAAGTTCATGATATTTTCCGTGAAGAATAGGGATATTTAAAGAGTCTGTATGGAGATTATCAATATCCATTTTAGAATCTGTTTCCCACATCTTCTGAATTGTTTCAAGATCAACTAACATTGACTACAATCAATTTCACGTATTTCGTATATAGTATACTTGAAAACCACCTCTGCTGTAAAGAATTGTTCACTTGTTAAAGTGGCATCAAAGGTCAACGTTGTTAATGATATTGGAAACAAGTCATTAAATATCACTTTGAACTTAGGATTGTTCAGTTGATCAAGTATAGTCAAAGTACCATCTGAATATAAGTTCAACTGACTTTTTTCTGGTTGTCCTCTATTGTAGGGAGTTTCTTCATCTTGAAAGTCATAAATTTCTTGAAGACTTTCTGGGAAACCTAAACCTCTTAACCAGTTCTGTATCTCCATGTAGTTTTCAAGATTTGAATCTACCAAGAACCTCAATCTTAGGTCTTCAAATCCAAGAACATCCCCAGGATATGGAACTTCCTTGAGATAAGTATTCTGAACAACAAATGGTAAATCTAATCCAGGAAGGGTTATTAGATTACCGTAATAGGTAACCTTAGGTGCCCTTTGGACCTGAAAAGTAAATCCAGATGGAGTCAGAAAGTTTCTACTAGTGGGTTGACCACTGTTTTGAGCGATCCTTACACCAGATGTATTATTAGCCACTATTATATTTGTTTTCAACTATTTATATGTAAGCATAAAAAAAGAGACCCGAAGGTCTCTTGTGAATGTGATGCCCCGTAGGGCAGTGACTCACATAAGATTTTTGACTGCAACTCTTCTGTAGTAGCGGTTGCTGTTGACACGGAGGCGTCCAAGACCCTGTGTGGTTCCTTCTGCGAATGGGTTGGCAACCAAACCATAGCGCGTTTTGAAACCGATTTTTGGTTGGAAACTATTTTCTCCAACTGCACGAACCATCTGAAGAGGAACGTAAGGACAGTAGAACAGACCTGCGTCATAAGGTGAAGAACCCTTATAACCAACGACGTAATACTGGTTACCACCTGCGGCATTACCGGAGGTAAGGTTAGCAGAATAGGGATCGATGTATACGCGGAACTTACCGTTGATTGTACCCGCGAATGTGTTACCTGTGTCATCGACATTCAGGTTTGCATTCAATGCAGGGGTGTAATCAAGGATACCAGCCATGGTCAGAGCGGAAGCAACGTCTGCGGAACACAGAACCATGTTGCCTTTCCCTCTACGAGTGCGTTGTGCAATCGCGTTGGCATCTCTTTCGATTTGGAACAGAAGTCCTTTGAACTTCTCAACAGACCAACGACCATTAGAGTCGATGTCCAGGTCAAATACACCAGCAGTTGCGGTGTTAGAAACAGCACCTTGCTCAGCAACCTTGTAGATTGTTCTGATAACTTCTCTGTTGATTTCCGCAAGGATTTCAGTAGAGAGGATGTTAGCAAGTTCTGCTTCAGCGTTAAGACCGTGGATTGCCTTAAGGTCTTGTGCCAGTTCCAAGGAGTACTCAGCCTTGAGTGCTCTAGACTTGGCGGTTACAGTGACTTTCTCGATCGAGAAGGCCATCTGGTTGAAGGCGTTAGCTGCATCACCATCAAGGGCTTCAGCATCACCTGTCTGCATACCCTGACCGACGACATAACCTTCGGAGTTGGCAGTGCCAACAGGGTTAAGAACAGCAGGGTTAGAACCGGACTGAGCAGTGGTACCAAGACCAGCACGAACGTCGGTCATACCACCGGTCAGATCGAAACCAGCATCCTGACCTGAATAGGCGGTATCGGCTTCGTTGAACAGTGCTTCTGCACCAGCTTGACCCTGACCTCTCTCAGAGTAGCGGGAACGCATTGCAAAGATAAGTCCAGTAGGACCATTCATTGGTTGAACACCAGCCAGGTCATATGCGACCAGGTTAGGCATTGAACGTCTGATCAAGGAGATCAGAACGGGGTCGAAACCAGCAACAGGACCTGCTGCGGCTGCGGAACCACTAAAACCAGCAGGGTTACTACCTGCAGAGTTAGTGGGGGATTCCATCAGGTTGATACCCTGACTGAATGCTTGCTCCTCACGGAGGAATTTCTCTTGGTTCTCGAGCAGGACTGCAGTTACGCTTCTACGATGGGCGTCTTTGATTGGATCAAGACCCTCATAATCGAGAAGTGGACTCCACTTTTCCTGCAGATGTTCGGATTGAAACATTTGCTTTTACCTAATAGTTTGCTTTGTTTGAATTAATATTAAATTCACTTTTTGAATGCACCCAACGTTCTGAGATAGGCATCCATGGACGAACCAACGGGTGCTGGAGTTGAATCAACTCCTTCAGAAATTGTTTGTGGGGCTTCTGATTTTGCTGTAGCTGTTCTGGAGAAGTACGACTCCTTCAGAGTCTCCAGCTTTTCACGATACTCTTCTTCACTTTCAAACTCAACACTTTCGGCAAGTGAAGCGAGCTTCTCTTTCTGAGTTGATGCAAGACCCTCTGAAACGGAATCAAGGATTCCATCGGCAACCGACTCTGCAAGACGGCCATTAAGGGAGATGTTCTTCTCAATCTGCTCGTTGAGTTTTGTCTCCATATCATCAAGTTTTTCTACCATGCTCTCAAGCACATCATATTTATCTTCAGGAATAGTTACATAATGTTCTTCAAAAAGACTCTTCATTCCACCAAGGAATGATTCAGTCATTTCAGTCTTCAAACCATGCTCGATAGCGAGTTGGTTCTCAGACATCCATTCTTGAGCAACGTACTCAAGATAGGAATCAACACGCTCTTGAAGTTGGGCCTTTTGGGATTGTGCTTCTTCAGCAAGTGCTTCTGCGTATTGTGTTTCCAGGGTTTCCTGGATTTCTTTGACTTTAGAAGTCAAAGCCGCTTCAAAAATTGTTTTGGCTTTTTCTCTAAACTCTTCGGAAAGTTCTTCGCCACCGAGGAGGGCATTAACATCTTCATCGATGTCATACTCTTCAACTTCAGCAACAACCTCATCAGTAGTGACTTGATCCTCTTCAAGAACCTCTTCTTCTGATTCGATTTCTTCTTTGGCCATCTTCTTCATTGGATCTGCAGGTTTAGCACCCTTGTTTACTACATCCTTGACAGTAGCGATCTTAGGCTCTTTGAGCTTTGCAGAATCGTTAGTAGGACTGTAGTTCTCAGGGGTAGGACCACCAAGATCTTCGTATGAACCAGACAACCCTTCGCCAGGATTTGAAAGCTTCGGCATACCCTCAGCAGGTTTTGCGTTCGCATTCACAGCAGTCTTAGATTGCTCCATTTCTTGTAAATCTCCACGAGACATTTGAACTTACTCCGATTAACCTATGTATAATCTATATTTATTTATAATTTGTTATTCTTATCACAGATTGTTTAAAAAATCGTTAAACAGATTAAGTTTCTGTTCGTCCAATTGTTTTTGTGTGACAAGTGTATTAATTTGCTTATATGTTTTGGCAGCTTGTTGTTCCCTAAGGATACCACCATCCCATACCCAATTTTTACCTTCCATGATACCTTCGACGAAAGCATCAGGAGCAGAAGGATCAGCAACAATATCAGCGGCTGTTGCCAACATAAAGTCATCACCAACTACATTCACACCCTCTCTTGTTTGTTTGAGTGAACCAATACCTCTAGAAGAGACACCAAGTTTTACTCCTTCAGAGATAAGTGATTCTGCAATTTTACCCATGGGGGTAGAGAGAATCTTCGCCTTACCAATGAAGTTTGTTCCACTTTCCTTAAGTGAAATGATTTTGTGAGAAACTCTATCAAGATTGACAGTAGGACCGTCAGGATGACCCAGTTCTCCAAGGGCTCTTCCAGAATTGATATGGTTTTCTGTGTATCTTTGGACTTCCTTTCTCAGGCCTTCCATCTGATACATTCTTCCATTACGATTACAGATATCCCCTTGAAGGAAGATACCTTCAATGAACATATTCTTCTTACCGTTACGTTCTTCAACGATAAATTCAACTGATTCGATTTCTTCTCTGATGAGTTTCATTTGTTTTCTCAGGATACTTGTACTTGTTGTAAAAAGACGGTACCAGTTCCGGCATTAGTCTTGACGGCAACTTTGAAAGAACCTCTCAATTGTGCCCAGTTGTTTTGGTCATAAACGTCAGTAACAGAACTAGAGTCGTGATTGACAACAATTCTTGTACTGTAATATCCATCAACTCTCGATGATGTCTTAACCTCATCTACAATCTTATGTTCAAAGTCAAAGGCAGAAACACCAGATACAGTAAGTGTAACTGAATCACCCACAACAAATGGTGAAGCCTGTCCCTCTGGAAAATCAAGTGTTGTTTTAGTACCAGTAGTGATACCAACAATTCTATTTGTTGCAACAGGTCCTAATGAAATTTCAGTTGCCTCAAAGGAGGAAACGTAGAAATCATCGACTGTTGCGGTTGGATTAGTGCCGAATGCAACATGAACACCAACACCTTCTGCCACAACTCTTAAAGAATCACTCTGATGTGCAAAAACTACAGATTGTGCTGAAGAAGAACTTGTTGCAAAAGTTGTATTTACACCTACTGGTTTGGTCGCCATTATCTTTAATTACAATTGTTGTATAATAGTTATTTATTATTCTTCTGTTTCTGGTTCAAAATTAACATCAGATACAAATTCTTCTTCACCTTCTTCAGGATCAAGATTCACATCACCATCAAAGATTGATGCTGCTACATTTGGTCTTATTGTTTCAATATTTTCTGCACTCTTTGCAAAAAGAATATCTTTAATATGATCACTAATTTGGGAAGAACTACCGTCCGTCACCAAAAGATCCATAAGTTCATCCATGTCTAAATGATTTCATTACATTGGTATTTAGATGACTCCCTGACCACCCATATCGGGATCTTTGGGAATTGGAGGTGCCTGAATTGGGTCACCAGATGATTCTTGACCTGGTGGTAATGCCTCACCACCTTCCATTGCCATAGGATCTACCATTGCATTAGGGTCAGGAATGACACCGTTCTCAATTTCTTTTTCAATAAGAGTGTCTTGTTCAAAGATATCACTATCAGTTTGGTGAAGAACATGTCTTCTTACATAATCCTGTGAATAGAATCTACCGATGTAAGGTTCAACAGTCTGAAGAAGATTAAGTCTCTCAGTCAGAAGTTCTGCTTCTTTCAGTTCTGCAAAGTGATTGTCATATAGGAAGTCATACTGGATATGATCATTCATGTACTCCCAATCTTCGGGAGTAATGACATTCTTCAGGATAAGTTGAGTCTTCAACATATCACTGAACATTGCAGAGAATCTCTTTCTCATTCTTCCAACAAACTTGGAGAACTTGACTTCATCTCTCAGGATTTCAGAAGAACGGCCCAGTGACATACCACCACCTTCTCCTTCAATTCTAGTCTCAGGAACATTCAATGCTCTATAAAGTTTCCTTTGGAAGTAATTGATATCAGTGATTTCACCAAGGTTCTGACCACCAGGAAGTGTAGTAATCTCAGTACCACGACCACCTTCACGTCTAGGAAGCCAGAAGTCTTCCATCATAGACATGAACTTTTTATCATCCTTGATTTCACCAGTGTCTGCGTTATATACCAGTTTGTTACGATACCTCATCATAACATCACGAAGATACTGTTCCGCCTTCATCTTAGGAAGGTTACCAACATCGATATAGAAGATTCTTCTTTCAGGAGCTCTTGAAATTCTGTAGATAACAAGGGAATCCTCAATCATCATCAACTGATTAAGAGGTTTGATTGACTTATGCAACCAGGAAAGAGTATTACCTTTATTTCTATCTACCAATCCAGAGGTACAATAAGTGACCGAATCCTTGGTCATCTTAATACCTTTTACAGCACCACCATATCCAGAAGCAGAACTGTTTCCACCTTGACCACCTGGTGTATAGATGAAATATTCTTCAATTTCTGGAAAGTCATATCCAGTCCCTTCACTACTTGTGAACTGGTTTTGTGCTGTTTGAACACTATCCTTACCTTTCTTCTTCAACTGTCTGACATACTTCATCTTAGAAGCGTCAATATATCTCAGTTCTTGAATACCTTCTTCAGGTTTTTTTATATCAATTACTTTGTTGTAGTATAGTCTTCCGTCAATATACCAGTTACGGAAGATTTCATGGGCCTTCTTATCAAAGTCAAGTAACTCAAGAATATACTTAAATTCTTCTCTGACTTTCTTTTTAATACCATCACTGGCATTCAGATTAGATAGTTCAATCTGAACAGGACTGTCATTGGTATCTGAGACAATTGCTTCGTTTACAATATCTTCGATTGCACTATCACACTCAGGATAGAGTGCCATGGAACGATACCTACGAATAAGGTCGTTTTCTGTTTTATATGTCCCTTCAATATCTACATATGAACCAAAAAACCCTGAACTAACATAGTGTTCGGAACCATCATCCTTAGATGGTGGAACCGGAGATACTACGCCAGGTGAGGGTTTTTCGTTATCTTCAATTGAGAATCCAAATAATCTCGCCATTATTATTATTGACTAGAAACTTCTGTTCTAGTATTTATCAACGAATCAATTCTTCTGTCGCAGAACCAGTGTTGGATTCAGGTGATTCACCGATGGTGAAGTATTGAACACTGAAGTTTACAGTGAATGTTTCGATTGAATTGGCTGAATCATAGTTCAAATCAATTGCACTGATGTCATTTGGCCAAATGTCATAGAACTTATAAGTTCTAAGAACAGAATGTTCACCACCACCGTTTGAAGTGGAGAACTTCTCACGTCCTCTACCAAGTTGTTGGACATATGCATCAGTCATGTAAGAACCTGGATTCGTTACACCTGTGTTGTCTTCCAATTTACTAAGAACATTAGACCACTTTTCAAAAGCGGTTCTGAGTTTGAAGTCTTCGTCATTCATGACGGTGACGGTCCAATCAGCAAACGTTCTGTCACCAGCAACTTTCAGATTTCTACCTCTGAAAGGAATATCGATGGCGGCAACGGTTGATGCTGGAAGGTTGGCTGCCTTACAGAGGAATTTAAAAACTCCGTTCTCACCATTGTCACCAGAGTTCCAAGCATCACTTATTGCTGAAGGAAACGAAGGGATTGAAACTTCAAATAAATTGTTACGGGCTGCACCACCCGCCAATTTTGATTTGAATTGAGAAATGGTTTTTGCTTCTGCCATTGGTTTAGTACTCCTGTTTTAGATATTTGTAATAGTTATTAACCACGACCTGCAACTTCAGAGAACTGGACACCAGTTCTTGTAGCAATGAAGGTGAGAGTGACAAAGTTAATCGACTTGGTTGGTTTCAGGTAGATGTCTGCCCTAAACTCATTGTTGTCAATTACTTCAGGAGTATTGTTGGTATCATCACAAACAATGAGGAAGTCGTAAACACCCCTCTTAGCCTGAACATCTCTCAAGTATGGTTCAACAATGTTAACGAAATTCGACCTTGTGTTACTATCATTGAGCTCAAAGAGTTGAGAATTTGCAGCTCCTTCAAGTGCCTGTTCAACTGTGAGGAACAGTCTTCTTACGTTGATTCTGTCGAATGCAGAAGCGTAACCAAGACCAGTCTTATCACCGAAGAGAATGATTCCACTACCTTTTTGATTGATGATGGAGTTAACTCTTGCAGGATAAAGTTGATCTCTTTGAGCCTTAGTGGGATTATATGCCAACTTGATGGCATTATTCAGAGTTCCTCTTTGAGTACCTGCAGGTGAGAACCATGGGAAGGCAACCAGGTTAGTTCTAGTCATCAGTCCAGCAACATCACCGTTACATGGAATGTATCTGAACTCGTTATTGAATCTATCAAAAGTATACTTATAACCACTATCAAAGACTGCATACGATGAAGAAGTAAGTGGTGAGTAGTATCTCAACAGATTACTTGTAGCAGTGGTTGTGTTGGTAACATTAACAACGTTTGCTCTGTGTGGTGACACAGTTGCAACACAATCTTTTCTCGCCTCAGCAATAGAGATGACTTTATTTGCCTTGGCTTGTGATTGTGACTCATCACTCAAACCAGGACCCATGATCACGTAATCAACTTCGATCTCATCTTTATTAGAGAACAAATCGTAAGCAGTGTTCAAGTCTCCCAGTTGAGCCTCCATTCCACCGTTTGCGGAATAATCAACACCACCAGTAAAGGTGTAACTTACTGAACCAATAGAAGAGAAGGTAACACCCTGTGCTTCTAATCCCCAAAGACCTGCTCCAGTTGTGATTGGAGTGAATGCCGCAGAGAAACCTGAAGCCAATGGACTAGTGTTCCAATAAGTATCAGCTTCTTGTGAAGGATTCTTACCTGCATAAATGTATGCTGAATTGTCAGCAACAAAGTTCTTATAGTAAGTCTTCGTTGGCGCGTTACCATCAGAGGTAGCATCTACTGCCTTAGAAAGATTCGTAAACTTCTCAAGGATGTTTCCTTGAATACCTGTTACTGAACCAGTGTCATCAACAACTACAACGTGAATACCGTCATTTCCACCTTTTCTCTGAGTAACATAGTTTGACGCTACTGGTCTCGGTGCAATTGACTTCCAAAAAACTGTGGAATTGGTGAGTCCAAGACTTTGTTGATCATACCAGTCAACAGAAGTTGTTGCTGCTTGTGAAGTACCTGTGCTGATACCAGAGTTATTAACAAAGTTTACAGTGTCAGAAACTGCGATTGATGCAGCACTATTACTCTGTTGATAATTGATTTTAGTTTCGGTGCTTCCAGAAACTCTGGAAACAATTTTAACGTCAATTGAACTAGCACCACTAGTGGCATCAGTTGTAACACCAGTAATAATACCTTTGAGGTAACCGTTGAATACTGAAGTAGTACCTGCACCAGGAATAACAACACCACTGAGACTTACAGTAACACCGTTACCAACCAGTGCTCCACTGGTACCAGGGTTAGTAGTATTGATTCCAATTGTTTGGTCAGCAGCATTATCAATAACACATACTTTCAGATTGTTTGCCCACTTACCAGGGTTCTTAGCTGCGTAGTTCCAAGTAGTATCAGTTGTGTGATTGGCCTGGTAGTCATCGTAGTTATCAATTCTACCATTACCAGTCATCGATGTAGAGGCAACTCCAGCACCAGCATTGGAGTTACCCAATGTAGAACCAGCAACTCTGGCCACCTTAAGTACACCACCATACGACAGGTAGGAAGATGCCGTCATCCAGTACTCATACTGTCTGTCAGTAGAAAGTGGCTTACCAAAGGAATTAATGAGTTCTTGTTCTGTCGTGATGTCAATCGCCTCATTTACTGGTCCAAGTTCAAATGGACCGGCAATTGCACCGATGTTATCAAGAACGTTATCTGCTCTTCCTACTGTTAAGTCAACTTCTCTGACAATTAAGCCTGGAGATAATTGAGGAGTCGCCATGAATTTTTCTCCGTGATCTCAGTTTATCTAAAAATATTTATGATTATGGGTCTTTTCAGTGGGGAAATACGACGTGAGTCACCAATCTGGATAATTCCAATCAACAAATGGAGTCATTTTCTTTCTATTCTGTACAACTCTTCTAACAGTACACTCTTTACATTCGTAAGAATAAGAAGATGCGACAGGCCCTCTATCTTTTCTTGTCCTATAAAAACCTTCTATCAAGTTCTTTGTCTCTCCACAAGTTCTACACTTCCTATCGTTCAGAAGTAAGTGTCCAAGTTTTATCTGACCATCTAAATCCATCAGTAATTCCAGAGTTCCCAACCACCAGCAGTGTTTCCATATTCATCCATTTTATTGTTTTGTGTGTACCATCTGTCTCCATCACCATCTACAAAATTGTCTTCACCCAAACCATCATCTAAGAAACCAAATGGAGCCATGTCCTGTTCAATCTGGTTTTTCTGTTCTTCATATAATCTCTTTCTGACATCCTGATCAGTTAGTTCTTTAAAATAATCCTGTGCGACCATCCATGCATAGATTACCAGACACATTGCAAGGTCATCATTACATCCTTCTTCTGCTTCAAAGGAATTGTTCTTCTGAATGAATGTAGTCAGTTCTGAAATAATCTCATAATCCCAGAGAATGAGTTTATCCTCTTCAATCATTGTTTTAAGATTGAGAGAACCAACTTTCTTTACAGTTTTGGACATCTTGACACCAAGTTGTGTCTTCTTACCAGAGAATCCTTGACCAACAATCTGACCTGCTCTACCTCTCATAGAGCACATTAACAAGTTTTGATACTCCAGGTCATATTGAAGAATACTAGCCACCTGGTCTCCAACGTCATTGACCTCACAGAGTATAAATGCTTCATTATAATTCTTTGCTACTTCATAGATGACACTTGGAAATAACATTGGTTTGATTTCATTATCCCTATACTTTGCGACCAATCTATGTGGGAATGTGGTAATATCAATAACAACAAATGCAGAGTAGTCTCCACCAACTCCTCTGGCAACGTCAACAGTCATAATATAATCATGATTCTCTTTGACTGTTTCAAAGACATCTAATCCAGCATTTCTCTGAATAGGATTCTCATAGACTAATGTTTTAAGTTTTGATGGCGCAATGAGTGTATCAACAGAACCTAGGAACTCACAATTATGTGAAACTATTTTATTGGTAATGTATAGGTTTTCTTCCCCTACATCCAATAAATCATATAAGTATATTCCTTCCTCAACTATTTCATTATATACAACTTTTTTTCCTTGAATAATGTCATCAAGTTTTAGAGAAGATGCCTTTATCTTCTCACTCCCAAATGAATGATTATCAGAACATTTTATCTCACTTCCATCATCAAAAATAATCCAATGATAAAATGGTTTGAAAACTTTCTGTATTCCACTAAATGATTGAAATCCAGTTGGTGTCTTTACTTTTATATTGTTGTTTATTTTATACATTTGCCCAACACTCCTTTAATATAATACGTTTCATTCCTTGTGGTGTTATATTATAATCACTACAGTATTTCTTACAAAATGCTTGAATATAAGACATTTTTCTTCCATTTTTTGCTACATCTCCAACACCATCAACATGTGGTTGTTCTTGATACAAGTTTCTTATTTGTGTGATTTGTTTGTCAGTAAGTTTTCTACTCCAGGCAATACCTTTTCTTGTATTACTAAACTTTTGGATAGTTTCTTCACTAAAACATCCCTTTTTACCTTTATTCCAAGGCACATTTCCTTTCTTTACTCCCCCAATACCCTTTCTTTCATAATCATCAAATCCTTCCCCACCAGAGGATTTATTCCATCCATTTCTATATGTATCATACTTATCTATATTTTCTATTTCCAACATCTTGGCATCAGACACTTTAAGATTTTCATATAAAATCTCAAATGTATGTGGTGGTTTTAATCTTTTGTGGTCTCTTTTCCTAACATCAATCTGTTGTGTTTGACCAACATATTTGACATCACCATAATCATCTCTCAATAAGTAAATATAATACATAACTTTTATTTTTATTTATAATCCAAGAAACTCACATTGTATTGTATAAATCCTCTATCCTCATCTCACTGATAATATCATCTTTCTCAACTTCTACCAATGTATTACCTCCAACGCACTCAAACTCAACTTTGAACTGTTGTTCTGATGTGTTCTTAATAGTCTGTTCTTTCCAGACTTCATCTCTACCAGGTACTTGAGACCAATGAACATCTGTTGGGGTGTAGTCATTGAATCCTCTTTCCGCATCATGCCACATACGGTAGAAGTGATTCATACCGTGTGGGGTAGAAACAATAATTACCTTTGTAGATTTACCAGAAGTAATCGTAGGATAAACAGATGCAAAGAATGAGTCTGCAACATGGTTTGGAACGAATGCAAATTCGTCAAGGAAGAGGATGTTAAATGACATACCTCGAACAGCAGAAGCAGACGTAGATGCTGCTAATATCTTACTACCATTCTCTAGTTCCAAACTACCTTTGTTCCATGCTAGAATCCCTTGTTGCATCCACTTAGGTAGGTTCTCATAAGCAATCTGTAACCTTCCAAGAAGTTCTCTTGCCGTGGATGCTTTGTTTGCAAGAATACCAATATTGACACTATCATTGAAGATGGCATAATGTAATAGAAAAGATACTACAGTAGTAGACTTTCCAGTCTGACGTGGCATCTTACAGATATTAAATCTCTTTTCGTGAAAGTTCTTTACTAGTTTTTCCTGAAAGTCATACAACTTAAAGGGTTGAAGACCATGGTCTAGAGTCACAATCTGAACATAGTTCTTTGCAAAATAAACCGGGTCTTCTTTACACTTAATATATTCTTCAATGTTATCTTGGGTAAACTCAATGGCTGTATTAGCTTTCTTGAGATTTGGATTACCCAAATATATGTCAACATTACTCATAATTAATTATCCGTAAGTAAAATATCAAAAGTGCAGGTATATCTACCATTATTTGATAATGTATGCATTCTCGCATCAATATCTGTTTTTTCTGGGAATGACTGAGGAATTGGATAAGTAAGTTGATATGGACCACCAACACCATTTACTTCTGCGATATGCTTCACAACAAAATTCCCTGTACCACCTTCACGAACATACAGTTTAAAACTACCTGTTGCTGTTCCTTGTGCAGTTACATCTAATCTCATTATAGAACCAGTTTTACCTGCAGGAACAGTATATACAGACATCAATGTCTGTCCTATATTTTCTAATATTTTTGCAACAGTGGTGGTAGATACTCTTATTAGAATACGCTTACTGTTTGCAATATCAGCAGTGTTTGCATAGATCGCTCTATACACTCTGTAAAATGTATTAGTAGTAGTTGCTGAGAATCCAGATATAGTTACAGTCTCTGTAATGACATTGTAATTTACATCAAGTCCTTGTATCTCTACAGTATCTCCATCAAGGTCAGTACTAGTACTATTTTCATTATTTGGCTCTACAACTCGAACTTCAAGTTGACTGCCTGCAGAAATTGTATCCCAAGGATAATTTGTGTCATTCTCATCCCAAATCGTTCCATTAGTATTTTGACTCATTTCAGGAACAGCACCAAACTTGTGGATTTGTCCGTATCCTGGAGGTAAAGAAATTTGGGGTATGGGTGATACAACCCAAGGTGAAGTTCCTTGATTTACCGTAATACTATTGCCAATGGAGATAACTGTATCTGAAGAGATTCCTGATATATTAGCATCTACGGGAAATCTATTATCAGTAGAAATATATTGACCATCACTTGATGCAATCCCCATCACTTCAAACAAGGTAGTCTCTTGTTTAAGAAATGTACCTATTCCAGAATTCCAAATAGCCATAATCTATACCCAATCTAATTTACCAGGATGATATCTTTTAATATCACCAAATTTCACTGTTGGTTTTTGTTCTACTGGATATACCCTTTGAACAATTGCACCAGGATATTCACTTTGCAGTTGTTCTGCCAACTCTTGATTAGTTGGAAGTCTTACTGAGTCAACCTGTTCTAACCGTACTCTGTAAATACTACCCATCCAAACAAAGTCTGCAAGATATTGATAGTTCTCTTCCACCTGTTGTTCTGGAGAAGCAGAATTATCACCACCTACATTAAGTGTTCCATTGAAGTCACCATGAATAGTGACCGACTCCTTTATAAAATCTTTGAAGTCTTTCATATCAACAGTTCCACGCTCTGAGTGATTTGGACAATCTATCGTCACCTGTGTTATTAGAAGGTTTCTGTCTCTTTCTCATTCCTTTCATTCTTGCACAGAATGATGATCTTCTCTTGTTACCAACCTTCTTTGAAGGTGTTTTTAGATCGGAACCAGGATTTTCTTTTTCATAAGACTTACGTCCTTTTTCGTTAAGACCACCAGATTTATTCTGACCTTCTTTTTTAGTCCATGCAGCTCCTTCACTCATATCACCACCTTCACCTTCATCGTGATCCTCATCTTTCATCAGATCACCATTGGGCATTACATGATAACCTTTAGGAATTGATTTACATTTTTTAGAGTCATTACAATAGTATTCACCTTTAGAACAACTCTTACTAGATTTATCATGCTCTTCAACATGAAGAAGAGATTCTCCTGGTTGATATGTTGCCATATCATATCTCTGAACTAATGCTCCAGGATAGATTTTCTCAATGGCATCAAGTACTTCTTTTTTTGAAGGTCTATGAACTGTTGGGAAGAATAATTTAATAAGCATATATCTACCTTTCCAACTAAACCCAACCATATAGATGTTTCCGGTTTTGGCTGGAATTCTTACAGCCTCTTCAATAGTTTCTTCTTTCTCTTTGGTCTCTTCACCAACGGGAACACAATTAGGGACTACTTTTTTACCCTTCTTCTTCATACCCTTTTGAGTATAACCATCCCAGCACTTCTCATTAATAACTTCTACTTCAATACCTGCAGCTTCCATACACCGAATTTGAAGGTCAGTCAATTCTGGAAGAATCATAAATTCTTCGTTCTTTGATTTACCATAGTTGGCAGCACCTTTCTTACGACACTGAACCAAACGACCAGAAGCATATGCGGAGGGCCATACCGATGCAGAGGCCTTTACTTTATGGTAACATGCGTCTTTCTTGCCACTACCCTTACCTTTCTTGTCTGCTTCATTGATTTCCATTTCTTCTTTCATTTTTTTCTTAGGATCTGTGGAAACGTAAGTTGGTTTGGCCGCACCAGTCTTTGATTGTTGTCCAGGATCAGCTTTTTTCTTCCTTCTAGAAGCAGAAAGTCTCTCTGCCTTAGTCATAGAAGTTCTCTTTGCCGAAGAGACACACTTAGGGGTTCCTTCACCAGGTTCATCACTTGTACAAGTTCCACCTGTTACAACATTGACCCAACCAGACTTACCGTCTTTAGACTTGGATCCTTTGAACCACTTATGTAGATTACCTTCCTGCATTTGTGTTTTAATCCAATCGTCGGGAATCATATTGTGTTTAGCCTTGAACTTATGATGAAGTTCTGTTGCAGAGATGTCATTATCTTTCGCAACTTTCTTCATAAGTTTATCTACTGAATCATAAGTTACATCATTCAGCTTGACTAAACTTTTTTCAAGATCAGTTACTACAGACATTGGTATGAATTCTCTTATTATTTATCAAAAATATAAACGATGATGTAATATTTTTTATCTCAAGTCACATCTCAATAGGACCTGGGTATCTCACACCATCTTTCACTGCAACAAGATGAGTATTAACAACTGCAATGTTATTGTCCCACCAGTTTGTTTCTAGTCTTAAACATGAAAACTTGATGTCCGTATTACGAATAAATTGTGCATGAGATTGTTTGGTATAATACCAAAAAGAATTCTCATTCCAGAATGAAACATGAGTTGGATCTTGCCATGCACCTCTACCATCAGTAGAGGGAACTTCGATAAATGCCCATCCACCATGTGCTAGAACACGATGAATTTCCCTCATAGTCTTAATTGGATCTTTAAGATGCTCAATTAGGTGAGATGCATTGATAACTCCAACACTATTATCAGGTAGAGGAATACCTTCATTTAGATCACAAGTAATGTGACCCTCTTCTTGATCGATTGTTGTATAACCTTTTCTTGGGAATAATCCACCACCAAGGTCAATCTTCATCAAATCTTTTAGGTCTGCATCTCTTTCTGCTAAAAGTTGTGCATACTGATTGTGAAGTTCTTTTGTTTTAATTTGAATTGCATCACATCTTTCTAACCAACTATTATCTCCAGAGATTCGATACACATAGAGAACTTCTGGGATGTGATAGTACTTAGTTTCAAGATAAGTACGAATCATTAATTCATGATCATCACAAATTGATAGATCTACATTATGACCACCAATTTTTTCATAAACTTCTTTTCTCCATGCACGAACATGATCAGGTGCATACCAAATATAAGAAACTGAATGACTTGATGGGTCAAAAGAATTCATTGCAGTCAATTTCTTCCCATTCCAC
>Ga0213869_10000049_pt1 | contig 92656 bp, 96 predicted proteins | sample PICome_10_FD_160083 | JGI IMG/M metagenome (GOLD analysis project Ga0213869, IMG submission 160083) | Coastal seawater microbial communities near Pivers Island, North Carolina, United States - PICO132 | ecosystem: Environmental > Aquatic > Marine > Coastal | place: USA: North Carolina... | reverse complement strand
AACGCCTTCGGAGTGAGGTTGCCGGAAAGGAAAGCGACGAGGGAAGCGTGCTGCATTGCTACCCAATGGAGCGACGAGCGAATGTCCGCAACCGGGAAACTCGCGGAGCATCTCCAGGGTCCGCTATTGGTCGCTTCCTGCCGGGCAGCTTTTCCGCCCACGAACGGACCGACCGCTATCGGATGTGCCTAGCGCGGATCGGTGCGATGAGCGTCTATCAGGGGTGGTTAGGCGACGGTCTGCTTTGAAATATACAATGTCGAAAAGAGACGATAACCGTGGGCTAGAATTGATCAGCGGGGATGCAATGCTTGCGCGAAAATCACTCTCAACAATTCTCCTAATGGCCGTATTCGCGACATCCTCTTGTGAAGACGACGTGGGAGATAACCGCACTCCGAATTCAAAATACAGAAAGTTGAGCGATCAAGAGATGGAACGTATATTAATTGGAAATAATATAAAGAAATATCCAATTTTTTGGAACCATGATAATGGAATAAGCTTTTTCCAAGGAGGAAAAGCTGTAGTTCACGGATATTCAGATGAAAATGCATCGTATCTGATCAAAAATGGATATTTTTGCTTGGAAATGCGCATGCAGAATATTAAAATATGCAGTTATCTTATCACAAATGGAAAGAACGTTTTTGAAGTTTCAACAGACAAAATTCCGAGTGTGTATCTATTGAAGATTTGCCCACTCAATCAATTACACGGCTCCAGACGCAGCTGCAATTTCTCCGTTCCCCATGCATTGTCGGCGGCAACTTAAGTTTCTTGTCATCTACAAAGGTCAACATGAAATTTCGTCTGACTTGGCTTCTTTTCCTTTTTTCCGCTCGCAACTGGTCGTTTCTGGCCCGGCAACTTCCCCGCCCAGGAGCGGACCGACCGCTGTCGGGTGTGCTTGGCGCCGCTCGGCGCGATGAGCATCTAACAGGGGTGGGTAGCGGACGGGCGGCTTCCGGCATTGGAGGGCCAAACACCGGACATTAACTAGATGGCACCAATGTGCTTCCTAGTTTTACTGGGGGTCGGTATGAAGCACATGTGGCGGCGTAGCCGAAATGTTGAGTTATGCTATTATTGTGGATTGATCCGTTCGGCTGAAAACGATGCTCAAGTTTGTCGTTTCCCATCGGCAAACGATGCTGAGTTACCAGCAATGAGGTCACCTTCATATATCGATGATGCGAGCTCGAAGGCTGCAGAATCCTTGAAAACATATTTAGCGGTTCGAGGGGACAAAGATGGTGAAATCGCTCGGACCATCGTCCGCTTGAAAGTTGATGAGCGACGTCGGACACTGCTAGATGTTCTAGCACTTTTTGATGAAAATATCGAAGTTCAAGCAAGAAGATTAAATACTACCAGCCACATGCTTGAGACCACTTCGGCTTGGGTGCTGCGTGTCAGAAGAACGGCAATTGCCGATCTTCTATCAGCAATGTCCGCTTCGAAGCGCAAATGATTTACCATGAAACGGCAAAAAATGGTCGTCAGCCGTCAAAGCCCGACATCGTCATTGCTGGCGTAGCGAAGCAAGGGTGGGAGATCGTCGAGGCTCGCCCTTCGCACCGTCGGCTTTTGCTGGTGCACGGTTCTTCTGGTAGGATCGGCGCGATGCTTTGGAGATCGGGCGATGCTGGTTGGGCTGATCCTGTTGGCGGCGGTGGGGGCGATGATCGCGCTGTCGGTGCGCGCCGATCGGCGGTTCCGGGCGATCGACCGGTTGCCGATGCAATGGACGCTGACCGGGGCGGTGAGCTGGCATGCGCCGCGGACCGTGGCGCTGGCCTTCACCCCCGTGCTGGGGACGATGCTGATCCTGGTCATTGGCGCGATGGCTTTGTGGGTGCCGCCGCGCGCCGGGCAGGAGGGGCTGGTGATCCCGGTGCTGCTGGCGATCGCGGCGGGCATGGTGGCGATCCATGCGCTGCATATCTGGATGATCGGGCGCTGGGCGAAGGCGCGGCACTGAACGGGCATTGGGGCTGAGGAGGCGAGGATGCGGCGTGTGACCCGGAGCAGGATGGCGCTGATGCTGATGGCGCCGATGGTGATGATGCTGCCCGCTGGCGCGCGGGGCGCGCCGCCGACAAGCTGGGCCAAGGCGGGCGTGTCGCTGGCCGACTATGCCGGCGATGCAGGGGCCTGCGCGGAGGCGACGCGGGACAGCGCGGTGACGGTACGGCCGGAGACGGCGCAGGCGCTGGATGCACTGAGCATGGTCGACCTGACGATGATCCTGCGGACCTATGGTGGCGATAGCGATGCCAGCCCGCTGATGGCGGCGGCGAATATCGGCATGCATCATGACGACGCCAATGTGGCGCGGCGGACGGCGAATTTCGGCGCGAAATATCAGGCGATGACGCGCAGCGACGTGCGCGCGCAGTTGCAGGCGGCGCTGGACCAGTGCCTGGTCGATCGCGGCTATGTGCGGATCATGCTGACGCAGGACCAGGTGCGCGGGCTGGCGAAGCTGAAGCGCGGGACCGCCGAGCGCACCGCCTATCTGCACGCGATCGACAGCGATCCGGCGGTGATCGCGGCGCAGCGGATGGTGGAAGAATGACGATGCGGATCGGGATCGTCCTGGCCAGCCTGGCCTTGTGCGGGGCCTTGTTTTGGAGCGGATCGGTGCTGGTCGCGCTGATGATGGAATGGCTGGTCGCGTATCCGTGGGTGGCGAAGGCGATGGCGGCGTTGCCGATGCTGGTGCTGCCGCTGATGGCGGTGACGATCGTGCATTGGCGCCGCGATGCGGCGGACGCCGGCTGAACGGAAGGCGGCGGGCTGGCAAAGCGCCAATGTGGGACGGCGGAACGCACCGCCTATCTGCATGTGATCAACAACGATCCGGCGGTGATGGCGGCGCATCGGATGATGGAGGAATGAAGGCGCGCGGTGTGCCGCTCACTATATTATGCGGTGGACAATATAGAACGTGCAGTTTTCAATGATGACAATATTTGTTTCTTAATGTTTCATACATGGATTGGCTATAGCCGCCTCTGCGGGGTAAAGATCTGTGGGGGTTTTGGTGATCGGCAATATTGTCGTTCGCGTGCGCAGCGTGTGCGCGGCATGTCTCCGCGATTTTCGGCATTCATGGCCGGTCATTCTGCTTGCGATGCTGATGACGATCCTGCTGGCGGCTGCCGCGACGGTGCAGTCCTTCCATGTCGACATCGTGGATCTGGCGCCGCTCTATGTTGCAATCATCATATTCTTGGCCAGCGGACTTTATATTCTTCGCCGCACGCCATCCGGGAATGCTGCCATGGCAGCGCGGGAAGGGAGCGGTCAGCGGCTGGGCCATATATTGGTGCTTACCGGGCTGTTCTACTTCATGGCAGCGACAGCTGCGCTGGGCTGTGCGGCGCTGGCGCGAACGGCATTGCCCTATGCGGATACGATGCTGGCCGCAGCGGACCGTGCGCTATATTTCGACTGGCTGGCGATGATGGCGTGGTTTCAGGCCAGTCCGCGGATCGCGACCTTGCTGATCCACGCCTATGCCGCGATCAACTGGCAACCGCAGTTGGCGATATTGCTGCTTTGCGGGCTGGGGCATCCAGCGCTGGCCTATCGGTTCATGACCGCCTGGGGCATGTGTTTGTTGCTGACGATAGTGATGTTCCCCTTCTTTCCGGCGGTGGCTGCATTCCATCATTATAATGTCGATCCGGCGCAGATGCCGGGTGCGACCGCCTGGGCTTCCTGGCATTTGGAGGCGTTGATGGAGGAACTGCGGTCCGGGGCCAAGGCCACGCTGGATAGCGATGCGCTGACGGGGATCATCACCATGCCGAGTTTTCATGCGGCATCGGCGATCCTTCTGATATTTGCCTTCTGGCCCTTCCCCTGGCTGCGCTGGCCGTTTGTGCTGCTGAACATGGTGATGTTCGCATCGGCCGTGCCGGTCGGCGGCCATTATCTGGTGGATACGCTGGGCGGTCTGATGCTGGCCCTCATCGCCATTGGGACGGCGATTGCCATGCATGGCCGAGGCGAGGATATCCGTCTGGACTGGAAAACGATCGGGCATCAGGTCCGGCGACGGGAAGCGGGGCTGGCATCTGCCTGACGATGGCGGGCCGGCCTGTCGAGGATGAACGATCAGATGATTTTACCTGACGGGAAAAGCCTCTAAGAGACTGGTCAGATGAAGAAACTGATCCTGCTCGCTGCCGTTTCGGCCCTTGCAACCCCAGTGCTGGCGGCACCCGCCGCGCCGGCCGCGCCCGATGCTGCGCGGTTGAAGGCGACGGTGGAGAGGCTGGTCAGTTTCGGCACGCGCCATACGCTGTCGAGCGCGACCGACCCCAGGCGCGGGATCGGTGCGGCGCGGGCCTGGGGCAAGGCCGAGTTCGAGAGGATCGGCAAGGGCTGTGGCGGCTGTCTGAGCGTCGAGACGGTTGCCGATCGCTTCACCGGGCCGCGCGCGCCCGACGGGGTCGAGGTGGTCGATGTGCTGGCGATCCAGAAGGGGAGCGGTGACCCGAACGAGGTGGTGATTGTCGCGGGCCATATCGACAGCCGCGTGACCGATGTCATGAACATCACCAGCGATGCGCCGGGCGCCAATGACAATGCGTCGGGCACGGCGCTGGTGATCGAGGCGGCGCGGGTGCTGGCCGGGCAGAAATTCAACGGCACGATCGTCTATGCGCTGCTGTCGGGCGAGGAGCAGGGGCTGTGGGGCGGCAAGCTGCTTGCCAGCACGGCCAAGGCGCGCGGCTGGCATGTGCGGGCGATGCTGAACAATGATATTGTCGGCAACACGGTGGGCCAGAATGGCCAGGTGGTAGCCGACCGGGTGCGGGTGTTTTCCGAAGGCATTCGCGCGGGCGACGACGCCAAGGCGAACCTGACGCGCCGGGCGATCGGCGGCGAGGATGACGGCCCGTCGCGGGCGCTGGCCAAGGCGATCGACGGCATTGCGCAGGCCGACCCGAAGATCGGGCTGGAGGTGCTGGCGGTGCGGCGGTTCGACCGGTTCGGGCGCGGCGGCGACCATTCGCCCTTCCTGGACCTGGGCTTCCCGGCGGTGCGCTTTTCGGTGGGGATCGAGAATTATGACCGGCAGCATCAGGACCTGCGCACCGAAAATGGCCGGGTCTATGGCGACACGGTCGAGGGCATGGACTTTCCCTATCTGGCGAAGGTGACGGCGCTCAATGTCGCGACCTTGCGGCGACTGGCCGATGCGCCCGCGGCGCCGGCGACGGTGTCGCTCGATGGCGCGCTGTCGATGGACACGCGGGTCTTCTGGGACGCGGTGCCGGGGGCGACGGCTTACAAGGTCTATTGGCGGCGCGCGGACAAGCAGGACTGGAGCGACAGCCGGGTCGTGACTGGCGCGACGCAGACGGTGCTGAAGGATATCGTGGTCGACGATCATTTCATTGGCGTCGCGGCGGTGGCCAAGGACGGGGCGGAGAGCCTGGTGACCTTTGGCGGGATGGCGCCGCGTAAGTAGGATTTTTGTGGTTCGCGCGGAGGCGCGGAGATTTTCGGAGAAGGCCGCCTGCGGGCGGCCTTTTTTGTTGCATGCCGTTTGTGGGGCGGGCGGATCCATCTCCTCAGACTGGTGCTGGAGGCACGGTCAGGAGATGGGTTCCCGCTTTCGCGGGAATGACGACGAAGGGGGCATTACCTCTCTCCGAGCCTCCGCGTGAACCGGGGGGAAGGGCGCGCGATCATGGCAATGGGAGGGGGCGGGGATGCGGATGGCCGATTGCGACTGGGTCGAGCAGGCGGCGGCCTGGCCCGAACTGGGGCGCTGGCTGAGCGACGATGCCGCCGAGCGGCTGGGGCAGGACTGGCATTTTCTGGCGCGGCCGGCGCAACTCGCCCCGGCGGGCGACTGGCGCATCTGGCTGATGATGGCGGGGCGCGGTTTCGGCAAGACGCGGGCCGGGGCGGAATGGGTGCGCGCCATTGCCGAGCGCGATCCCGAGGCGCGGATCGCGCTGGTCGGTGCGACCCTGGGCGAGGCGCGCAGCGTGATGGTGGAGGGGGCGAGCGGCCTGCTGGCGGTGGCGCCCTGGTGGGCAAGGCCGGCCTATGCCCCGGCGCTGCGCACGCTGACCTGGCCCAATGGCGCGCAGGCGCGCCTGTTCGGCGCGGCGGAGCCGGAGAGCCTGCGCGGGCCGCAGTTCAGCCATGGCTGGGCCGACGAGATCGGCAAATGGCCGGGCGGGCAGGCGGCCTGGGACAATATGATGATGGCGATGCGGCTGGGGCATGATCCGCGCGTGGTGGCGACGACGACGCCGCGCCCGGTGCCGCTGGTGCGGGCGCTGGTGGCAAGAGATGGCGCCGATGTGGTGCTGACGCGGGGGCGGACGGCGGACAATGCGGCGCATCTGGCGGCCGGCTTCGTCGATGATGTGACGCGGCTTTATGGTGGCACGCGGCTGGGGCGGCAGGAACTGGATGGCGAGCTGATCGAGGAGGCGGAAGGGGCGCTATGGACCCGCGCGGCGCTGGAGGCGTGCCGGGTGCGGCATGTGCCGGGCGCGCTGGCGCGGGTGGTGGTGGCGGTCGATCCGCCGGCAACGGCCGGCGGCGATGCGTGCGGCATCGTCGTGGTCGCCCTGGGCGGGGACGGGCGCGGCTATGTGATCGCGGACGCCAGCGTGGCGGGCTGCTCGCCCGAAGGCTGGGCGCGGGCGGTGGCGCAGGCGGCGCGGGGCCATGGCGCCGACCGGGTGGTGGCCGAGGCCAATAATGGCGGCGACATGGTGGCGAGCGTGCTGCGCGCGGCGCAGGAGACGCTGCCGCTGCGGCTGGTCCATGCCAGCCGGGGCAAGGCGGCGCGGGCCGAGCCGGTGGCGGCGCTCTATGAGGCCGGGCGGGTGGCGCATCGCGGGGCTTTCCCGGAGCTGGAGGACCAGATGTGCGGGCTGCTGGCGGGGGGCGGTTATGTCGGGCCAGGGCGGTCGCCCGATCGGGCGGATGCGCTGGTCTGGGGGCTGAGCGAACTGATGCTGGGGACAAAGGGCGAGGCGCGGGTCAGGGGGCTTTGAGGGGGGAGGCGGTGCGTGCTGCGTGATTGATTTTCGCGCGGAGACGCTGAGGCGCGGAGAATGGAGGAAAGGGGTGGGGCGCGGACAGTCAGCTTTCAAGAACTAAACTTGGAAAAGCAGACTAAGGCTTTTGCTGCACTGCCAGTCGGTGAAGCAGCGCGGCAAGCGCCAAAGCTTCTTCGTCGCTCATTTCTACGGGGTCGCCGTGCGGATCACACGTCTTGATGTGAATGCCGCCATCGATCCACACGGAAATTCCTTCCATAGGTTCGTAAACCTGAACCACAGAGCCTCCTACTGTAAGCATTCGTCAAATTAGCGTCCGCTTGTGGTCAACGCAATTGGGGCGGTTAAAGGCCATCTCTGGTCGCTTCGAGACCATCCTCCCCTGCAAGGGGAGGATTTTGCCGCCGCTTATGGTCGCTTTCAGGCCATCCTCTCCACGCCGGGGCGGAATAGGCCATGGATGCGCGGAACAATATTTGGTTTCAATGTGAGACCTTTATTCCTGGGGCGGTGGGCGCTACATCTGAGCGTCATGGGCCGGGTTTAGGCTGGCGCCGTTGCAATATAAGGATTTCTCATGCTGATCGACCGTCTGAACTGGCGCTATGCCACCAAGAAGATGAACCCGGACAAGCTGGTGGCCGAGGACAAGGTGGAGCGCATCCTGGAGGCGGTGCGGCTGGCGCCGACGTCGAGCGGGTTGCAGCAGTTCGAGGTGATCGTCGTCACCAACAAGGATATCCGCGCCAAGATCCGGGCGATCGCCTGGGACCAGGCGCAGGTGACCGACGCGTCGCATCTGGTCGTCTTTGCCGCCTGGGACAATTATACCGCCGACCGGATCAACGGCATGTTCGACCTGGTCAATGACGAGCGCGGTTTCCGCAACGAGGGCTGGGAAGCCTATCGCCAGATGCTGCTGAACACCTATCCGCAGCGCGACGCGCAGACCAATTTCGAACATGCCGCGCGCCAGGCCTATGTCGGCCTTGGCATCGCACTGACCGCCGCCGCCTTTGAAGAGGTGGACGCGACGCCGATGGAGGGCTTTGACCCGGCCGCGCTCGACGAGATACTGGACCTGCGGGCGCGCGGGCTGCGCTCGGTGGTGATGATGCCGCTGGGCTATCGCGCGGACGAGGGCGACTGGCTGGTCAATCTGAAGAAGGTGCGCCGCCCGGCCGCCGACTTCATCTCGCGCATCGATTGATGGCGCCCGGATAGGGATTAACCGCAATAGGCGGCGGTCCGTCACGGCCCCTATATGGGGCTGTGAACAAGGAGGATGGGCGCCGGAACAAGGCGCTCACCTGCTTCGTTTCGCACCGATCAGGAGTGACGGACATGAAGATGGTCAGGATGATCGCGGCGGTGGCCGCTGTTACGATGGTCGCAACCCCGGTGCTGGCGGCAAGCCTGAACAGCAAGGATCGGGCGCGGGTGGCGCGGGCCGATCCGCGCGACCGCGACGATGTGCGCTATTGTCTGCTCCAGGGCAAGAAGGGCCGCGACAAGGGCACCGCGATCGGCGCGGGCGTGGGCGCGGGCGCGAGCATCATCGCCGGCGGCGGCGTGGGCGAGACGGTGCTGGCCGGCGCCGGTGGCGCGGCGGCGGGGCGGCTGATCGGCAAGGGATCGGGCACCAATTCCCGCTGCGACGAGGTGCTGCGGCGGAACAAATGATCCGGGCGTGAGGCCGGACGAAAGGGGCGCGGATTTCCGCGCCCTTTTTCGTGGATATGGTCAGAGACCGGCGGCCAGCGCGCGCAGGGCGGCGTGGGGCGAGGCGGCCAGTTGGTCGCGCATCATGGCGCGGAAGGCGGGGGTGGCGCTGGTCGCGGCGGTCTGCATCCAGTGGGTGGCGGCGGCGATGTCGCCGGCCTCGGCGCGCAGCCGGCCATGGTTGAACTGGCCGCGAAAATCGCCACCCTCCGCCGCGATGCGATAGCATTCGTCCGCGCGGTCCATGTCGCGGGGGAGGAGGCGGCCTTCCTCATGAAAGGCGCCGAGGAAATTGATCGACTTGGCATGGCCGAGGGCGGCAGCCTTCTGGAACCAGTCGAGCGCCGCCTGTTCATCCTGGGCCACGCCCGCGCCGAGGCCGAGCGCGCTGCCCCAATTATACATGCCCCAGTCGAGGCCAGCTTCGGCTGCGCGGCGATAGCAGGCGGCGGCCGCGACCGGATCGACCGGCGTGCCCCAGCCCTTTTCATGGCAGCGGCCGACCATGTTGATCGCCATCACATGGCCCGAGGCGGCGGCGAGGCCGAACTGGCGGAAGGCTTCGGCCGGGTCGGCGGCGATGCCCTGACCGTCGAGCAGCAGCTGGCCATAATAGGCCTGGGCGTCGGGCAGGCCGGCATCGGCACCCGCGCGGATCAGCGCGGCGGCGGCTTCCGGCGAGGCGGCGAGTTGTTCGCGCATCTGGTCGGCGGTCTGGGACAGGAGGGGCGAGGGGGCGGTCATCAGGGCAGGTCTCTGGCTTGGATATTGCGACTGATTAGCAGGGCTGGGCGGCGCTGGAAACAGGGTGGCAATATTTTGGGGGGATCCACTGCCCCTCTCCAAGTTTCGGTAGGCGGCTGGGCGCCGCTTTCCAGCTTTTGGCAGGCGGCTGGCGCCGCCAACCTTCCCTATCCTCTCCCCGGCGGGGCGAGGATTTTTTGCATAGGGGGATACTCCGATGAAATGGTTCGGGATGAAGGCGGCGTCGGGAGAAGCCGGACAGGAGGGGCGGGGGCGGCCGGTGCTGGCGCGGGCCTGGGGATCGGGGGCGGTGGCGCTGGGGGAATGGCCGGCCAGCTATGAGGCGCAACTGCGCGCCGGGGTGATCGGCAATCCGGTGGCGCAGCGGGCGATGCGGCTGGTGTCCGAAGGGGCCGGGGCGTGCGCGTTGAAGGTCGGCGGGGTGGATGGTGCGGCGGCGGCGCGGGTCAGGGGGCTGGTGGCGCGGGCGTCGGCGGGGCAGGGGCTGATCGAGACGCTGGCGAGCCATGTGCTGCTGCATGGCAATGGCTATGTGCAGGTGATTGCGGGCGCGGACGGGATGCCGGCCGAGCTGTTCGCGCTGCGGCCCGAGCGGGTGAGCGTGGAGGCGGATGCGCGCGGCTGGCCGGCGGCCTATCTCTATCGCGTGGGCGAGAGCGTGACCCGGCTGTCGCCCGAGGATGGCGCGGGGCGGACCAGCCTGCTCCATATCCGCGCGCTCCATCCGCTCGACGATCATTATGGCCTGGGCTGTGTCGGTGCGGCGGCGGGGGCGGTGGCGATCCACAATACCGCCACGGTGTGGAACAAGGCGCTGCTCGACAATGCGGCGCGCCCTTCGGGGGCGATGGTCTATGCGCCGGGCGACGGATCGGTGCTGAGCCCGGAACAGTTTGAGCGGGTGCGGCGCGAGATGGAGGCGGCGTTCAGCGGCGCGGTCAATGCCGGGCGGCCGATGCTGCTGGAGGGCGGGCTAGACTGGCGGGCGATGAGCCTGTCGCCGGCCGAGATGGACTTTGTCGGATTGAAGGCCGCGGCGGCGCGCGAGATATCGCTGGCGTTCGGCGTGCCGCCGATGCTGATGGGGCTGCCGGGCGACAATGCGTATGCCAATTATCGCGAGGCGAACAAGGCGCTGTGGCGGCAGACAATCCTGCCGCTGGTCGGCAAGATCGGCGCGGGACTGGCGCAGGGATTGCAGGGCTGGTGGCCAGGGCTGAGCCTGGCGCCGGATCTGGACGCGGTGCCGGCGCTGTCGGACGAGCGCGCGGCCCTGTGGGAGCGGGTGGCGGGGGCGGACTTCCTGACCGCCGAGGAGAAGAAGGCGATGCTGGGCATTTGAGGTTCGCGCGGAGACGCGGAGGCGCGGAGGCGCGGAGATTTTTGTGCTGCCGCCTGCGGCGGCTCTCTTCTCCGCGTCTTCGCGGCTCCGCGTGAACCTGTCTGCTTTCTAATGGCGGCAATGGCCCTGCGCGGTCCAGCGGCCGCCGCTGTCGAGGCAGCGATCCTGGGCGAGCCAGTCGCTTTGCCAAAGGCAGAGGGCGGCGGCGATCAGGACCAGCAGCCCGCCGAGCAGCGCCCGCTTCACACCCACTTCACAGGGGCCGGGCGAGGCTGTCGAGACGGCAGAAGCCGTTGTCCATGTTCCAGCTGCCGCCCTGCAACAGGCAGTCGCCGGCGCGGAACAGGCCGAAATGCCAGGCGATGAGGCCGAGCGCGAGGATGACGAGGGCGATCAGCAATTTGCGAGGGGTGCGCTTCATGCGGGCCCAGATAGGGGCGCGCGGCGCCCAAGGGAAGGCGGAACCATGAAAGAGGAGATGCTGGCGCGGCTGGTGGCGCAGGCCGAGGGCGCACCGATGGATATCGTCATGATCCGGGCGCTGATCGAAGAGGCGAGCGAACTGGGCGCCGGGCGGGCGCTGGCGCGGCTGGGGCTGGAGGATCGGCGGGCCGAGGCCGACATGCGGGAATTGCGCGAGCTGCTGCGCGCCTGGCGCGACGCGAAGAAGGCGGCGCGCGGGGCGGCGATCGGTTGGGCAGTGCGGATCGTGATGGCGCTGGTGCTGCTGGGCATGGCGGTGAAGATGGGCCTCATCGGGCTGGTGAAGGGATGAGCGGGCGGGGAGAAGCGGGCGCGCTGCGCTTTGCCGGCTATGCCGCGATCTTCGACCGGGTGGACCGGGGCGGCGATGTGGTGCGGCCGGGCGCGTTCGGCGCGGTGACGGCGGCGCATGTCCCCTTGCTGTGGCAGCATCGGCCCGGCGCGCCGATCGGCCGGATCGAGATGGCGCGCGAGGACAAACGCGGCCTGCGGGTGATCGGCCGCGTGTCGCGGGCGAGTGCGGCCGGGCGCGAGGCGGCGGCGATGCTGGCGGCCGGCGCGGTCGATGGGCTGAGCTTTGGCTATCGGGTGAAGGCGGCGCGGGGCAGGGGGCCGCGCGAATTGCTGGCGCTGGAGCTGGTGGAGGTGAGCCTGGTGACGCACCCGATGCAGCCGCTGGCGCGGGTGATCGGGGTGGAGGGGGGCAATAATATCTGATAGCCAAACCGAATGGGGGAACTTCCGCGCTACTGGTCTGTCGTACCGCGAAAATATGGGCGTCCGGAAGTGCCGGGGCGTTACAAGGAAAATCTGGCGGCGATACAGGGGATGGTCACGTCGGCAATGCTGCTGGCGGTTGGCATCCATGGGCTGTTCAGCGATGCATCTGGTGAGGTGTTGGGATGGACCTTGGGTGGCGGACTCTTCTGTGGTGCGGTCGGTTTCTGGAATTGGCGTCGCGAACGACGGAAGAGATTGTCCGCTGAAGCTGAGCTGGCGCGTTATGAAGCCATGATTGCGCAGCCTCTGGAAGAGGACTGGGAATCCGAGCTTCGCTGAATCACACACCCAGCCATTCCAGGCCGCCGGGCAGCGGGTCGGCGCTGTAGTCGAGTTGCAGGACGCGGCGGTGGCGCGGGTTGGTGGCGGCGTCGGAGGCGTGGAGGATCGGCGTGGCGTAGAGCCAGATGTCGCCCCGCGCCGCGAGGCAGGGCTGGATGCCGCAGCTTGCGACGAGGGCGGCGACATCGGTTTCGGCGACGCGGCCATGATGGTGGGAGCCGGGTGCGATCAGCAGCGGGGCATTGTCGGCATCGACGGGATCGAGATGGAGGCGCAGCGTGACCATCGCGTCGAGCAGCGGCTGGGGCGGGGCGACATGCTGGATGCCGGCCTTCAACGTCCAGGGGCCGAATCCCGCTATGTCGATGCGCCGGCGCACGGCGATGGTGCGGTCCTGATGCCAGCCCAGCGCCCAGTTGGTGGCGGCGCTCTTGTCGAACAGGATGGCGCGGACCGGGCGGCTGGCTGCGCCCTGATGCGCGGCGGCGTGGCGGCCGATCGCGCCGGTCGGGCCGAGCAACGGACCAAGCGCGGGCAGGCTGGCGAGGCGCAGGCCCGGCTGGTCGGGCGGCAGATGAGCCAGGGCAGCTTCGATCGTGGCGAGATCGGCGGCGGACAGCGCGGCGGGAAGGTGCTGGGCGCCGTGGGTGGCGAGGGTGAGGGGCATAATATGTTCTTTCCCAAGATATGTGACGGGAGCAAGGCCTTCCCCTCATCCAACTTCGCCTAGGCGGCTTTGCCGCCAAGGCTTCATATCCTTCTCCCACAAGGGGAGAAGGAAAAAGGGCGGTCCCATTGGGGCCGCCCTTTTTCGTTTTGGCAAGCGGGAGATGGTTATGACGGAAGTGGTGACGGACGGGCTGGAGGGCGCTTTCGAGGCGGTGGCGCAGGGCGAGCGGATCGCGGCGCTGGAGGCGCAGCTGGGGGCGATGCGGGTGCAGATGGGGCGGCCGGCGCTCGATGGGGTGAAGGGCGGCGAGGTCGACCCGGCGCGCGGCGCCTTTGTCGAGCGCTATCTGCGGCAGGGACTGGAAGCCGGGGTCGAGCTGAAGAGCTTTTCCGGCGCCAGCGGGGCGGCGGGCGGCTATGCGGTGCCGCGCGAGATCGACCAGTTGATCGGTTCGACCTTGAAGGCGATCTCGCCGATCCGCGGCATCGCCAATGTCGTGCGGACCGGGACGGCGGGCTATCGCAAGCTGGTGACGGCGGGCGGCATCGTGTCGGGCTGGGCGAGCGAGACCGGGGCGCGGGCCGAGACGGGCACGCCGAGCTTCAACGAGATCGCGCCGCCATCGGGCGAGCTTTATGCCAATCCGGCGGCGAGCCAGGCGATGCTGGACGACGCGCAGTTCGATGTCGAAGGCTGGCTGGCGGGCGAGATTGCCCGCGAGTTCGCGGTGGCCGAGGGGGCGGCCTTCGTCAACGGCAATGGCACCAACAAGCCCAAGGGCTTCCTGACCTATACCACCACCAGCGAGGCGGACAGCGTGCGTGCGTTCGGATCGCTGCAATATGTGGCGTCGGGGGCGGCCGGGGGCTTTGCCGCGTCGAACCCGCAGGACAAGCTCATTGACCTGGTCCAGAGCCTGCGCGCGCCCTATCGCCAGGGGGCGAGCTTCGTGATGAACTCGGCGACGCTGGCGGCGATCCGAAAGATGAAGACCAGCGATGGCGCCTTCATCTGGCAGCCGGGGCTGGCGGCCGGGCAGCCCGCGACCCTGCTCGGCTATCCGGTGGTCGAGGCGGAGGACATGCCCGACATTGCCGCGAACAGCCTGTCGATCGCCTTCGGCAATTTCCAGGCCGGCTATGTCATCGCCGAACGCAGCGACACCAGCATCCTGCGCGATCCGTTCAGCAACAAGCCGTTCGTCCATTTCTACGCGGTCAAGCGGATCGGCGGCGCGGTGGCCAATTCGGAGGCGATCAAGTTGATGAAGTTTGCCGCCTCGTAACGGGTGGGAGGGGGAGGGCGTGTTCCTTCCCCCATTTTGCATTTGAGGGCTGTTGTTTGGGGGGAGGGCGCAGATGCTGACGGAAACGGAGAGCGACGCGGGGCTGGCGGCGTCGATGGCGGAGCTGAAGGCCTATCTGCGGATCGAAAGCGATGGCGAGGATGCGGTGCTGGCGGGACTGCTGCGGAGCGCGGGCGCGCTGTGCGAGCAATTTGTCGGCCAGTGGCTGATCCGGCGCGGCGCGCGCGAGACGGTGCCGGCGGACGGGCGCTGGCACAGGCTGGCGGCGCGGCCGGTGGTGGCGGTCGGTGCGGTTGCGGCGGTGGACGATGCGGGGGCGGTCACGCCGCTGCCGGTCGAGGCCTATGCGATCGACATCGATGCGTCGGGCGATGGCTGGGTGCGGGCGGTGCGGCCGGGGAACCGGCTGGCGGTGGACTATCAGGCGGGGATGGCGACGGACCTGAATGGCGTCGCCGAGCCGCTGCGCCAGGGGATCATGCGGCTGGCGGCCGAGCATTTCGTCGCGCGCGGTGACGAGGGGGCTGCCCCACCGGCCGTCGTGAGCGCGCTGTGGCGGCCGTGGCGGCGGATGCGCCTCTCATGACGGGCGATGTCATGCGGGTGACACTGACGCGGCGGATGGAGGAACGGGTGGCGCGGCGGCGCGCAGCGATTGCGCAGGCGCTGGACGCGCAGGGCGTGGCGGCGGCGATCGAGGGCGAGGCGGTGCGGGCGTCGGCGCCGGGGCTGAAGGCGCGCTGGATGGCGGACCTCAGCCTGCGCGAGGCGGGAAGGAGCAGGACATGAGCGCGGAGGTGGCGATACGCAGCGCGGTGATCGCGGCGCTGAAGGCCGACAGCGGCCTGATGGACCGGCTGAACGGCCTGTTCGACGGCGCGCCGGTGCGGGCGAGCGCGCCCTATGGCGTGGTCGGCGAATGCCTGGGCAGCGACTGGGGCGCGAAGGATGTCGAGGGGCGCGAGCTGCGCCTGTCGATCAGCCTGCATGACATGGCGGAGACGGCCGGAAGGCTGGGCGAGCTGCTGGCGCGGATCGACCCGGTCATCCGCCTGGCGCAGGCGAGTGGCTGGCGGATCGTCACCGCCAGCCTGTTGCGGTCGCGGATCGCCCGGACGGGCGCGCGCGGCGAAGGCGGCTGGCTGGCGGTGGCGGATTACCGCATTCGCGTGGTGCGCGAGGCTATCGGCGCCTGATCAGGTGCCGGGCTTATTATATTCCTCATATTCGCCGATGATCTTGTCGACATATTCGGACACCTGATCGTCGGCATCGGCCTGCGCATCCTTGTCCGACATGCCGTCGGCCTTGTCCTGCGCGAGGATCGCGGCGCGGAAGGCCGCCTCCTTGTCGGCGCAGGTCGTCTTCAACTGACCCTGAAATTCGCCGAGCGGCACCTTCTTGTCGAGCGAGGGCTGGACCTGGGCCGAGAGGCAGCCGGCAAAAGCCTTGCGGGCGGCGCCGATGGCGTCGGCCGACGGCGCGGCCGCGAGCATCATCACAAGGGGAGCAACCACGAGCATCAGACCTCTCCTTTAATCCGCGTTTTAGAACGCTTTGTCTGACGGGAGAATGCGCCATGGGCGTCGAAAAAGGAAGTGCGTTTCTGTTGAAGGTGGGAAATGGCAACGTCCCGGCAACATATGAGACGGTGGCCGGGATGCGCACCACCCAGCTGTCGGTGAATGGCGAGGCGGTCAACATCACCAGCAAGGATTCGGGTGGCTGGCGCGAGCTGCTGTCGGGCGCGGGGGTGCGGTCGGTCAGCGTGTCGGCGGCCGGCATCTTCACCGGATCGGCGGCCGAAATCCGGGTGCGCAACCATGCGCTGGCCGGCACGATCGAAGATTATGAGCTGAGTTTCGAGAGCGGCGAGCGGATGCGCGGCCGCTTCCTGGTGACGCGGCTCGACTATGCCGGCGACTATAATGGCGAGCGCAACTATGCGCTGAGCCTGGAAAGCAGCGGCGCGGTGGTGAGCGAATGAGCGGCGGGGCGGTGAACCCCGTGCGGGGGGAAGCGGCGCTGGACCTAGGCGGCGAGACGCTGGCGCTGCGGCCGAGCTTTGCCGCTTTGGTGGCGGCGGAGGAGGAACTGGGGCCGCTGTTCGCGCTGGTCGAGCGGGCGGCGGACGGCAAGCTGACGCTGGCCGAACTGGTCGGGCTGTTCTGGCATTGCCTGGTCGAGCGTGAGGGGCTGAGCCGAGAGGCGCTGGGCGAGGCGCTGCTGGCGGCGGGCCTCGCGCGGGCGACGCCGGTGCTGAAGGCGATATTGCAACAGATATTGGCGGGGCGATGACGCGCTTTGCGGATGGGGCGGGGCGGCTGGCGGGGATCGCCGGCTGGCTGCTGGGGTGGCGGCCGGACGAGTTCTGGCGCGCCACCCCGGCGGAACTGCGCGCCGTGCTGGCGGCGATGCGCGGCGATGACGCGCCGGTCGACGGGGTGGATGCGGGTGCGCTGGCGCGGCTGATGCAGGCGATGCCGGACTGACTTCAAGTGCAGAAGATCCGTTCGCTTCGAGCCTGTCGAGAAGCGGCTGGCGCGGCTTTTCCTGTTTCTCGACTTCGCTCGAAACGAACGGAGGTTGGGGCGGTGCGTAGGCTGATGTTGGCCTTGCCGGATGGCCCCCACCCCAAACCCCTCCCCTGAAGGGGCGGGGCTTTTCCAAGGAGAAGGGGCCGAGGAATGGACGAGGAAATCGAGACATTGGTGGTGCGGGTGCGGGCCGATACGCAGGGGCTGGCGCGCGATGTCGACGCGATGCGCGCGGGGCTGGAAGGGCCGCTGGGCGATGGCGCCGACCGGGCGGGGCGGCGGATCGAGCAGGGGCTGTTGCGCGCGGTGCGGACGGGCAAGTTCGGCTTCGAGGATCTGCGGCGGATCGCCCTGTCGGTGCTGGACGAGATTGCGGCGAGTTCGCTGCGATCGGCCGTGGGCGGTGGCAGCGGGGGCGGGCTGGTGCAACTGGGGGCGTCGCTGCTGACCAGCGCGCTGGGTCTGCCGGGGCGGGCGACCGGCGGGCCGGTGGCGCCGGGACGTGCCTATATGGTGGGCGAACGCGGTCCGGAACTCTTCGTGCCGACAGCGAGCGGCCAGGTGGTGCCGGGCGGTGGCGGCGGGCGCGACGTGCGCGTGAACATCGCGGTGCAAGGGCGTGGGAACGAGAGCGAGGCGCGGCTGCTGGCGCGGAGCGCGCGGCAGGTGGCGCGGGCGGTGCGGGGGGCGCTGCAATGAGCGGGATCGATTATTGGCTGGCCGATGGAGGCCCGGCACATGGGCGGGGGCAGGAGAGCCGCTTCATCAAGCGGTTCGATCCGATGTGGTGGACGGTGAATTTCCCCCGGCCGATGATGGCGAGCGTGGTGACGACCGGGCCTGACAGTCTACGGGTAGATGCGGTCTTCTATGGCTCCGGTGATCTGGCGGGGCTGATTTGGGACGCGGCGGACCAGTGGAGCCATCCGCTGCTGGCCTATGAGACGGCGCGGGATTTCCGCCAGTGCGTGCTGCGTTTCCGCTGGCGCAGTGGCGGACTGCGGCGGCTGGACGAGACGCATGGGCCGACGCTGACGATCGAGGGGCGCGATGCCGATGGTGCCCCGCGCGCCTGGTATGTGCGGCTGTGGAACTATGCCAGCGGCGGGCCGGAAGATGCCGAAATCGTGCTGGATTTTGCCGCGCTGGAGGGCGGGTTCCGCTTGCCCGACGATAGCGATCCGGTCTGGGCCGGCGATGTCGACCGGATGTTCATATCGCTGGTGCCGCCCGCTTATGATGCGGGCGATAGCGGCTTTGCCGCGCCGGTCGAGGGCTGGGCGGAGCTGAGCGACATCGCCTGCGACGGGGCGGGATCGGTGCTGGCGGTGGGTGACGTCATGCTGCCGGAACATGGGCTCAGCATGGCGACCGGCTATGACGATAGTTTCAACCAGACGCCCGAGCGGCTGATCGCGGCGATCCATGCGCTGGGTTATCGCGGGGCGATCAACCATTATGTCGGGATGAGCCATTATTTCCGGCTCGAATGGCTGGGCACGGGTCTTTATGTCAGCCTGGCCGGCGGGGTGCTGAACGCGCCCTGTGCCGCCTGGCATGCGGACTTTGCGCGGCGGGCCAAGGCGATGGGGCTGGGGATCATCTGGTCGCTATCCTATGAATTGTTCGACGCCCATTGCTGGAACGACTGGAAGCAAAGGGCGGAGAATGGCGACCCGGCGCTGACCGGCTGGTCGCCGCCATCGACCTTGCTGTCGCCGGCCCATGGCGGGGCGATGGGCTATTTGCAGGCGGTGGCGGGCGCCTTTGTTTCCATTGGCCTGGACGCGGAGATTCCGATCCTGTTTCAGGTCGGCGAACCCTGGTGGTGGGTGATGCCGGCGGATGGGCGGATCTGCATCTATGACGATGCGGCGCGGGCGGCGCTGGGCGGGAGCCCGGTGTCGATCGCCGATGTGCGCGGCCCGCTGAGCGCGGCGCAATGCGATCTGCTGGATGAGGCGGGGGCGCTGCTGGCGGCGTCGACGGCGGGGCTGTGCGGGGCGGTGAAGGCGCTGGCGCCCGGCGCGGTGACGCATCTTCTGGCCTATCTGCCGACCGTGCTGGACCCGTTGGCGCCCGAGGCCAAGCGGGCGAACATGCCGGTTGGCTGGGCGGCGCCGGCGTTCGATGTGCTGCAACTGGAAGATTATGACTGGGTGACGCAAGGGCGGCCGCGGATGACCGAGCGGGGTATCGAGATGGCGACCGCGCGGCTGGGCTATCCGGTCACCGAGCAGCATTATTTTTCCGGCTTCGTGCTGTTGCCCGAGCAGGCCGACCAGTGGCGCGCGATCGCGGCGTCGGCCCAGGCGTCGGTCGGGCGCGGCACGGCGGCGACCTATATCTGGGCGCTGCCTCAGGTCGCGCGGGACGGCTTTACCTGTTTCAGACTGGATGGGGAGGATGCGATGCAGGCCTTTGACGATGTGCGCTTTCCGATCGCGATCGGGCGAGAGGCGAGTGTGGCGCCGGCCTTTTCGACGCAGGTGGCCGAAAGCCCGTCGGGGCATGAGCGGCGCAGCAGCGACTGGGCCGACGCCCGCCTGTCCTTCGACGCCGGGCCGGGGGTGCGGTCCGACGCGGACATTGCCGACCTGATCGCCTTCTTCCGGGCAAGGCGCGGCGCGGCGCGCGGCTTTCGCTTCACCGATCCCTATGACGACCGGAGCGGGCCGCCGGGCATGGCGCCGGGGCCGCTGGACCAGCGGCTGGGCAGCGGCGACGGGGTGACGACCGACTTTCCGTTGATGCGTCATTATGGCGGCGGCGCGGACGCGCAGGCGCGGCGCATCACCCGGCCGGTGGCCGGCACGATCCGGGTGGCGATCGACGGAGTGGAGCAGGCCGATGGCTGGCAGCATGTCGGGCTGGGGGTGATCGCGTTCGATGCGGCGCCGGCCGAAGGCGCGCTGATCACCGCCGGCTATCGCTTCGACGTGCCGGTGCGCTTTGCCGAGGATCGGCTGGAGATTAATCGGGCGACCTTCGCTGCGGGGGAAGCAGTGTCGGTGCCGCTGGTGGAGATACGCGAATGAGCGGGGGATTGGAGGAGGCGCTTTGCACGCTGGCCTTTTGCTGGCGGCTGCTGGCGCGCGGGACGATCGGCGCGGTGGCGCGCAAGGGCGGGGCGTTCAGCGCCGAACTGGTGGGCGCGGCGGCGGCGATGCTGGCCGAGCCGGTGGCGCCATCGACATCACCTGATTGCCGCGCGATGCTGGGCGACCGGCAATGCCGGGTGGCAATGGCCGGACGGCGGCAGATCGTGGCGGTGACGGGCGTGGCGGACATGGTGGTGGACGCGGCCGGGCTGGAGCCGGGCATCTATGCCTATGGCATGATCCGCTGGCTGACCGGCGCCAATGCCGGGATCGTCCAGGCGGTGGTCGACAATGATGCAGGCACGCTGCGGCTGGCCGATCCGCCGCCCTTTGGCGTGGAGCCGGGGACGCTGGCGCTGTTGACGCAGGGGTGCGACCGGCAGTTGGTGAGCTGCGCGGCGCGCTTTGGCAATGCGGTCAATTTCCGGGGCGAACCCTATCTGCCGGGCACCGACCTGTTGACCCGCTATCCCGGCGGATGAGCGGGTCAAGGAGCGGAGCAGCGATCGCGGCGGCGGCGCGGGCGCTGGTGGGCGTGCCGTTCCGGCTGCAGGGGCGCGATCCGGCGCTGGGGCTGGACTGTGTCGGGCTGGTCGGGGCGGCGATGCGGGCGGCGGGATACGCACCCATGATGCCGGGCGATTATGGGCTGCGCTTTGGCGATGACCGGCGGGCGGACGACTGGGCGCAGGCGGCGGGTTTGCGGCCGGTGAGGGCCGGGGCGGTGGGCGACATGATGTTGGTGCGGCCGGGCGCGCTGCACCAGCATCTGCTGATCCTGGTGCCGGGCGGCTTCGTCCATGCCCATGCCGGGCTGCGGCGGGTGGTGGAGACGCCGGGTGCGCCGCTCTGGCCGATACTGCGCATCTGGCGGGCGTGAAGGGGAGGGAAAGCTATGGCGACGATGGTGCTGACCGCGGTGGGGACGGCGCTGGGCGGGCCGATCGGCGGCGCGATCGGCGGGCTGATCGGCAATGTGCTGGACCGGGAAGTGCTGTTCAAGGCGAAGGGGCGGGAAGGCGCGCGGCTGAGCGACCTGCAGTTGCAGACGTCGAGCTATGGCACGCAGATGCCCCGGCTGTTCGGCAGGATGCGGGTGGCGGGCACGGTGATCTGGGCGACCGACCTGCGCGAGATCCGCACGAAAAGCGGCGGTGGCAAGGGGCAGGGGAGCAGCACGAGCTACAGCTATTCGGCGAGTTTTGCGGTGGCGCTGTCGGCGCGGGGCGTGCGATCGATCGGGCGGGTCTGGGCCGACGGCAATCTGCTGCGCGGGGCGGCGGGCGATTTCAAGACGCAGGTGGGTGCGTTCCGCCTGCATGACGGGGGCGAGGATCAGGCGCCCGACCCGCTGATCGCGTCGGCGCAAGGACCGGGCATGACGCCGGCGCATCGCGGCATCGCCTATGTGGTGTTCGAGGATCTGCTGCTGTCCGATTATGGCAATCGCATCCCGTCGCTGACCTTCGAGGTGGAAGCGGATGCGGGTGCGGTGACGATCGATGCGATCGTCGGCGCGCTGAGCGAGGGGCAGATGGGGTGCGCGGCGGCCGAGGAGGTCGAGGGTTTTGCCGCGAGCGGCGCGGATCTGGGTGAGGCGATCGCGCCGCTGGTCGAGGCCTATGGGCTGGGGCTGTGTGGCGATGGGGCGCAACTGGTGGGGGAGGCCGGGCCGGCGGTGGCGCTGCTGGAGCCGGCGACGCGGTGCAGCCGGATCAATGGCCGGGCGATCGATCCGGTCGAGCGATCGGGCGCGGGCGCGGACAGCGTCGCACTGGCGCTGTCGGTGCGGCATCATGATCCGGCGCGCGACTATCAGGCCGGGGTGCAGCGGGTGACGCGGCCGGGGCCGGGGCGGATCGAGCGCGGGATCGAACTGCCGGCGGTGCTGAGCGGCGGGGCGGCGCGATCGCTGGCGCGGCAAAGGCTGGACGGCATCTGGGCCGGGCGCGACCGGATGATGGTGCGCGGCGACTGGCGGGCGCTGGAACTGGAGCCGGGGATGATCGTGGCGCTGGCCGATGCGCCGGGGCTGTGGCGGATCGAGGAGCGGGAATGGGAGGCGATGGCGGTGCGGCTGGCGCTGCGGCGGCTGGCGGGGACGAGCGGGCATGCGCCGGGCAGCGTGTCGTCCGGCCAGATCGTGCGGCAGGTGGATGCGCCGCATGGTCCCACCCGGCTGATGCTGGCGGACCTGCCGCGCCTGACCGAAGGGGTGGCGAACGGGCCGCAACTGGTGGCGGCGGCAAGCGGCGGGCCGGGCTGGCGCAGCGCGGCGCTCTATGCGCTGGATGCGGGCGGGACCGCCGAGCCGATCGGACGAACGGCGCCGCGCGCGGTGATGGGGCAGATCGACGCCGCCTTGCCGCCGGGCAGCACGCTGCTGCTCGACATGGTGAACAGCCTGTCGGTGACATTGCTGGCCGAGGATATGGAACTGGCGGGCGCGGACGGCGCGGCCTTGGCACAGGGGCGCAATCTGTGCCTGGTGGGGAAGGAAATGGTCCAGTTCGGCCGGGCAGTGCGGACCGGGCCGGCCAGTTATCGGCTGGAGACGCTGCGGCGTGGGCTGCGCGGCACGGAATGGGCGATGGCGGGGCAGGCGGCCGGCACGCCCTTCCTGCTGATCGAGGCGGACCGGCTGGTCGATCCGCTGGCGGCGGCGGCCATCGAGGGGGATATCGGCGCGGCGATGCGGCTGCTGGCGATCGGCATCGGCGACGTGGAACCCGCGACGGCGGAAATCATGATCAGTGGCGCGGCGCTGGTGCCGCCGGCGCCGGTGCATCTGAACGCGGCGCCGGACGGGGCGGGTGGATGGCGGATCGGCTGGACCCGGCGCAGCCGGGCGGGATGGCGATGGAGCAGTGGTGGCGACGTGCCGCTGGCCGAGGAAAGCGAGCGCTATGAGCTGCGGGTGCTGGACGGGGCGCGGCTGGTGCGGCGGGCCGAAGTGGGGGAGCCGGGCTGGACCTATGCTGCGGCGATGATCGCGGCGGACGGCGTGAGCGGGCCGCGGACCATGGAAGTGCGGCAGGTCGGCACGCGGGCGCTCGGCCGGCCGGGGACGATCGAGATGCTGCTGTAAGGAGGCGAGGATGACGAACGAGACGAGCGATCGCTGGGCGCTGCCGCTGCTCCATGCCGGGCAGGCGCAGAAGGAAATCATGCATAATGAGGCGCTGGCGCGGATCGACATGCTGTTGCACGGGGTGGCGGAAAGCGCCGACCTGGCGGCGGCGCCGACGGCCCCGGTTGCCGGGCAATGCTGGATCGTGGCGGCCGGCGCGAGCGGCGCCTGGGCCGGGCGGGAGGCGCATGTTGCCGGCTGGACCGAAGGCGGCTGGCGCTTCGTTGCGCCGAAGGCCGGATTGCGGCTGGCGGTGGCGGATCGCGGCCATGCCATGGTGCATGACGGTACGGCATGGCGGGATGATGCGGTGCGCAGCGAAGGATTTTATGTCGCCGGCCAGCAAATTGTCGGCGCGCGCCAGCCCGCGATCGCCGGGCCAACCGGTGGAACGACCGTCGATAGCGAGAGTCGTGGCGCAATTGCCGCGATATTGGCGGCTTTGCAGGGTCATGGCCTGATCTCCATGTAATTCTGGAGTATCGGCGATCTTTTCATGGAGAGGGGTAGGTATTAGCTTGGAGGCGAGCCTGGGGGATGTCCCTACTGCGTTATTTTTGCAACGGTTTCACGAATTGTGGACTTGCCATGAAACCTTCTTGCCGATACATGGTTTCAGCAGTCCTTCGTGACACTTTTGAAAGGGGAATTCAAATGCGGAAGCTTGCCCTCGCGGCTGCGCTTGCGACCAGTGCCCTGGCCACCCCGGCCTTGGCGCGCGACAACAGCTGGTATGTCGGCGTCGACGCCGGCGTAATGATCGTTGAAGATCAGGACATCACCTTCACCCCCGGTAACGGTACCGCAGCCAGCAACACCGTGGCGGCTGACTACCATAAGGGTTATGATTTCGACGCCAATATCGGCTACGACTTCGGCGGCTTCCGCCTCGAAGCCGAAGCTGCCTACAAGCGCGCCAAGGTCGACCTCGACGATAGCGGCTTCGGCGGTGCGGCCTCGGCCCTCTCGTTCATGCTGAACGGCCTGCTCGACTTCGGTCCCGATGACGGCCTGCAGGGCTTCGTCGGCGGCGGTGTCGGCGTGTCGCGTGGCAAGCTGGCCAATGACCTGGTGAACGACAGCGACACCGGTTTCGCCTGGCAGGCGATCGCCGGCGTGCGTTACCCGGTCACCAACAATGTCGACGTCTCGCTGAAGTATCGCTTCTTCAACCAGGACGACATCAAGCTGATCCCGGCCTACACCACCATCGGTGGCCCCGCCGGTTCGGAAGCCAGCACCAAGCTGCGTACGCACAGCCTGCTGCTCGGCCTGACCTACAACTTCGGCGCTCCGGCTGAGCCTGCTCCGCCGCCCCCGCCGCCTCCGCCGCCCCCGCCGCCCCCGCCGCCGCCTCCGCCGCCCCCGCCGGCGCCGGAATGCTCGCCTGGGCCGTACATTGTCTTCTTCGAATGGGACAAGTCGGACATCACGCCTGACGCCGCCACCATTCTGGACAACGCGGTTTCGGCCTACAGCGCTTGCGGCAACGCCCAGGTCATGCTGGCCGGTCACGCTGACCGTTCGGGTGCAGCCTCGTACAACGTCGGTCTGTCGCAGCGTCGCGCTGACGCCGCCAAGGCCTATCTCGCCTCGAAGGGTATCCCTGACGGCGTGATGACCACCCAGGCCTTCGGTGAATCGAAGCCGCGCGTCGACACCGCGGACGGCGTTCGCGAAGTCCAGAACCGTCGCGTGGAAATCAGCTACGGTCCGGGTTCGGGTCAGTAAGAAATTTCCGTCCTTCGGGATGGAATATGAAGAGGGGCCGGTCGCAAGATCGGCCCCTTTTTCTTGTCCTGCGTCGCGCGCACTGGGCTGTCGGGCGCTGACCTGTCGTGCGTTGGAGTCTGTCGCGATCCGGGGGGAACGGATATCTGTCCGGCATGTCATGTGCTGGGCAGCGTAGACGATCGGCGCATGGGCGGTTGATCATGTCTGCGCTCATGGCCGGCCAGCTATTTGCCGGGGCGAACCGATAACGCAGCGATCTGGATTGCTACCGGGCTGGGGCCTGACATGCGACACATCGCGATCTCAGGCTATTGCCTCCGGACGGCTCTTTGGGGCGGTGAAGGAGGGGCGTCAGCATGGATGCCATGCTATCTCCCTGCTTTTATTGCGAACGATATGCAGAAGGGTCATGACAAACCGGATCGGATCGGCAACAAAGACGCGTCTGCCGCGTTCGCGCAGTTGTTTCCGTGATCGGGAGTTTGCCATGAAGACCGCCGCCCTGTTCCTTGCCCTGCCTCTGCTCGCTGCCGTGACGGCCTGTGCCGCGACCAGCCAGAGCGCGCCCGCCGCGCCGACCGCCAAGGCCAAGCTGGCCGCTGGCGATGGCAGCGCGCGCGGCACCGCCGTGGTGACCCAGGCAGGCGATGGCCTGCATGTCGTGGTCAAGGCGCAGGGGCTGACGCCGGGCATCCACGCGGTGCATATCCACACTACCGGCGTCTGCACGGGGCCGGACTTCACCAGCGCGGGTGGCCATTGGAACCCGACCAGCCACCAGCATGGCAAGGATAATCCGCAGGGCATGCATATGGGCGACATGCCCAACATGCAGGCCAAGCCCGACGGCAGCGGCGAGATCGAATATGTGGTGCCGGGCGGCACGATCAGCGACGGCGCGACGCCGCTGCTGGATGCCGATGGCGCGGCCATCGTGATCCATGCCCAGGCCGATGACTATAAGAGCGACCCGACCGGTAATGCGGGCGGCCGCGTTGCCTGTGGCGTGCTGAGCGCGGGCTAAATCTGGTTCCCGGCGCGCGCGTCAATCGTCGTGCGTGCCGGGATAGCCTTCTGCGCGATAGGTTTCGACCGCATGATAGCTGGAGCCGGCATGGCCGAGGCGGCTTTCATAGAGGCTGAATTCGTCCACGGTGAAGGCGGGCGATGCAAGGCCGGCGTGCAGCGCCAGGAAGGGCGCGATGTCGCCGCCGTGCCGGCTGAAGCGGGCGAGGGTGATGTGCGGCAGATAGGCGCGGGCTTCGGGTGCAATGCCGGCCGATGTGCAGGCGCGATCCACCTTGGCATGAAGATGGGCGAGCGGGTCGCGCGGCTGTACCCCGGCCCATAAGGTGTCGACCACGCCGCGCCGGTCGAAATAGCCGGTGCCGGCGAGCGCGATGGCGAATGGCTGGAAGCGGACGCCGGCGAGCGCATCGGCGATATCGTCCGCCAGATGGCGATCCACTTCCCCGATGAAACGCAGGGTCAGGTGCAACTGGCCATCATCCTGCCAGCGCGCGCCTGGGCTGCCGGCCATCTGGGCCAGAAGCTGGCTGCGGATCGTGGCGGGCGGACGGATGGCGACGAACAGGCGGTGCATGAGCGGTAGATAGGGAGAAAGGTGGCGTGCGGATAGGGGCGGGGTGGCGCGGGAGAATGGGCGCAATGTCGGCGTCGCGCTTTGACGGCTGACGACCATCTATTGCCGCTCATAGGTCGATTTTTTGATGCCACTAGCGGACATTCGTTCGCTGGGTAATATCGATGGATGGATGACGGCAGATACCGGGGGGGTGGAACGCGGGGTGGCAAGTGGGGCTGCGGCATGTCGTTGCTCATCACCCTCCCGATCTTCACCATCCTCTTAATGGTGGAGGGCTTGGGTGACTGCGCACCTGATATTCCATGCGGTAAGGGCTTTTGGTCGCACGTCATGCTGCCATCCGCTGCGGTTGCGCTCATCACAGGGCTAGCGGTTCGGTGGCTGGTAAATCGGCTAATCCGGAAAGGTGGATGACGACCAGAAATAGACCTTGGGCTGACTCTGATTTACTATGAATAGCAGACGTCAATCAGCAAGTTTGCAGGCTCCATTGCTCCGGCCCGGTCCATGAGATTTGCGTGAAAGAACCGCGGCATAGCCCTCGGTCCCGGAGGTCGTTAATAACTTCGCTAGGCGACCAACCTGGCCCCGCGCTGAAAGCTAACTCCATGTCGCGAAGCTTTGCTGCGAGGGCAGCAAATTCCTCAAATGCCATTGGCCCTGAGCAACGAAATTCGAATCCGGCACCGTCAGCGATCTTCCCGAAGCCCAACCCTAGAAGACGATCAGCAAAAACGGGAGTCGCCCCTTGAATGGTCACCCGTTTGAAGTCGAAGGATGCAACGTAAGGCGGCAGGGTATCATTGAGTAGCCCCTAGATTTCTGGACGCCTTCTATCCTAATTTTGAGGACAGGAGACGACGATGGGGAGGCCCAATTTCAGCGATGAGTTCAAGCGTGATGCGGTGGCCCAGATCACCGAGCGCGGGTATCCGGTAGCGGAGGTTTCCGAGCGGCTCGGCGTCAGTCAGCATTCGCTGTAGGCATGGAAGCGGCAACTGGCGAAGGTGGTGTCTGGCGATGCCGGCAAGGATGCTGAGATCCGCCAGTTGAAGCGCGAGCTGGCTCGGGTGACCGAGGAGCGCGACATCATAAAAAAAGCCACCGCGTATTTCGCCAGGGATGCAAAGTGAGATACGCATTTGTTGCCGAGCATCGTGACCAGTTCGGGGTTCGATCGATGTGTCGGTGCCTGCGCATCCAACCCAGCGGCTTCTATGCCTGGCAGAAGAACCCGCTGAGCCAACGGGTCCGGGAAGATGTTCGGCAGACGAAGTTGATCCGGCAAGTCTGGAACGACAGCGGCAAAGTCTATGGCTACCGCAAGTTGCACGACGACCTACTGGATCAGGGCGAGACCTGCTGCCCGAACCGTGTTGCCCGGTTGATCAGGCTGGCAGGTATCAAGGCGCAGATCGGCTACAAGCGTCGGCCGGGGAGCTATGGCGGCAAGCCATCCCTGGCGGTCGACAATACTCTGGACCGGCAGTTCGACGTCGCTGCCCCCGATCGGGCCTGGGTGACAGACATCACCTACATCCGCACCCTGGAGGGCTTTGCCTATCTGGCTGTCGTGATCGATCTTTATTCCCGCCGCGTGGTGGGCTGGTCGATGCAGAGCAGGCAGACCACCGATGCGGTGCTGCAAGCGCTGCACATGGCGGTCTGGCGGCGCAAGCCGAAGCAGCGGGTGCTGATCCACTCGGATCAGGGCTCGCAGTTCACCAGCATGGACTGGGCGGCCTTCATCCGGGCTCACAATCTTGAGCATTCGATGAGCCGGCGCGGCAACTGTCATGACAACGCCGTCGCCGAGAGCTTTTTCTCCTCGCTCAAGCGAGAGCGCATCCGGCGCCGGACCTGCAAAACACGCGAGGAAGCCCGGCAGGACGTGTTCGATTACATCGAGATGTTCTACAACCCGGTGCGCAAGCAGGTCAGGAACGGGATGCTGTCCCCCGCACAGTTCGAACGGCAGCAGATTTTGAAAGCAGAAGGCGTCTAGAAAACTAGGGGCTACTCAATCGGGCGACTGCGCCGCTTCCTGCCGCGCAAAACCAACCTCGACGCCATCGATCAGGCAAGCATTCTCGCTGCCGCCCACCAATATAACCATACGCCCAGGAAATGCCTCGACTTCAAAACGCCCGCCGAGGCATTCTCTCAATGTCAGTCACATGTTGCACTTCAAACGTAAGTCCACACCCCAGCCTTCGCTGGGGTGACGAAATAGGGGAGTGTCCGCTAGCCGCTCATCTTGGTCTTTTGATGGCTGGTGCACTCGTGCAGGCGGCTTGGGGCCGGATGTCTCGACAGGCTCGAAACGAACGGCTGTTGCTATTTTTGTCGACTTCCTATTAACTCCGACAAATGATGAGGATGACATGGAAGGCCAGCCGCCGCGATATGCTCGCGGGTGGTGTGGCGGGGCTTGCGGCTGCTGGCGCAGTGCGGGCGGGGGCGGCTCCGGCGGAAGCGGGAAAAGCGATGCTGGCGCCGCGTCCGCCGATGGGATGGAATAGCTGGAACAGCTTTGCCACCACCATTACCGAGGCGCAGGCGCGCGAGACCGCCGGGATCATGGCGGAAAAGCTGCTGCCCTTCGGCTATGACATCTTCACCGTGGACATTCAGTGGTATGAGCCCGAGGCGTCGAGCTATACCTACAACGCCAAGCCCCGGCCGGCGATGGACGGCTATGGCCGGATGATCCCGGCGCCCAACCGTTTTCCCTCCAGCGCCGGGGGCAAGGGCTTCACCCAGCTTGCCAAGGACGTGCATGCGCTGGGCATGAAATTCGGCATCCATGTGATGCGCGGCATTCCGCGTGCGGCGGTGGAACAGAATTTGCCGATTTTGGGGACGAAATATCGCGCGGCGGACATTGCCGACAGGAAGAGCATCTGTAGCTGGAACCCGGACATGTATGGCGTCGACATGACGCGGCCGGGCGCGCAGGCCTATTATGACAGCATCTTCCGCCTCTATGCCGACTGGGGCGTCGATTTCGTCAAGATGGACGATATGAGCCGACCCTATGACGCCCATGCGGCGGAGATCGAGGCGGCGCACAAGGCGATCGTTGCGACCGGGCGGCCGATCATCCTGAGCCTTTCACCGGGCGAGACGCCGGTGATGCGCGGCGACCATGTCCGCAAATATGCGCAGATGTGGCGCATTTCCGACGATTTCTGGGATGACTGGGCGATGTTGGATGCGCAGTTCACCAGGCTGGAAAATTGGACGCCCTATCGTGGGCCGGGATCATGGCCGGACGCGGACATGCTGCCGTTGGGGCGGCTGGCGCTGGGCGAGCGCGATACCCGCTTCACGCCGGATGAGCAGCGGACGCTGATGACCCTGTGGGCGATCGCGCGGTCGCCGCTGATCATGGGCGGCGATCTGCGGCATCTGGATGCAGCGACGCTGGCGCTGCTGACCAACAAGGAGGTGATCGCGGTCAATCAGGCGAGTTACGACAACCAGCCCCATTATATCGAGGATGGCGGGCGCATCTGGTCGGCGAAGGCGGAAGGGAGCGCGGACCGTTATGTCGCCTTGTTCAACGTCAGCGACAAGCCACGCGAGGTCTGGATCAGGCTGCGCGATCTGGGGCTGAACGCTCCGGTGGCGGTGCGCGACCTGTGGGCCGGGCAGGCCCTGGGGCAGCAGGCGGACCGGATATCGGTGACGCTGCCGCCGCATGGGGCGGGACTGTATCGGCTGAGCGCTGCATAAGTATCTCCCCTCCCTTTCAAGGGAGGGGATCAAGGGGTGGGTGCCTCCGAAGGAGGCTCGCTACGCTCGCTACCCACCCCCGGCCCCTCCCTTGAAAGGGAGGGGAGGATGTTGCGTTACTTCCGGACCGCCGCGCTCTTGTCGCGGATGGCCTTGAATTCGGAGCCGGCCTTCCATTCGGGCCAGCGGGCCGAGAAGGCGAGGTCGCGGCCGATGTCATACATCAGGTCCACGTCCTGCGCGGCGCCATCCAGCTTCCAGCTGTCGTCGACCGCGTCGCAGGCCTGGTGATAGCATTTGCCGGTATAGGCATCGATCCAGGCCTGGCCGGCGGCGCGGCCGCCATCGACCATGTCGGATGCGCCGGCGAGGCCCATCATCAGCAGCACGGGCACGCCGCGCTTGGCCATGGAGAAATGGTCGGCACGGTAGAAGAGGCCGCGTTCGGGCAGGCTTTCCTGGGTGATGACGCGACCCTGCTTGGCCGCGAACTTGGCGAGATCGTCCTCGAGGACGTTCTGGCCCTTGCCGATCAGGATCACGTCCTTGGCCTTGCCGGCGGTCTGGAGCACGTCGATGGTGAGGTTCGCGACCGTCTTGTCGAGCGGGTAGAGCGGGTTCTGGGCGTAAAATTCCGATCCCAGCAGGCCGCGCTCCTCCGCCGTCCAGGCGGCAAAGACGATCGAGCGGTCGGGGGCGGGGCCGGCCTTGAAGATGCGGGCGATTTCGAACAGGCCGGCCATGCCGAGCGCGTCGTCATTGGCGCCGGCACGATAGATGCGGCCCTGCGCGTCGGGCGCGCCCTTGCCATAGGCGTCCCAATGGGCGCCATACATGACGGTTTCGTCCGGGCGCTTGGCGCCGGGGATGCGGGCGATGACATTGGCGCTCTTTACCACTTCCTGGGTGACCGGGAAGGCGGCGGAGAAGCTGGCCCCCTTGAGTTCGACCGGCTTGAATTTCGCTGAGCGGGCCTGCTTGCGCAGCGCGGCCAGATCCTGACCGGCACCGGCGAACAGCGCCTTGGCCGCCTCGCCCTCGACCCAGCCCTGCACCTGCAGGCTGGTCAGCTTGTCGGCCGGGCGGACGAGGTCGTAATTCTCGCCGCCGGGGCTGACGACGACGTTCCAGCCATAGCCGGCGCCCGGCGTGTCATGGACGATCAGCGCGCCGATCGCGCCGTGGCGGGCGGCTTCCTCGAACTTGTAGGTCCAGCGGCCATAATAGGTCATGGTCTTGCCGCCGAACTTGCCGAACGGGTCTTCGCCCTTCGCGGCTTCAAAGTCCGGGTCGTTGATCAGGAAGACGGCGATCTTGCCTTTCAGGTCCACGCCTTTGAAATCGTCCCAGCCGCGTTCCGGGGCGGAGACGCCATAGCCGACGAAGACCATCGGCGCGTTGGCGACGGCGACCTTGTCCTTGGGCTGGAGGGTGGAGAGATAAACCTGTTTGCCGAAGGTCCAGGGGGTGGCGGCGCCATTTTGCGCGACCGACAGGCTTTCCGACTGGCCAAGGCGGGTGTGGAGCAGCGGCACGGTCTGCACCCACTGGCCGTCCGGGCCACCCGGCTCCAGCCCCAGCTGCTCGAAGCGGGCGACGAGATAGCCGATCGTCCGTTCCTCCCCCACGGTGCCGGGCGCGCGGCCTTCGAACAGGTCGGATGCCATGGTGCGGACCGACTGTTCCAGCTTGGCCGGATCGGTTTTCGCCGGGTCGGTCTGGGCATTGGCGGGGAAGGACAGGGTGGCAAGGCCGAGGGCCAGGAGGGGGAGGGCGTGTTTCATCCCCGTGCCTTAACCCCCGCACGGGGCGGGGGGAAGGGTCTGTTCAGAACTCGATATCCAGTTCCTCGATATCGTCGGGTTCGGCGCGGGCGGCATCGATCCATTCGCGCATCAGCGGCCAGCCGTTGATCGTGTCGCAATAGGCCGCGGACCTGGGCGAGAGTGGGACGGCATAGGTGAGGAAGCGCTGTGCCACCGGCGTGAACATGGCGTCGGCCACGGTCGGCTTTTCGCCGAACAGCCAGGGGCCGCCATAGGCGTCCAGGCATTCGGTCCAGATCGTCTCGATCCGCTCGATATCGGGCTTGGCGCCCGAGAAGATCGGGAAGCGGTCATGGCGGACTTTCAGGTTCATCGGCAGGGCAGAGCGCAGATTGGCGAAGCCCGAATGAATTTCGCCCGAGACCGACCGGCAATGGGCGCGGATGATGCGTTCGGCCGGATACATGCCGACCTGGGGATAGAGTTCGTGCAGATATTCCGCGATTGCGAGCGTGTCCCAGACGCTCGCGCCTTCATGGGTGAGGCGCGGCACCAGCACCGATGGCGACAAGAGCAATAGTTCGGCGCGATTTTCCGGATCATCGATGGCGATGATCCTTTCCTCCACCTTCAGCCCGGCAAGCCGGCACAAGAGCCAGCCGCGCAGCGACCAGGAGGAATAGTTCTTGCTGGATAGAGTGAGTTCCGCGACGGCCATCCATGCTCTCCCGATACACGGTTCCCGGCCCCCAAACGCAAAATCGCAGGGGCGGTTCCCTGGCAGACATGCCGAATGTTATTTTCCATCATTCATGATGCAGTGCAACATGAAAAGCATGTATAGCGTTTAAGGGAAGAACCGAGTCGTCTCCCCCAGGTTGAACAAGGTTGTTTTGGTAATATGCGAATGCTTTACGACGGTTACCAGGCCATGGAAGACATGCTGGCCCCGGCCCGCTTCGGGGCGCAGATGGCGCTGGCGATGCGCGACCATATGGGTCCGGTCGCCGACTGGCCGATGCCGCGCCGCATGTTCGCGCTGATGGATGTGTTCCAGGGCGCGCGTATGACCCACAAGCGCCCCGCCTATGGTATTGACCGCGTCCAGACCGGCAATGCCGAGGTCGAGGTGCGCGAGGAGATCGTGCTCGACCTGCCGTTCGGCGACCTGCTGCATTTCGTGAAGGACGATGTCGAGACCGCCCAGCCCAAGGTGCTGGTGGTGGCGCCGATGTCGGGGCATTTCGCAACCCTGCTGCGCAGCACGGTAGCGACGCTGTTGCAGGACCATGACGTCTATATCACCGACTGGAAGAATGCCCGCGACGTGCCGGTCGAGGCCGGGCGTTTCGGTTTCGACGAATATGTCGATTATGTGATCCAGTTTTTGCAGGATATCGGCCCCGGCGCCCATCTGGTGTCAGTGTGCCAGCCCTGTGTGCCGGCACTCGCCGCCGTGGCGCTGATGTCCGAGGATGAGGATGCGGCGACGCCCAGGTCGATGACCCTGATGGGCGGGCCGATCGATCCGCGCGCGGCGCCGACGGTGGTCAACGAACTGGCGAACGAGAAGCCGATCGAATGGTTCGAGGAGAATCTGATCTCGACCGTGCCGTTCCGCTATGCCGGGCGCGGGCGCGAGGTCTATCCCGGATTCCTGCAATTGTCCGCCTTCATGTCGATGAACATGGAGCGGCACGGGTCGCAGCATCGCGAACTCTATCAGTTGCTGGCCGACGGCAAGACGATCGAGGCCGATAAGATCAAGACTTTCTACCAGGAATATTTCGCGGTCCTCGACATGACCAAGGAATTCTACCTGGAAACGGTCGACATGGTGTTCCAGCGCATGCTGCTGGCCAAGGGGGAATTGACGGTCCATGGCCGGGCGGTGAACCCCGGCGCGATCCGCAAGACCGCGCTGCTGACGGTCGAGGGCGAAAAGGACGATGTCTGCGCGGTTGGCCAGACGTCGGCGGCCCATGGCCTCTGCACCGGCTTGCGGCCGCATCTGAAGCGCCACCATCTGCAGCCGGGCGTTGGCCATTATGGCGTCTTTTCCGGCAGCAAATGGGAAAAGCAGGTCTATCCCCAGGTGCGCAACATGATCCTGGCGATGAACTGACATCACCGAGAATGAATGTGAAAAAAAGGGGCCGCTTCCTGTGGACGAAGCGGCCCCTTTTCGTTGGGTTGATCAGGCGGCTGCGCGATTGAGATAAGGCAGGCGGCTGGCGAGCGCCGGCGGCAGGCCGGTGACGATCGTGGCGCGGGCGCGGTGCCAGAAGGCCGAGAGCAGCAGCAGCGTGCCGCCGATCACCAGCGCGGTGAGCGCAGCGGACAGTTCGACCGCGCCGACCTTCTGGAAAAGGCTGTAGAGCGCATAGAGGACATAGGCGAGGCTGGAGACCAGCAGTGCGCGACGGTCGATCGCCAGCGCCACCAGGCCGAAGGCGAGATAGAGCAGGATAACCAGGAAGGCCTGTCCCGCATCGACCAGCCCATGGGTGATGCCCAGCAACTGGAACAGCGAATGGGCGATCATCGGTGCGGCGGTCAGGTGCAGCCAGAAGGCGACGTCAGAGCGGCGGCTGGTGCGGCCCGGATCGCTCATGTCCCAGCGCATGGCGAGGGTGAAGATGGCGATGCCGGCGATCAGAAGCAGGATGAAGGGCAGGGTGTGGCTGAACGGGATCAGCCACATGGCAAGGCCGCCAACGATCGCGGCCGCGCCGGCTGCGCCGGCTGCGACGGTGATCGGCACCATGAAGCGGCGCCAGTGAAACCAGGCGGCGATCGCGGCGCTGAGGCCGGCGAGCGAGGCGACCAGACCCGCGCCGTCATTCTGCGCGTCCGGGATCATCGGTCCGATCAGCAGCGCTGCGGTGAAGGCGATGCCGCCGACAAAGGCGAGCAGCAGCAGGATCGAAGGCAGCGCCATGCGCAGGCGTCGCGTGAAATATTCGGCCAGGCCCCAGGCGGTGCCGGCGACGAACAGGCCGGAGACGAAGGAAGGCTGGTGCGGGGTGGTGATGCCGAGGTGAACCTCGTTGCCGAGTCCCGCGACCGCAACCAGCAGGATCACCGAGGCGATGGCGACGAAAATATCGTTGAAGCCGGTCAGCAGGCGAAAATGTTCCTCGTCCACCGAACTGGCGCGTAGCCGGGCGACATGGTCGCGCAGCGCCTGGGCGCTGGCGGGCGTCAGCGCGCCGGCCGCTACGGCATCTTGCAGATCGCTCTCGCTATACATTCTGGGGCACTCCTTGTCGGGCCTGGATCGGGATCATAGCATCACTGTATTGCTTGAGCAATACGGTTGATTTTGGCCTTTTTCCGGGCACGGAGCGATGATAGCGCGGTTCGAACAGATAAAGGAGAGACCCCGATCATGACCCTGCCGGCTTCGCTTCAAGGCCGTTTGTCCCTGCCGCTGATCGGGTCGCCGATGTTCATCATCTCGCAGCCGGAACTGGTGATTGCCCAATGCCGTGCCGGCATCGTCGGCGCCTTTCCGTCGCTCAATGCGCGACCGTCCGGCACGTTCGAGGCCTGGTTGCAGCAACTGGGTGCGGAACTGACCGATCAGGATGCGCCCTTCGCCGTCAATCTGATCGTCCACCGCACCAATGCGCGGCTGGAAGAGGATCTGGCGCTGTGCGTCAAATATAAGGTGCCGATCGTCATTACCTCGCTGGGCGCGCAGGAGAAGGTGAATGAGGCGATCCACAGCTATGGCGGCATCGTGCTGCACGACGTCATCAACAATGTCTTTGCCAGGAAGGCGATCGAAAAGGGCGCCGATGGCCTGATCGCGGTGGCGGCGGGGGCGGGCGGTCATGCCGGCACGCTGTCGCCCTTTGCCCTGATCCAGGAAATCCGCGAATGGTTCGACGGGCCGCTGGCGCTGTCGGGCGCGATCGCGACCGGCCGGTCGATCGCGGCGGCGCGGATGATGGGCGCGGACCTTGGCTATATGGGGTCGCCCTTCATCGCCACGACCGAGGCGAATGCGCTCGACGCCTACAAGGACATGATCGTCGACAGCGCGTCGGCCGACATCGTCTATTCCGACGTCTTCACCGGGGTGCTGGGCAATTATCTGCGTCCCAGCATCGTCGCGTCGGGGCTGGACCCGGACAAGCTGCCCAAGGCGGCCGACATGGATTTCGCCAGCCTGGCCGGCGACAAGAAGGCGTGGCGCGACGTGTGGGGCGCGGGCCAGGGTATCGGCGCGATCAAGGCGGTGCAGCCGGCGGGCGCCTTCATCGCCCAGCTGAAGGCGGAATATCAGGCGGCGGTTTCAGGCTTCATTGCCTGAGGGCGTACCTCATTCCGCCAGGAAGACGCGCAGTTCCTTGACGAACATCTCGAACTGGTCGTGATGCAGCCAGTGGCCGGCATGGGGAAATTCCACCAGCCGGGCCTGCTGGAAATGGGCGATGCGACCATCCTTGACCGGGTTTGACGCCCAACTGTCGAGGCCGAGGCACAGCAGCGTCGGGCAGGTGATGCGGCGCCAGAAGTCGGGCAGATTTTCGTCTGTGCCGGCCTGGGGGGCGGCGCCGTGCAGATAGGGATCGAACTTCCAGCTATAGCTGCCATCCTCGTTGCGGTTCACGCCGTGGAGGGTGAGGTGCAGCGCCTGTTCGACCGACAGATGGTCGTTGCGTTCGCGCATGCGGGCGACCGCGGCCTCGATCGTGGCATAATGGCGCGGCGAGCGGCGGGCATTGGTGCGACGGGTGTCGATCCAGCCCTTCCATGTCTCTTCGGTACTGCGTTTTGCCTGTTCGGCGATGCGGTCGGGCGACAGGCCCAGCCCCTCGATCGCGACCACGCGCGCGACGCTTTCGGGGTAGAGGCCGGTGTAGCGCAGGCTGATCGATCCGCCGAGCGAATGGCCGACGATGGTGACCGGCCGGCGATCGAGCAATTCGACCAGTTGGGCCAGGTCATAGACATAATTGGCCATCATGTAGGAGCCGTCCGACGACCAGCCGCTGTCGCCATGGCCGCGCAGGTCGGGGCAGATGACATGATAATCGCGGGCGAGCGCACGGGCGGTCCAGTCCCAGCTGCGTGCATGGTCGAAACCGCCATGGACCAGGATCAGCGGCGGCGCCGACGGATTGCCCCAGTCGAGATAGTGAAGCCGCGTCCGCAGGGATGTGAAGAAATGCGATGTCGGCGTCGGCTGTGTGGCTTTGTTCATGCGATCCTGTGGAGTTGCTGGCGGTCAGGATGCAATTGCCATCGGCCATGCGCATGACGATGGCAAGACATAAGGCCAAGAAAATATGTGAAATTCTGTCACATATTGTCGAGTAAGACTTCAGGGGTGGCTGTCCGTGCCGATGGGAACCAGTCGGCGGAGAGCGCTGTCGTGGCGGATGCGATGCACCATCATCGCCAGTTCCGCCTGGCGGAAAGGCTTGTCGAGGCGCAGGCGACGGCTGGCATCGGCGGGCAGTTCGGCATAGCCGGTGATGATGAGCACGGGCAGATCTGGATAGGCCTGCTCGATCGCGTCGGCCAGTTGCGCGCCGGTCATGCCGGGCATGGCATGATCGGTGACGACCAGATCGATGCGACCCTGCTCCAGCATGTGCAGCGCTTCCCGTCCCGATCCGGCCTGGAACACGGTATGGCCCATCGTTTCCAGCATGCCGGCGGTATTGGTCAGCACCAGTTCGTCGTCGTCGACCGCCAGGATGACCAGCGGTTCGGTTTCCAGCTCGTCCGGTTCGCACGGGATAGCCGTCGGCTCGTTGCTGGCGTCAGTCAGGGCGACGGGTAGCCAGATGGACACGCTGGTCCCCTTGCCGGGCTGGCTTGCGATGGTCATCGCGCCACCGCATTGCTGGGTGAAGCCGTGGATCATCGACAGGCCAAGGCCGGTTCCCTTGCCGACCCCCTTGGTGGTGAAGAAGGGTTCGCGGGCGCGGGCCAGCGTCGCCTCGTCCATGCCTTCGCCTTCGTCCGTCACAGTCAGGCGGATGAAGCTGCCCGCTGCGAGATCGGGCTGGTCGCCCAGCGCCAGCGTAATCTCGCTGCCCTCGATCAACAGGCGACCCCCGTCAGGCATGGCGTCGCGCGCATTGACCGCCAGATTGATCAGCGCCAGCTCCAGTTGGGCCGGGTCGGCATGGGCCGGGCGCAGCGACAGCGGGAAGCGCGTCTCGATCGCGACGCTGCTGCCGATGGTGGTCTTGAGCAGATCGGCCATGCCATGGATCAGGCCGATGCAGTCGACCTGTTCCAGCTTGAGTTCCTGCTTGCGGGCAAAGGCGAGCATCCGCTGGGTCAGGGTGGCGCCGCGATCGGCGGCGGTCATGGCATTGTCGAGATAGCGGCTGATGTCGGCGCCGGCCGCAAGACGCTGCCGCGCGAGATCGAGGCTGCCGACGATCACGGCCAGAAGATTGTTGAAATCATGGGCGACACCGCCGGTCAGCTTGCCGATGGCGTCCATCTTCTGGCTCTGGAAGATCGCCTCGCGCGCCTGCTCCAGCGCCTGAGCCGCCTGACGCCGTTCGGTAAGATCGCGGGTGATCTTGGCAAAGCCCAGCAGTTCGCCGGCCGGATCGCGGATCGGATCGATCACGACGCTGGCCCAGAAACGGGTGCCGTCCTTGCGGATGCGCCAGCCCTCCGCCTCGAACCGGCCTTCGCGCTGGGCGGTGTCGAGCGCACGGGAGGGGAGGCCGGCCATGCGGTCTTCCTCCGAATAGAAGCGGGCGAAATTCTGGCCCATAATCTCTTCGGCGCTATAGCCCTTGAACCGTTCGGCGCCGCTGTTCCAGCTGGTGATCGTGCCGACCGGGTCGATCATGTAGATGGCATAGTCGGTGACGCTCTGCACCAGCAGGCGGAAGCGCTCCTCGCTGCGGCGCAGTTCCTCCTGCGCGGCGCGACGTTCGGTCAGGTCGCGGGTAACCTTGGCAAAGCCGAGCAGGTGGCCGGCGGGGTCGCGGATCGGATCGATCACCACATTGGCCCAGAAGCGGGTGCCATCCTTGCGCAGGCGCCAGCCTTCCGCCTCGAACCGCCCTTCGACCTCGGCGGTGCGCAGGACGGCGGCGGGCACATGGGCGGCGCGGTCCTCCTCCATATAGAAAGCGGAGAAATGCTGGCCGATAATCTCGTCGGCGCTGTAACCCTTGATGCGCTGTGCCCCGCTATTCCAGCTAACGACGAAGCCGGCCGGATCGAGCATGAAGATCGCATAGTCGGTGACGCTCTGGACCAGCAATTCGAACCGGTTGACCGGCTGGCCTGTCTCTGTCGTCCCCATTTCCGCCCCTGACATTTTCGATCCTGTATCTTTGCCTGTGGCAAACGCGGCACGACGCAATCTGTTCCGCCATATGGGACGGGATTGCAACGGCTTGACTTCATGGGGCAGGGCCCGCACGACGCTCCTTCAATCAGAGAGGATCACATGGCAAGCGACGCGACTATCACCGTCATCGGCGAGGCAATGCTGGAACTGAGCCGGGGCAGCGGCGATGGCTGGAACCTGCGCTATGGTGGCGATGTCATCAACACCGCGATCCACCTGGCGCGGGCCGGTGACAAGGTGCGCTTTGCCAGCGCGATCGGCGCCGATCCGATGAGCGAGGATCTGCGCAAGGCTTGGGAAGCCGAGGGCGTCGATACCGGCCTGCTGATCGGCGCTCCAGGCCGGACCACCGGTCTCTATGCGATCGAGACGGATGAGACCGGCGAGCGCAGCTTCCATTATTGGCGCGGCGAAGCGGCGGCGCGGGCGATGTTCGCCCTGCCCGAAAGCGGCGCGATGGTTGATGCCGCCGCCCAGTCGGACCTGCTCTATTTTTCGCTCATCACCCTGGCCATCCTGCCCGATGCCGGCCGCGAGGCGTTGCTGGCGCTGTGCGAACGGGTGAAGGCAGGGGGCGGCCGGATCGCCTTCGACGGCAATTACCGGCCGCGCCTGTGGAGCGACGCCGCGACCGCGCGGGCCTGGCGCGACCGGGCGATCGCACTGTGCGACATCGGGTTGCCGACCCTGGCGGACGAAGTGGAAATGGGCGAGGCGGATGATGCTGCCGACGCCGCGGCCCGCTGGGGTGCCGCTGAGGGCCGCGAGATCGTGGTCAAGCTGGGCGCCGAAGGCTGTCTGGTCGGTGGCGCGCTGGTGCCGCCGCCGGCGCGCGTCGATGTTGTGGATTCGAGCGGTGCGGGCGATGCCTTCAATGGCGGCTATCTGCATGCGCGGCTGGCCGGCGTGGAGCCGGCTGAGGCGGCGCTGTCCGGGCACCGGCTGGCCGGCTGGAATATCGGCCGTCGCGGGGCGATTCCGGCGCGCGATGCTGATGCGCCCTATGGCCAGAAGGTGCCGGCCTGAGCCGGGAGCGATCGCACGGGACGTGGCCTGTGGTCACGCCCTGTGCTAGCGCGCTGACATGACGATCGGGGATGCCGCATCGGCGGGCGGGCGCGACGAAGGATCGGGCCGCCGCCGCCAGATATTGGAAATCGCCGCGCAACTGTTTGCGCGCAAGGGCTATCGCGGCACGTCGATGCGCGACATTGGCGAGCAGGCCGGGGTGCTGGGCGGATCGCTTTACCACCATATCAAGTCGAAGGACGCGCTGTTCGTCGAACTGCATAATGGCGCGTTGGATGCGGCCGAGGCACGGATCGCGGCGGCGGTGGCGACACAGGCCGATCCCTGGGCGCGGCTGGAGGCGGCCTGCGCCAGCCTGCTGGATATCCAGCTGGCGGCGGATTCGCTGACCATGCCGATGATGAATGATTTTCGGGCCGTGCCGGATGGCGTGCGCGACCAGCTTGTCGCGCGCCGCGACCGGTTCGAGCAATTGTTCCGGGATCTGGTGGCGGCGCTGCCGCTGCCCGCCGACATCGACCGTTCGCTCTATCGCACGCTACTGCTCAGCCAGCTCAATTCGGCGGCCGACTGGTATCGCGATGGCCGGTTGACGCGGGCGCAGATCGCCGCGCAGATCGTCGCCATTTTTCGCCACGATCGGTTATAGTCAGGGCATCAGCGGCGCGCGTCCCAGCGGCAAGGATGCCGTGTGCGTTTGACTGTAACAGATGTTTGGTATAGCTGATCCGCAGCAATATTGGAGAGGTTCGATGTACAGCTATGTTCCGCCGATCGACGATTATCGCTTCCTGCTGAGCGAGGTGCTGGGCTTCGACCAGGCGATGGCGGAGCTGAACAAGGATGTCGACGCCGACCTGGCCGTGACCGTGCTGGACGAGGCTGGGCGCATGTGCGCCGAGCGCTTGGCGCCGCTCAACCGCGAAGGCGACGAGCATGGCAGCCAGTTGATCGATGGCGCGGTGCGGACGCCGCCCGGCTTTGCCCAGGCCTATCGCGACTTTGCCGATGCCGGCTGGGCGGCGCTGTCGGCCGATCCCGACCATGGCGGGCAGGGGCTGCCCTTCATCCTGCAACTGTGGTTGGACGAGATGCTGTCGGCCGCGAACCTGTCCTTCGGCCTGTTCCCCGGCCTGACTCGTGGCGCGTGCGAGGCGATCGCCGCCCATGCCAGCGAGGAACTGAAGACGACCTATTTGCCGCGCATGGTGAGCGGCGAATGGACCGGCGCGATGGCGCTGACCGAAAGCAGTGCGGGCACCGACCTCGCTTTGCTGAAGACCAAGGCCGAGCCGCAGGGCGATGGCAGCTATGCGGTGACCGGCACGAAGATCTTCATCTCGTCGGGCGACCATGATTTTGGCGGCAATATCGTCCATCTGGTGCTGGCGCGCCTGCCCGATGCGCCGGCCGGGGTGAAGGGGATTAGCCTGTTCCTGGTGCCCAAATTTCTGCCCGGCGCGGATGGCGCCTTCGATCAGCGCAACAGCATGTCGGTCGGCGCGCTGGAAAAGAAGATGGGCATCCATGCCCAGCCGACCTGCGTCATGAATTATGACGGCGCGACCGGCTGGCTGGTGGGTGAGGCGCATCGCGGCCTGGCCGCCATGTTCACGATGATGAATGCCGAGCGGCTGATGGTCGGCATCCAGGGGTTGGGCATTGCTGGCGCTGCCTATCAGCAGGCGGCGGGCTATGCCAAGGAACGGCTGCAGGGCCGCAGCGCGGATAATCAGCGCGCCCCGGTGGCCATCATCGAACATGCCGATGTCCGCCGGATGCTGCTCAATATCCGCAGTTTCGTGGAGGCCGGGCGCGCGCTGGCGGGCTGGACCGCGCTGCAGCATGACCGGTCGCAGCACCACGCCGACGCCGGCGAGCGCGCCAAGGCCGATGCGCTGGTCGCGCTGCTGACGCCGGTGGTGAAGGCGTCCTTCACCGATTTCGGGTTCGAAAGCGCGGTGCAGGCGCAACAGGTCTTTGGCGGCCATGGCTACATCCGCGAATGGGGCATGGAACAATATGTGCGCGATGCGCGCATCGCCCAGATCTATGAAGGCACCAATGGCGTGCAGGCGGCGGACCTGGTCGGGCGCAAGCTGCCGATGGCGGGCGGCGCGGTGGTCGAAGGCTATTTTGCCCTGATCGCGGCCGATGTGGAAGCGGCCGGTGGGAGCGTGATCGCGCGCAGCACCTGCACGGCGCTCGACGCGCTGCGCACGGCGACGGCGGCCCTGCAGGGCGCGGACACGGATGCAGCCGGCGCGGCGGCAGTCGATTATCTGCGCCTGTTCGCGCTGGTCTCGATGGGCTGGATGTGGACCCGCATGGCGCAGGCGGCCGCGCAGGGCAACAGCCCGCTGCATCAGGCGAAGCTGAAGCTGGCCGACTATTTCGCGCTGCGCGTTTTGCCGCAGGCGCAGGGCCTCGCCGCCACGATCGCCGCCGGTGAAGCGTCGATCATGGCGTTGGAGATCGACGCCTTCTAATCGCGCACCATCAACACGTCGCAGGGCGCGCCTTCGAGCAATTCGGAGGCGCGGCTGCCGATCAGCGCATGGACGAAGCCGCTGCGACCATGGGCGCCCAGCACCAGCAGGTCGATATCGCGTTGTGCGATCAGGGTCGGCAGCACCTCGCCGGCGCGACCCTCGATCAGTTCGACCTGGAAGGGGCGGGCTTGGCCGGCCAGTTCCGGACGAGCGGCAAATTCGGCGCTTTCCCGTTCCGCTTCCGACCGGGCGAAGGCCAAGGTCTGGTCGGGATCGAGGCGGGAGGGGAAGCCGCCATCATAGACATGGACCAGATCGAGCCGCGCCTTGGGAAACAGCATCGCGGTCATCTGCACGGCATGGAGCGAACAATCGGAAAAGTCGGTCGCGATCAGGATGCGCCGATAGGGGTGGCGCGGCCGTTCCTTGACCACCAGCACCGGCACGGGCGAACGCCGGACCAGATAGTCGACCGCCGTGCCCAGGATGAAGTCGCCGACATGATTGTGGCGGGCCGGGCCGACGACGATCACCGCGCTGCCCCGCTCCTTGCCCAGTTCCGCGATGGTTTCGGGCGCGCGGCCCTGGATCAGCACTGGTTCGACCGGCGCGGCGACGCCCTCGGTCAGCTTGGCGATGACCCGTTTGGCGCGATCGGAGGCGCGGGCGACATGGGCGGCATCGCCCTTGTCCAGCGCATGGGCGACCAGCAGCGTGCCGCCCAGGTCGGTCGCCAGTTCGACGGCCCGGTCAAAGGCCCGGTCGCTGCGGGCGGTCAGATCGGTGGCGATGAGGATGGTTGGCGGCACGAACATCTCCCTCTTGTGTCGGGCGGTGGCTAAGCGCTTGCAAGACAAAGCCTATCATCCTCACGCCGCGCTTGCCACTCCGGGTAGACCCTGGCTCGGCAGGGGGGCGATGGCCGACACCGGCACCTGTCGGTCGGTCAGCGTGAGTGGCGCGGGGCGGTGCGAAATCAGGATAAGGCCAGTGCCGGTCCGGTCGAGCCAGATGCGCAGCCGACTGATCAACAGCGCCTCGGTCGCGGCGTCCAGCCCCTCGGTCGGCTCGTCCAGCAACAGCCAGGGACGACCGGTCAGCAGCGCGCGTGTCAGCGACAGCCGCTTGCGTTCGCCGCCTGACAAGGTGCCGCCGGCTTCACCCAGCCGATAGTCGATGCCACCGGGCAGGCTGGCGATGCGCTGGTCGAGACAGGCGACATGCAGCGCATCGGCCATATCGGCCGCATCGATGCCGGGCCGGGCGAGGCGCAGATTGTCGGCGATGCTGCCGGCCAGCATCGGCGCGTCCTGGGGCGAGAGGGCGAACTGGTCGCGCAGCGCCGCCCCGGAGCAGGCTGCCAGCGGATGGCCGCCAAGCGCGACATCGGCCGTAACCGGACGCAGCCCGGCCAAACCCTCCGCAAGCAGGCTCTTGCCCGAACCGGAGCGGCCAGTAACGGCGACGCGCGCACCGGGGCGCAATTCGATGTTGTCCAATCGAATGGCTTGGGGCGTCGCGGTGGATGGCGCAGGCGCATCGTCCAGCGGCAGTGCATCAAGCGCGGCCAGCCGGGCAAGGCCGGCATCGACGCTGGCCTGGCGGAAGGCGGTGCGCGACAGTCCGGCCATCGCCTCCACCGCGCCGGCGCTGGCCAGCAAGGCGAGCGCGACCAGCGGCGCGGGGGCATCGGCGCCGAGCAGCACCAGCATGACTGCGAGCGCGCTATAGGCCGCGAGCAGCGCCGCCTGCACGCCTTCGCCGATGAACAGGCGGGCGCGGGCCCGGTCGAGCCGGTTCGTGAGCGGTGCCAGTTCGGCCATCACGCGATCCCCCAGCCCATAGGCCGCGATTTCCGCGCGGGCGCTCGCCAGTTCGACATAGCGCGCGCGCAGGGCGCCGAGCGCATCGGCGGCCTGCTGCGCGGGGCCTTCGGTCAGGCGACGGGCAAGGCAGCGCAGCAAGAACGGCAGCGCCGCGAGCATGGCCGCCAGCAGCAGGGCCGACAGCCAGCCGCCGCTCGCCGCCAGCATCACGCCGGCCAGCGCCGCCATCAATCCGGCGATCCGGCTGGGGCGGCGCACCACCAGATCCTCCAGCGCGTCAATGTCGCCGGTCAGCCGCGCGGCGGCGTCGCCGCTGGACAGGGGCAGGGCGGTGCGGCTGTCCTGCGCGGCGAGGCGCGCGAACAGGCTGGCGCGCAGGCCGCCCATGGCTTCGAGCGCGGCGCGGTGCGACCAGAGCCGCTCGCCATAGCGCGAGACTGTGCGCAATATGGCGAGCAGCCGGATCGCCGCGCTGGGCACCAGATAGTTGAACGCCTGCACGGCGAGGGTGCCGGCCGCGCCGGCCATGGCGGCGGCGGTCAGGAACCAGCCGGCCAGCGCCAGCAACGCGATGCCGGCCAGCGCCGCGATGACGGCGCACAGCGTCGCCCGGCGCAGCAGCGTGGCGGAGCCTGTCGCCTTGTCGAGCGCGATCCGGATCGGGTTCACAGCATCACCTCCATCCGCGCGGCGGCGGTCAGGCGATGATCGTGGGTGGCGACCAGGATCGCGCGCTCGGCCGACAAGGCGACCAGCAGGGCGATGATGTCGGCGGCGCTCTCCGCATCCAGATCGGCGGTGGGTTCGTCGCAGAGCAGAACGGGCCGTTCGGACAGGATGGCGCGGGCGAGGCCGATGCGCCGCCGTTCGCCGCCCGACAGGCCAGCCCCCTGATGATCGATGGCAAGGTCCAGCCCTTCGGGCCGCGCGGCCAGCATCGGCGTCAAGCCGACACGCGCGGCAACCTGCGCGATCTCGGCTCGGTCGGCATCAGGGCGGGCGAGGGCGATATTGTCGGCCAGACTGCCGGGCAGCAGCAGCGGCCGCTGGGCCGCCCAGGCGATGCGCGCGGGATCGACCAGAGACAGCTCGCCCGAGGCCGGGTCAATCTGTCCGGCGATCGCGGCGAGCATGCTGGTCTTGCCGCTGCCGGTCGGGCCGGTGAGGGCGATCAGGTCATGCGGCTTGAGTGTCAGGCTGACCGGACCGATCCCCGAACCGATGCCGATCCGCAAATCCCTGAGATAGAGGCCATCGAACGGCGCGCTGGCCGGATGCGGCGTGGTGTCCACGTCTGGCAGGGCGGCGGCGATCGCCTTGTCCGCCGCTTCGCCCATCTGCTTGTCATGATAGGCCGCGGCCAGCCGGCGCATCGGCAGATAGAATTCCGGTGCCAGCGCCAGCGCGAACAGCGCGGCGCGCAGGTCCAGTGCTTCGGGCGCGGGGAAGGGTAGCAGGCCAAGCAGCGCAAAACCGCAATAGACCGCGACCAGTGCCACCGAGAGCGCCGCGAAAAATTCCAGCACGGCCCCCGACAGGAAGGCGACGCGCAGCACCGCGCCGGTGCGGGTCGCCACCTCCTGCGCGGCGCCCGCCACCTGCCGGCTGATCCGCGCCTGCGCACCATGGTGACGGATCAGCGGCAGCGTGCGCAGCCGGTCGACGAACAGGCCCGACAATTCGGCCAAGGCCGCCAGTTGCCGCTCCGCCGCCGCGCGCGCGGCGGTACCGGCCAGCACCATGCCGAAGGCGAAGGGGATCAAGGTTGCCAGCATGATCGCGGCCGAGACCCAGCTTGCGGTCGCGACGATCGCCGCCACCAGCAGCGGCCCCAGCACCGCCGCCTTGCGGATCGGCAGGAAGCGGGCGCCATGCGCCTCGATCGCGGCGAGATGGTCGATCGCCAGCGTGGCATTCTCGCCCGCCAGCAACGGACGGGCCAGCCGTCCGCCCAGCAGCCGGGGCAGCAGCGTCGATCGCCGCGCGGCGACGATGCGCTGGGCCGACCGGATCGCCTGGACATGGGCCAGCATCAGCCCGGCCGCACGCACCAGCCCGCCCGCCAATAGCAACAGCGGCGACAGCCAGCCGATCGCGACGCCATCGGCCAGCGCACTGACACCCTGCGCCAGTCCCGCCGCGAAAAGAGCGGCGCCGATGATGTCGATGACCCAACCCATGCCTGCGGTTTTCCCTAGCTAGACCTTGCGTCCCGTTCATTTAGGTTTGGCGGCAGAATATAATTTGATCTGTCTCAATGATGTAGCGCCGTCACGTCCATATTTCGCCAGCCAACTTGGTTCAGGGAAGAAAGGGGGTCGCGATGATAAGCATGGCCGTCGTTGAATTATCCAGGCTGCAATTCGCTCTCACAGCTTTATACCATTTCCTGTTCGTGCCCCTGACGCTGGGCCTTTCCTTCATGCTCGTCATCATGGAAAGCGTCTATGTCATGACGGACCGCCCGATCTGGCGGGATATCACCCGCTTCTGGGGCAAGCTGTTCGGGATCAACTTCGTCCTTGGCGTGGCCACCGGCCTCACCATGGAGTTCGAATTCGGCACCAACTGGGCCTATTATTCGCACTATGTCGGCGACATTTTCGGCGCGCCGCTGGCGATCGAGGGCCTGATGGCCTTCTTCCTGGAGGCGACCTTCGTCGGCCTCATGTTCTTTGGCTGGGATCGCCTGTCGAAGCGCGGCCATCTGCTCACCACCTTCATGGTGGCGCTGGGGTCGAACCTGTCGGCGCTGTGGATCCTCGTCGCCAATGGCTGGATGCAGCATCCCTCCGGCGCGACCTTCAACCCGCAGACGATGCGGATGGAGGTGACCGACTTCATGGCGGTGATCTTCAATCCGGTCGCCCAGGCGAAGTTCGTCCACACCGTCAGCGCCGGCTATGTCTGCGCCAGCGTCTTCGTGCTGGGCGTGTCGGCCTTCTATCTGCTCAAGGGCAAGCATGTCGCCATTGCCAAGCGCTCCTTCACCGTCGCGGCCGCCTTTGGCCTTGCCGCGTCGCTGTCGGTCGTCGTGCTGGGTGACGAGAGCGGCTATGCGCTGACCGAGAACCAGAAGATGAAGCTCGCCGCGATTGAGGGCATGTGGCAGACCGAGCCTGCACCGGCCGGCCTGACCCTGTTCGGCCTGCCGTCCAACAGCGGGCGCGAGACCACTCATGAGATCAAGGTGCCCTATGTGCTGGGCCTCATCTCCACCCGCAGCCTGACCGGCGAAGTCACCGGCATCAACCAGCTGGTCGACACCGCCAAGGTGCGGATTGCCGCCGGCATCATCGCCTATGATGCGGTCGAGACACTGAAGGTCGATCGCAACGACCTGGTCGCGCGCGAGGCGTTCGAGCGCAACAAGGCGGATCTGGGCTATGCCCTGCTGCTGAAGCGCTTCATCGCCGATCCGCGCCAGGCCGATGCCGCGACGATCGAGAAGGCGGCCTGGAGTACCGTGCCCAATGTGCCGGCGATCTTCTGGATGTTCCGCATCATGGCGGGGCTGGGCTTTGCCTTCATCGCCTTCTTCGCGACCGCCTTTGCCTTCTCGTCGATGCGGCGGTTCGATGCGCGCTGGTTCCTCAAACTGGCCCTGTTCATGATGCCGATGCCCTGGATCGCGATCGAGGTCGGTTGGGCCGTGGCGGAAATCGGGCGCCAGCCATGGGCGGTGGACGGCGTGCTGCCGACCTTCCTCGCCGCCTCCAGCCTGACGGTGCCGCAATTGTGGACCACCATCATCGGCTTCACCCTGCTCTACGGTATCCTGGCGGTGATCGAGGTGAAGCTGATGCTCGCCACCATTGCCAAGGGGCCGGAACGCTATGTCCCCTGGCGGCCTGACAGCCCCGCCGAGCCGGCGCCCGATTTTCGCGCCGTGCCCGCCGAATGACGCCCGCCAACCGGAGTTAGGACAATGACCATTCCGCTCGATTATGAAACGCTGCGCGTCATCTGGTGGCTGCTGCTGGGCGTGCTGCTGATCGGCTTCGCCCTCACCGACGGCTTCGACCTGGGATCGGCGGCCTTGCTGCCCTTTGCCGGCCGGACCGACGAGGAACGGCGCATGATCATCAACAGCGTCGGCGCCACCTGGGAAGGGAACCAGGTCTGGTTCATCCTGGGCGGCGGCGCCATCTTTGCCGCCTGGCCCTTCGTCTATGCCGTCAGCTTTTCCGGCTTCTATCTCGCCATGTTCCTGGTGCTGTCGGCGCTGATTCTGCGACCCGTCGGCTTCAAATATCGCTCGAAGAAACCGGACGCTCGCTGGCGTGCCGGCTGGGACTGGGCGCTGTTCGTCGGCGGCCTGGTGCCCGCGCTCGTCTTTGGCGTCGCGGTCGGCAATGTGCTGGTCGGCGCGCCCTTCCGCCTCGATGGCGATCTGCGCATGTTCTATGAAGGATCGCTGCTGGGCCTGTTCACGCCCTTCACCCTGCTGACCGGCCTGCTGTCGGTCGCGATGCTGGTGCTGCATGGCGCCGGCTGGCTCAGCCTCAAGACGCAGGGGCCGGTGCTGCAGCGCGTGCGCCTCTATGGTCAGGGCGCAGCGATCCTGTCGATCCTGCTGTTCGCCATCGGCGGGCTGTTCGTCGCCTGGAGCGGAATGGGCTATCGCGTCGATGGCGTGATCGATCCCAATGGCCCGTCCAACCCGCATCTGGGTGGCGCGGTCGCGGCGGCGGGCGCCTGGCTCGACAATTATGCGGCGCATCCCTGGATGCTGCTGGCGCCGATCCTGGGCTTTGTTGGACCAGTGCTGGCATTGCTGGGCATTCGTGGCCGGCGCGACACGCTGGTCTTCACCGGCTCGTCGATCGCCAATGTCGGCATCATCAGCACCGTCGGCCTGTCGATGTTCCCCTTCATCCTGCCCAGCTCGATCGATCCGGGTTCCAGCCTGACCGCATGGAATGCCTCGTCCAGCCACGGCACCTTGTTCACCATGCTGATCTGCACCGTCATCTTCCTGCCGATCGTGCTGGCCTACACCGCCTGGGCCTACAAGGTGATGTTCGGCCGGGTGACCGACCGGGAAATCCGCCTCAACCCCGACTTTTACTAAGGATCCGACCTATGTGGTATTTTGCCTGGATATTGGGCGTCGGCCTGGCCGTCGGCTTCGGCATCCTCAACGGCGTCTGGCACGAGTTCCATTCGGAACCCGGCGAATATTGAGCTCACAGATAGCGCCCCGGCGGTTTGACACGGCCGGGGCGTCACGCCACCCCATCGCGGCCAGAAGAACGCAGGGGAAGGGCATGGACGAAGAGGCCGCAACCGCTCGCATCGCGCGCCGCCATGCCCAGATATTGGGCGATGCGCCCCGCATCGAAGCGCTGAGCATCGACGAATATAGCGCCGATCTCGACCCGCTGATCCGGCAGATGATCGCCATCAACCAGAGCATCGACGCGCGCGAGGCGGACCTGCTGACCGACGTGACCGATGCGCAAGCACAGGGGCAGGGCGACATGTCCGCCGTGCTGGCGCGCCTGCCCGAAATCATCCGTACCATGATGCGCCATCCCGTGCTGTTCGCCCGCCAGACCGATGTCGGCGTCACGCTGCTGACGCAGGGCAAGCTTTCCGCGCGCGATCGGGAACTGGCGATCCTGCGCGTCGCCTGGCTCTGTCAGGCGCCTTATGAATGGGGCGAGCATGTGATGATCGCGCGCCATGCCGGCATCGCTCGGGAAGAGGTGGAGCGGATCGTGACCGGCTCGGCCGATCCGGGTTGGAACGACCATGACCGGGCGATCCTGCGCGCCGCCGAGGAACTGCATGGCGACGCCATGATCGCCGACGCAACCTGGGCCGTGCTGGCTGCGCGTCTGGACGAGGCGCAATTGATCGAACTGACGGTCCTGATCGGCCAATATCAGGCCGTGGCCTATTATCAGAACAGCCTCAAGCTGCGCCTGCACGGCGGCAACAAGGGGCTGTCCGCCCGATAGGCCCGGCCGTCAGATCGGTTCAGTTGGCCGGTTCAGCCGATCCGTTCACTCGGCATGTTTCGGGGCGGGACTGTCCACCCTGACGAAGCCGTGCGGGGTCTGGACCCACTGGCCGGCCTTCTTGCTGGTCGGCGTGAAGGCGACGCGGGCTTGGGGGCTGCTAGCGCTACGAATTGGCTTCATGGCTGGATACTCCCTGTTCCTTTTCATTCTATCCAAAATCACGCTGAACGAACCTCGGGAATAGTACGGGGATCGTCTATTTTCGGGATATTTTGTCGGATTGGATATTATTGCAGCCTTGAAATGCAAATTCACAAGTGCCCCTTTTGTTCCTAAGGAAAATCGCAAAATTGGCATGGTTTGAGTGCATCGCTGGTGTGATTGGTTTGTCCAAATTGGTCATGCCAACTTGTGAGGTTACAGTCGCCGGGTTAGCCTCCCTCAAAATCGAGGGAGGATGCCGTGATGAAGGGCCGCATGTTGATGCTGGGAAGCCTGTCCCTGCTGGCAATGACGGGCGTGATGCTGGGCGCTGCCACGCCTCCCGTCGACCCGGGCCGCTTTGCTCAGGTCGTAAAGGTCGATGACCAGTATCAGGCCTATAATGTCGAGATGGTGGAGGTGGTCGGCGGCCGTTTCTGGGCGCCCTATCCCAAGCCGGGCGAGGCGCCGCCCCAGCCGGCGGCCGGCGGCAGCGGCGGCGTCGATATCGCGGCCGTCATGTTCCGCAAGCGCGAGCCGATCGACCTGACCGGTGACACGCGGCTGCGCAATCTCGCCCGCGCGCTCGGGCCGACCTATGTGCGCGTGAGTGGCGGCTGGGCCAATGCCGTCTATTTCCATGACAGCGATACGCCGCCGCCCGCCACGCCGCCCAAGGGCTATCAGAGCGTCCTGACCCGTGCCCAATGGGCCGGCGTCGTCGACTTCGTGAAGACCGTCGGCGGCAAGCTGGTCGTGTCCTTTCCGGTAAGCGACGGCGCGCGCGACGCGTCGGGTCTGTGGGATCCCGATCAGGCGCGCCGGCTCAACGCCTATACCAAGAAGTTGGGCGGCCATATCTACGCCGCCGAACTCATCAACGAACCCAATGCGGGGTCTATGGTCGGCCTGCCCAAGGGCTATGACGCGGCCGCCTTCGCCCGCGACATGGCCGTCTTCCGCGCCTTCCGCGATGCCGATGCGCCGCAGATGAAGATCGTCGGGCCGGGCAGCACGGGGGAGGCCGGCTTCGTCATCATGCCGCGCAATATCGGCGTGGTGCCGACCGATGCGCTGATGAGCGCCGAGCCGCGCCCCAGGGTCGATATCTTCTCCTATCATTTCTACGGCACCGTCTCGAAACGCTGCGCCGCGATGGACAAGAGCGCGGGGATCAGCCCGGACCGGGCGCTGGACGAGGACTGGCTGGCGCGCGCCGACAGCACGGCGACCTATTACAAGGAACGGCAGCTACGTTTCGCGCCCGGCACCGATATCTGGATCACGGAAACGGCGCAGGCGGCCTGCGGCGGCGACGCCTGGGCAGCGACCTGGCGCGACAGTTTCCGCTATGTCGATCAGTTGGGGCGGCAGGCGAAGCAGGGCGTGACCGTGGTCTTCCACAATACGCTGGCGGCCAGCGACTATGCGCTGATCGACGAGGCGACGATGATGCCGCGGCCGAGCTATTGGGCGGCGGTCCTATGGGCGCGGCTGATGGGCAATGTCGTGCTGGATGCGGGGCAGAACGCGGGCAAGCTGCATCTCTACAGCCAGTGTCTGCGCGGGACACCGGGCGGCGTCGCGCTGGTCGCGATCAATCTCGATACCGCCAATCCCGCCAGCCTGTCGCTCGCCGGTAAGGCGACCCGCTACACCCTGACCGCCGACAATCTGGACGCGGGCAGCGTGAAGCTCAACGGCCGGACGCTGGCGGTGGGGCAGGACGGGGTCTTGCCCAATCTCGAGGGCGTCGCCGCGCACGGCCTGCAGTCGCTACCAGCGGCGAGCATCAGCTATCTCGCCTATCCCGATGCCCGCAACCCGGCCTGTCCCTGACGCCTGGTACGGCGCCGGGCGGGCCGGGAAGGGGCTGTCCGGCGCATCAGGCCAGGGCCAGGGCAAAGGCGCCCATATGGGCGATGATGGCGCAGCACATGATGGCGATCGCGCCCTTGGTGCTCAGAAAATCGGTCATGGTCGGTCTCCTTGGCCGGTCGGGGCGGATGATCCATTCATCGGCCCGCCGGTATGAGAGGGAGCGATGGCAGGCCGCGATTGACGGGCAAGCGGCTTTTCGTCACGCAGGGAGAACAGAAGAAAAAGCGCGGAAAACCGGGCCATTCGCGGTTCGCGTTTCGCGAATGGAGAGGGGGATTGCGTGAAACGTCTCCGCCGTGTGCTGCTCGAACTCTGGGCGATGCTGCCGGTCGCGGCGGTGGTCGGCTTTCTTGGCCCCTTTGGCACCTATTTGTCGGGCGACTTCCTGCTGCGTGCCGGGCGTTGGTGGATCATGCTGATGGGCGCCTATATCCTCGCGCGGCCGACGCTGATCGCCTGGCGGGCGATTGCGCGGGCGACGCGGTTGCCGCGCGGGTCTCTGGTCTTCTGGGGCATGGTCGCCTCCAGCTTTCCCATGGCGCTGATCTGGCGGCTGGTCGGGCGGGACGAGGTGCGACTGCTGGGTGGCTATGCAGGTCTCCTGCCCTTCACCTTGCTCTGTTGCCTGCTGGTGATGACCATCGCCTGGTGGGCGGAGCGGGCGGACGCGCATCTGCTGCGCTATTATGATGAGCATATGGGGCCGACCACGGTCTTCGCGTCGGTGCGGGAAGAGGCCGTGCCGATGGACGCACCAGCGAAAGAGGCGGATGTTCGCCTCCATCGCCGGCTGAGCCCCGCCTTCGCCGGTCCCATAGTCGCGCTGGAGAGCGAGGATCATTATGTCCGCGTCCATGGGCAGCGCGGCAGCGAGCTCATCCTGATGCGGCTGCGCGACGCCATCGCGGAGATGGACGATGTGCCCGGCGCGCAGACCCATCGCAGCTGGTGGGTCGCCAGGGCGGCGATCGCGGATGGCGCGGGCCTGGGCAAGAGCCGGGAAATCCCCCTGACCAACGGTCTGTCCGCGCCGATCGCGCGCGATTCCGTCGATCGGCTGCGTCAGTCCGGTTTCCTGCCGGACTGACGCGGCAGGATCAGAGGATCAGGTTCAGCGCGACGATGATCAGAATCGTCGCCAGGATCGTGCGGAGCACCGCTTCGCGCACATGCGAGGCGAGCAGGCTGCCGACGATGATGCCGGGGATCGACCCGATCAGCAGCGATGCCAGCAGCGACATGTCGACCGTGCCCAGCCACCAATGGCCGATGCCCGCCACCAGCGTCAGCGGCACGGCATGGGCGACGTCGCTGCCGACGATCCGGGCGAGCGGCGTGCGCGGATAGAGGATCAGCAGCGCCGTCGCGCCGATCGCGCCGGCCCCGACCGAAGTGATGGTCACCGCCACGCCCACGACCACGCCCAGCAATATGGTGAGGTTGCGGGTGGTGGCGGGACTGCGATCCTGGCCATGGGTGCGCGACCAGGCCGTGATCCGATCGCGGAACAGCAGCACCAGACCGGTGAGGAACAGCATCACGCCCAGCGTCACCTTGATCGGATCGACCACGGCGGCCGACGGCGGCCCCATTGCCTTGAGCGCCATCAGCGCGCCGATCGCGGCTGGCATCGACCCCAGCGCCAGCCAGCCGACGATCGCCCAGTCGACCGACCGCTTCCAGCCATGGACCAGGCTGCCCACGCTCTTGGTGACGCAGGCATAGAGAAGGTCGGTGCCGACGGCCGCAGCCGGGTGGAAATTGAACAGCAGCACCAGGATCGGCGTCATCAGCGATCCGCCGCCAACGCCGGTCAGCCCGACCAGCGTGCCGACGATGAAGCCCGTCAGGGAATAGAGCGGATTGATCGTCACGGCCGCTCCTGCGGTGCATGACGACAGGCGGTGCGACCCATCATGGCGTCACCTAAGGGCGTTTGCGCTGCCCATGCAAGTCCTTGCACTCGATCCATATCCCTGCGTCCCCCTTATGTTTCGCGGTGGGACATAGCGGACGCCATGGCGGGGTGAAACCCGCCCCTTGCTTGAGGGGGGTGATAGCTTTGCTATGGACGGCGCGCGCCACATATCGCTCCCGCGGCTGTCTGGCCTGCGTTCGAGCGCCTAGCGTGCCGGGATAAGCGACAGGAGCAGGATATGGTGGAACGGGCACGGGTGGCGGTGGTGACTGGCGCGAGTTCGGGCATCGGCAAGGCGATCGCCAAGGCCATGGCGCGGCAGGGCTGGCGGGTGATCGGCACCGGCCGCGATCTCAAACGGCTTGCGGTTGCAGAGGCGGAGATAGCGGCGGATGCGGCCGGCGCGCCGGTCACCATGCTGCGCGCCGACCTGTCGCTGCTCGGCGGCGCGGCCCAACTGGCGCAGGATATCGCTGCGCTGACCGACCGGGTCGACCTGCTGTTCAACAATGCCGGCGGCATGACCGATAAGCTGGTGATGACGGACGAGGGGGCTGGAGGCGAATTTCGCCGGCAATCATCTGGGGCCGTTCCTGCTGACCCAGCGCCTGCTGCCGCTGTTGCGCAAGGCGGCGCAGGATCAGCCGGCGGGCGCCGTGCGCATCCTCAACACCGCCTCCGACGCCAGCGAGATGATCCCGGCGATCAACCTGGACGACATGCAGAATCTGGAACGGTTCAGCCCCGGCATGGCCTATTGCACCGGCAAGCTCGCCAATGTGCTGTTCGCCCGCGCGCTGGCGGATCGGCTGGCGGGGGAGGGGATCGTCGCCCATGCGGTCCATCCCGGCGCGGTCGACTCGAACTTCTTTTCGCATGCGCCGGCCGATACGCAGGCGCGCTCGCGCGGGCTCGACAAGGCGAGCGAGGTGGAGGGAGCGGACACGCTGGTCTGGCTGGCGACTGCCCCCGAAGGGGCGGCCAGCAATGGCGGCTATTGGTATCGCCGCGCACCGCGCACGCCCAACAAGCTGGTTGAGGATGCAGCGATCGTCGATCGCTTCTGGCAGGAAAGCGAAAAGCTGATCGCGGCGCATGGGGGCTGAGGATGCAAGGCGCCCCGGACCGGCAATCCCCATCGCCGGTCCGGGGCAGTCCCTCCCCCAGGGAACTTATTCCGGCACCTTCACCTGCGCCAGGCGGGGCGAAAGCAGGTGGATCGCCAGCAGGGCGATGAAATAGGCGCTGCCTGCGACCGCGAAGAGCGGCGCATAGCTGCCGATGCTGTCGAGGATATAGCCGGCATATTTGGCCATCAGCATGCCGCCGATCGCGCCGGCCGTGCCGCCGATGCCGACCACCGATCCGACCGCCGCGCGTGGGAACATGTCCGACGGCAGGGTGTAGAGATTGGCGGAAAAGGCCTGATGCGCGGCGGTGGCGATGCCGATCACGAGGACGGCGACCCACAGATTGTCGATCGACTGGGCAAAGAAGACCGGAGTCACTGCCGCAGCGCAGACCAGCATGGTCAGCTTGCGCGCGGCGTTGACGCTGTGCCCGGCCTTCATCAGCCGTCCCGACAGCCAGCCACCGGCCACGCTGCCAAGGTCCGACAGCAGATAGATGGCGACCAGCGGCGGGCCGAAGCTGATGAGGTCGAGGCCATAGCGCTCGCCCAGATAGCCCGGCAGCCAGAAGAGGAAGAACCACCAGATCGGGTCGATGCAGAATTTGCCGATGGCAAAGGCCCAGCATTCGCGGACGGTGATCAGGCGACGCCAGCCGATCGGCGTGACCGGGTCGGCCGGATCCTGCTGGATATAGGCAAGTTCGGCGGCGCCGACGCGCGGATGTTCCTGGGGCCGGCGATAGAAGATCAGCCAGGCGGCGAGCCAGACGACGCCGAATATGCCGGTCGCGATGAAGGCGAAGCGCCAGCCATATTGGATGGTCAGCCATGGCACCAGCAGCGGCGTGATGATCGCGCCGACATTGGCGCCGGCGTTGAACAGGCCGATCGCGAAGGCGCGCTCCTTCTGCGGGAACCATTCGGCCACCGCCTTGATGCCCGCGGGAAAATTGCCGGATTCGCCGACGCCCAGGCCAAAGCGGGCGAAGGCGAACTGGGTCACGCTATGCACGCCGCCATGGGCGACATGGGCGATCGTCCAGATGATGATCGCGACGGTATAGCCCAGCCGCGCGCCGATCGCGTCGACTAACCGGCCAAAGCCCAGATAGCCGATCGCATAGGCCGTCTGGAACCAGAAGACGATATTGGCATAGTCGGTTTCCGACCAGTGCATCTCGGCCGCCAAAGTGGGCTTCAGCACGCCGATCATCTGCCGGTCGACATAGTTGATCGCGGTGGCGGCGAACAACAGCCCGACGATTACCCAGCGATAGCGCCCGACCCTCTGGGTTGCTCCGGCGACGGCCTCGTTCATTCTCTTCCTCTCCTCTTGCCCTGCGGCCTTGTCAGGCGGCCGCTTGGGGGCGGATGACGCAATGTGCGGTGCCGAGCGGTCCGAAGTCCGCAACCACCGTCTGTCCGACGCGCACTTCATGCACGCCGGTGACGGCGCCTGTCGATATCCATGCGCCCGGTTGCAGCCTTATGCCGCGCGCCGCGAGATTTTCGAGCAGGAAACGCACGGAGCCGATCGGCCCGTCGGGAAAGCTGACGGCGCGGCCGGTGCCGGCGACGACGCCATCGATACTGAGGCTGATGTCGATCTCGGCGAAGGCCAGGTTCTGCCAGTCGGGCACCGCCGCGCCGATCAGCAGGCCGTTATTATTGCCGAAATCCGAAACGGTCACGGCCGGGCCATGCTCGTTGATGCCGGTGAAGGGCGAACTGGCGATTTCCAGGCCGATATGCACGGCGTCGACCAGCGCGGCGGCTTCTTCCAGCGTGAAACTGGTCTGGGCCGGATCGGGCGCCTGGCCGATGCGCAGCAGGAATTCCGCCTCCGCCGCACCAAAGCCCTGGGCAAAGACCAGCCCGGTGGCATCGGGGGTCAGGGCATGGATGGTCGGGGTGAAGATCGGTCCGGCCAGCCGATCGGCGCCGAAACGCTCGACCAGCGGGGCGGGCACGCGGCCGACCTTCCAGCCGCCGACCGGCGCATCGACCAGCGCCAGTGCCTCCGCCTGGATTGCATAGCCGTCGGCCAGGCTGGGCGGGATCGGGCCGGGATAGTCGGAAAAGCCCGTCGCCTGCTGTCGGGCGGTGACGAAGGCGCGCGCAATGGCGGCAGGGGAAGCGGCGGTCACGATGATCCTCTCGGCTGGTTCTACCTCTCGGGATGCCTGCAAGAGTAACCGGTGTCAATAGATTTGCCGAGCGACACATATTGCGCTGGTTGCGGGCCATAAGCGCGCTATAAAAGGGCCATGACAAAGACACCTAGGGACGAGGGCGCCACCGCCAAGCTGACGATCAACGACATTGCCCGCATGGCCGGCGTGTCGAAGAAGACGGTCAGCCGCGTCATCAACCGATCGCCGCTGCTGAACCAGGAAACCCGCGGCAAGGTGGAGGAAATCATCCGCCAGACCGGCTATGTCCCCAATCCGCAGGCGCGCGCGCTGGCGCTGGGGCGCAATTTCCTGATCGGCCTGATCTACGACAATCCCAATGCCCAGATGGTGCTGAGCATGCAGAAGGGGATATTGGAAGCGCTGCACGGCACCGAGTTTGAACTGGTGGTACGCCCGGTGGACAGGGGCGCGGCGATGGTGATGGAGGATATCCATAATTTCGTGACGCGCCAGCGCCTGTTCGGCGTTGTGGTGCTGCCGCCGCTCTCCGAAAATGACAGTCTTTCCAAGCTGTTCGACGATGCTGGCTGTCGCTATGTGCGCATGGGTTCGGCCCTGCTCGACGATCCTGAACATATGGTCGCCTCCAATGACCGGGACGCGGTGGCCGATGCGGTGCGCTATCTGATCGCGCAGGGGCATCGGCGGATCGGCCTGATCGCCGGGCCGCATGGCTTCCGTTCCGCCAAGGAGCGGCGCGAGGGCTTTGAAATGGCGCTGGCGGAAGCCGGCATCAGTCTGCCGCGCAGCCTGGTTGCGGACGGACAATATACTTTTGAATCAGGGGTTTCGGCGTCCGAAAACCTGTTCGATCTGACTTCGCCGCCCACCGCGATCTTTGCCAGCAATGACGAGATGGCGGCCGGCGTTCTCTATGCCGCCCGGCTGCGCGGGATTGAAGTGCCGGAGCAATTGTCGATCATCGGCTTCGACGATACGCCGCTCACCACCCGCGTCTGGCCGCCGCTGACCACGGTGCGCTGGCCGATCGCCGCCATGGGCCGCGCCGCCGCGCTCAAGCTGATCGGCACCGCCATCGGCGAGGAGGCGGAAGTCAGCGAGCCCTCGCTGTTCAGTTCGACTCTGATCCGGCGCAGTTCGGTGGCGCCTGCTTCGGGCTGATCCACGCCAGGGTTGACACCGGTTTCCAAATTTGCTTCCCAAGGGAGAAATTTTAGACAAACGGGCGAGGATATCATGTTCGACAAGACCTATTATGCGACCCACCCCGACATGATGGAGTGCGTGTCGAACGAGGAGCTGCGGGATCGCTATCTGATCGACGGGCTGTTCCGTGACGGCGAATGCGTGCTGAACTACACCCATGCCGAGCGTTTCGTGATCGGCGGCGTGGCGGTGGCCGATGCGCCGGTGAAGCTGCCGGCACAGACCGAGCCGGCTTCGGCGGCGGGCCATCCCTTCCTGGAGCGGCGCGAACTGGCGATCGTCAATGTCTCGGGCGTGGAAGGCAGTGTGACCGTCGATGGCGAAGTCTTCACCCTGGGCAACAAGGATTGCCTCTATGTGACGATGGGCGCCAAGGACGTGGAGTTCGCCGGCGCCGGCGCGCGTTTCTATCTCGCCTCCTGCCCGGCGCACAAGGCGTTCACCACCCGCAAGCTCGGCATTGCCGACGCCAATGCGCTGGAACGTGGTTCGCTGGAAGAGTCGAACGAACGCACCATCTTCCAGCTCGTCATCCCCGGCATCTGCGACAGCGCGCAGTTGGTCATGGGCTTGACCGTGCTCAAGCCCGGTTCGGTGTGGAATACCATGCTGCCGCACATCCATGAGCGCCGCAGCGAGATTTATTTCTATTTCGAGCTGGATGGCGATGCCGACCGTGTCTTCCACTATATGGGCGAGGGCGACGCGATGCGTCACATCGTCATGGCCAATGAGGAAGCGGTGATCTCGCCGCCCTGGTCGATCCATATGGGATCGGGCACCAAGGCCTATGCCCTCATCTGGGCGATGGCCGGCGAGAACCAGGACTATACCGACATGAACGTGCTGGACATCTGCCAGCTGGCCTGACGGTTTTTCGCCCCTTCCGCACAAGCGGGAGGGGCCAGGGAGTCCTGACATGAGCAACATCTTCGATCTTGGCGGCAAGGTCGCCATCGTCACCGGCGCCAATACCGGCATTGGCCAGGCGATCGCGCTGTCGCTGGCGGCGGCCGGCGCCGACATTGCGGCAGTCGGCCGCACCCCGGCGGAAGAGACCGTCGAAAAGGTCCGGGCGCTCGGCCGCAAGGCGGAGATCGTCTCGGCCGATCTTTCCAGCATCGAACCGGTGCAGCGCGTCGTCGACGAGACGATCGCGAAACTGGGCGGCCTCGACATATTGATCAACAATGCCGGCATCATCCGCCGCGCCGACAGCGTCGACTTCACCGAGGAAGACTGGGACGCGGTGATCGACACCAACCTCAAGTCGACCTTCTTCCTGGCCCAGGCGGCCGGGCGGCACATGCTGGCGCAGGGCAGTGGCAAGATCGTCAACATCGCCTCGCTGCTGTCGTTCCAGGGCGGCATCCGGGTGCCGAGCTATACCGCGTCCAAGAGCGGCGTCGCGGGCCTCACCAAGCTGCTGGCGAACGAGTGGGCGGCCAAGGGCGTCAACGTCAACGCGATCGCGCCGGGCTATATCGCGACCAACAACACCGCTGCGCTGCAGGCCGACGAGACCCGCAACCGCCAGATCCAGGAGCGCATCCCGGCTGGTCGCTGGGGCGACCCCAGCGACATTGGCGGCGCCGCCGTGTTCCTGGCATCGCCGGCGGCCAACTATATCCATGGCCATGTCCTCGCCGTCGATGGCGGCTGGCTGGCCCGCTGAACTGAATGACCTCCGTTCGCGATTCCAACGCGAACGGAGGAAAATCCAAGAGGAGGGCTCAGCCTCCCGACCCAGCACAGGAGGACGGATGCCCGATATCGACCGGCGGAGCGCGTTGACCGGGGCTGCGGCCCTGTTGGGCGCCAGTCTCGCTCGCCCGGCCCATGCCGCCACCGCCAGCATCGTGACGACCCGCAAGGGCCGGGTTGCCGGCACCCGCGAGGGCGGCCTCCATGTCTTTCGCGGCCTGCGCTATGGTCAGGATACCGCGCCCCGCCGCTTTCAGGCGCCGCTTGCGCCCGACGACTGGACCGGCACGGCCGATGCCGGCGCCTTCGCGCCGTCCTGCCCGCAACAGGGCAAGCAGGAGCCGGAGAGCGAGGATTGTCTGTTCCTCAATATCTGGACCCCCGGCCCGGACCCGCGTGCCAAGCGGCCGGTGATGCTCTACATCCATGGCGGCGCCTATTCCAACGGTAGCGTGGTTGATCCGCTGACCCATGGCGATCGGCTGGCGGCGCAGGGCGATGTCGTGGTCGTGACGGTCAACCACCGGCTCAACATTTTCGGCTATCTCTATCTCGCCCGGCTCGATCCGCGCTTCGCCGACAGCGGCAATGCAGGCCAGCTCGACCTCATCCTCGCGCTGCAATGGGTGCGCGACAATATCGCGGCCTTTGGCGGCGATCCCGGCAATATCTTGGTCTTCGGCCAGTCGGGCGGCGGCGCCAAGATCGCGACGATGATGGCGATGCCCGCCGCCGCCGGCCTGTTCCATCGCGCCATCACCATGAGCGGGCAGCAGGTGACGGCGTCGGGCCCGCTCAACGCGACGAAGCGGGCGCAGGCCTATCTCGCCCGACTGGGCGTAGAGGCCGATGACCTGTCATCTTTGCTGTCAATTTCGACCGCGCAACTGGTGGAGGGGCTGGCAGCGCAAGACCCGATCCTGGGCGGCGGTCTCTACATGGGCCCGGTGCTCGACATGACGCATCTTGCGCGCCACCCCTTCTGGCCCGATGCGCCGCCCCAGTCGCAGGCGATCCCGATGATGCTGGGCAACACCCATGACGAGACCCGCGCCTTCATCGATCTCCATGGCCCCAAGCTCCAGGGGCTCGAATGGTCCAACCTCGCCGCCCGGATCGCGCCGGAACTGCGCATGGACCTCTCGCCCGAATGGATCGTCGCCCAATATCGCGCGCGCTATCCCGACTGGTCGGCGGAGCGCATCTTCTATGCCGCGACCACGGCTGGGCGCAGCTGGCCGGGTCAGGTGCTTGAGGCGGAGGCGCGGGCCCGCGCCGATGCGCCGACCTGGGTCTATCAGGTGGATTTCGCCTCGCCGACCCAGCCCGAACGCGGCGCGCCGCACACCATGGATATCGCGCTCGCCTTCGGCACGCTCGATGCGCCGGGCAGCTTCACCGGCACGGGCGCAGGTGCCCAGGCTGCGTCGCGCGCGCTGATGCAGCGTTTCCTGGCCTTCGCTCGGCGCGGTGATCCCAATGGCAGCGGAATGGCGCCCTGGCCGCAATATCGGCTGGACCGGCGCCAGACGATGATCGTCGATCTCGACAGCCATGTGGAAAGCGATCCGCGCGGCTGGGAGCGGGAACTCTTCGCTCGCGTCCCCTATATCCAGCCCGGCAGTTGAACGCCGTTCGTTGCCGGGCCGCAACCAAAAGGGGGTGGGCGCGTTGAGTCCGCCCATGCAGTTGGAGGAACCGCATGGATACGCAGGATGTGGATTATGTCTCGGAACGCGGCGAGCTGCATTTTCTCGCTGCCCTTGTCGATGAACTGATGCGCCGGCTGATGCTGTCGGGTGTGCTCAGCCAGGCCGAACTCAACGCGATCGAGGCCGATGTCGCCAAGCGCATCGGCAATGTGCCGCGCGCCTGGTAACATGTCGGGTCAGTGAGCCACCGGATAGCTGATGATCAGCGCCAGCGGTTCCTTGCCGATCTGCCGGATGCCGACCTTGGCATCCTTGTAGAGATAGGCGGCCATGCCCGGTGTCAGCGGCTTTTCCACGCCGTCGGATGTCACCACGCCTTCGCCCGACAGGACATAATAGACCTCGTCATGGGCGATTAGATGGACGCCGATCGCCGCGCCGACATGCAGTACGCGCTTGCGGAATTCCATGCTGCGCGGCTGCGGCACGGCGTCGCTGATGCGATAGGCGGTCGACATGCCGATCTCGCCATGGGGCGGCGGCTCGTCGCGCATCACCTCGCGCTCGTCGACGACCACCATCGGCGGGGCAGCAGCGGCCGCCAGCAACAGCATCAGGCTCATGGCTTTGGCTCCTGTCGCATCATCTTGTCGCGGTCCGACAGATGTTCGGTTGTCTCGTCCTTCTGGCCGGGATAGCGGCCCGATTTCGGCTCCATCGTGTCGAGGTTCCAGTCGCCCTCGACAAAGGGCGCGCGGGTCGGCGCGAACTTGGGATAGCCGCCCACCTGCTTCTCATTGTCGATGATCTCGCCGCGCCCTTCGGCGACGAAGAACAGCACCCGCAGATCATCGGCATCCCGGTCCCAGGGGCGGGCGCCCGCGCGCCATAGCACATGGGTCTCGACATCGCGCACCGGTAGAACGTCCAGCCCCTGCCACCAGGTCGGCGGCGTCTGCGTCTCGATCAGCCTGGCCTTGGTCTCGCCATAGCGGCCGAACATCGGCAATGGCTTGCCGAACTTGTCGACGGCCAGATTGTCCTTGCCATAATATTCCAGGTCGCCGTCGCCGCCCAAGGTCAGGAAGGGCAGGCCGGTCGCCGTCGATACGCCGCCGCGCATGACATTGCCGACCGCCGCCAGCTTGCCATTCTGATAGGGATGTTCGCCCCATTCCAGCGCCATCAGGTTGTAATGCACGCCGCGCTCGCCCGGATCGTAGATGATGTTGTTGACCACGGCGGCATGGACGCCGCCCTTCAGCAGCGGGTTGCGCTCGACATTATGGGCGTAGATGTTGCGATAAATCAGGATGTTGGTCGCATTGTCGTGGATCAACGTGCCCTTGCTATGCTCGCCCTTGGGATGGCTGGCATTGGCCAGCCCCTCGGCCGCCAGATTATAGGAAAAGGTTATGTTGTGCGCCGTGTTGGCGCGCCACTCGTCGGGCGTCTTGCCGTTGAAGCGCGGGCCGGATGCCGACATATTCTCGTCGATTGCCCAGGTGAAGCTGCAATGGTCGACGATGATGTCATGGCCGCCGACCACCGACATGGCATCCGCCTCCCATCCGCTCAGCAGCGGCTGGTCGTCCACCCCGGTGCGCACGCGGATATGGCGCATGATCACGTCATGGGTGGCGATGTCGATGCCCGACCGGATCAGGGTGATGCCGGGGGAGGGGGCGGTCTGGCCGGCAATGGTCAGATAGGGTTCGCGGATGGTGATGGTCTGGCGCGCCATGTCGATGACGCCGCCGACCTCGAACACGACGATGCGCGGGCCCTTTGCTTCCAGCGCCGCCTTCAGGCTGCCGGGGCCATCGGCCGCCAGCGTGGTCACGCGGATGATGCGGCCGCCCCGGCCGCCGGGCGTGGTCGATGCCCAGCCGACGGCGTCCGGAAACGCGGCCTGTGCGTTGGATGTGCTGGTCCGGGCCGGGGTGGCGGATAGAGTTGCGGGCAGGGGGATCAGGGCAAGGCCGGCAAGCGGCAGGGCGATCAGTCTGGCGGCTATTTTCATGCTTCCGAAAGCTCCTCTCCTGGCCAGACTTGCACCGTGACGGCGATGATGCAAGCAATTTGACACCGGTGTCGAATCTGTTTGCAGTCATTGTGGCAACGAGGCGAAGGCGCGGGCTGCGCTCCGCCATTATGCGCCATGTGGCCCATATTGCGGTGCAAAATGGCTCGATATGGACGCTTTTTCGACAGGAGGGCGCGGAAAATCGCCGCGAGCGCTGGCTCGGCCGCTTCAGACATAATTGCCGCAATGATCATTGACATTGATCCGCAGTCGGGTCACAAGTTTCTGACACCGGTGTCTTCAAGGGGACAACATCGGGCCGCACCCCCAAAGAGGCGTGGCGGAAATATGGAGGGATGTTTCTATGATTGCGTTCGTACAGGCTTCGTCCGCCCGGAAATGGCTGTCCGCAGCCTCGACCCTGGCATGCGCCATCGCCTGCGTTTCCGCCGCTCAGGCCCAAAATGCCCAGGCCCAGTCCGTGCAGGGCGACGCCACGGTTGCGCCGGATCAGGGGCAGGCGGGTGCCGCAGCCCAGGAATCCGACATCATCGTCACCGGTTTCCGCCAGTCGCTGGGCGCGGCGATCAACCTCAAGCGTCAGTCGGTCAGTTCGGTCGACGCGATCGTGGCGGAGGATATCGCCAAGTTCCCCGACCAGAATCTCGCCGAATCCCTGCAGCGTATCCCCGGCATCTCGATCCAGCGTGACGGCGGCGAAGGGCGCGCGATCACCGTGCGCGGCCTAGGCGCGCAGTTCACCCGCGTGCGCGTCAACGGGCTGGAAACGGTCGCCACCTCGACCGATGGTGCCAGCTCGAACCGCGATCGCTCCTTCGATTTCAACGTCTTCGCGTCCGAGCTGTTCAGCTCGCTGGTCGTCCACAAGACCGCCGAAGCCTCGCTGGACGAAGGCTCGCTTGGCGCCGTGGTCGATCTCAACACCGGCAATCCGCTCGGTGGCAAGGAGGGGCTGACCCTCGTCGGTTCGGCGACCGCTTCCTACAATGACCTGGCCAAGAATTGGGGGCCGCGTCTGGCCGGCATCGCATCCTGGAAATCGGCCGACGGCCGCTTCGGCGTCGCCCTGTCGGCCGCCTATTCGACGCTCGATACCAAGGAACTGGGCAATAACAGCGTGCGCTGGGCCCAGGCCCGCTTCGACAATGTCGATGGCACGGCCTGCTTCACCCAGCCCAATTCGGGCGGTTCCTATATCCCGAGCGCAGCCTGTAACGATGCCGCGCTGTCCTTCCACCCGCGCATCCCGCGCTATGGCGAGGTGCGCCATGATCGCGAGCGGCTGGGCCTGACCGGATCGGTCCAGTTCGCGCCGACCGACGCGACCAAGATCTCGATCGACGGCCTCTATTCGCGCTTCAAGGAAACCCGCGAGGAGAAGTGGGGCGAAGTGCTGCTGCGCTCCAACGAGCGGTCGATCAATGTCGTCAATCCGGTCTATGACGATAATGGCAACATGATCTCGGCCACGCTCAACGATGCCTGGGTCCGCACCGAACATTATCTGCGCAAGTCCAGCACCGAATTTTATCAGGTCGGCGGCACCTGGGACCAGGATGTGACGGACAAGTTCCGCTTCACCCTGCTGGGCGGCCTGTCCAAGTCCAACGCCGACATTCCGGTCGAAACCACGGTGGTCTTCGATGATCGCGACGCCCAGGGCTATAGCTATGACTATAGCGACATGAAGCATCCCAAGCTGACCTTCGGCACCAGCGTGACCGATCCGGCCAATTTCCAGCTCGCCGAAATCCGCGACCGTCCGTCCAACACCACCAACCGCTTCAAGACCGCGCAGTTGCGCACCGAATGGGACGCGGCGGAGGGGCTGACCGTGAAGGTCGGTTCGATGTGGCGCCGGTTCGACTTCAAGACCGTCGGCTATCAGCGCGATACCGCCGTCTGCGGCAATGGCGGCAAGGATCTGGTGCTGGGCACCATCACCTGCTCGCCGACCAGCCTGTTCGGCCCGAGCGCGGTCTATGGCTTCCAGGCCACGCCGGAATTGAGCGAACTCTTCACCCTGGGCAAGGCGGGCCAGCCGTCAGGCACCACCACCCAGTGGCTGATCCCCAATCTGGACGCGGCGACCGCCTATACCAAACTCTATGACCGCGCGCTGGCGCTCGACGTCGGCAACAACCGGTCGGTGCGCGAGGAAGTGACTGGCGGCTATTTCCAGTTCGATGCCAAGGGCGACCTGTTCGGCCTCGAATATGCGCTGAACGCGGGCATGCGCTATGCCAAGACCGACCAGCGCTCGACCGGCCTCAATGGCGGCATCCCGGTGACGATCAAGCGCAGCTATGAGGATTGGCTGCCGGCCGCCAACCTGGCCCTGTTCCCGACCGACAAGCTGGTCATTCGCGCGGCGGTGGCCGATGTGATGACCCGCCCGACGCTGGGCAGCCTGACGCCGGGTGGTTCGGCCGACGGCTTCCAGTATCGCGTCAGCTACGGCAACCCCTATCTCAATCCCTATCGCGCGACCGCCTATGACCTCGCGGTCGAATGGTATTTCGCGCCCCAGTCGCTCTTCTCGGTCGCCCTGTTCAAGAAGGATGTGCAGAGTTTCCCGGTCGCCGCGACCATTTCCAACGCGACCTTCGCGGAAACCGGCCTGCCGGCTTCGGTGCTGGTCAGTTCCTCGCCCGCCGCGCTCAATCCGGCGCTGCAGGCGGAACCGATCTGGACCATCGCGACCACCGTCAACGGCACCGGCGCTTCGCTGAAGGGGGCGGAAATCGCGCTGCAACTGCCCTTCACCTTCCTGCCGGGGATCTTCAAGCATTTCGGCATCCTGGCCAACGCGACCTTCATCGACTCCAACGCCACCTATAATGTGTCGGGGCCGGCGGTCGTGCCGGGTGGCGGCCTGGTCAATGTCGCGCGGGAGAACACGTTGTTCGGTGTGTCGAAGCGGGCCTATAACGGCACCCTCTATTATGACGACAACCGCTTCAGCGCGCGCGTCTCGGCCAGCTATCGCGGGCCTTATAGCGACCAGAACAGCGGCACCGGCAACGTCTTCGAAGGCTATAATTCGACCGTCAATGTCGATGCCTCGGTCCGTTACAAGGCGACCGACTGGCTGGAATTCACTCTCGACGGCATCAACCTGACCGATGAATATCGCGGCCGCTACACCGACCTCGATGCCAATCGCAACTATGAGTACAACCATTTCGGCCGCACCTTCCAGTTCGGCGCGCGCGTGAAAATGTAATCCTCCCTTCGGGTCGCGCCGTCACGGGCCAGCCGCCTTCTGCACGAGGTGGCTGGCCCTTTTTCTTGGGCCGGCGGTGGGGCAGGGGCGGTGCCGGGCAGACGACAGCAATAGTCCATTCATATAATGACATTGACTCGCGTTAGCGTTCTCAAATATGGCGCCGCCAAGAATATTTGGGGGATTATATGGTGCGGTCGTCTTTCTTCTTTTCCGGGGCGGCGATCGTCGCACTGGCCGGTGCTGCCCTGGCCAGCCCAGCGCTGGCGGGGCAGGCGCCGGATGCCGATATGGACCAGGCTCGCGCCGACATCATCGTCACCGGCGAAAAGAGCGCCCGCACCCTGCAGCAGACCCCGACCAGCATCGCCGTTGTCACGCCCGAGACGATCGAGCGCGAGGCGCTGATCACCATCCAGGACGTCTATAACCGCACCGCCAACCTGTCCGAAACCTATGGTTCGTCGGGCTTCACCATCCGCGGCATCAGCAACAGCGGCGTCGGCGCGGGCGGGCAGGCAGACGCCGCCAGCGTCTATGTCGATGGCGCGCCGGTGCCCAAATGGGCGCTTTATGGCGGCCCGACCGACCTGTGGGATGTGCAGCAGGTGGAAGTGCTGCGTGGCCCGCAATCGACCATCCAGGGCCTCAATGCGCTGGCCGGCGGCATCGTCATCACCAGCAAGGATCCCTCGCTGACCCGCTGGGGCGGTGACGCGCGCGTGCTGTGGAGCGAATATGATGATCGCACCTTCTCCGCCGCGATCGGCGGGCCGATCATCAAGGATGAACTGGGCATCCGCCTGTCGGCCGAGCGCCGCAACGATCGCGGCCTCATCTACAATGTCACCCGCGACGAATATAGCGACGCGCTGGAATCGCTCAATCTGCGCGGCAAGATCAAATGGACGCCCCAGGCCATTCCGGGGCTGGAGGCAGTCGCCAGCTATAATCGCGTCCGGCGCGACGGCGGCTATCTCTACGAATATGCCCGCACCGACGTGCCCAATTATTTCAATCACCGTATCGCCACGGGCGACCAGCCCAGCCGGGGCAAGATCGACAGCGACCTTGCCGTCTTCAACATCAGCTATCCGCTGGCCCAGGGGCTGAAACTGTCGAGCGTCACCTCCTGGAACCGCTCGCGCGTCCATTCGGTGATCGATACCGACGGCACGCCGCAGGATATCCAGGCGATCGACAATCGCTATAATTACCGCACCCTGACCCAGGAAATGCGCCTCAACTATGATGGCGAACGGCTGAGCGGCCTGCTCGGCGCCTGGTATTATCGCCGCACCGGCAGCATCGACCAGAATAGCCGAGTGAACATCGATACGCCGACCGCCACCATCGCCGCCCTGCTGCGCGCCAATGGCGCGACTGCGGCGCAGGCGACTTTCCTCAGCAATGCCTATGCGGCACAACTGCCGGTCATCCCGGTCGCCTATTCGGCCGACCAGCCCGAAAAGGTGGAGACGATGGCGCTGTTCGGCGACGCCCGTTTCAAGCTGACCGACCGGCTGACCCTGATCGGCGGCTTCCGCTACGATCATGAGCGCAACCGCTATGCTGCGCAAACCGTGGCGACCTTCAACGGCACGCTGCCGGATGCCAATTTCCTCGGCGCGGCCTATGCCCCGATCATTTCGCTGATCAACCAGGGCGTTCTGGGGCTGGTCGATGATGCTTCTTCGCCGCTGGCGTCCAACAGCCGCAGCTTCAACGCCTTCCTGCCCAAGGCCGGGATCAGCATGGACTGGACGCCGGACCTCACCACCGCCTTCACCGTCCAGCGCGCCTATCGCTCGGGCGGCTCCAGCCAGAACCCGGCCCGCGCCCTGCTGGTCGCCTATGACCCGGAATATAGCTGGAATTATGAAGGCTCGCTGCGCTCCAAATGGCTCGACGGGCGCCTGACGCTCAATGCCAATGCCTTCTACATGACGTGGAAGGACCAGCAGGTCACCGCCTATTTCGGCCAGAATGCCTATGATTACAACACGGTGAACGCGGCAGGATCGCATCTTTACGGGTTCGAGGTGGAAGCGAATGCCACTATCGCGCGCGGCATTGATCTCTATGGCTCGGTCGGCCATGTCCGCACCAAATTCACCGACTTCGTCCTGCCCGCCGGGGCGACCAGCACGGTTGATCTTACCGACACCCAATTCCCCTATGCGCCGCGCTGGACCCTGTCGGGCGGCGTCAATGCGCAGTTCGGGCCGGGCTTCGTCGCCAATCTCAACGCCAATTACCGGTCGTCGGTCTTCACCGGCGTCGGTCAGGATCAGGGCCAGTACAAGGTCGGCGGCCGCACGGTCGTCAATGGCAAGATCGGTTATGAGACCGATCATTGGTCGCTGTTCGTCTTCGCCCGCAACATCCTCAACGAGGATTATATGCAGTACCAATATGCCGCGATTCATCAGGCGATCCTGGGCGAACCCCAGACCGTCGGCGTCGGCGCGAGCGTCCATTGGTGATCACGCTCGCCAGCCTGCTGCTCATCGCCGGCGGCGCCCTGGGCGCTGCCCTGTTGCGCCGCTCCTGGGTGCGGCGGGACCGCTCCGTGCTTGGCCTGCTGCTGGCGGGATGGGGCGTATTGATCGGCCTGCTGGTCGCTGCCTTCCTGCTGATCGGGCCGGTCAAGGGGCTGGCCTTGGGACTGGCGATGGAGGGGATCGGCGCGCTCGCCATCATCTGGTTCGGCCGGGTCCGGCGCAAGGCGGCACGGGTGCGCGATGGCGATGTCGCGCCCGAGCCGCTGGAGGAACCGGGCCGCTTCTGGCGCGGGGTGCTCCGCGCCTTGCTCGCCGGGCCGCTCGGCATGACGGCGGCGATGGGGGTCGCCTTTTGCGTTACGGTCTATCTGCCCGGTGATCCGCGCACCCGGATCGTGCTCGGCGGCCTGTTGCTTCCGATCCTCTGGGGGCTGGCCATGACCTGGACCCTGGCGGACCGTCGCCTGCTCCGCGCGACCGCCGTGCTGGTCGGCACCAGCATCATCGGCTTCGGCCTCGCCGCCTTGGGAGGGGCCGCATGAACGACCAGAGCGTCCAGACCAACAGCCGGGCAAAGAAATGGCGTTGGCCCTTGTCGCCCGAAACGGTGCGATCTGTGCTCAGCAGCCATTCGGTGCTGGGCCTCGCCTTTGCCGCGATCATCTATATCGTCTGCCTGACCGGCACGGTCGCGGTGTTCGCACCCGATCTGGAGCGATGGGAAGTGCCGGCGACGCCGGTGGTGACCAGCCTGTCGGATGCCTCTGCCGCCCGCGCCATTGCCGAAGCGGCCAGACGCGCGCCGGCCGACACCACCCTCTATCTGTCGCTGCCCACTGCGAAACAGGATGGCGCCAGCCTCACGGCCTTCAGCGCGACCTATGAACATAAATGGGGCGTGGCGGCCGATGGTGCGCTGTCCGATCTCGAAGCGGTCTGGACCGAATTCCTGATCCACCTCCATATCAACCTGCATCTGCCGCGCAGTTGGGGGCAGTTCATCGTCGGCCTGACCGGCGTGGCGCTGCTCTCCTCTTTGGTGTCGGGCATATTGGCGCATCCGCGCGTCCTGCGCGATGCCTTCCATCTGCGGTTGGGCGGTTCGCGCCGGCTGCAGGAGGCGGATCTGCACAATCGCCTCGGCATCTGGGCCTTGCCCTTTCACTTCACCCTGGCGCTAACCGGCGCGCTGCTGGGCCTCAGCACCATCATCGTCGCGATGCTGGCCATGCTGCTCTATCGCGGCGACATGGGGAAGGTCTATGAACTCTTCCTCGATCCGCCGCCCAAGGTTGATGCGCGCGCCATGCCCATTCCCGATATCGCCCGGCTGATCGCCGATGCCCGCGCCCGCGCGCCGGCGGCCGTTGCTGACAATATCATGGTCGAACGGCCCGGCCGCGCCGACATGCGCATCTCGATCCACAGCGGCCGGTCGCACTTGCTGACACAGCAGGATGAGGTGCAATATGATGCGCGCGGGCAACTGCTCCATCAGGAACAGCCGCAGGATCTGGTCGCCGGCACCCGGATGCTGAGCGGCATCGGCCAGCTGCATTTCGGCTGGTTCGGCGGGCTGCCCGTGCGGATCGCCTATGGCCTGCTCGGCATTGCGCTGTGCATCGTTACCTCCAGCGGCGTGACCATCTGGCTGGCCCGCCGCCGCGATCGCGGCCGGCCCGTGCCGCAATGGGAACGGATCTGGGCGGCGATCTGCTGGGGCCAGCCGGTCATCCTCGTCCTCACCGCCGTTCTGGCCTTCGCCCTGCCGCAAGCGCCGCTGCCGCTGGTCTGGCTGGGCCTCACCATCCTGTCGGTGCTGGCCGCAGGTATGGCGAAGGCGCTGCCCGGTCCGCGTCTGTCTCGCGGTCTGCAATGGGCGCTGGTCGCTGGCCTGCTGGCGGTGGCGCTGCTTCACGGCGCCCCACTGCTGGCGGGCAGGCAGGGGCTGCTGGTCGACCTGCTGCTGCTTGCCGGTGGCATCGGCCTGCTGCTCGCGCTGCTGCGCAGCCGCGCGCCAGCCAAGGCCTAGGGCCGGGGCTTGTCGTTCCCCTCCCGCTGGCGGGAGGGGAAGCGAGACTGGCGCGCGCAGCGCGCCAATCGCAGCGGGGTGAGCTTTCGCGCAACTGCCCCGGCTTTCCTACTCGCCCCTTCTCTGATTTACCCTTGGGGATGCAAGAGCCGCCCCATCTCCTCGCCAGACCACCCGCCTGTCGCGTGGCTGTCGCTTCACTGTCGCCTTGGTGTCGCGTCGAAGGCGCGCGGGCGTGACCCGTTTCCCCCGCCACTGTCGCGTCACAGGCGCATGACCGGCGCGTCGTGGGTGCATCACAGGCGCATTGGCCCGAAATAGCCCGCACGACACTGTGAACTTCGACTGTCGCGTCCCGTGTCGGCCCCAATCGGCCTAGAGTGCGCGAAAACGGAAGTCGGTGAAGCGCGCTTCACCCGCACCGGCAGAATAGAGGCCGGGGCGCAGCATCAGGAAGCCGCCGCGCACATTATGGTGATAGCCCGACACTTCCATCCCCCGGTCGAAGCGTGTCCAGCTCCTGCCGTCATCGCCGCTGATGTGAAAGCGGATGATGTGCCGGTCGTTGGTGACGCGCATCCGCATCCGGCGGCCATGGGGATTGGCGGGGCGGCCGCGCTCTATACCATATTGATGGGTGACGAACCGCTCCTGGTCGAAGCCCAGCCCGCAATACAACTGTTCGTCATAGAAGAGGAGAAGGCCGGCGACGCCACCCGGCGCGATCTCGATCGTGCATTCGAACTGATAGGCCTGGTCGCCGGCCACCAGCAGCAGTGGCGACGAACTGGACGGCGCGGTGCCGCTGGCCTTCAGGATCAGCGATCCGTTCTCGACCCGCGCCCGCTGCGCCTCCTGCGGCGCCGGTTTGAAGAAATTCCAGCGCGATCCCAGGTGCAGCGAACTGAAATCATCCGACAGCGTCTGGCCATGCGGCCCGGCCTGGCCGCCCCTCGGCTTGGCGATCGGTTGCGACAGGTCGCCGCCGGTCATGCGGAACCAGCCATCCGCCGTCCATTCGACCGGGTCGAGCAACGTCTGCCGCCCCAATGTCCAATAGCCATTTTCATAGCCATGATAGACCGACCACCAGCTGCCATCCGGTCCCTCGACCAGGGTGGCATGGCCGCGCGACCACCATTTTTCGGCGCGGTCGACGGTGCGCACGATCGGGTTGGCCGGGCAATTTTCCCACGGTCCATGGATCGACCGCGACCGGGCGGCGATCACCATATGGCCGGTCGGTGGCCCGGCGGTGCCGCCAACGGCGGTCACCAGATAGAACCAGTCCTTATGGCGCAAAATCTTGGGGCCTTCGGGCGAGAAACCCTCGACATCCCAGTCGTCGGGATAGTGCCAGGGGTCATAGACATGTTCGGGCTGGCCGACGGTCGCCAGGCCATCGTCGGTCAGGCGCACCCGGTCGCCGCCCGACAGGAACAGCCAGCGCGATCCATCCTCGCCCACCGCATGGCCCGGATCGATATGGTTGGGCAGATGCAGGTCGATCGGATCGCTCCACGGCCCCTCGATCCGGTCGGCCCAGATCACATAGCTGGTGTTGGGAGACGCCTTGACCGGGATGTAGAGATAATAGCGGCCCTTGTGCTTGCACAGTTCAGGCGCCCAGACCGATCCGATATTCTTGTGCAGCGCCGGGCCGACCGGCCGCCAGTTCACCAGGTCGCGCGAATGCCAGATGATGAGGCCCGGATAGGAATCGAAGGTCGAGAAGGTCATGTAATAATCCGCGCCATCCTTCAGGATGGTGGGATCGGGATGGTCGCCCGCGATCAGCGGATTGAGGAAGCGGCCGTCGCCCAGGTCGGCGACGCGCTGATTGTCGAAGCCGCGCCGCCAGTCGGGCGCGGGGGCAGGCGTGGCCGGTGGGGCAGGGGGCGCCGCCCGCGCCTCGCTCAAACCACCCGCCAGCGCCGCCGAAGCCGTCGCCAGCAATGCGTCCCGTCGGCTGACTGCCATGACCCTCTCCCGATTATTGATACCGGTTACCTAAGGGCCATGGCCTGATGCTGTCAAATGGCGCGGACCTCTTCTTCGTAAAGCTCCAGCGGCAGTCCGTCGGGGTCGGCGAAGAAGGTGAAGCGCCGGTCGGTATATTCGTCCATCCGCACGGGCTCGCACGCCACGCCATGGCTTTCGAGCCGGGCGACCTCCGCATCCAGGTCGCTGACGGCAAAGGCAAGGTGGCGCAGGCCACAGGCTTCCGGGCGCGAGGGGCGCGGTGGCGGATTGGGGAAGGAGAAAAGCTCGATCTGCGCGCCGCCGACGGCCAGATCGCATTTCCAGCTGTCCCGCTCGGCGCGATAGACCTCGTTCAGCACGGCAAAGCCGAGAATGTCGACATAGAAATAGCGGGACCGGGCATAGTCGGACCCGATGATGGCGATATGATGGATGGCGTGCATCGCCCAGCGCTATCGCGGGATGCATCCACCGCGCAATGGCTATCCGGCGATCAGTGCCTGAAGATCGAGCAGCGCCCGGCCGAAGGACAGGCCCTGCGGCCCGGCGACGAAGCGGGGTTCCCACTCCGGCCCGAACTTGTCCTTGTAGGCACGCAGCCCCTCAAAGCCATAGAGCGCATTGCCATGCTGGTAGAGCAGGGCGCCCAGCTTCGACCAGAGCGGGGCGAGGCGACGAGCTTCGAGGCCGGACAAGGGCGCAAGTCCCAGGTTGAACCAGCGATAGCCCTGTTCCTTGCCCCACAGCATCAGGTGGATGAAGAGGAAATCCATCGTGCCATAAGGGGCGTCCTCGTCATGGCGCATCAGGTCGACCGACAGTTCGGATCGGTCGGCCGCGGCCCAGATATTGGCGAAGGCGACGATCTTGCCCTCCTGCCGCACCACGGCGCAGTCGAACCGCGCCATATAGGCGCGATCGAACCGGCCGACGCTGAAGCATTTTTCCTTGTGCCCCTTGGCCTGGAGCCAATGGGCCGAAATCTCGGCCAGCCGGTCCATTTCCTTGTCCAGCATGGCGGCGGGGATGATCTCGAAACTGGCACCCTCCCGCGCCGCGCGCCGCTCGGCATAGCGCAGCGGCTTGGCATCCGGGCCGTCCAGCGTAAAACCGGCCAGATCGACATGCGCCTCCTCGCCATATTTGACGATCTGCAGACCCAGTTCGATCGCCAGCGGCAGCATGTCCTGACTGATCTGGTAGAGCAGCAGCCGCCCCTGCGCGGCGTCGGCCTGTTCGCGCAGCCGCCAGAGCAGGTCGGCCCATTCGCTCCGGGTGCCGATCGGATCGCCCATGACGATCCAGCTATGCCCCCTGATCTGGTACATCAGGCAACAGGTGCCGCCATCCGACACCAGGAAGCGCTTGTCGCCGATATAGGCAAGATTGGCGTCGGTGCGTTCGGCCAGCGCCAGCGCAGCCTCCGGCGGGACGGCGGCATTGCTGGCCAAGGCGGGAATGGTCGCGGCCGGGCGCAGCAGGCGCCAGAGCGCCACGCCGATCAGCAGGACGGCAACGGCCAGGCTGGCGCGCAGGAAACGCGAGGCATCGGCGCGGGCGGCAAAATGCCACCAGAGGTCGTTCTGATATTCGACATGCTTGTAGGCGAAGAAGCCGATCCAGACCGACAGGGCCAGAACCACCGCGACCGTCGCCAGCCAGCCAGGGGTGAAGGCGTCGGCGATGAGCTGGGTCCGACGATAGAAGGCCGGGCGCGCCCATTGCAGCAGCGCGGCGATCAGCAGCATCGCCGCCGCTTCCTCATAATCCAGCCCCTTGAGCAGCGAGAAGATTGCGCCGGCCAGCAGCAGGATGCGGGTCAGCCAGAAGGCCCCGTCCAGCCGCCGATAGAGGCCGGCCGACAGGATCAGCAGCGCCGCGCCGACCAGGCTGCCGGCCATGTGGGAGGCTTCGAGGAAGGGGAGGGGTACGACGCTGTTGAGGGCCGCGACCCGGTGCGGGATGGCCGGGAGCGAACCCGATACCAGCAGGATGGCGCCGCCCAGGAAGACGAGCGCTGCCGTCATGATCGGTGCCAGGCCGGTCGTGACGGCCTGCAGGCCGCGCAGGGTACGCCGCAACGGCTGCCGCCAGCGCCAGCCCTCCTGCGCAACGATGATGCCGACCGCGATCAGCAGCGGCAGGATATAATAGACCAGTCGATAGGCGAGCAGCGCGGCGACCAGTTGCGGCCGGTCCACGCCGGGCAGGGCGGCGAGCATCACCAGTTCGAACACGCCGACGCCGCCGGGCACATGGGTCAGCAGCACGGCGACGATGGCGAGCGCATAGCCCAGGAAGAAGGCAGGCCAGGCGTGCAGGCCGACGCCGGGCACCAGGACGAACAGCGCAGCGCTGGCCGCGGCGAGATCGATCACACCGATGCCGATCTGCCAGAATATGCGCGAGGCAGGCGGCAGCGGCAGCGACATGCGGCCAAAATGCAGCATCCGTCCCTGCCGGCCGGCAAAGAGGATCAGGCCGATGATGGCCGTGAGGGTCAGGCTGCCCGCTAAACGCAGCATTGGCGCGGACAGGCGGACATCGCCCATCGACAGCGTCTCCGGCCGCCAGACCAGCATGGCCGCCGCCAGCGTCAGGACGCCGCCCCAGAAGGTGGCGCCAGCGATCGCGACCACCCGCGCTACATCGGCAACACCCAGCCCCGCCGCGCTGTAGATGCGGTAGCGCGCCGATCCGCCGGTCAGCAGCGACAGGCCCAGATTATGGCTGAGCGTATAGCTGGTGAAGGAAGCGAGCGCCGCCGTGCCATAGGGCAAGGGGCGGCCGATCGAGCGCAGCGCCAGCACGTCGTAGAAGGTAAGCGTGACATAGCTGATCCCGGTCAGCAGCAGGGCGGGGATCAGGGCTGTCGGGCCAAGTGCATGAAAGGCCGCGCGGATGTCGCGCACATGCACATCGTGCAGCAGATGGTAGAGCGCGACGAAGCCGAGCGCGGCGAGCAGCACCACAAGCCCGACCGACAAGGGCGTCTGGTAACGGCGCAAATATGTCATGGCCCCCATCTGTCGCTACCCCGTCTTGACCCGGTGCCAGAGCTGGCTGCGGCAGAAAAGCCCACCCAGGATGCAGCCGGAAATCTTCAGCTGGTCCGGCCCCTGCTGGTCGATGGTGGAATAGAAGGTGCGGCCCATGTCGGGCACATAGACCCGCCCGGCCCAATGGCCCGGTCCCTTGGGGCGATAATCCTGCAACAGGGTGGTGCCGACCAGATGCGGGATGCCGGCATCGCTGGCATCGGCCAGCGCCTCGGCATTGGCGTGGCTGACCCAGCCGCACAATCTGTCCTGACAGGCGCCGGTCGTGACCGTGACGCTGCCGCGCGGATTGATCCAGGAACCCAGCACCGGATCGGCCGCCATCGCCGGAACGGCGATGATCAGGCTGATGCCGGCAAGGAACAGGCGCAGGGCGTGATGCATGGGTCAGGTCTTCCGGATCAATCCCTGCCGGGCGAAGGCCGCGTGCAGGACATGGTAGAGCGCATCGACATCATGGTGCAATGGATGCCCGCCCGGCAGCGCGACGGTCTGCACATTGGGCTGGTGCAGCAATGGGCACAGGCTAGCCGCTTCCTCCTGTCCATGGACGCAGAGCAAAGGCGCCCAGTCGAGCTTGCGCGCGGTCGGCAGGGCGTCCGCCTCCGTCATGGCAAAGGTGAACATCTCACCGGGTGAAGCGCGATATTCGACCGTGGCGCCTGGCACGACCAGTGCGACCATGGCGATGGCATGGCGTTGCGCGGGGGGCAGCGCGGCAAGGCCGACATGCGCCATGTCGGCGCCGAAGGACTGGCCGATCAGGATGACCGGCGCGGCGGGATCGATGCCGTGGGCCAGGGCCTGGGCCTGGCTGATCAGTGCGGTGGCCTCTGCCGGACTGCGGGTCTTGCGAAAATAGGTCAGCGAATTGACGCCGACGGTCGGCAGGCCGTCTCGCGTCAGGCGTGCCATGATGCCCGGCCCCATGCCGACCTTCATGCCCATGTCACCCGACAGGATGATCGCGACCGGGGTGCCATGGCCCGGCCGATAGCCCTGTGGGCGGGAGAGGGAAAAGGGGTCGCCACCCAGATAGCCGAGCCATTGGAAGGCCGCTGCCAGCAGAGCGAGGATCAGGATGGGCAGGATATATCGGATGCTCTTGCCGCTGCGCGCCATCATGCCGTCTCCTCGATAGACCCGAGCGCCCGGCACGTCGGGAGGAGACCGACGTGCCGGGCTGTGAGCGGTCGGAACAAGACCCACGCGTTCCGACCGTTCGGCCAGCTGGTCCAAGCTGGCCTGTTTCGTGCCACCCAAGGGGGAGGGGAGGTGGCACGACCGATATGGTCCATGACGGCCTGCGGTAGCGTGGCTGGAAGATGAACTTTTAGAGAGGCGGCCGATCAGATCCGGCGGGCGACTGCGCCGGCGGCCCAGCCCATGCCGACGGCCAGGGCGATGGCGGTCAGGCCATAGAGGAACGACCAGCGTTCGGCCGCGACGGCCATGAACTGTTCGAAGCCCGATTTGCGAATATGGATGTCGCGCACGGCCGCTGCCACGACGCGGCCATCCTGCACCAGGAAGGTTTCGGCGGTATAATCGCCCACGATCACACGGGCCGAAAGCGGCAGACGGGCGCGATAGAGCACGCCGTCGCTGATCTCCACTGTGCCGGGGCGTTCAACGAACAGGCCGTTGCGCTGGCGCAGATCGACCAGGCCAGCCTGGAATCGGTCCAGCTCCGCGCTGTCGTTGAGCGATGAGGGGGAGAGTTGCAGCTTGTCGACGCCCAGTTCGTAAATCGCCGCCGTGCGTTCATCGACGATCTGGGCGATCGGTCGGGAGGAGGCCATGGCGTAGAAGCTGGGCGCAGAGCGAAAGCGGGCGCGGTCGGCATTGACCCAGATGCCGGCGACCTTCTGCTTCTCGCGCATGGTGATCGACTGTTCGGGGCCCTTCAGCACGACGACGATGTCCGCCGGCTTGTCCGGACGCCGACCGTCGGGATAGACGATCGCGCCGAACAGCAGCAGGTCCGCGCCGGTGAAGCTGTACTGGATCTCGACCTCGCGCTGCGACACATCGGGCACCAGTTGCGGTTCGTCCGCGGCACTCAGCAGCAGCGCCAGGGCCGGCAGGATGAGGCGGGATATCCTCATTTCACGTCGATCGTGAAGATTTCGTCGGGCCGCCAGCCCAGCCCCAGCGCCATGCGCGCGGCGACCAGCAGCACGATCGCGGCGAGCAGGATGCGCAGATATTCGGGGCGGATCGTCATCGACAGCCGGGTGCCGACCTGCGCGCCGGTGACGCTGCCGATCAGCAGCAGCATGGCCAGCACCAGATCGACCGCCTTGGTCGTCATCGCGTGCATCATCGTCGTCGCCATGGTGACGAACAGGATCTGAAACAGCGACGTGCCGACCACCGACTGGGTGTTCATGCCGAGCAGATAGAGCATCGCCGGCACCAGGATGAAGCCGCCACCCACGCCCAGCAACATGGTCAGGATGCCGGTTGCCATGCCCAGCAGCAGCGGCGCCAGCGGCGAGATATAGAGGCCCGAGCGATAGAAGCGCCAGCGCATCGGCAGTGCGGCGACCAGCGGATGGTGGCGGCGCTTGCGCGCCTGCATGCGCTTGCCTGTCTTGAGCGCGATCAGTGCCTGGATCGACTCCTTCGCCATCAGCGATCCGATGCCGCCCAGCATCAGCACATAGAGAATGCCGATCACCGTATCGATCTGCCCCAGCGACTGGAGCAGGCGGAAGATGAGGACGCCAAGGCCCGCGCCGACCACGCCGCCGGCGATCAGTACGCCGCCCATGCGGAAATCGACGGTGCCACGGGACATATGGGTAACGACGCCCGATACGCTGGCGCCGGTCACTTGGCTGGCGGCAGAGGCGGCCGCGACCGTGGGTGGGATGCCATAGAAGATCAGCAACGGCGTGGTGAGGAAGCCGCCACCCACGCCGAACATGCCCGACAACAGGCCGACGACGCCACCCAGTCCGATGATGACCAGGGCGTTCACCGACAGATTGGCGATGGGCAGGTATAGATCCATGCCCCATCGGGTTAGAGACAAAAGACTCCGAGCGAAAGCCGGGAGATGGCCGGCAGGTTAAAAATCGGCGGCGAGTGTGACCGCCAAGCCGGAAGCCGGTTTGGCTTGACCGGCGACACGTTCACGCCATTCGATCCCGATGCGTGCGGCGATCGCTGGAAGGGGCAGACGAAACTGGATTTCGGGGCCGATATCCAGTCGTTCGACATCGGGTTGCGCACCACCAGAAAGGCTGAGGCCAACGCGCAGAGGGCTGTCCTTGACCGGCGCGAGCAGCGAGAATTTTCCGTCGATGAAAAGGTCGCGCTTGTGCAGCCCGACCATGCCGGTCTGCGCATAAAGGCTGGCCTCGATCGGTCCTGCCACGGGTTTGGGGCCAAAACCGCCGACGAGCAGCAGCGCGAAGGCGTCGCGCGCCTGGGTATCGAGCGCGATCCGTCGTTCGACGGCGAGGCTGACGGCAATATGGCGTACTGGCTGATAGGACAGGCCGATCGCGGTTTCGGGCGCTTCTGGCGACTGGAGGGCCGTCGTGGCCCGACCATAAGCGGCAAGGCGCCCCGAGGATCGGGGCATCAGGTCGAAGTCGATCCGTGCCCCGGCCTGCGACCCGCCGAGGCGCCCCACCGTGGCGAGGTCTGCCGAAGAACCACCGCCGGAGCGCCAGAGCAGCCAGACGCTGCCTTGCCAGCGATCATGACCGACGGGCGATATGGTCGATACCGAAATGGCAAGCGGTTCCATGGCTTTGGGCCGGGCTAGGGGAGGTCTTTGTCTGGAGGCGCCAGAGTTCAACGACCATGCGTTCGATAGTGGCGCGATGGCATAAGCGGTCCGGACTGGCTTGAAGGGCGAACTCGCACGGATGGGTTGCCACTTATTGCCAGAATAAATTGCTGTCTCTGCTCTGTGGATGATCGGGATCATGCGCTCCTGACGAGTGGGGGAGCCGATTCGACTGCCTTTTGCCGGGGTTGGTACTGTCGCTGGTAGTGGTGCTGTCGACGCGATCGTGCCGAACAGGCGCATGCCGGTCCAGCCGATGCACAGCATGAAAAAGAAGCGCACCGGCCGTCCATCGGCCGATGATCCGATCATGCCTGCTCCTCCATGTCGGGGAAGCGATGTTGCGTCTTGTCCCACACCAGCGGCTTGCCCAGCAGCGACTGGACATAGAGGATCACGGCGCGCCGGGCGGCCAGGATAGCGATCGCGTTGCCGACGAACATGCGCGGCACGGCCGCCAGTCCATGCCGCCAGCCATAGGCATGGCCTGCAAAGACTGCGCGCATTGTGATGCGCCATGCCATGAGCCAGAGATTGAGCGTCAGCAAGCTGTCGATCAGCGGCGTCGACGGGCGCATTTGCGGCGGCAGGAATGGGCGCGCCAGTTCCAATATGCTCCAGAGCAGCAGCGTGGCGTAGGCGGCGACGATGATCAGGGCCGCAAGGGTGGCGCGTCGGTCCCTGATCCGCATCCACCATTCGGCCGGGCCACCCTGCCAGCCCATCCGATCCCATCCGGCAAGCGAAATGCCGATGATCCAGCGTGCCTTCTGGCGGATGGCGGCCGGGGCGCTGTCGGGAAAATATTCGCGGGTCGCGACAAGACGGCCCTGTGCATCACGGATGCGCAGGAAGATGCCCCGGCCGCCCATGTCGGCGATCCGCAACCCCGCTTCATAATCTTCGGTCAATGACCCCGGATCGAATGGCCCCGCGCCAGCATGAGGGGCGAGAGCGGCCAATATATTTCTTTCAAAGGCGCAGGCGACGCCAGCAGAGGGAATGGATGCACCAAGAAATTCCCTCACTGTCAGGGACTTCCCATGGGCTTCCGCAAACTCATCACAATAATGATTGGCGATGGCACGGGAAAGCCAGGTGCCGCGACCCGGTAGTGGCAGTACCGGCAATTGCACCAGCGCGAACCGGTCGATCATATGATCGAACAGCCGGATTTCATCGGGATGCACGACGTCTTCGGCATCATGCATGACGACGGCCTTGAACCGGATGCCGTTTCGACCTTCCTCCGCCAGCATGCTGCGCCAGTTGATGTTCAGGCAATCGGCCTTGGTAGTCGGGCCGGGGCGGTCATTCAGGCACAATATGATATGGGGTTGATCGATGGCGGCTGATGCGATCGCGTCGATCGTCGCCGGATCATTGGGATAGGCGCCGACGAATATGCGATAATCGGCATCGCCCCAGCAATGTACGGCATGGCGCAACATTGCGCCTATGACGTCCGCTTCCTGCCAGGCGGGAATGAAGATGGCGATACGGCCGGGCGTCGATGAAGGTGGCAATGTCGCCATCGTCATGCGGAGGCGTCGCGGGTACCGGACCGCCCGCCACCCGCGACGCATCAAGAACAGAAGGTCGATCGCCAGATCATCCAGCCCGCCCAAGGCGAAGCCGATGACTGCGAACAACAATATCTCATAATGCAGCGCCTGTAGCGCGCCAAAGAGCATGTCCCCCACGATCCCGGATTTCCCCTGTCCCGATCGCCATGCGGCAGGGCGAATTTATGTCATGAGAACAGCGGTCTTCCAAGTATTTTGGAGAAAGTCTGTCAACATTGGCCGGCGGATCTGGGTTGGACCTGAGCGGAAATTTCCCTAAGGGGGAAGAATGGCAATACCGGCAAGCACTTATGGAGAAAAGACGTGACCGAACGGCCCGTGTCCGCCCTCAGGAATTTCCTGAAGGGAGAAGCAGGCAGTGGCGTCTTGCTGATGATTTCGGCCGCGATCGCGATGATCATGGCGAATCTTCCAGGTGCTGCCGGTCATGTCTATCATGACATCTTCCATATGGTGACGGGGCCGGTGCTTGCTCCTGCACTCGGTCCCATGACGATCCATTTGTGGGTCAATGACGGACTGATGGCGATCTTCTTCCTGCTCGTCGGGTTGGAGATCAAACGTGAGTTCGTCGATGGCGGCCTGTCCACTTGGGAGAGGCGGCGCCTCCCTTTCATCGCGGCGGGGGCGGGCATGATCGCGCCGGCGCTGGTCTATCTGGCCGTTACGGCTGGGGAGCCTGCCCTGGCGCGCGGCTGGGCGATCCCGGCGGCCACCGATATTGCCTTTGCGATCGGGGTTCTGGCGCTGCTGGGATCGCGGGCTCCCGCATCGATCAAGCTGTTCCTGACCGCGGTTGCGATCGTCGACGATATGGGCGCGGTCGCGATCATTGCGCTGGCCTATAGCCAGGGGCTGGATGTCATGGCTTTGGCCGGCGCCTTTGTCGTCCTGCTGGTCATGTTCGGGATGAACCGTGTCGGTGTACGGGCCTTGGCACCTTATCTCATCGGCTTCTTGCTGCTCTGGTATCTGATGCTGCTGTCGGGCGTCCATGCCACGATCGCGGGCGTGCTCGCCGCCATCACCATCCCGGTCAATCGCACGCCGGGTGCGCCGGATGCGGTGGACAGTCCGCTCCATCGCCTGGAACATCTGATCCATCCTTGGAGCGCCTATCTGATCGTGCCGCTCTTCGGCTTCGCCAATGCCGGCATCACGCTGAATGGCGAGGCGATCGGCGCTTTGCTCAGCCCCTTGCCGATCGGCGTGGCGCTGGGGCTGCTGCTTGGCAAGCAACTGGGGGTGTTCGGCAGCATCTGGCTGGCGCAGAAGCTGGGCATCGCGGCGCGGCCTTCGGGGGCGACCTGGGTGCAGATTTACGGCATGGCGTTACTGTGCGGCATTGGCTTCACCATGAGCCTATTCATTGGCGCCCTCGCCTTTCCGGGGCAGCCATTGCTGGTCGAGGAGGCCAAGATCGGCATCCTTGGCGGATCCTTGCTGTCCGCGCTGTGCGGTTATGCGGTCCTCCGTTTCGCGCCAACGCCGCGATCGGTCGAGCGGGGCGCAGGGTGAGGGGAATCGCGTAGCATTAACCTTCATGCTACTATCGCCCTGCCGTTGCCGCGACTCGCTTCGCGTCAGCGCGCCGACCGCACTTTCGAAAAATACGGGAGGAGGGCGAACCGATGGAGACGGACGTCAACTATCTGCTGCATCGCCAGCAGATGTCGCTGATAAACGCGCAGGCAACAGCATCGCCCGAGGGGCGCGCTGCCTATGAAGGGCTGGCACGCGGTTATATCGATCAGGTAGAAGCCTATCGCAGGCGCAATGAGCAGCAGGAGAGGCTGATCATTCCGGCGCATTGATCCTCCGACCGTTGCGCCATCGCGCTATCGACGGGAAATCAGGCGATCGATCACGTCCTGATGCGGGCCATCGGCACCGCATTCGCGTTCCAGTATCTTCTTGATCTTCTCCAGTTCGGCTTCGGTCAGATGTTCGATGCCGATGAAGTCGTTGCGCGCGGTCTCGATCGAACGGATCAGTTCGTCGAGCTTGGCCTGGATCGCGGCGCCATCGCGGTTCTGGGCATTCTGGATCAGGAAGACCATCAGGAAGGTGACGATGGTCGTGCCGGTATTGATCACCAGTTGCCAAGTGTCGGAATAGTGGAAGAGCGGACCAGTCACGCCCCAGATCAATACCACGCCGACCGCCAGGATGAAGGCGAGCGGCTGGCCGGTCCAACTGGCGATCCGTGCCGACAGGGCGGAAAATAACCGATCCATGCAAACTCCTTCGGGCGTCCTGCGCATTTAGGCTCTGTTCAGCCATCTGCTGCCATGGCCATGTCCATGGCAACCATATCTTTTCGTGCAACGATCGGCGCGCTCGCCGGCTCCCTTCTGCTGGCCTCCTGCGCCAGTGTTTCTCCCGAATCACGTGTGCGTGCCGGGTTGATCGACGCCGGTCTTTCACCGCGAATGGCCGGCTGCATGGCCGAACGCATGGTCGATCGGCTCAGCCTGGTGCAGTTGCGACGGCTTCAGTCGATCGCATCGCTCCACAAGTCGCACATGGGCAAGATGAGCATGGACGAACTCCTCTATAAGGTCCGTGCGCTGGAGGATCCGGAGATATTCCTCGTGACCAGCAAGGCCGCTATCCACTGCTCCTTCTGACGCCGATTTCACAATAAAGCAGGGTCGGGCTTCGCAAGGGTTTTGCAATTTTGCAAAGTCGTTTTGCGAAATGGCTCTGGCCCTGCTTCTTCGCCTGTGCTTAACCCGCCTCAACAGTTTTCCTGTGAACAAAGGACGGGCTAGCCCATGAACATTCACGAATATCAGGCGAAGGAACTGCTCGCCAAGTATGGCGCGCCGATCGCCGCCGGTCACGCTGCCTTCACTGTCGAGGAAGCCGTCGAGGCCGCCAAGAAGCTGCCCGGACCGCTCTATGTCGTGAAGTCGCAGATCCACGCCGGTGGCCGCGGCAAGGGCAAGTTCAAGGAACTGGCCCCCGAAGCCAAGGGCGGCGTCCGCCTGGCCTTCAACCTGGACGAGGTTAAGGCGCACGCCACCGACATGCTGGGCAACACGCTGGTCACCATCCAGACCGGCGAAGCGGGCAAGCAGGTCAACCGTCTGTACATCACCGACGGTGCCGACATCGCCAAGGAATTCTACCTGGCGCTGCTGGTCGATCGCGCCACCAGCCGCATCGCCTTCGTCGTTTCGACCGAAGGCGGCATGGACATTGAAGAGGTCGCCCACTCGACCCCCGAAAAGATCCACAGCTTCTCGGTTGATCCGGCCACCGGCTTCCAGCCGCACCACGGCCGCGCCGTTGCTGCTGCCCTGGGCCTGACCGGTGATCTCGCCAAGCAGGCTTCGAAGGTTGCTTCGTCGCTCTACGCCGCGTTCCTCGACACCGACGCCGAGCAGATCGAAGTCAACCCGCTGGCGCTGACCGAGCAGGGCAACCTCCTCGTCCTCGACGCCAAGGTCGGTTTCGACGGCAACGCCATGTTCCGTCACAAGGACATCGCCGAACTGCGCGACCTGACCGAGGAAGATGCAGCCGAAGTCGAAGCGTCGAAGTACGACCTCGCCTACATCAAGCTGGACGGCAACATCGGCTGCATGGTGAACGGCGCTGGCCTCGCCATGGCGACCATGGACATCATCAAGCTGAATGGCGAATTCCCCGCCAACTTCCTGGACGTGGGTGGCGGCGCCACCACCGAAAAGGTGACCGCCGCGTTCAAGATCATCCTGAAGGACCCGGCCGTTAAGGGCATTCTGGTCAACATCTTCGGCGGCATCATGAAGTGCGACATCATTGCCAATGGCATCGTCGAGGCTGCCAAGGAAGTGAACCTGTCGGTTCCGCTGGTTGTCCGCCTGGAAGGCACCAACGTCCAGCAGGGCAAGGACATTCTGGCCAATTCGGGTCTGCCGATCGTCCCCGCGGACGATCTGGGCGATGCGGCCAAGAAGATCGTGGCAGAAGTGAGGAAGGCGGCCTGAGCCCCCTAATCACCTGAGAAGATACGCCATAGGGCGTGGGTGACCTGGAAACGGGTCGCCCACGTCCGTGTTCGCGTTGGCGGGCGATGGCGTGAAAATGGAGGATGTTGAAATGAAGATCCTTGTGCCCGTGAAGCGGGTTATCGACTATAACGTAAAGCCGCGCGTGAAGGCGGATGGCACGGGCGTGGACCTGGCCAACGTCAAGATGAGCATGAACCCGTTCGACGAGATCGCCGTCGAAGAAGCCATTCGCCTGAAGGAAAAGGGCGCGGCGACCGAGGTCGTGGCGGTATCGATCGGCGTCGCCAAGGCGCAGGAAACGCTGCGCACGGCGCTGGCGATGGGCGCTGACCGCGCTATCCTGATCCAGACCGATGATGAGGTCGAACCGCTGGGCGTCGCCAAGTTGCTCGCCAAGGTGCAGGAAGAGGAAGGCGCTGGCCTGATCATCCTGGGCAAGCAGGCGATCGACGATGATAGCAACCAGACCGGCCAGATGCTCGCCGCGCTACTGAACCTGCCGCAGGGCACATTTGCCAGCAAGGTTGAGGTCGAGGGCGACAAGGTCAACGTCACCCGCGAAGTCGATGGCGGTCTGGAGACGGTGAAGCTCAACACTCCGGCGATCATCACCACCGACCTGCGCCTCAACGAGCCGCGCTATGCGTCGCTGCCGAACATCATGAAGGCCAAGTCCAAGCCGCTGGCTAACAAGACCCCGGCTGATTATGGCGTCGACATCGCCGCCCGTCTGGAGACGCTCAAGGTCTCCGAACCGCCCAAGCGCTCGGCCGGCATCAAGGTTGCCGATGTCGATGAACTGGTGGCCAAGCTCAAGGCTCTGGGAGTTGCAGCATGACGAAGACGCTCGTTTGGGTTGAACATGAGGGCGGCGCCGTCAAGGACGCGACCCTTTCCGCCGTGACCGCTGCAGCCAAGCTGGGCGAAGTCCATCTGCTGGTCGCAGGCCAGGGCGTCGACGGCGTTGCCGCCGAAGCCGCCAAGATCGCCGGCGTGGGCAAGGTCCATGTCGCCGATGACGCGGCCTTTGGCCATGCTCTGGCAGAGAATGTCGCGCCGCTGATCGTCGAACTGATGGGCCATCATGATGCGTTCGTCGCGCCGGCCACCAGCAACGGCAAGAATATCGCGCCGCGCGTCGCCGCCCTGCTGGACGTGATGCAGATCAGCGACATCCTGTCGGTCGAAAGCGAAGATACCTTCACCCGCCCGATCTATGCCGGCAATGCGATCGCCACCGTCAAGTCGAAGGACGCCAAGAAGGTCATCACCGTTCGCGGCACGGCCTTTGAAAAGGCGGCCAAGGACGGCGGCAATGGCGCGGTGGAAGCCGTGGCCTCGACCGGCGACAAGGGCATTTCCGCCTTCGTCGGCGCCGAGATCGCCAAGCTGGAACGCCCCGAGCTGACCAGCGCCAAGATCATCGTGTCGGGTGGCCGCGCGCTGAAGGACGGTCCGACCTTCGAAGAATATATCATGCCGCTGGCCGACAAGCTGGGCGCGGCCGTTGGTGCCTCGCGCGCGGCGGTCGACGCGGGCTATGTCCCCAACGACTATCAGGTCGGCCAGACCGGCAAGATCGTCGCGCCGGAAGTCTATATCGCCGTCGGCATTTCCGGTGCGATCCAGCACCTCGCCGGCATGAAGGACAGCAAGACCATCGTCGCCATCAACAAGGACGAGGATGCGCCGATCTTCCAGGTGGCCGACATCGGCCTGGTCGGTGATCTGTTCAAGGTGGTGCCGGAACTGACCGGCAAGCTGTAAGCCGAATTGGCTTGAGTAGGAAAGGGCGTGGGGAGCGATCCCCACGCCCTTTTTTGTCATTCGCAGTTGATGTCGTTCTTGTCGATGGCTCGGCCGGCGAGCGCGCCGCCGGCGCCGCCCAGGATGGTGCCGAGCGTCTTGGAGCCGCCGGGAGCGATGACATTGCCGAGCACGCCGCCGGCAAGGGCGCCGACGATGGTGCCGGTGGTGCCGTCATCGCGCTTGCAATAATAGCGGCCGTCGCGGTCGCGGTAGATCTGGTCATTGTCGCCGAGATGGCGGCGCGGCGGGCGGCGATCGCGGTCGCGGTCACGGCCGCCGGGCGGGCGATTGTAGCCGCCGGGGCGGTCATAGCCATAGCCGCCGCCATAATTGTCCGAGGCGCAGGCGCCGAGCGGGAGCATGGCAAGGGCGGCAAGCGCCATTATGGGGGTACGCACGGGATAGTCTCCTCTTCTTTTCCCTGTCGGGAGGAGAACCCGCAAGCGGCGCGAAGGTTGCGCCAAGATACTGATCAGAAACGCGAAACCGCCCGCCGCTGCCATCGAGAGGGGAGTGCGGCAGCGAGCGGACGGCATCAACGGCGCGTCGAGGAGGCGCGCCGCCGAGAGGATGGGGCTTAATGCGCCAGGGGCGAGGCGCCGCTGGCCGTGGCCGGGGTGACGACCGGGGCCGGGCTGTCCTGGATGCGCTGGTCCTCCAGCTTGGCCTTGGCTTCGCTGTAGCGGGCGACGAGGTCGTCCTTGAACTCGGTCAGCTTGCCGTCGTCATAGAGCTTCTTGCCGACATAGCCGGCGATGGCGCCGAAAATCAGGGTGCGGATCATGGGGAACTCCTTGGTTGCCAGTCGGGGAAAAGAACCGGCGTCGGCGACAAGGGTTCCGAGCATGATTGCGTCCGCGACGGGCCTTGCTAGTCTTGCGACGGACGGTGGCGGGGGCTGCCGTGACTAGGGGGTGGCAATGTCGGCATTCGATCTGGTGTTCGCGGTGTTCGGGTTGCTGCTGGGGCTGGCGATCGCCGAGGTGCTGGGCGGCTTTGCCCGTGCGCTGAAGCTCAAGCGGACCGCCAAGCCGGTGCGGATCGGCTGGCTGACGCCGCTGCTGGGGCTGTTCGTGCTGCTGGACCTCACCAGCTTTTGGGGCAGCGCCTATATCATGCGGGACCAGATGGATGCGAGCTATCTGACGCTGGTCGTGGTGCTCGCGATCGTGGGCGTCTATCATCTTGCCGCGTCGCTGATCTTTCCCGACGAGCCGGAGCAATGGCCCGATTTCGACGACTGGTATGACCGGCAGAAGCGGATGGTGATCGGCGGGCTGCTGCTGGCCAATGTCGCGGTCACGATCGGCCAGGGCGTGCTGGAAGAGGTGAGGCCGGTGGCCGATGCCCCCGCCGGGCCGCTCGCCCCCTATGCCGCGCCGATCCTGCTGGGCGGGCTGGTGGGGTTGCTGACCCTGCTGGTCGCGCTGCTGCGGGTGCGGAGCCGCCGCGCGAACATGGCGATGCTGATCGCGGCGAACCTGATCCTGCTCGGCGCCAGCATTGCCGAGGATTATATCTGACCGGGCCGGATAAATCGGGACCAAGCGCCACCGCGCGGCGGCGCCCGGCCTGATCGGCCGATTATTCGGCGTGGGCGATGTTCACCGCGGCCATCTTGCCGCGCTTGTCCTGCTCCAGGTCATAGGTGACGCGGTCCTTCTCGCGCAGGGTGGCGAGGCCGGCGCGCTCGACGGCGCTGATGTGGACGAACGCGTCCTGGCCGCCATTGTCGGGCTCGATGAAGCCATAGCCCTTGTCGGCGTTGAAGAACTTCACGGTTCCGGTGATGCTGCTCATGATATTTCCTTCTTTCATGCGGCGGACCCATGGCGGGCACGCCGGGTCGCTAGAGGGGCAGGGAAAGAGGGAGATAGGTGCCGCAAAGCGCCGAAGACCGTCGATTTGCGACTATAGCAGCGCCCTTGTACGGCATTGCGGGCCTCCTGGCAAATCACTGGCCGTTTCGGCGGGGTCTGCCGCCGCGTCCTCCTCTTCCTCCTCGTCTTCCTCATCCTCGCTCAGCAGCTCGTAACCGGCGGCTTCCAGGACGGCGATTTCCTCGTCACTGCCCGGCGCGAAGCCGAAACGGGCGTCGCGGGCGCGGGTGGCGGCTTCCTCATAGGGGCGGGCCTCCGCTTCCAACTCCGCGGCATAGGCGGCCTCCTCGGCTTGCGTCAGGGTGCGGTCATAATCGTCGATATCGTAATAATCCCCGCTCTGGTCGCCGGTGAAGTCGGGCGGGGCGGGGTAATCGGTGCGCAATTGCTCGCGATCCTCATCCCACCAGACGCCGCGCAAACGGGTCGCGGCCTCCTCCGGCGGCAGGTCGGCGCGGTGGATATGGCGGCGAAGTTCACACCGTTCATTCCGGTCGGAAAAGGGCGAGATTCCGGGCTGCACGGGCGCGCGCTTGGCACCGGGCTGGAGCGCCAGCCGAGCGGCGATGAACAGCGCGACCGAGGCAGCGGGGGCGAGGGCGGTTGCCGCCTCCGGCGCGACGGGTTCGGGCGTCTCGGGCTGGTCGCCGCTGAGCAAGCGGGCGTCCGCCATGTCGCGGGCCATGCGCTCCATGCCGGTGCGCGGCAGGCCGATCAATTCGGATTCCTTGTCGGCTTCTTCGGCCGGGCAGATCAGGTCGAGATAGGCGGTGAAATCCTGCGCGACGACGCGGGCGAGCGCGGCGTCCGACCCTTCGGGCGGGCTGTCGGCCATGCGATCGAGCCGCGCGAGCATCGACATGGCGAGGCGATTGTCATGCCGGTGCGCGGCGGACCTCGTAATTGTCGGGATCCTTGCGGATGACCTCCTCGCTGCCCATGATCGCGCGCGACAGGAGATCGTCGGCAAGGCGGGCGCGGGCGATCAGGATCGCGGCGTCCCAGCCGAGGCGAAAGGCGGCGCCGTCATGGCGGATGCGCAGCGTATAGGCCGAGCGCGCGGTGATGCGCACCCCTTCGCAGGCGAGCATGATGACGCCGGTGGCGGCGAGTATCTCCAGGAAGCGCCGCTGGCGCGCCGGGCTCCAGCCATCGACCCGCCGTTGCGGATCGGGCGTGGGGATGGTGTCCGGCAGGGGCGGCGTGATCGGCGGAAATGCGCAGGACATGGCAAGGCCCTTTCAGGGAAAGAGGACGCGTTGCCGGGAGGGTAGGCAGAAAGACGGGGTGTAGGACAGCGGAATAGGAATTGGCCACCAATGCGCCCATAGGGGCCTGCAAAGCGCGCCTTTCTGCGTTCCGGTGCTCACGTACTTTGAGTACGCTGCGCTCCGGTACTCGAAAGATCACACTTTTCGGCTCCGTCTGGACGCTCTGGAGGCCAATTCCTGCGTAGCGGTTGCCACGGCGATCAGGAACATTGCTGGCCTTTGCGCCGGTCGATGATCGCCTGCATCCTGCGCATTACCTCTTCGTGCGGGATGCGCGGCTTGTCGCTGGTGAGGGTGGCTTCGACCTTGGCCCGGAACCATATATCATAGGCGACCGGGTCTTCCGGCCCGCGCAGGTCGGGCGGGACCAGATCGTCGTCGGAGAAGGCGTCATCCTCGGGCATCGTCGCACTATAGCAGGGCGGCGGCTTGTCTGATAGCTTGTCGGTCATGACGCTGGCAGGCTTTCCCCGTATCGCCGTCGATCCCGCCATTTGCGGCGGGCGGCCGATCGTGGCCGGAACACGGTTGCGGGTGAGCGATATATTGGAGATGCTGGCCGGTGGCGCGAGCGTGGGCGAGATTGCCTCCGATTTTCCCTATCTCAGCGAGGATGATGTGCGTGCGGCGCTGGCTTATGCCGCTGCCATGGCCGATCACCCTGTGGTGCTCGCTGCCGAATGAAATTCCTGATCGAAGCGCAACTGCCACCGGCCCTGTGCCGGTGGTTCCGCGATCATTGGTCCGCCTGCATGCTTATCTAAGCATTGAGTGGTTCCCCACTTAAAGGCGTATTCCGGTCTGAGAGCCCGATCCAAAAGTTGTTGAGCAATACCAGCATGTTATGATTCACGCCGTCCTTGCGAGAAATGGAGTGATCAATGGCATGGACTGGCATTGCTCGAGATGAGCATAGCCGCAAAGGACTGCG